>Ga0187892_10000480_pt1 | contig 103513 bp, 89 predicted proteins | sample MA1701073metaG_FD_139345 | JGI IMG/M metagenome (GOLD analysis project Ga0187892, IMG submission 139345) | Bio-ooze microbial communities from a basaltic lava cave in the Kipuka Kanohina Cave System on the Island of Hawaii, USA - MA170107-3 metaG ... | reverse complement strand
TCGCTCGCGCCGCTCGCGAGCGCTTGAACTCTCTAACTCCAGTAACCCTACGGGTTACTGGAGTTAGAGAAATACACAAACAAACAACAAAAAAAGTGTCAACTATTTTCAGGACGAGACACGCATTACGTTTTACGGATCACGTTTTACGCATTACGCAAAAAGCTTTTGGCGTCCGTGAGGGGCGTTGTCTTTCGGAGAATAGATGGCGCCCCTTTGTTATTTTGGGGGCTACCTATCGAGAAAAAAGTTGAAAAATGATCTTTTTTGAAATTGATCTTTTATTAAAGCATTTGCACTTTTCCCGCCTTTTGACTATCTTTAACCGTTAACACAACTTCTTAACATCCGTTTGCGGTCTACTTAACCGCTGCAACGGAACGCCCTCATTTTCATTTTAGCACGGAGGCGAGATGAAAACTGCCCGCGCGTTTATCATGGCCGCGATGATGACGTTGGCATCAGTTCTGCCGGCGCAAGAACGCGCCGTCGCCATTCAAGCCGGAAAGTTGTTTGATGGCAAAAGCGACGCGCTTCAAGCCGACGTGACGATTTTGATCAAAGGCAATCGCATCGCCGAAGTCGGTAAAAACGTGAAGATTCCAGTTGGGGCGCAAACCATCGATCTTCGCCATGCGACGGTGTTGCCGGGACTCATCGATGCGCACACGCACGTTCTCCTGCAAGGGGATATCACGCAAGCCGAATACGACGAACAAATTTATAAAGAATCCATTCCGTATCGCACGATCCGCGCCGTGGCCGCCGTGCGAAACGCGCTGATGAACGGCATCACTGCGATGCGAGATGTGGAAACCGAAGGCGCGATGTATGCGGATGTTGACGTCAAAAAGGCGATTAACAACGGCATCATCCCAGGTCCGCGAATGTGGGTCTCGACGCGGGCGATGGCGCCGACCGGCGCGTACGGACCGAGCGGTTACTCGTGGGAATTGCATCTTCCCAAAGGCGTGCAGATTGTCGATGGCGTCGACAACTGCCGTCAAGCCGTGCGCGAGCAAATCGCCAACGGCGCGGATTGGATCAAGATTTACTGCGATCGGCGGTACTTCATTGACAAAGACGGCGGGTTGTCGAGCCAACCGAATTGGACGCCGGAGGAAATCAAAGCGATTGTCGATGAAACGCATCGGCTCGGCAAAAAAGTCGCAGCGCATGCGATTGGACGAAACGGTATTAAAATGGCGCTCGATTCCGGCTGTGATTCCATCGAGCATGGCGGCGGCTTTGACGAGGCGTTGATTGCGCAAGCGGCGCGGCAGGGAACGTTCTGGTGCCCGACGATGCTCGTCCTCGAATACGTCGCCCCTGGCCGCGCTGCCGCCGGAGCAGAAATTTGGATGAAGATGCTTCCGATGCTTCGCGCCGCCGTCGGCAAGGCCGCGAAGGCCGGCGTGAAAATCGCGATGGGCACCGACGCCGGCGGTTTTCCGTGGACGATCAACCAAGCCGGCGAGCTGAAGTTGATGGTGAATGCCGGCATGTCGCCGCTGCAAGCTCTCAAAGCTGCGACGATGGTGGCGGCGGATTTGCTCGATCAGGAGGCGAACCTCGGCAGCATCGAAGCCGGCAAATTCGCCGACCTCATCGCGGTTCCGGGCGATCCGCTGCAAGATATTTCGGTGATGGAGAAAGTGAATTTTGTGATGAAGGATGGAAAAATTTATGCCGGAGCCGGCGGCGGAGCCTCCAAGTAATTCACGCGGCTCACGCTAAAAAAAATATAAAATCATTCTTGGCGCTATGACAAACAAAACAGAACCGCTCAAAAAATGGTGGGCTGGCTTTAAACCATACTTCTTCTTTTTTCCTTCGGCTTTAATCGCGGGGCTGGGCTTTTTAGTTGATAAGAAACCGCTTTACTGGATTACCGGCTACATTTTCACCGTGACGATAACTATTTTGGCGATTCGCCATCTGTACCCTCCTACTCAACGTGCCGTAACCGAAGTGAAGCTGGTGTCGCGTAAACCGAAATCTGAGAAAAAGACGAAATACCTGAATTTTTCCGAGCTTTTGTTGCGCGAGTTTGATTATGTGAAAGAAACCGCCACCCACGCGATGTCAAGCCATTTGACTTTGGTGAATTACTTTCTGCTATCTGCCGGTGTGGTCTTGGCCAGCGTAGGGCTTATGGTCAGCGCCGAGGGAGGCGCTCAATTCGCCTATCGTTATGAAGTGTTGGTTGTTTTAAGCCTAACGTTTAATGCCGTCGGTTGGATCTATTTTCTGCAACTCGTGCGTCTCCGTCAGGCTTGGTGTGAATGTGCACTGGCCATGAGTCATATTAAAATGCTTTTTGTGCAAAACAGCGAATTTCTTCCAAACACTGCCAAAGAGGCTTTTTTATGGAGCAGCGCCAGCATCCCGCCGCCCGGAAAAAAAATGAGCTTCTCTTATTTATCGCCGCTGCTTATAGCCCTCATCAGCGCCGCGGCGCTTGGATTTGCGGCAACCTTATTATTAACTATGGATATACTTCACGCCTCAGATCAAGAGCACAAATATATTTCCATCCCATTGCAATATCCGCTCATCGGATTTATGCTCGGGCTTTATCATATGATTTTCCAGATGTCGATGCATTCTGCTTTACTAGATGAACCACCGGGCCATTCGGGTATTAAAATATAGAGAGGAAATCTTAATGAATTTCAAACAGCTACTGCGGCGACTTAAGCCTAAACAAGTAGGGCGGCGTGTAAAACTCAAACTGCTTTGGCATTGGTTAAAGCTCAAACACATATGGCTACGATTTAAGATACAATTCTTTATGGTATTGTCCTTGATATTGCTTTTTATAGACTATCAACTATTCTATCCCCACCTCTATTGGATAACTGTGTACATTTTGATCATAACGCTTCTTATCGCATTTGTGCAATGGTGGTACCGTGAATATTCATTTCCTGTTAAAGTGCCAAATCTGCAGTTCACAACTTCAAATGAACAATTCAAATTTTCCGAAATTTTTCTACATGAATTTGATTATGTCAAAGAGACAGCGTCACAGGCCATGAATGATCGTCACACAATGGTCAATTACTTTTTGCTCTCAGCCGGCGTGCTATTGGCTGGATTAGGGCTAATGGTAAGTGAAGAAGGTGGCGCTAAATTTCCCTATCGCTTCGAGGTTATGATATTATTGAGCCTCATTTTTAACGCCGTTGGCTGGTTATATTTCATGCAAGTGGTGCGTTTGCGACAAGCATGGTGTGAAAGTGCTCGCGCCATGAATCACCTTAAGCTACTGTATATGAAGCATTGCGGTCTTTTATCTGGTCTGCCGGAAAAGGTTTTTCGATGGAATGTTACCAGCATTCCCGAAGCCGCCAAAAAAATGACCGTCTTTTATTTTTCAGCGTTATTAATTAGTCTATTGAACACGACTGCTATTGTGCTCGCCAGTATAATTTTGCCCAATATCAACATTCTTCTCGATACGGTTACTTTACGTAAATCACAGTTCATCCCGAAGCAATCTTTATGGATAGGTTTGGCGTTGGGGGCTTACCATTTATTCCTTCAAATGTCGATGTACACAACGTTATTGGATGAATCAGTCAAACACAAGGATAGAATTAGAAAACGATCGAAGCGGCTCGAAGCTCGTTACCGTAAAAAAATCAGCCGGAGGAATTGAGGTCAAATATGAAAGTTGAATTGATAGACGAACAGCTCAAGTACGACGATTTCTTCAAGATCACCGTCGGTCGGCTAAGGTTTGAAAAATTCAACGGCCAAATGTCGGCCGAGGTGCGCCGGTTGTGCTTGGATCGCGGCGATGCCGTGGCCGTCGTGTTGTTCAATCGCAAAAAAAAGACGCTGGTTTTAATCGAGCAGTTTCGTTATCCGGTCTATCGTGCGCTGAAAAAGAAAAATGGATGGATCTGCGAATTGGTTGCCGGCGTGGTGGAAAAGGGCGAAACGCCGGAAGATGTCGTTGAACGCGAGGTGATGGAAGAAGTCGGGTATGAGGTGAAAAACGTCAAGCGCTTGGCGTGCATCTACCCGTCGCCGGGAGTCATATCCGAACGGATTTACATTTACTACGCCGAGGTCGCCGAGCAAATCAACCGAGGCGGTGGGCTGGCTTCGGAGCACGAGGACATTCGCGTCATCGAGCTGCCGGTTAAAAAAGTTTATGCCATGATCAAAAAAGGCTTGATCGAAGACGCGAAAACATTGATCGGGTTGATGTTTGCGAAAGAGAAATTGGGAATCACTCCAAAGCGGCGAGGATTGAAAAAGAAAAAGCCGAGTCAAAAGCCTCGGCTAATAAAAAATAAAACTCATTGACCGGTCACTCGGAGCGACCGGTCAATTGTCAAGAATGTCAACTGATTCTAAGCGACGCGATTGTTTTCTCGAAAGCCGGCAGAAAATCCGTCCGTTTCGGCGCGTAAAAATTCATGATGATGCGATAGACCTGGTCGTTTTTCACCAGAAAATACGCGCGGCTGCCGACATCCCTCGCCGGGCTGTAGTTCAGAAACAGCGCCTTGGCGCCGGCAATCGTGGCCTCGCCCCTCCCTGAAACGCGTGAAAATTTCTCCCGATTTTGTTCAAAAACTTTTTCCACGGCCAGGCCTTTGGCGGGAAGAATGTCGATGCGAACGGTGCAATCCTGGCGATAGCCTTTGATCTCCAAGGAAAATTTCATCTCGCCTTTTACCGACGGCGTGGCTGCCTCAAAATTGTCCGGATAAGAAATTTTCAAAAAACTGTTGGAAAAGTCGGTAAAGGTCGTTGAAGGAAGGGAGGGATCGACGCCGGCGGCTTTTACTTTCGGCCGCGGCAGGCGGATGGAGGAAATCAACGAATCCATCAAATAGCTGTATGGCTCGAAGTAATCGTTGAATGCGGCGTATTCAAGATAATAGACCACCGAATCACGGATCGCATAAACCCGTGTGGTGGTGACTTTGTTTTGCTGGGTGTAGTTGCCGTAGTAAGTAAATTTTCTGGCGTCGGTGCTGTCAATCATGATCGTTTCCGTCGGCTTGACGTTGAAGCCTTCGCTCGTTCTATCTTTGGTATACGAATTGACGATCTCATCAACGGATTTCAACGAGTCCGGCCTTTCGCGGAAAACCGTGATTTGCGCGTCAATATCGCTCTCGCGGGAATCATCGGCGCGGGGATCGACGAATCTTTCGGCGGCTTCGATAGAAGAGGCAAGAGCGACTCGATTGCCATCGGCGTTGAGATGCCAGCCTGTAGGATGCACAAAGCTCAAGCCGGAAAACGGATCGTTGTATTCATCCCATTCGGCAATCGGCGGGTACTCTTTTTTCTTGCTGCATGACAAAACGAGCAACGCGCCCGCCAACAGAAACATTGAAATCGTCAAACGCATTTTCATAAACATTCCTTCCTCTCGATAAATTTGGTTTTGCCGTTTAAAAGACGAATCACTTATTGTGACTGCAATCGCGTCAAGACTTGTTCCAACTCTTTTTGGGCTTCCTTATCTTTGGGATCGAGTTTGATAGTGATTCTATATTCCTGCGCTGCTTCTTCCAGTTTATTCATCAAAAACAAAATTTGCGCTTTGAATTTGTGAGTTGAGGCGACGCTGGGTTTGAGCTTAATGGCTTTATCCAGTGCATCGAGTGTCTGTGAATACTTTTTCTCGACGTAATAAGCGTAAGCGATGCCATTATACGCATCAAAAAGCTCATTTTTGTATCTGACGACGGAGGTGTCAGCCAACTTGATCACCGTTTCAAACTCTTCCTTTGCCGTCTGCAAAGAATCATTTTTAAATCTGGGATGGGACAAACATTGCGCAAGCCGCAAACGCGCCAGCAAATACTGCGGTCGCTGCGCTACGGCTTGGCGAAAAGCGATGCGGGCTGTATCGGTCCTTCCCAACTGTAAATTACAAATCGCATAATTAATATAAGCCGCCGTCGCGGTCGGATCGAGTTTATATCGCTTTTCAAACATTCTTGCTGCTTTTTCATACTTTCCCATCCGCATGTAAACCGTCGCTGCGTCGCCATAAACGTCGGCGTTCGTCGAATTCAGGCGAAACGCTTCCTCGTACGTCAAAACCGCGAGTGAGTCGCGTCTGGTCCTGGAATAGGCTTCCGCCAATCGAGTCAGGTTATCGAAGCCGAGGGTATCGACCTTGGCAAGGTGATTGTACTGCGTGATGGCGCGATCATATTGCTGCGTCTCAAACAGCGAATGTGCCAAAATTCTCAGCGCGAACGTGGATTTGGGATCGCCCTTGAGAACTCGTTCCGCCGCGGTGGCGGCGTCGGCATAATATCTTTTGGAAAGATAAAGCGACTCCATGTAGTGTTCCCACCCTTTTTGCACATTGGGGAATCGCCGGACATGCAGGTGAAAAACGCGCGCGGCTTCGGGATACAATTTTCCGGCGTAATACAACCGTCCAAGCTCGAACAAGGCCACTTGATTGGTGGTGTCGAGCTTCACAATCGCCTGATAGGCATCTGCGGCGTCGTTCCAGCGCCGTTCCTTGACGTAGGCCTTCGAGAGCTTTTCGTAAACGCTGACCCGGCTGGAATCAACCTTGACCGCTTCCGCATATTGCAAAATCGCGATAGCATTGCTGCCCGATTTGCCATAAGCATCACCCAAGCCTTCCCATGCGGTCGCGCTTTGGGGATCGGCTTCTTTGGCGCGGGAAAAATCGATCACCGCCTGATCGGCAGAGTCGGTGGCCAGATGAACATAGCCGAGCTGAATCAAAAGCGGGGCGCTGCTTTTGTTGTTCCGCAAACCTCTGCGCAGTATTTGCAAGGCGGCCGGATAATTTTTCTGTTCGAGGGCGGCTTTGGCAATCAGAACGTGCGCGTCAACATTTTTGCCTTCGAGGTCAAGCGCTTTTCTGCCGGTGATTTCCGCGGAATCGGCGCGGCCCGACTGCAAATGCGCTTCTCCGAGCAACAACAAGGCTTCGACGCTGCGCGGCGAAGCGGCAACGGCTTTCTGCAGCGCCGCAACCGCTTCTTTGGTTTTTCCTTGTCTGAGCAGCGCTTTGCCCTCGTTCAGCGACGATTGGCCGATGGCCGATGACAACAAGCCCATGCACAACAGCGACAGCAGAACATAAGATTTTTTCATGTTAATCCTCATTGATCTGAACCAGGCGAATCGGCATCGTTGCCGGAACCAAACCCGCATCTTGGATAATTTTCTGGCCGGGATAGCTTGCCACAAATGTTGCAAAACCAATCTCGGGGCCGGCATCCCGCGCCGGTGAAGAGGAGGTGTAAATATAAACGCCGTAATGTAACGGATAAAAACCGCGATGAACGTTGGCGGGATGCAATTTCACGAATCGGCTTGTCACGGTGGTGTCCTGGCGCTCGAAGGCTAGCAGACGCAACACGGTGGTCGAATCCGGAACGCCTTGCGGCCTGGCGACGCTGTAAAAACAAGCGGCGGAAACGACGCCGAAGGCGGCCGGATGGCTGGCGACGTAATCGAGAACTTCTTCTTGCGTATTGACGACAACCGCGGGAACAACTTCTTCTTTAATTTGCAAAAATTTTTGGGCCAAAAGCTCGTAAGCCCCGGAATTGCGGCCGGTAAAAACAAACTCGATGGGGCTCGACCATTTGCTGTCCGGAACTTGATTCCAATTTGTTATCTCACGGCGAACGATACCCGTGAACGTCGCCCGCGCCATATCCTGCAGCGGATTTTGCTGATGCACAACCAGCGCCAGGGCGTCTTGAGCGATTTTGGTTCCGGTGAGGCGAATGTCATGTTGTTTGACAATATTCTGCTCTTCAGCGTTCAAAGGCCGGTCGGTAATGATGATCCGCACGCTGTCATTGAGGAGATGAACAATCGCTTCGCGCGTTGTCGAGGAGAGCAAAGTTACATGCGCGGCTTCGTACAAGCGGTGAAATTCATCGGCTTCCCGCTGCATCAACGCCGCATGGGACTCGGCGACATAAGCCGTCACCGAGCCTCGGGTCGGGCTTATCTCCGATTCCTGGCGATTGCAAGCCGACAAAACGCCGAGCGGCAGCAGGAAAGTCAGCAGAACTCTATTCATCAGATCGCTCCGCTTGTTTGGCCTGCAAGCGTATCATGAGCAAACGATAGATGCCCATCAGCAAAAAGATGATGCCGAGCGTGAGGCGCAAAGGTCGGGGTGCTGCCGGCGGCAAAAAAAATCCCGCTAACACGGCGATCCCGCTCGCCAACATCACCACTCCCACAGACAGGGCTAATATCATCGAAATCTTTCGGCCATCCATAAATCCGAAGTCTCGAGAGTCCGAAGTCAAGCGAGAAAACAGCCGCAAATGCGAGGCACTTGCGACTGTCAATCGTTTCTTGCAATTATTTGAGCCGGAAATGGAACGGAATCGAAACCCAAACGTCAACCGGGCCGTTTTGCATCATCGCCGGCGTGAACACAAACTGCATGGCCGCGTCGATTGCCGCCTGATCGAAAATATCGGAAGCGCTTTTTTGGATAACGACTTTCTTTGAGCGCCCTTGCTTGTCGACCCAGATTTTCACATACACCGTGCCTTCAAGTCCGGCTTTGCGGGCAATTTCCGGATAAACCGGCTGGACGCGTTTGATAACTTGCGGCGCTTTTTCGTAGGGAACGAAGTCCGGCGGCGGGCCGTCGTCTTCAATTTTAATGTCTTTTTCAATCATGACTTCACCGCCCGTTCCCGTGCCTTCTCCGATCGCTTCGGTAGCCGCGTTCATTTCCTGCTGGGTGGCAAAGGTTTGCTCCGGGCTGACTTCGGCGTCGGGGACCGGCACCGGAATGCCGATACTGGGCCTCACGGCAGGGGCGGCAACCGAAATCGCCGGCGGAACATTCGAGCTTTGGATGGAAGGCGGCGGGCCAAGCTCGCTGTATTTCATGATTCGCACAACGGCCACCGGCTCTTCTTCGCGAGCCAGGTATTCGCCGAGGTAATACGCGCCAAGAAAGCTGGCGGTGATGAGAATCCCGATGATCTCGGCAATCGTCAGATACTTCTGATAAGCCTGCTTGAGTTCCGGCGCCCCATACGGAAAACCTAAATCAATTGCGAGGTCTTGCATGTTCATTTCTCCGCATTATTTTACATGACCGCCGCTTTGGCCATCAACAGCAAATCCTTTTCCGTCATCGGGGCCAGGCTGAAGCGGGTAATATTCGCCAAATTAAGCTCATCCATGATGTCGACCATCATCTTATAATTGCCATCCCGATGCACTTTCACCAGCGTGATCAGCTTCGGATTGGCCTGGCTGCGCTGAATCAAAGTTGACCGCAGGTCGGTGAACGGCAGTTTCTGCAGCGGCTCGCTTCCGACGTTCAAAAAAAGTGTGCCATCCTGATCCATGCGCAAAGTGAGCAAACTCGATTCCGCCACATCCACCGTCGCTTTTTCATCCGGCGGCAAGTTCAACTCCATGGTTTGGGGCTTGTTGAAAACCGTGGTGAGCATGAAAAAGGTCAACAACAAAAAAGCAATATCGACCATCGGCGTCATGTCGATAGCTATGCCGATGCGCTTTTTCTTGCGCTTTTTCGCATGTTTCGCATGACTTCTCGACTCACCACCCATATCTAATCCGGCCATAACAACTCTCCTTCACTTTTTACGTTTTATGGCTTCACGTTTTACGACTTACGTTTTCTCAAGGTCTGTGACGAGATTGAAGCGCGTGATTTTAGTTTGTTGTAAGACCGTCATGACGTCTTCGATCGGCCCGTACGGCGCGCCTCGATCACCTCTAACGACAGTGCGCAGCCTGGGGTTCGCAACGCGCGCTTGAATCAGCAGATTGGGAAGATCAGCTTTGGTGACTTCCATGCTGGCTCTATATTTCCCTTCCGTGCCGAACAATCTCTCGCGCAAAATCTGCGAATCCAGGCCGAGATGAATCGTCCCTTTCTTGGTGACGCTGATCATCATGACGTCGGATTCCGGCAGCTTGATGGCCGAATGCGAAGACGGCAACAAAATCTCCACATCTTCCTGCGGTTTGAATTGGGTCGTGAGCATAAAAAAGGTCAGGAGCAAAAACGCCACGTCGACCATCGGCGTCATGTCCAGTTTGATGCCCACGCGGGCTTTTTTGATTTTGGGCATGGAAATTTCCTCGCCTTATTTTTTCAGTCCGAGTGTCTGCACGATGGAATAGCTGGCCTCGTCGATCATGTAAGTGAAATTATCGACTTTCGTCGTAAAGAAATTGTAGGCTACAATGCCGAGAATCGCCGCGGTCAGGCCGCCGGCGGTGTTGATCAACGCTTCGGAAATGCCGAGCGCAAGCTGAACCGCGTCGGGCGCGCCAGCACGCGCCATGGCGTTAAAGGCGCGAATCATGCCGATGGTTGTGCCCAACAAGCCGACCATGGTGGCGATCGAAGCAATCGTCGAAAGCATCACCAGATTCTTTTCCAACAGCGGCACCTCGAGCATGGTGGCTTGCTCGATGGCCGTTTGCACCTCTTTCATCATCTCTTCCTGCATCATCTCTTCCTGCTCTTTGGTTTTGCCGGCTTCGCGCAGACCCTGATAACGCTCCAAGCCGATCCGAATAATATTCGCGCAAGAACCGCGCTGGCCGTCGCACAGATCAATCGCCGTCGAAATATTGCCGGCATTGATTTCTTTCTGCACGTTATTCAAAAACTTGGGCAGAGAGCCTCGGCCTTGGGCTTTGCGGAGCGAAAAGATGCGCTCGAAGATGTACGTCACCACCATGATAACCAGCGCGATCAAAGAAATAACCAGCGGGCCGCCATCGCGGATGAATTTTGGCAGACTCTCATAAATGAAGTACGCGGCGACGAACGGCGCCACCAAAACGAGCGTTGTGAAAACACGTTGTTTCATAAATGAATCTCCTTGGTTAATGGTTCACGTGAGCGATTTCAGCGTTAGGACTGCAAACTCTTGACGGCTTCGTCGCGCGTATCGGCGACGTCAAACACACTGGTGAGCTTCGTAATCACGAAGATGTTTTGCACGCTCGTGTTCATACCGGACAGCTTGATCACACCCTTGTCTTTGCTGTACATCGTGTAGATGCCGACCAGCGCGCCGATGCCGGTACTGTTGATGTACGTGACTCCGCCGAGATCAATAACCAATTTCCGATTGCCCTGCTCAAAGAGATCGCGGGCCTTGGTTTTTAAATCATCGGTCTCACCGCCGCCAATGATCGAACCTTTCGGCTCAATGATGGCGATGTCGAGATTGTTGAGGGTCGTTACCTTGGTAGCCATAAATTCCTCGCCAATATACTGTTCGTGACTCGAGTAAGACAGTTTACGGACTGAATTTATTTAAAAATTTTCAATATTTATGCCATACTCGTCCGGCGCCTTCAGCCTATGTAAAATAGAGCCTTAGCGTGGTTAATTGATGTGACAACTAGATAAGAAATATTGCAAAATGCAAGGCGAATTTCCCTGAAGAGCTTTTGAGCTACTCTAAATTTATATTTTGCTCAAAACTATAGCAAATTGCACATTGCAAGCTAGCGTTACAAAAAATGAGAACGCCACTTGTTTCCAATTCCGTAGCGAAACAAGTGGCGCCCTTTGTTGCAGGCCCTGCTCTTGCTCCTACTCATTTCCCGACAGCCTAAAGTGAGTAAGAATTTAACAAGCCACCAGAGCCTACTGTATTCAAAAAAATACGAGCAATCGGCAAAGAATTGCTCATATTATCAAATCCCCAGAACCGCTTTGGCTCCCACATGTCGATGTGATGGTGGGAGTCTGCAATAACGTCCCCAAGATTTCAATTTTTCAGCCAAGAGGTTCGGTTGACACGCAAATTTGTTGCTCAAACACAGCCGTTGCGTGAAACAAGACCGCCTCCGTCGGATACTTCCAACATGACATTTAATTGGAAGCTGCGATTCACTTCACCAAATAGTCCGATTGACTCGACGGGCGTAGCCTCGGACTTCAGACTTCGGACCTTATTTAAACATCGTCATCCGGCGTGTTTCAGTAAAAACCGTCTTCCCTTCTTTGCTCTGCACGATGATGCGGTACATGTAGATGCCGGTCGACACCAGATTACCGGACTGGTTCAGGCCATTCCAAACGACCATATACCGTCCAGTTCCCATCTCGCGCTCCACAAGAGTGCGCACGAGCTGGCCGCTCTCCGTGTACACATTCACCGTCACTTTGCCGGCCTCGGGCAAGGTGAAGTTGATCATCGTTGTTGGATTGAATGGATTCGGATAGTTTTGATCCAAGCAGAATGACGTTGGCGTTGAGATATTCTTTTTCATGGCGCTCTCTCCCAATTTTGTTCATGACTCAGTTTCCGACGATTGACAGCCTTGGATGCCACACTGATCACGATATCAGCATGGAGCTTTCTCTCTTTAAAAGAGAGTCCCAACCCACGTGAGATGATCAGTGTGGCATTTTTTCGCTATTCGAGGAAAGCACGAGCTCGAACGGCTAAAGGCCACCGGGTTATGAACAGAAATTGCCCCCGGTGCTTAACAACACGATGCCCCAGTTCCCCCAGTTTTAGTTCCCCCGATTTCTTGTAATGCCTCACTTACAAACGGAAAACGCAGCGCAGTCATCCTCTTTGCGGGCCAGAGTGTCTACCGCTACCCAATGTAAGTGAGGCTTTACTATTTCCCCCAAGTTTGTTTTCCCCCAAGTTCCCCCAGTTTCATTTCCCCCAAATCTCACGATTCCCCCAGTTTCTTGTAAAGCCTCGCTTATCCAGATGAAAGCGAGGCTTTACTATTTCCCCCAACATTAATTCCCCCCAAGTTCCCCCAGTTTTAATTTCTCCCCAATTCAGCCAGGTTTTATTTCCCCCGATTTCACAATTCCCCCAGTTTTAATTCCTCCCGATTTCTTGTAATGCCTCACTTACAAACGGAAAACGCAGCGCAGTCATCCTCTTTGCGGGCCAGGGTGTCTACCACTACCCAATTTAAGTGAGGCTTTACTATTTCCCCCAAGTTCCCCCAGTTTCATTTCCCCCATTCAGCCAGGTTTTATTTCCCCCAAATCTCACGATTCCCCCAGTTTCTTGTAAAGCCTCGCTTACCCAGATGTAAGCGAGGCTTTACTATTTCCCCCCAACATTAATTCCCCAAAGTTCCCCAGTTTTAATTTCCCCATTCAGCCAGGTTTTATTTCCCCCAATCTCACGATTCCCCCCAGTTTCAATTCCCCCGATTTCTTGTAAAGCCTCACTTACAAATGGAAAACGCAGCGCAGTCATCCTCTTTGCGGGCCAGGGTGTCTACCACTACCCAATGTAAGTGAGGCTTTACTATTTCCCCCAAGTTTGATTTCCCCCAGTTTTAATTTCCCCCCAATTTCCCCCAGTTCTATTTCCCCATATTTCCCCAATTTTCATTTTCCCCCAGTTACCCCCAGTTTTAGCTCCCCCTCACAGCCTATTTAAGTGACCACCGTGGCAACATTTGTTTTTACTTCTCAACATAGATGTTGAGTTGAGTAGCCTGATATTTCAAAACCAAATCTAAACGATTATCTTGCTGCTATGCCTTCACTGGCGGTGAGATTCTTCCCTGATGATCGAAGAGGAGAGCCAACATCTTTTACTGCATTTCAAATATCACGATCTAATATCGCAATTTGCCTCAACAATTACAATCGGGGAAAATCGTATTTTTCGTTTTGTGAAAATAGTAGTTGGCTTTAGGGAAATTCCGCCATTTAGTTGAGAAGAAATCTGAGGCCGGCATGAGGAGAAATCGGCTTTATAAATAGGATCGAGGTTAACGCCGGATGAGATAAAATCCCAATAACCTTGAGGCTTAGGGTGGGCTGGCATAGGGGAATCCCTTATTTTATTCTAATCAAATGCGGTTCGAGCGAACCCCGCAACGTAATGTCAATGCAGGTAATTAAAATAAGGAATATCAGACAGAGGAAGTCTTTTTATGACATTCAAATTATCCGGTTTGGCTATTGGGCTGGCCATAATGGGCTTATCCATTTTTATCGGCTTCAGCCAATTTGCTCAGAGCGGGGATCCACCTCTTGCCATCAACGGGGTTATAGACCTTTCCCGTTGGGATTTTGAGAGAAACGGGCCGGTCAAACTTTCCGGAGAGTATGAGTTTTACTGGGAACAGCACTTGGGGCCGGAAAGATTTTCCCAACCGCAACAGCCCGAAGCAAGACACTTCATTCAGGCGCCAGGCTCCTGGGAAGGCTATCAAATAAACGGCGCCAAACTCCCCGGCATCGGCTACGCGACCTACCGCTTGACGGTTCTGTTGAAAGATTCCCTGTCTGCAAAGCTCGCCTTGAAATTTTTTGTTGTCCGCACCGCATATACGGTGTTTGCCAATGGCAAAAAAATCTCATCCGTAGGCCAAGCCGGCTTGACGCCTGAAACCACTGTTCCCAAATTCTCGCCGCAAATAGTAGGTTTTACTCCCGGCGCTAATCGCCTGGAACTGATTTTTCAAGTCTCGAATTTTCACCATGCTCGCGGCGGCGTGTGGGAAGTGATTCATTTAGGAACCAAAAAACAGCTTGATAAGATCAAGAATAGAAGGCAGGCGTTAGACCTGATCCTGTTCGGCAGTATTTTTATCATCGGTTTGTATCACTTGGCGCTTTTCGGCCTCAGAAAAAACGACCCGTCGGCATTCTTCTTCGGCCTGTTTTCTCTGGTTGTTGCCGCCCAGCTCGTGACCGCAGTGGAAAAGTATCTTCTCGAAATATTTCCAGGAATCAGTTGGGAGTTATTTCTTAAGATTGATTATCTCTCCGCTTACTTGAGCGTTCCGTTGTTCATGCTCTTTTTATACAAATTGTTTCCCCAAGACATTCACAAAACCGTTGTGGATCTGATATCGGTCATCGGCTTGGTTTTTTCGGGGCTTGTCTGCTTGACACCGGCGAGAGTTTTTACCGAAACGCTTCATTTCTACCAATTTTTTATGATGGGATGCATGGTTTATGGCCTATCCATGCTGGTGCTTTGCACTGTCCGCAAACGTGAAGACGCCGCCCTCGTTCTGATTGGCTTGGTTTTTTTATTGGCAACAATTGTCAATGATATTCTGGATCTGAACGGCATCATTCACAGCCGCCATTTTATTCATCTTGGGGCGTTCTTCTTTTTATTTACCCATGCATTTATGTTGTCGTTTCGTTATTACAGGGTTTTCACGACCGTCGATTTGCAACGCGAGGAACTGGAAAAAAGCCATAGCCAATATGAAGATGAAGTGATTGCACACAAGCGGGCCGACGAAGCGCTGCGCCACAGCGAGGAAATGTATCGCGCGCTATTCGAAGACAATCCCTCGATGTACTTCACCGTCGATGCCGCCGGAATGGTTCTGTCCGTCAATAATTTTGGCGCCGAACAACTCGGCTACACGGTGGCTGAGCTGATCAGACAGCCCGTGCTCGACGTTTTCTTTGAGCCGGACAGGCCGGCCGTTCAACAGCAGCTAAAAATTTGTTTGCAAAATCCCAAAAAACTTTATAATTGGGAATTTCGCAAGATTCGCAAGGATGGAAGTTTGTTGTGGGTGAAGGAAAATGCTCGCGCGACATACGCCCCGACAGGCGAGCCAATTGTACTTATTGTTTGCGAGGATATTACTGATGGCAAAAAAACAGAGATTGCGCTGCGCGAAAGCGAGCAACGATTTCGCCTGCTTGCGGATATGGCGCCGGTGATGATTTGGATGACGGATCTCGGCGGCGCCTATAAGTATTTCAACAAAGCCTGGTTGGAATTCACCGGCCGGGCATCGGAACAAGAAATCGGCGCCAGTTGGCACAAGGATATCCACCCCAATGACCGTTCGAGTTATCTCGAGACTTATTTAACAGCCTTTGAGTCGGGGCAGGAATTTAAAGCGGAGTACCGCCTGCGAAGGTTTGACGGCGTCTATCGGTGGATATTTGATCACGGAGTTCCCCGCTTTCTATCAGATGACAGTTTTGCGGGATATATTGGCTCCTGCATCGATATTACCGAACGCAAAACGGTGGAAGAAGTTTTACAGCAAGCGCGCGATGAATTGGAACAGCGGGTTGAAGAGCGCACCGTTGAATTAACCGCTGCCAACAAACTGTTGAAACGCGAAATCGCCGGGCGCCGGCAAGCCGAGGAAGCCAGGGAAAAATGGCGGCAAAGAAACATTCGCGCTGAGGCAGTCGTCGAAGCGCAGGAAAACGAGCGGCGCCGTTTCTCGCGCGAGCTGCACGATGGCTTGGGCCAGATTTTGACCGGGATAAAATTTGGCCTCGAGGCGGTCAAGCCGACCATGAGCTTTGCCAACGAAACGACTGCGCAAAGTTTCGCCGACATACAAAACCAGCTTAACGCCGCAATCACCGAAGGCAAACGAATCGCGCAGAACCTCATGCCGCGCGTGCTGGATGAATTGGGAATCAGCCTGGCGCTTGAGCATCTCTGCCAGCAAATTTCACAAAACGGCATCCAGACGACTTTTCAGCCGAATAATCTCAACGGCAGCCTGCCACCGAATATTGAAATGGGATTATATCGCATCGCTCAAGAGGCGCTCAATAATATCGTCAAACATGCCGAAGCCAAAACAGCGACGGTTCAGCTCAAGCAATATCCCGCTTCGATTCTGATGCTCATCAAAGATAACGGGAAGGGCTTCTCAGTGGCGGCAATAGATAAAAAAGGCCACGCCGGTCTCGTGAATATGTACGAAAGAGCGGCAGCCTTAAAGGGAACGTTGGCTGTTGATTCGATTCCCGGGCAAGGCACCATTATTATGGTGGACCTGCCCCTTCCCACAGGAGGCGATGACCACCCACCAGAAGAAAAGCCATAGTGGAAGTCGAATGTAAAATCGCGAGGCTACCGTTGGCCTCAATCCGATTTACTCGCTACCAACTTAAACGCGTATTGCAACAATTCAGCGGTGTTTTTGAGCCTTAGCTTTTCCTTAATGTGAGCCCGATGCACTTCCACCGTTTTGGTGCTGATGTACAATTGCAAGGCGATTTGGCGGGTTTCGTAGCCTTGACCGAGCAATTGTAAAATTTCAAACTCCCGGCTGGTCAGTCCTTCGAGGGCCGGGCTATTGCCGTTCGGTTTGCGGCCAAAGAAATTGACGAGCATTTGATTCTGCAGGCTCTTGTCCAGGTAAATCTCGCCCTGCAGCACGGTTTGAATGGCTAAAAGCAGATTTTCGGCGCGCTCCTGTTTCATAAAATAGCCGTTGGCGCCGGCTTTAAGCGCCCGGGTGACGTAGAACGACTCGGTATGCATCGTCATCACCAGCACCGGCAAATCTTCATGCTGCGCCTTAATTTGTTCCAGCAGCACCAGGCCGCTGGCCTTTTTCAAAGAAATGTCAAGAATAACCAAATTCGGTTGATGCGTGTCGATTAACTGCTGCGCCGATTCCACATCTTCGGCTTCGGCGCAGACAAATAACTTTTCTTGTTTGTTAATGAGCAAAGCCAGCCCTTGACGCACGATAGCGTGATCGTCAACAATAAGAACTCGCAGCGGCTGACTTTTTGCGCAAACACCGGCTCCTCGTTGCATAAAGTCTCCTATCTCCTCAGATTTTAAATATCGTATGACCGACAATTTTTTTAAAAAAAATGTCATGCCTCTGCTTATAAAAAGCAAAGTGTCAAACGTTCTGAAGTTTAGTTAAAGAGTTGAATGCGTGAAGCAGAGGCAGGATTCCCTTCCGGAACACACAACCGCGTAGATTTCCTCCGCAAATTACCCAGCCAACGACGCTTTTATCCCCGAACGTCGATACGATCTAATGGAAAGCAGTAAAGCCCAAACGGGCAAAGTGGCATTCATTAGATAGCTTGTCTACAACAAAAACAACTAATCTATACCAATAACAAAATAAAACTGCGTAAACCGTGCGGAATAAAAAATGCAAAAAATTTTTGCATCACACCAAGTTTTCGAAACCCCCTCAAAACCCGTACTTCTTCCTTTTCCTCCACAGCGTCGCCGGATCGATGCCGAGAATTTGCGCCGCTTCGTCGTAGTCTTTGGCATGTTGCAAAACGCGCTTGAGGTGCAGCTTTTCAACTTCTTCGAGAGAAAGCGCATACGCCGGTTTTTCAGCGGCGAGGCGAACTTCTTCCGGCAAATGCGACAGATCGACGACGCCGTCCTGAGCCAGCAGCGCCGCGCGTTCCATCACATTCTCCAGCTCGCGCACATTGCCGCTCCAGCGATACGCCCGCAGCGCCTTCATCGCCTCGGGTGAAATTTCAACGACATTGTCTTTGCCGAACTTCTTGAGAAAATATTGAATCAACAGCGGAATGTCTTCCGGACGCTCGCGCAGCGGCGAAAGCTTGAGGCGCAGCGCATTGAGCCGATAAAACAAATCCTCGCGAAAACTGCCTTCCTTCAGCGCCTCGTCCAAATCCTTGTTGGTCGCGGCGATGATGCGCACATCGACTTGGCGCGTGACGCTCTCCCCCACCCGCTCAAATTCCTTGCTCTGAATCACGTGCAGCAATTTCGCTTGAATGCTCGGCGAAATTTCCGCAATCTCATCGAGAAAAATCGTGCCGCCGTCGGCCAATTCAAAACGGCCTTGCCGATCTTTCACCGCGCCGGTAAATCCGCCTTTCACGTGTCCGAACAACTCGCTTTCCAGCAAATTCTCCGGCAGCGCCGCGCAATTGACTTTGACGAACGGCTGCTGCCCCCGCAAGCTGCGTTGGTGAATGAACTGCGCCACCAGTTCCTTTCCGGTGCCGCTTTCGCCTTCGATCAGCACGCTCATGCTGCTATCGGCCACCCGCGCCGCCAGATCGAGCATCGCCATCATCTCGCGATTTTGCGTGACGATCTTGTCGCCAAAGCCCGGCGTCGCCTCGGCGACCTTTTGGCGCAGCTCGCGCACCTCCCGCGCCAGCTCGTGATATTCCAGCGCCTTCGTCGCAAAAAGCTGCAATTCCTTCAGGTCAAAAGGTTTTTGCAAATAATGATAAGCCCCTTTTTTAATCGCCTCCACCGCGCTGTCAATCGAGCCGTGCGCCGTGATCATCGTCACCGTCGTCTCCGGCGAATGCTTTTTGATTTCCGCCAAAATCTCTATCCCGTCCAACGGCGTCATTTTCAAATCCACAAAAGCCAAATCGAACTTCTCGCGCTGGATGATTTCAAGCACCTCCTGCGGCTTCGAAACCAAACGCGCCTGAAAACCGCCGGCGTCAAAACAGATGCCCATGGTTTTGAGAATGTTCGGCTCGTCATCGACGACGAGAACTTTTGCAATGGAGGATTTCATAATTTCTTCATGATCAAATCTTCGTAATCAGATTTTTGAAAAGTATGATTTTAGCCAGTATTCATGCGGGTTCCGTGGCAGCTCAAAAAGTCTCTAACTTTATTCGCCAACGGATAGATGAACTCACAGACGCAACTTAGCGGTAAAAAAGCTTTATTCGTGAGTTTCTTCATTCCGTGGGGAATTTATTGTGAGCGGAATCGTAAACGCAAACGTGCTGCCTTTGCCGACTTCGCTTTTCACCCAAATCTCACCGCCGTGCGCCTCGACGACTTCCTTGGCTATTGCCAGGCCCAGTCCAACGCTGCCCGGCGTTGCATCCGCCGGTTGTTTCACTTGCACAAATTTTTCAAAAATCGATTCCAGCGCCTCGCTGGGAATGCCGCGCCCGGAATCGGCGACGCTAACCTGCACCATGCCATTTTCGCGTTCGGCGCTGATCGTGACTTTGCCTTTGGCCGGGGTATAGCGCAGCGCATTGCTCACCAGATTGGTGATCACCCAGGAAAGCTGCTCGCGGTCCGCTGAAAAATCGGGCAGGGTCGAATCGATGACGGTTTCAAACTCGATCTCCTTCATGCGCAGCGGCACTCGCAAATGTTTCAGGGCGTCTTCGACCAACTCCTGCAGGTTGACCGATTCTTTTTTCATTTGGAATTTTCCCGATTCCAATCTGGAGAGATTAAGCAATTCTTTGACCAGCTTGGTGAGACGCTCGCAATCCGACTTGGCCGTCGCCAGCAATTCACCCTGCTGCACGCTGACGCTGCCCAGCAAGCCCTGCAAAAGAATGTCGATCGTCATGTTCAGCGAAGTAAGCGGCGTGCGAAATTCATGCGACACCGTGGCCATAAAATCCGACTTCATCTGATCGAGTCGTTTCAAGCGCGTGACATTTTGCAAGAGCGTGACCACGCCATGCACGTGGCCCTGTTCATCGGTAATCAGCGTTTGACGGGGCCGGAAATAGAGCGATTGATCGCCGTACCCGACGGCAAGCAATTCATCCTGGCGGGCGATTTCTTCTCGCAAGTCGGCGTTTGCGGTCAACAATTTGACCAGACGCTCATTTTCCAGAAGCTCGTCGACGGACTTGCCCTGCCAGCCGTTGTCGTCGGCAATATGAAAAACTTTCGCCGCCGCCTGATTGACCGCGAGCAGATGATTTTCTTCATCGGTCAGAATGACCGGATCGGCGATGCTGGCGATGATCGCTTCGGATTTTTTCTTCTCCGAAATCAATTGATGAATGTTCATCTCCTCGTAAGTCCGCAGCCTTTCCGTCATCTTGTTGAACTCGCGCGTCAGCTCGCCCAGCTCGTCTTCCGCCACAATGTCGATCTTCTGATTCAACCGGCCTTGACTGATGCGACGAATGGTTTGCGTCAACCGGCGCACGGGACGGCGGATGCTGCGGGTAAATTGGATGCTCGCGATAATGCTCAAAACCAAAGCCATCAGCGACGCCAGAATCACCGCATAAGCCGCTTGATCCGAAGTATTTTTCGTTTTTTTCTCCGCGGCGATCATCGCTTCTTTGTCCGTCTCCAGCAATCGCAAGCAAAGCGAGCTTAACTTGGCGGCGAGAGGCTCCAGTTCAGCCTCCTGCCGCGCTTTTATCCGGATAGGGTTCGCTTTCTGCTCCGCCAGACGATAAATCGAATAGGCTGCTGATAAAAACTGCGTGTAAGCAACATTAATGCTGTCGAGAATGGCGGGATCGGTAGGAAGATTGAGATCGTTGATCGTTTTGGCATACAAAGAAAATAGATCGGTATTGGCCTGAAACAACGTCTTCGATGAATCGAGATCAACCAGCAACAACTCGAAACAAGCCTCGTTCTGGCGCTCCAAGGCGTCGATCATGTTCTCGGTCGTGCGCACGCTTTGATAATTCTCGCGCAGAATGCGACCGGTATCCCCCAACTGAGAAAAATTATAGACCGCGAAAATGCTGGTGGCAATATTGATGCAAACGAGGACAAAAAAGCCCAACGCGATTTTATAGCGCAGGCTTCTCGTCAGCGAAATCGGTTTGTCGCCGAGACTCGCCAGCCACCATAATGCTTTGTCGATGAACATGTCAACTGCTGAGAAATTGTTTGACGACGCTCGCGTTTCGCTCGGTCAAATTAATGCGATTGCCGTCCTGACGCTCAATGGCCAGACTGATCCCTTGATTCGGAAAGACGTTTTTATTGGATCTCTGCTTGCCGGATTGCTGCTGGCGATTCATCCGTTGAATCCAGCGCAAGAGATCATCAACGATCTGCAAGCCCTCGGCAGCCACAGCGATTTCCTCAGCGGCATCTTTTGCTTTTTTATTGTCGGCTGCGGGCGCCGCTGGTGTCGCAGCCTCGCCGAGCGTCTCACGTAAATCGGTTTGCCATTTTGCCGGCAAGCGGTTCGTCAAAATTTTGAAAGAAGTCATTTTCTCCCTCCTGCTAAATTTTAAAGACGTAAAAGAATCGTTTTCTAAAAATCAAGCGACAGAACGTGCGATAAAAATCATTTCGCCGCTGTGATAATCATAAGACCGGCGGTCAAAATCGCCGTAAACAGCTTCCAACTGAAAACCGGATTGGCGCAACAACAGTTCCATCTCATAGCGAAAAATGTAACGCAGATGAAAATGCTCGATGCTTCGCTTCAGCGTGCCGTCGGGAAAAACCGTGTCGAGGTGACGTTCAACATCAACTCTTTGATCACGATGTGAGTACGTGGCATGATCTAAAACCGTGATCATCCGGCCGTCGGCCAAATGCTGAGCCGGCAACGGCGTCTGGACGCGATCGCTGCTCATCAGACGATACGACGGCGCAAAAATGTCCAGAATCAACCGGCCATCCGCGAGCAAATGTTGATGAAAATTCCGCAGCGCGCTGATCTGATCGTCAATCGTGTCAAGATGCAGAAACGCGCGAAATGGCACGAACACCTGCGCGAATTTTTTGCCGAGATCGAACGTTCGCATATCGCCTTCGTGAATGCATGACAACTCCGGCCGATTGGCGAGCTTTTGCCGGAGAACTCGCAACATCGCCGGCGAAGCGTCGAGGCCATGAATTTCATATCCTGCTTCAATTAATGGTAAGGTGATGCGACCCGTGCCGCATCCGGCTTCGAGTATCGGGGCTTTGCCTTCGCGCGCCATCGTCACGTAAAAATCGGCGTCCTGCGTGCGAAAGGCGTAAATATGATCGTAAAACGCGGCGAGAACTTCGTATCCTTCATCCATAAAATTTCCTACTTCAACGGCATTTGCGCGAGCACGATACACAGCGAGTCATGAAATGTTTCGCGAACAACCTGGACGTTGGGTATTGGGGCTTGGATAGCACCAAATTTCGTTGCGTAGCCGGTCTTTTGCCACTCCATCAGATAAGCAGCCCAACGACTCGCATCGAGCGTCGCCGCCATTTTGGCCTGATTCGCAGCGGTATTGGGAGTAGAGGCTTTGGGATTAACCCGGCCCTTGCCGACGGCCCAAATAATTCCGGCGTTCACATCGATGGCGCGCCGGCCCAATTCACGCCGCAAGGCCTCGTTCTCCGGCTGCTGCATGATTTGCTGCTGCAATAGCAAAAGCGAATCCGCTTCGCTCTCCGAGGGAATTCGCGCCGGTTGCGCCGCGGCCACGCCGGTGTTCAAAGTGTGCTCGGATACCTGCAAAGAACCGGCGGCGCCGCCCTCAGCAGGCTGTCCTTGTTTCGGCTCATCGTTGCAAGCCCAAACGCTGCATAATAATAAAATTGCGAGCGCGATTGAAATCAACTTCATGATGCCATTTCTCCTGAATTCACAACATGATTTCCTTATCAATGATAAATGAATAGAAGGAAAAATGCAAGCAGAACCTCAATTGGCCGTCACTCAAACGGCGCGCGCCACATTTCTTTGGTTTGGCGAAAGCGGGTGGCGGCGATCCATTTTCCATCCGGCGAGATTTGCGGCGTGAAAAGATTCGCGGCGTCTCGGGTGATTTGGCGGGCAATTTTTGTCGCGCGTTCGATAACAAAAAGTTGCAGCGTGCTATCGGGACCGGATGATTCGCCCAAGGCCGAGTAAACCAACGTCTTGGCATCCGGCGTCCAATCGATGCCGCTAAGATAGGACGTGAAAGCAAACTCCACGAGTTTCTCGGCAGAACTGCCATCCGCTTTCACAATCCAGATCGTATGATGGTTTGCCGAGGCCTCCTCAATTGCAATTTCATCGCCAAGCGGCGACCACGCGGCAATTTCAGCGCTTTGAATCGGCGCCGGCAGCGGCAGGCGTTGATGCGTCACCGCTTGCCCGGTTTCCGGATCGATGGCCACAATCCACGGCCGCGAGATTGGCGCGCCGCCTTTTTCCCACGAACAGAAAACCAGACACCGACTGTCCGGCGCCCAATCGGCCATGCCGACTTCCCAGCAGAAATCCGTCAAACGAATTTCGGAGTCGCCCGTCGTCGCGCGCAAGTAGATATCATCTGTCGCGCCCTCGCCGGCGTATTCCGAGACCGGCTTGCGGCTGCGGTGCGAATGATAAGCCAGCCATTTTCCATCCGGCGACCACGCCGGCGTGAAATCTTCGTGGAAGCCCGCAATCAACGGTGTGAGCGGCGGTATCGCTTTGCCATCGGCGTCAATCGTGATCTGCCCGGCATCCAAATTGAGCGCCCAATCCGCCAAGCGCCATTTGCCATAAGTGAAGGCGATCATTTTTCCATCGCTTGACCAATACGGCAACTGCGCGGAATCGTCGCTAACCGTTTTGATCTCGCCGCCATGAAACGGAAGCATGACGGCGGAAAATTCCGGATGATTCCGCGTCCAAAAAAGTTGGTTGCCGGCAACGACGGGGCCAAAGTCATCGTCGGGGGTTTGCACCACGAGGCGCATTTTACGTGTTTGAATATCGATAGCCCAGATATCGAGATCGCGATCGGCATTCGGATCGTGGCGATCTTCCGGTTTGCCGGCTTTTTCACCAATCAGGCTCAACAAAACTTCGCGCCCATTTGGTGAAATCGTAATGCCGGTTCGCGTCGCCAGCGCATCCAAATTCGCGGCGATAGTATCCGTGTTCGCGCGATCAACCGAGTGAAGCAAGAGATCACAAAATCCTGCGGCGTTGATGACCAACGCCGCAAAAGCATTTTCATTGGGCAGCCATTCGGCGCCAACTACACGCCAGTCGGTGTTGATTAATTTTTCCTCACTGCCATTTGCGTTTGCAATCCACAAGCCCGGTTGCATCGGCCGCGCCGCCAGACGATAATAAAGAAGGCGTTTTCCGTCCCGGCTCCATTTCGGCGAACAGTTGCTCGGAATAGTTGAAAGCGCAAACGACTCGCCGAGCGCAGATTCGAGATACCATCCCCATTTATCGCCGTGCCTCGCGCGAAAAGCAATGCCGCCATTTTGTCCCATGCCGACCATCGCGGCGATTCCATCGAAAGCGGCGGGCGCCGAAAAAAACTGCCAGTTCGCGTGGTTGAAGTCAAAACTCCGCCAGCGTCCTTCGACGCGCATCAAAGCCTTTGCGCCAACGCCGTCGATCATCGGCTGGTTGAAGGCGTCTTCAAACCACGTGCGCGGATGAACGACGAAAACCGCGCGGGCCTCACGAGGCAAGACGTTCTCACTTTTTTCGTGTTTGGCACAACCAATGAAAATCACGAAAACGAGTAAGATAGCACGGTTGGACATGACGCTTTCCTTAAAATGAAATTTTTTTGTTTAAAGAATCGTGCAAGGGAGCAAGCGCTGTGTACTAAGCCAATATAATAAAAATCAACGCAACTGGCCAAATAAAAAATTGCCGACTCGTCATTAAATCTGTTGCATTCGAAGCAGAAAAACGCTATCTTAGCAAGTCGAAATCAGGGTTTGAATAAATAACCAGGAACAATTCGATCACCGGAGGGTAAACATGGCTGAGAACAATGCAGTGACCAAAGAAGAGTTGAGGGAAATCATGGCGGAAATGCGCCAGGAATTTCGACAAGAGTTGCGTGAATTCCGCGCCGAGACAGTAGCCCGTTTTGAGGAAAGCGAGAAAAAAACGGCGTCACGTTTCGATGAATCCGAAAAAAAGACCGCGGCGCGTTTTGAAGAATCCGAGAAAAGGACCGCCGCGCGTTTTGATGCGACAGAGGCAAAAATGGAAAAGATGCATCGCGAGCTTCTCGAAATGATGCGGGCACAAAGCGAGACGATACAGGCACAAAGCGAGACGATGCGGGCACAAACCGATATGATATGGGCGCAAAACAAAAAAATAGATGATCAATATAAATATTTTCAGGAATCACATTCCAGATTACTTACCGGTACGGACGCCGTGATGAAGGAGCTTGAGGATCACCGTGTTGAAAGAATGAGCCTCGGCGCGATTCAGAATCGCCACACCAGAGAAATTGAAGCCATCCAAGAACATCTCGGCATTGAAGGCAAAAATGGAGCAGAAACAAAGAAGGCAAAACCGCTGGGGCCAGGCAGGAAGAAGTCAAAGTGAGCGCACTAAATTTTTAGACAAATTTTAATACCTGGAGATGAATATGCCGGAAAATCAAAACGCCTCACCTCAAAGCCATCCCGATTCTAATATCTCCACATTGCCGGAGGCGCAGTCGCAACCACCGCGGAGCGACCAGACTGCCGCGTTTATAATTTCCTCTGCCAAGGAAATGGTGCAGCGCGCGGCAGATTTCATCGCCTTGGTTGAAAGACAGAGGGAAGAGCACCGCCAAACCTGGCAAAGCCTGATTGAACGCGAAGATCAATTTTTGGCAAGAATCGCCGCGAGTCGCAAAGAATGGGAGAAGTTGAAAGCGCAGCGCGAGGCGGTAGCGAAAGAGGAAGCGACATTTATCCCCAAAGCCCGAAAACAGACTCGACGTTCCGCACCACGCCGCACGCGACGAGGAAAGTAATCGTCAATACAGTTTTAACACCGCATCCGATAAATTGGGTTTTTCTTTTTCCAACCAATACTATTTCGCCACGCCTTCCTGCAATTTCTCCAGCGCATTTTGTGCGGCGTTTTGCTCGGCGCGTTTTTTGGAATTGCCGACGCCGACGCCGACCGTGTGATTCTGAATTCTCACTTCGACGGTAAAAATCTTGTCGTGATCCGGGCCTTCTTCCGCGCGAATGGCATAAAAGGGCACGCCGAGGTTGCGGCTTTGCGAATATTCGAGCAAAAGGCTTTTGAAATTTTTATGCTGTTCTTCATTGAGAATGGGGTCAACTTCCTTCAAAATGACCGACTCGATGAACGCCCGGGCCGGCTCAATGCCACCGTCAAGATAAATGGCCCCGACAACGGCTTCAAACGTATCGCTGATAATCGAGGGCCGCGTGCGGCCGCCGGAACGTTCTTCGGCTTCGCTCATCAAAACATATCGCCCCAATTCCAATTGACGGGCAAAACGCACCAAGATCTTCCGGCTCACCAGCAGCGATTTGATGGCAGTAATTTCGCCCTCTTCTTTGGCGGGAAAACGGTGAAAGAGCGCGTCGGTGACTAATAGCCCCAAAACCGCGTCGCCCAAAAGCTCCAACCGTTCATTGGAATGAACCCGCCGCTCATTGACCTGCGGCAGATAGGAACGATGCTTCAAGGCTTGCAGCAATAAATCAAGATTGCGAAAGCGATATCCGATTAATTTCGAAAATTTTTTCGCATTTGCTTCAACGCCATCCCTTCCTGCATGGTTCTTTTTCCTGAACAGCTCTTTTAAAAGATTCAGCATAATAGAAGCGAGGAATACACCCGCGGCAACGGGTGGAAGACAAAAAGGCTTCAAACAAAATGGGCCAACTCTTCGGCGTCAAATCCCCTTGCAAACTTGACTTCATCAAATTGAATCAGGAAGGCATTGCGACCGAGGTGAGGAAGCCCCGCTCTTGGCGGGGCTTTCTCGCTTCGTTCGAAACGACGATGAAAAATCCGATTTCGTCAAGTTATTGAACGAATTTTTTGACCACGAGACACACATTGTGCCCGCCAAAGCCGAACGAATTGGAGATGGCGACGTTTACTTCCCGGCTCACGGCTGCATTGGGTGTGTAATTCAAGAAGCACTCAGGGTCGGCGGTAATTTGATTGATCGTGGGATGAATCATGTCATCCCGGCACGCCAACGCCGTGGCGATCAACTCCACAGCGCCGCTCGCACCCAGCAGATGGCCGACCATCGATTTTGTGGAACTGATGTTGAGCTTGGCGGCATGTTCGCCGAAAACGGTGGCGATGGCCTGTGTTTCGTTTTTGTCGTTCGCCGGCGTCGAGGTGCCATGGGCGTTGATATATTGCACCTCTTCCGGAGCCACGCCGGCACTCTTCAAGGCGATGCGCATGGCGCGAACGGCGCCTTCACCGCCAGGCGCCGGCTGCGTGATGTGATAGGCGTCGGCGCTGTAACCCGCGCCAACGACTTCGGCGTAAATTTTCGCGTTGCGGCGACTGGCGTTTTCCAAAGATTCGAGCACCAAAATGCCGCCGCCTTCGCCCATCACAAAGCCGTCGCGGTCCAAATCAAAAGGCCGGCTTGCCGTCTGCGGATCATCGTTGCGCGTCGACAGCGCTTTCATCGCGTTGAAACCGCCGACGCCCATCGGTGTGATCGTGGCTTCCGCGCCGCCGCAAATCATCGCTTCGGCTTCGCCGCGCTGAACATAACGAAAGCTTTCACCGATCGCGTGCGAGCTGGAGGCGCAAGCCGAGATGATCGAATAATTGGGGCCTTTGAAGCCATACTGCATGGAAATATGGCCCGGCGCAATATCCGCAATCATCATCGGAATAAAAAAGGGACTGATGCGTCCAGGCCCCTTTTCAACCAGCTTGCGGGCCTCGCGCTCGAACGTGTCCATGCCGCCGATGCCGGAGCTGACAATGACGCCGACGGCATCCTTGTCAATCGGCGCCGCGAGCAGCCTAGAGTCTTCAAGCGCAAGTTTAGCCGCCGCCAGCGCAAAATGGGTAAACAGATCCATGCGTCGGGCTTCTTTTTTCTCGATGTAATCCTCGGCATTGAAGTTATTGACTTCCGCGGCAAACTTGGTGTCGAACTGGGCGGTGTCAAAACGCGTAATGGCTCCGACGCCGGACCTGCCGGCGAGCAGATTTTGCCAAAACTCGTCCACCGCGTGTCCGAGCGGCGAAATCACGCCCATGCCGGTGATGACGACCCGTCGCTCATGCATAGAAACGCCTACAAAATGGTGCGAAGTAATTTTTCAACAAACGATTATGAGCTTGCCTCGCGTCCAATCAGGCTTTATCCTTTTCTTGATCTTTTTCTTTCATTTTCAGGTACTCAATGGCCTGACCGACCGTCGTCATCTTCTCAGCGTCTTCGTCGGGAATTTCGATGTTGAACTCTTCCTCAAACTCCATGACCAGTTCGACGGTATCCAGAGAATCGGCGCCGAGATCTTCAATGAATTTGGCCTCCGGCGTGACTTCGTCGGCGTCAACACCGAGCTGATCCACGATGATCTGTTTGACTTTTTCTTCGATAGTTGCCATTTCGCTTTCACTCCTCCGTTTGGGTGAGTAAGGTTAAAGTTGTTTTCAAATTTAAAAGTTTAAACTGTGACGTGCAATTTTTCTTGAGCTGCCTCATATTGCGAGCGTTCGGTGATGCCCAAGCCAATGGAATAATCATCTTCCGTAAAAATCTCATACCGACGCTGAGATAAAGCCTCCGAAACTTCTTCTTCTTTTTCATCAGGCACAACGATATCAATCCAGGCATCCAAATCTTCATAGCCGGGTATAAGAACATCAAGAATTTCGGCATCCGGGGCAAGATTCTTTACAAGTGAGGTTAGCTCATTAATGCGTTGCTGCAAGCGGCGCTTAGAATGTCGACCATTTTGACGCTTCATCTTTTCATCACCTCTTCAACTCTAGCTATGAACTCACGTGCGTGTATCATTAATCTTTTTGTGCGCTTTATACCTGCGCCTTCCTTATAATGAGCGCGAAGCCGTTCTTCATACGCTTCCAGCAACCAACTTCCAAATTTAGGCGGATAAACACGCTGTTTAAGAATGAGTTCTTGATTGAAGCTTTTTCTCAATCCGTCATGTGACCATTTCTGTTGCTTGAATCCAGCGTGAGCCATTGCTGAAATTGTTATCCAAAACATAGCGTAATAACAATTCGCCGCACAGCCATTAAACAATCCCTTCTCCAATGCCAATTCCGCTACTTGCAAGAACTCCTTCGCTCGCTCCAACATGTTTATCGCTTCCGCCTTTGCTCATCAGCCACAGATATTTAACTCATCACCATCCCGCCATCGACGTTGAAAACCTGGCCGGTGATGTAATCCGAATCCGCCGAAGCGAGAAAAGCAACGACACTTGCTACATCCTCCGGCGTGCCGACTCTTTCGAGCGGAATAGATTGCAACATCGCGGTTTTTGCAGCTTCCGGCAAACCGGCGGTCAGGTCTGTCAAAATGAAGCCCGGCGCCACAGCGTTGACTTGAATATTGCGGCTCGCCAGCTCGCGCGCCACGGATTTGGTCAAGCCGATTACGCCGGCTTTGGCGGCGCAATAATTCGCCTGGCCTTTGTTGCCCATCAGCGCCACAATCGAGGTGATATTGACGATCTTTCCGCTCCGCTGTTTCATCATGATCTTGCTGGCAGCGCGGATGCAGTTGAACGTGCCGGTCAGATTGGTTGTGATCACCGCATTCCAATCCTCGTCACTCATGCGCATAACGAGATTGTCGCGGGTGACGCCGGCGTTGTTAACGAGAATGTGAAGCGCGCCGAACTGGTCGACGGCTCCTTTCATCAAGGCTTCAACTTGTTTGGCGTCAGCGACATTGGCTTCAAAGCCCGCCGCCTGCCCGCCGCTTTGGCGAATTTCATCGGCGGTTTTATCGGCGCCGGCTTTGGTCGTCGCCGTCACGACGACTTTTGCGCCCTCGGCAGCCAGACGCAATGCTATCGCCCTTCCAATTCCGCGCGAGCCGCCGGTAATAACTGCAACTTTGTTTTTTAATTTTTCCATCTCATCCTTAATAATCAGCCAAACCACTTATTTAAATAATTCAAATTTATCTAAATCAGCTACGCCATATTCTTGCCCTTTAGTTTTGAATATCAACGTATGTGATCCACTCTTAATGCCACCCAAATTGATAGAATCTTTTACGGCAAACTTATTCCAGTCACTTTGATTTTCCAAATAAATTGCTATTCGCTGTTCTTTTTCCTTATCAAAAAATATTTCAATGGGAACAGAGGATTCACTGTGTTTTGAATAATGTACCCTAAGAAATAAATTATTCAGCTCAGGAATTCTAATATTCCTATATTCAACGTATCCGGCTTTCGCCTCAAACTCTTTTGTTCCACAACCAAATTGCCCATGAACTTTTTCGCCCGAAGCGTTTTTTCTATAAATGGTTTGGCCGACGGTATGATTATCCGGGAATTCACATTCTCTTGAATTTTTCCAAGCCAAATTTTGATTTTGTGTTTCATGCTGAGTATTTTTTGTTTGCGAGGGTATGGCGAACAATAAAACACCAAAAAGAATGAAAAATGACCCTAAGACTGCAATTAACTTTCTATTCACCTTTTGACTCTCTTTTAAAACACTTGGAATTAATCCCAAAGATACAAGCACGAGAATAAATCCAAAGAATATAAATAATGAGGGCGCGGTGAAATCTTTTAAATCACTAAATAAATCACCCATAACCGCACCTTTATCAAACTTGCCTTCGTCGACTCCAAGGTCAATTTTATTTAAGCCGCCAAAGATAGATTTGTAAACAGGCCATCCGCACAACGTCAAATCGCTTCCAACTCCGCAACTTTCCCAACCGTCTTCGCGGCAAAATTCTTATCGATGCGTTTCAGCAACCCCGCCAGAACAGTGCCCGGACCGACTTCGTAAAATTGCGTCGCTCCGGCGGCGATCATGTTTTCGATGATCTCGACCCAGCGCACCGGGCTCGTGAGCTGCTCATCCAAGCGTTGGCGCAATTCGTTCGCCTGTCGCGTTGGCTTCGCCGTGACGTTCGAATAGATCGGACAGCTTGCTTCGTGAAAATGCGCTTTTTGCAAACCTTCGCGCAAGCCGTCGCGCGCGCCCGACATCAAGGGCGAATGAAACGCGCCGCCAACAACGAGCTGCTTCGCCATTTTGGCGCCTTTGGCTTTCGCAAGCGCCATCGCCTGCTGAACGCCCGCCACAGAACCGGAGATGGCGATTTGTCCCGGCGAATTGAAATTAGCCGGACAAACAATTCCCGCGCTCGAGGCTTCCTCGCAAACCGCTTCCACTTCTGCTGGCTCGAGGCCGATGATAGCCGCCATGGTGCCGGGGTTTTCCGTGCCGGCGCGCTGCATCAATTCACCGCGGCGTTTGACCAAAAGCAGGGCCTCATCAAAATCGAGCACACCGGCGGCATACAAGGCGGAGTATTCTCCGAGGCTATGGCCGGCCGCCATGTCGGGTTTGATGCCCTTTTCCGCCAGCAGCCGCGTCGCAATCGCGCTGTGAATGAAAATGGCCGGCTGCGTCACATCGGTTTGCGTTAATTTCTCTTCCGGTCCGGCAAAACAAATTTGCTGAATATCGAAGCCGAGCAGTTGATTGGCGCGGGCAAAAAATTCCTGCGCCAACGAAAATTTCTCGCAGAGATCTTTGGCCATGCCGACGTATTGCGAGGCTTGGCCGGGAAATATAAACGCGCGACTTTCGCTCATGCCCTAAGCTTAAATTTTAAATTGCAAATTTTCAATTTAAAATTTTAAATTGATTTTCCAACAAACCGTACAACACTAAAATTGAACAATAACCGAACCCCAGGTGAAGCCGCCGCCGAACGCCACCAGCAAACAGCGGTCGCCGGATTTCAAGCGGCCGTTTTCAAGCGCTTCATCGATGGCAATCGGAATCGAAGCCGCCGAGGTATTGCCGTAATTCTGGACGTTCACGTAAACTTTTTCCAAAGGCATGCCAACGCGCTTGGCCGTGGCGTTGATGATGCGCATATTGGCTTGATGCGGAATCAACAAATGAATATCATCGCCGGTCAGGTTGTTTTTGGCCAAAATATGCTCGGCGGCGTCGCCCATCGCCGTGACGGCGTGTTTGAAAACTTCGCGGCCTTCCATTTTCAAAAACATCAGGCGCTCGGCCAAAGCGACGTCCGTCGGGACTTTGGTGCCGCCGCCCGGCATGCAAAGCAATTTCGTCAAGCGGCCATCGCTTTTCATGAAGGTATCGATGAGTCCGCGTTTGCCGTCGCTGGGACCGAGCACGGCAGCGCCCGCCGCGTCGCCGAACAGCACGCAAGTGGCGCGATCGGTCCAGTCGGTGATGCGAGTCAACATTTCACCGCCGATGACGAGCACATGCTGGGCTTTGCCGGAGGCGATCAAACTATCGGCCATGGACAAGCCGTAAATAAAACCGGTGCAGGCCGCTGCAATATCGAACGCCGCGGCATTTTCAGCGCCTAAAATTTCCTGCACGTAACACGCCGTCGACGGGAACGTGACATCGCCGGTGACGGTGGCGAGAATGATGGCGTCGATTTTTTCGGCAGGCATTTGCGCGGCTTGCAACGCCGCGCGTCCCGCTTCGGCGCACAGTCCGGAGGTGGTGTCCTTCTCGTCGGCGATATAACGCCGCTCGATGCCGGTGCGCTCGCGAATCCATTCGTCGGTGGTGTCAACCATTTTTTCCAAATCAAAATTGGTCAACACCCGTTTCGGCACGGCGCGGCCGGTGCCGAGGATCATGGAACTAGGCTTCTTGCTCAACGAGTTTTACTCCATTTTGGGTTTGCAGCTCTTCGCCAATAATTTGCGTGACGCCTTCCGAAACCATTTTGACGGCCTCACGGATGGCATTGCTAATCGCTTTCGGAGTGGAGCCGCCGTGACAAATGATACAGACGCCGTTGATGCCCAACAGCGGCGCGCCGCCGTATTCTTCATAATCAAAAATTTTGCGCAAGCCGGTGAAAGTCGGCTGCAACAAAAAAGCGCCGATTTGGCGAAAAATCCGTTTGCCGATTTGCCGCTTGATGTGATGGCGAAACACGGCGCCGAGACTTTCGGCAAACTTGAGAATGACGTTGCCGACAAAACCGTCACACACGACGACGTCCGCCGTGCCTTTGAGAATATCGCGGCCTTCGACATTGCCGACAAAATTGAGATTCTCGCGCGCTTCCAACAGCCCATAAGCTTCGCGGGTGACTTCGGTGCCTTTCGAGCGTTCTTCGCCGTTGCTTAAAAGCGCGACTTTGGGCGACTCCAGGCCGATCACGCGATTCATGAAAATGCTGCCCATCAAACCGAATTGCACGAGCTGAATCGGTTTGCAGTCGACGTTGGCGCCGACGTCGATGAGCAGCGTCACGCCATAACCGTTCGGAATGAGCGAGCCGATGCCCGGGCGATTGACGCCGCGAATGCGCCCGAGTTCCATCAAACTCGCCGCCATCGCGGCGCCGGTGTGGCCGGCGCTAACCACCGCATCGACTTGGCCTTCGCGGTGCAGACGCGCCGCCACCAGCACGGAGGCGTCTTTCTTCTTTTTCAACGCCACCGTGGGAACATCACACATCTCGATTTTTTCAGAAGCGTGATGAATCGAGTAGCGCAAATTTTCACCGCGGGTCAACAAAGGATGCCGGCTGATTTCCTGCTCGATTTGCGCCTTGTCGCCGACGAATACAATTTCGTAATCGCCGTGAGCCAGCTTTGCCGCTTCCAAGCCGCCTTGCACAATCGCCGCCGGCGCATAATCCCCGCCCATGGCGTCCAATGCGATACGCATATCCTGTTCTCAAAAAATTTTAGAATGATCCGCGCCGTTCGTCAAGCTTTAAACAATCTTGAGATCGAAGCAATACAACGTTCACGATCCATCAAATGCGTTCGCCGCTCAAGGCGCGCGTTTATTTCTCGCGCGGCAAGAAAACCGAACGATCACCATAATAGCCGCAGTTCGGGCAGGCGTGATGCGGCAGCTTGGGTTGGCGGCAATTGGAACAAGGCGTCACGTTCGGCACGGCAAGCTTCCAATGGGTCCGGCGTTTATCACGACGAGTGCGGGAATGTCGACGTTTGGGATTTGGCACGACTTTACCTCTTTCTGTTCTTAGTTAGCACAGCGCTTCGAGTTTGTTCTGACTATCATAAAACCGACGCCGGCTGAGTTCAATGCAATTTTTTTACAAAAGCTTGCGCAACGCTTCCCACCTGAGATCGGCCGGCGGCGCGGCGCAACGGCATGATTCGATGTTGAGATCGGCGCCGCAACCGGCGCACAACCCCCGGCATTCTTCCGAGCACAACAGCTTCATCGGAATGGCGAGCAAGATCGTATCGCGAAGATCAGGCGTGATGTCGATTTCTTTCGCGTCGGGCGCGAGATAATGAATCTCATCCGCGTCGCTCATCGCAAGCATCGCCTCATCGCTTGAGAAAATCACTTGTCCTTCCCCGCTCAATCTTTTCTCAACTTCACGCGTGCAGCGATCACATGCAAAGCGCCCACCGATTTGGACAAGACTTTTCAACACGTACTGCGGTGAGCGCTTCTCAATATCGACCTGAATCTTCACCTCGTCCTTCAGATTCGGATGATTCTCCAGGCCAAACTCCGCCAGCCTCTCCACGAAGTTGAACGTATGCAGCCCTTCAGACAGACTTGCGAGCGAAATCTTCATGTTTAGCCGCCGGAAAAGATTAGTGTTGAATTTATAAAAAAAAAGTGTTACAAGTCAAGATAAAAGTTGAGCGATCTTGACTTTCGTTACAAAAGCCTAATGACTGGAAATTTGTTCACGAAAATCCAATCTCACGGTTTGCGGTAGCGATCGACCCAATAACCGGACTCCAACAGTCCCGCCAATCGGGCCGCCATCTCTTGCGCCTCCGGTTTGGTCGCATAACCGCCGACCCGCACACGATACCACGTCCCTCCCAGCGATGGAACATACGCGCTCTGCACGTAGGCGTTGAAGCCTTTGTCGCTAAAACGCTGCGCATCCCGCTCAGCTCGCCGTTGCGTTCGCCACGAGGAGACTTGCACGGTGTATCTGCCTTCGGTGTCCATCACGACTTGCGGCTGAGGCTGAGCCGGCGGTTCTTGCGCCGGCAATTCCATTTGTGTCGTTAACGAATCGTCGATAATATTCGCTTGCGCAACTGTTGATTCCGGCTTTTTTTCCTTTTTCGTTAATACCAGCCAGCCCAGCAGCGCGGCCACTCCCACGATCAAAATTCCTCCGATCCATGCGATACGCCGATTTCCGTTCTCCATGGTCAATTCTCCGTGAATGCTTGAGGTGATCAACTTCCCGAACGGTTCGTTTGCAACTGGCCGGCAGCATCGCCGTGTCACAGCGCAAAGAATCGCCAGTTTGCAAACCAATCTTGTTACGGGTTATTGTGCTTCGATCAACTCTTTGTTCGAGAAATAAAAAGCGACTTCGAGACGGCCGTTTTCCGGCGAGTCCGAGCCGTGCACGACGTTGTTCTGCTTGCTCGTGGCAAAATCGCGGCGAATCGTGCCGGGCGCCGCTTCCGCCGGATCGGTGGCGCCGATGAGCTTGCGAAAATCCGCCACCGCGTTTTCTTTTTCGAGCGCCAAAACCACCACCGGGCCGCCCGACATGAAATTCACAAGATCTTTATAAAAACCGCGTTCTTTGTGCACTTCATAAAATTTCCCGGCAGTCTCCGGCGTGAGCCGGACCATTTTCATGCCGAGAATGCGAAATCCTGCCGCTTCGATACGATCGAGCACTTTGCCCGTTTTTTTTGCCGACACACAATCCGGTTTCAGAATAGCGAGGGTGCGTTCCAAAGTTGAATCTCCTTATTAATAAAAAATGGTTGAAATAACAACTCAAAGCTTTAAAATTCCTTCGTAACAACTCTTTTTAATTGCAAATTTATCGACCAGCGTTGGCAGCTTTTTTCGTTTGGCGCGGCGGCTTCTTCGTTTTGCTCTTCGCTTTCGCTGGAGAAGCTTTCACGCTAAAAACTTTCTTCGCTTTGCCGAGCGCCTTTTGCATCATCGCGCCGATTTCCGCCGGACTCTCGCAGACGTACGCGCCGACTTTCCGCAAAGCTTCCATCTTCTCTGCCGCCGTGCCTTTGCCGCCGGCGATAATCGCCCCGGCGTGTCCCATCCGTCGTCCCGGCGGCGCCGTGCGGCCGGCGATAAAGGCAACAACGGGTTTGTCAAAATATTTTTTAATATACGCCGCCGCTTCGTCTTCGGCTGTGCCGCCGATTTCTCCGATGAGCACGACCGCATCCGTATTGCCGTCTTCGGCAAAAAGCTTCAACGCGTCGGTGTGCGTCGTGCCGATGATCGGATCGCCGCCGATGCCGACGCAGGTTGACTGGCCGATGCCGAGATCGGAAAGCTGCTTCACCGCTTCGTAGGTCAACGTGCCGCTGCGGGAAATCACGCCGACGCGGCCCGGCTGGTGAATGAAGCCCGGCATGATGCCGATCTTGCACTTTCCCGGCGAAATAATGCCCGGACAATTCGGGCCGATCATCCTCGATCCGCTTTTGTTCAAAAAGGCTTTTACCGCGAGCATGTCGGTCGTGGGAATGCCTTCGGTAATCGTCACGATCACCGCAACGCCTTCTGCGGCGGATTCCAAAATCGCATCTGCCGCAAACGCCGGCGGAACGAATATCGCGGCGGCGTTCGCGCCAGTGTTTTTCACCGCGTCTGCCACCGTGTTAAAAATCGGGACGGCGTCGTTAAATTTTTGCCCGCCTTTTCCCGGCACCACACCGGCCACGACGTTGGAACCATATTCGATCATCTGAGTTGTATGAAACGAACCTTCGCTGCCGGTAATGCCCTGCACCAGCACACGCGTTTTTTTGTCAACGAGAATACTCAAACTCTCCTCCTTGGGTTACTATTTTATTTTGATTCTTTCTTTCGTGCATTCGTTCGACGGCCATACGAAGCGTTAGGTTCGGCGACTTTTGGCAGACTTTCGTCGGCAACGGAAACTTGTGGATACGGAGCGTTTCGTTGCGCGCGCCGTTTGGCCATGAGTTCCTCTTGAAGAATGTCATCGAGAAACCACCGCCAGTGAGAATGATCATATCTTCCCTGCCGGTAACGCTGCAGGGTCCCTTTTTCAGAGGCATACAATAGAAGCGCCGACGCTCTGATTTTTTTGTCCAAATCAGCAAGCTGGCCAAGTTGAAGCGCATTGAGCGCCTCTGGCTCTTTGGTCAAAAAATAGTTCGATCTCCGGTTATTTCTCTCGCCAACCTACTTTCTCGCGCCTTTGGATTTTCTTTTGTATTCCGCTCTGGGTTCCGCCACCTTCAACAAACTGCTCGAAGGTTCTGCAAAACGATGCTCGCGTCTCATAGCGGCTTGATGTTTGGCAATCAACTGTTCTTGCAACATATCATCCAAATACCACCACCAATGCGAGCGGTCATAATGTCCTTCACGAAAACGCCGGAGCTCGCCCTTTTCAGCGCCCGCGATCAATAAAGCCGAATGACGAATTTGTGCATCCAGCGCCGCCAGACGTTGCTTCTGTGTTGCCGTCAAAGCCGATGGCGATTTTTGTAGAAGATTCTCCAATTCACTGCGATGCCATAATAATGCATTGACATCGCCGCTAATATCAAGGATGGCCTCCTCAGGAGAAGGAGGAATCGCCGTCGGCAAAAATCGCGTCAACCAATCAAGCAAACGGTTGGCTTGTTGAGACGTTGATTGTTTGGATTTGGGCGATTTTAGAGTCATCACTTCTGACATTTTTCACCTCGGCCTCCAAATGAGTTTGACATCATATTGGCGTTTCAAATAATCCAGGCCACGATCGACAACAAAACAAGTTTTCACCTGCGTGGGGTAATCCGACTTCCAGGCACAAAAAACATTGTTTCTTGGATCAAGAAAACCAATCGTTGGCCCATGATGATCATATTCGATAATGTAACTTTTCTTGCTAATAGCCTTTTCAGCAAGGTGACGCGAAATACCGTGGTTTTGTAATTTTAACCAGAATTCAGGCTTCGTCATTCCCAAAGTAAAGTCACGTTGTACTTTGGTGATTAATTCATCAATTTCCGCTTCCGTCCACAGCATTAGTTTTCTTTCTCCCTAAGCGAGGCGCGTTACGCCCGAATTGCCGCAACAACTTTTTCTGCCGCATCTTTGAGATTGCTCGCAACGATCAGCGGCAGACCGGATTCGTTGAGCAACTGCGCAGCCTCTTTGGCGTTCGTGCCTTCAAGACGAACGACAAGCGGCACGCTGATGTGGACATTTTTCGCGGCTTGAATCACGCCGTTGGCGATGCGGTCGCAGCGCACGATGCCGCCGAACACGTTGATGAGTACGGCCTTGACGTTTTTATCCGAGAGCAAAATACGAAAGCCATTTTCGACGGTCTCCGGACTCGCACCGCCGCCGACGTCGAGAAAATTCGCGGGTGAACTGCCGGCAAGTTTGATAATATCCATCGTCGCCATCGCCAAGCCCGCGCCGTTGACCATGCAACCCACCTCACCGTCGAGCTTGATGTAATTGAGCCGGTATTTCGAGGCTTCAACTTCCAGCGGCTCTTCTTCGGAAAGATCGCGCAGTTCGGCATATTCAGGATGGCGCGACAGGGCGTTGTCATCAAAATTGATTTTGGCATCCAACGCCAAAACCTGCCCATCGGCTGTCACCACGAGCGGATTGATTTCCGCCAGCGAACAATCCGATTCCACAAACGCTTTGTAAAGCGCATGAAAAAATTTCACCGCGTTTTTAAAGGCGTCGCCTTCCAAGCCAAGCCCGAACGCGAGCTTGCGCGCTTGCGAGGGGCGAAGGCCGGTAAGCGGGTCGATATATTCTTTTAAAATTTTCTCCGGCGTTTCTTCGGCGACTTTTTCAATTTCCACGCCGCCTTCGGTGCTGGCCATGACGACAAGCTGAGACGCGGCGCGATCGAGCACGATGCCGACATATAATTCGCGCGCGATGCTCAAACCTTGTTCGACGAGAACTTTATTGACGCGTTTGCCCTCCGGTCCGGTTTGATGCGTCACAAGCTGCATGCCGATCATCTGCTTCGCAATCTCATACGCCTCGTGTGGATTCTTCGCGATTTTTACGCCGCCGCCTTTGCCGCGGCCGCCGGCGTGAATTTGCGCTTTTACGACAACCGTTCCGCCGCCCAACTGATCAGCGATAACGCCGACTGCTTCTGCCGTGCCGGCGACTTTACCCTGTGGCACGGCGACGCCAAACTTCCGCAAAATTTCCTTGCCTTGATATTCGTGAATCTTCAAAGAATTTTCTCCTCAGAAATGTTTCATGTTATTCATGCAAATTGCTTATTCAACTGTCAAAATCAACAGATTCAAGGGAACAAAACGATGATCACTTGCAACCGAAAACTCCGCGTAGTCCAATCCGACATCGACGAGCTTGGTCTCAACCAAATCATCACCATAATCCGCTTTCTTTTTTTTATTAAGAAAGTCCAACATGTCTCCGACCAAATCAAGTAACCATCCTTGCTCATGAACTCTCTTAAAAATTCCGCATAGCTCTTCATAATCAATACTATTTTCCTTTTAAAATCGTATACAACCCCAATATCATATCACCTCACTCCAGATGCCCAACAGGGATGCGTTCCTCAGCATCAGCGGCGATTTGTCCGGTTGCAATCGCTTCAACCCGCCGCAGAATCTCAGCATTATAATAACGATTGCCACATTTGTCACAGACTCCGATAGTTATATCGTTCATGATCACAAATCCGTCACGATGTTTAAAAGCCTCTCGACCAACACGTTTCGGGCGAACTGTGCCATCGCAGTATTCACAGGGATAATTATACATAATTTTCTCCGTTGTCGTTGACAGCATAAACGGTAATAATCAGATAACCACCATCCGGCACAAAACGACCAACAGTCGCTAAATTGACAAATGGAGAACCACCAGTTTCATGAACGACATATTTTGTGCCTCGTGGATCGCCTGTTTCAATTTTATCAATTTTTCCCGACAAGATTGACTGTTCGACGTCAAGCAAACTCAATTCATCCTCCGCCATTTCGTCAAAAGCGTGGCTCGTCAAATCGTATCTACCACTGCGAATACAATCGCGAATCCGTTCAAGATTTTGAGGAGCCACACCTCACCTCACATGTTTTTTTGCTCAATCACCGTTCCCGTCTTTCCCTGCATCGCCTCCGCCAGCATCTCGATCGACGTAATCACCACACGCTGGCCGCCGCTTTCGAGAAAGTTGATGGCGCCGCGAATCTTCGGCCCCATGCTGCCGGCGGGGAATTGGCCTTCGGCGAGATATTGTTTCGCCTCGGCGACGGTTATCTGATCGAGCCAGCGCTGGGTTGGTTTGGCAAAATCAATGGCAACTTTTTCAACGCCGGTCAAAATCACCAGCTCGTTCGCGCCGATGTCACGGGCTAAAATGGCGCTCGAAAGATCCTTGTCAATAACGGCGTTGATGCCTTCGAGGCGCTCTTCACGGTCGAGATAAACCGGAATGCCGCCACCGCCAGCCGCGATGACGATGCGATCATTGGCGACCAATTCTTTGATGACATTTTTCTCGACGATCTCCAGCGGCTCCGGCGACGGCACCACGCGCCGCCAGCCGCGCCCGCGATCTTCGCGCAGAACCCAGCCGTGCAACTGTTGCAGCGCTTCCACTTTTTCCGGCGGATAAAACGGCCCGACAAATTTCGTCGGATTTTTGATCGACGGGTCATCGGGATGCACGACGACTTGGGTGATCAGCGTCACCACTTCTTTTTGAATGCCGTGCCGGTGCAGCATGTTCAACAGCGATTGCTGCATCATGTATCCCATGCCGCCTTGCAAATCGGCGACGATAATGCCCAGCGGCAGCGGCGGCGCCAGGTGAGTCGTGGCTTCGACGCGAATCAACGCATTGCCAACTTGCGGGCCGTTGCCATGAGAAAGAACAATCCGATGCCCTTGCTCGACCAACGAGACGACGCCGACGAGGCTCCGCCGCGTGTTCGCGAATTGCTGGTAAATATTGCCTTCTTCAAATTCGCGCGTGATGGCGTTACCGCCGAGAGCGATGACAACGGTTTTGGGATGCATGAATTTTGGGTAATATAAAACGTAATGCGTAAAACGTAAATTACGTTTTACGTCTTTACGTTTTACTCATCACGCAAATCGTTTTAAAAAATCCGCCAGCGCCGGCTGCCCGATCTCCTGCAATTCGTAAGTCACTCGCGTCGCCGGTTTGTTGAGCTTCACCAGCCGGCGCAGATCAATCGGCGTGGCAATCACCACCGCCTCGCAATCCGCCGCGTTAATCGTCGCTTCCAAATCGCGGATTTGTTTTTCACCGTAACCCATGGCCGGCAGCAGCGTGCCGATGCCCGGATACGTGTTGAAGGTGTCGATCAAACTTCCTTTCAGGAACGGGCGCGGATCGACAATCGTTTTGGCGCCGAATCTTTGCGCCGCCACGACGCCGGCGCCGATCACCATTTCACCGTGCGTCAATGTCGGACCGTCTTCGATGCACAACACGCGGCGGCCGCGAATCACGCTGGAATCTTCGACATAAATCGGCGACGCGGCATCGACAATATCCGCATCCGGATTATTCGCTCGGATGGCGCCGCGAACACTCTCAACATCTTCCGGGCGGGCGTTAGCCACTTTGTTGATGACGACGACATCGGCCATGCGCAAATTTGTTTCGCCGGGATGATAGCGCGTTTCGTGACCAGGGCGCAACGGATCCGCCACCACGATATGCAAATCCGGTTTGAAGAACGGCGTGTCGTTATTGCCGCCGTCCCACAAGACAATGTCGGCCTCCGCCTGCACCTGCTCCAAAATCGCGGCGTAATCAATCCCGGCAAAAACCACGGTGTTCATCCGCAAATGCGGCTCATATTCCTCGCGTTCTTCGATGGTGCACTGATGCGCGTCCAGATCATCAAAGCTGCCGAAACGCTGCACGATTTGTTTCGCCAGATCGCCGTACGGCATCGGGTGGCGGACGACAGCCACTTTCTTGCCCAGGCCTTTCAAAATTTGCGAGACACGCCGCGTCGTTTGGCTCTTGCCGCTACCGGTTCGCACCGCGCAGATCGCCACCACCGGTTTCGTGCTTTTCAACATCGTCTCCGCCGTGCCGATGAACTTGAATGAAGCGCCGGCAGCCAAGACGATGCTGGCTTTGTGCATCACAGACTCGTGCGACACATCGCTGTACGCAAAAATGACTTCATCAATTTTTTCATCCCCAATGAGCCGGACCAATTCGCGCTCGTGGTGAATGGGAATGCCGTTTGGATAAAGCCTGCCGGCAAGCTCCGCCGGATAGCGCCGGCCTTCAATATCCGGTATTTGTGTCGCCGTAAAACAAACGACTTCGTATTTATCATTGTCACGATAAATCGTGTTAAAATTATGAAAATCCCGCCCGGCAGCGCCCATGATCAAAACTCGTGTTCGGTTCATCATCATCCTCGCCAGGTTGAGAGTGCAGAGCTTCAGGAGATTGATATTCTTATTATTAGCGCAACCGATACCGATAAAATATAACAGAATTTCGCTTGAGTTGCAAGTCTTTGCTTGCATTTAACATGGATTTTTCGTATAATTAAACTCGTTTTATAAACCCCGATAATTCATGAACCATGTTTTTAAGCTCGAGCCGTGAAGCAGAGTTTAGCTTGTTTATGAACAGAGTGAATTATCGGGGTAAAACAGCAAAAGGTAAAGAATAAATAAAAAACTGTTCGCTTGGAGTCAAAAATGGCAAAAGTCTGCGATATTTGCGGCAAGCATTCGAGCGTGGGCAACGCAATCAGCCACGCGCACAACACGACGCTGCGCCGGTGGCAGCCCAATCTGCGTCACGTTCGCGCGCTGGTGGCCGGCCAGGTGAAACGCCTCACGGTTTGCGCCAAATGCCTGAAAGCCGGCAAAGTGATGAAAGCGCCGCACAAAACGCGCCCCAAAACTGCGGTGGAAACGGTGATCGCGCCGGTTCTGGAAACGTCGGTGGTCGCCACCCCGGCGGCTGAAATGACCTCGGCGATTTAAAACTCGTCATCCTCCGGCGCGGTTAGAAAAATGAAAAAGCACCCATTTCAAAAATGGGTGCTTTTGTTTTATCGGCCCAATTAAAACGCGCGAGCAGCTTCAGCTTCTCAAAACGTCATTGAAAAACTCAGGCGATTCAAACTGCCCACTTCGCCGAACGACGACAGGCTGTAATCGAGCGTGTAATCGTCAACCGTCAAACCGAGTCCGAACGAAAGACCCGCAAAGCGATCACCATCGGTGCCGACTTTTTGATCGCTGCGAACCGAATCGTAGCCCAAGCGCATGAGCAGGCCTTTTGACAACGTAAACTCACCGCCGGCGCGAAAGCGCACATCCTCTTCCTGATATTTGATCAAAGCCAGGCTGTACATCAAAGGCAGATGCGCCAATTTTTTGGAAACACCGAATTGAAAATTGAGTGGCAGCCGTTCTTTGGTTTTAATAAATGCCGCGCGTTCTTTGCCGAGATTAAAAACGCCGCCGGCGAACGTCAGGTTTTCCATGATGGTGGATTGATAAATAAAACCCAAATCCACCGCAAATCCATCCGCCGAGAATTTCTCGAGTTGCGCCCGAATCAATTTAACATTCACGCCCAGCATGAGCCGCTCGCCGCGCAACTGCGAGTAGGATAAATAAGCGACGAGTGTATTGGCGCCGAAGCTGCCGATTTCTTCGCCGAATTCATCGGTGCGGGTAAATTCGCCGTAATCCGCGTAGTTAATGGCGATGCCGTAACTGCCGCGCGCATGCGGATGCACGTACGCGCCGAAAAAACTTTGAATATCGAGAATGTGGTTGAGATACCCGAAAGCGCCGGTGCGCGTCGGCACGTTGGCCAGGCCGGCGGGATTATAATAAATGGCATGCGCATCGCGCGAAACCGCAATAAAGCTCGCGCCCATCGCCGCCGGCCGCGCCCCGACCGGTATGCGCAAGAAAGCAAATCCGATTGGATCGGCGGCAAAGACAGAACTGGCAACGAGAAGAAGAAGGAAAATTTTTTTCATGAGGGGTCAACCGAAAATGGAGTGTTGCAGTGTTGGATTGTTAGAGTATTGGAAACCCATCACTCCATCAATCCAATACTCCATCACTCCTTGAATTCATCTCCTCCCTCCACTTGAGCCACCTGCCGGAATCGAACCGGCGACCTGCTCATTACGAGTGAGCCGCTCTACCAACTGAGCCAAGGTGGCTTGAGAGCAAAAAAGATAAAATGATAAAAGAGCAAAAAGAGATTTCGCGTTATCTGTTTGGCGGTTTTCTCTTTTTATCTTTTTTCCCTTTGTGGCCAGGCGCAGAATCGAACTGCGGACACACGGATTTTCAGTCCGTTGCTCTACCGACTGAGCTACCTGGCCAAAATTGGCAAACCAGAACGATTTAAAAAATAAGATACTTCGGCAAAAAAGTCAAGGTCTAATTTTGTCAGCGCGAAAAAAGCTCTTTGCAACCCAAACTTAAATTCAGTACATTTATACGCCCCATTCAGCCAATCTCCGTAATAGTGTGAACGCCGTGCACATCGAAAAGTTTCTGTAGCAGTTTTGGCGGAGTCGCCGGTTGGCGGCGAATCGAAAAGCAGGCGCGCGTCATTTCCTGAAAATCGTTATCCGGCGATTGGCCCGAGTTTTGGAGGGTGACCAACGGTTCGCCAGGATGAACCGGATCCCCGATCTTTTTGTGAATCAACATGCCGGCGGTATAATCGATGGCCTCATCAACGGCTTGGCGGCCAGCGCCGAGCAACATGCACAGCCGTCCGATTTCTCGCGCATTGATCGCGGCGACGAAGCCGGCTTCGCTCGCTTTCACCTCAAACCGATGCTTCGGGGCGGGATATTGATCGGGATTTTCCAAAAACTTCACATCGCCTTCCTGCGCGCGAACGATTTCCAAAAATTTTTGCCACGCCGCGCCGTTCTCCAACAACGCGCGCAGGCGGGTCATGCCGCTTCGCAAATCTTTGGTTTTCCCGGCAAGCTGCAACATGATCGCGCCGAGCGCCAGCGTGACTTGCTTTGTGTCTTCCGGCCCGCCTCCTTTTAATATCTCAATGGCTTCACAAACTTCCAGCCAATTGCCAACGGCGACGCCCAGCGGCTGCGACATATCGGTGAGCAACGCGACGGTGTTTAAATTGAACGCGGCGGCGGTGCGAATCAAATGCTCGGCCAATTCTTCAGCCGTGGCGCTGTCTTCAAAGATGGCGCCGTTGCCGACCTTGACGTTGAGCGCCAGCGCATCGAGGCCTTCGGCGAGTTTTTTGCTGAGAATGCTGCCGCAAATCAACGGAATCGACTGCACCGTGGCCGTCGCATCGCGCAGGGCATAAATCCGGCGATCAGCCGGACAAATTTTTTCGCTTTGGCCGATCAAACACGCGCCGATTTCTTCAACTTGCTTTTTGAAACGGCTGAGCGGCAGCCGCGTTTGGAAGCCGGGAATGGATTCGAGCTTGTCGAGCGTGCCGCCGGTATGGCCAAGGCCGCGCCCGGAAATCATCGGCACATGAATCCCTGCCGCTGCCACCAATGGCGCGAGAATCAACGAGACTTTATCGCCGACGCCGCCGGTGCTGTGCTTGTCAACTTTACTGCCTGAAAGATGCGAGAAATCGAGCACTTCCCCGGAGTCGCGCATGATGCGGGTGAGGGTCACGGTTTCGTCAAAGCTCATGCCCTGAAAATAAATCGCCATGAGCAGCGCCGACATTTGATAGTCGGCGATTTCGCCCCGCAGATAAGCGTGAATGAAAAAAACGATTTCGCTTTCTGTTAAAGTTTTGCCGTCGCGTTTTTTTTGAATGATTTCCCGTGCGGTCATTCTGGTCGCTCGATGCTGGTTGCTGGATGCTCTTACTCTTACTCTTACTCTTACTCCTACTCCTACTCATACTCATACTCGTTTTATAAACTTTAAAAGCGAGTAAGAGTAAGAGTAAGAATTAATCATCTTATCAACAAAACTTTCCTCGTCGCCTGAAAATCTCCGGCGCGCATTTTGACAAAGTACATTCCCGAAGCCACGCCGCCCGCCTCCCAAACAATTTTGTGCGCGCCCGCGGTTTGTGTGCCGCGCACGAGAATGGCGGCCAATTTTCCCGAGACATCATAAACCCCCAACTCGACCTCGGAAGATTTCGGCAGGCTGTAACTGATCGTCGTCGCCGGATTAAACGGGTTCGGATAATTTTGTTCCAACGCAAAGGCCGTTGGCATCGCGGAAGCCGCCGGGTCTTGAACCGCGGTGGCGGAGGATTTATAAAAATAGCCAAACAAAATCATCATTTCATCCTGGCTCAACAAGCCAAATCGCAGCGTTCGGTTGGTCCAATTATTATAGGTCGCGATCAGCTTCAGGCCTTGCCCCGGCTCGAGAACGAGCGGCGGATCGATTTTTAAAATGGGCGGATGGGCCCAATCGTAAGCGATATACACCACCTCGCCGCTGCGCGGGCCGCCGACCACTTCGACTTTGAATTCCGTCATGTGTTCGTGCGCGTGCGAGAAAAGCAGAAAAATATTCATGCGCTCGGAAAATGTGTAAGCTCGCTCCACCGTGGTGACTTTTTGCGGAGGCAGCGAAAAATTCGTATTGTTCAAATTCAAAATTTCAGCGGTGTATTTGATTTTTGCCGGATCGGCAAAATACAAATTCGCATAAGCTTCGCCCGGAATGACCGCCGTTGAGCGATTGGCATAATGCGAGTTCAAATCCAGTCCTTTTCCCGCCGGCAGTCTCAGCGCGACGCCGGGGGGAAAATGATAACTCGACAGCGGCCATTGCGTGCCGGCAAAAAATTCATGATACTGCATCGGCGCAACGTTGGCGAGAATATAATTGCCGTTCGCGTCGCGAATGTCCCGGATGACGTTCGGCGGCGGAAGAATATTCGCCGGGGTGTTCGCGGCAAAGGTGCTCAGCAGAAAATGATGGCTGCCCGGCCGCATCGTCATCTCAACGCGCTCGATAAAAACATCCTGCGCGTAATTGAGCGGGACATACGAAAAAAGCTCGCGTTCATAATTGGGCGCGACGTCAAAAGGTCCGACACGCAGTTGAATACCGTTGGCCGGTTTCGGCAGCGGCGCAAACGGCGGCGGTTGAAAACGTGTCGTGTCTTGCAATAAAGCGCGATCCGCCACGACGCCGTTTTGCGGCGCGCCGGCGACGATCCAGCGGCGAATAAATTCCAGCTCGCCGTTGGTCAGCGGCGGGGCGCCGAGCGGCATCAGCGAACCGTACTGCGGATGATCGCGATAGAAATGTTCCTGATCCGGCGCGTTGATTTTTTCCCACAAAAAACTTTTGTACAAACTCTCGAGGCCTTTGGCGCCGACTCGCAGCAAACCATCCCCTTTTGCCGCGGCGTTCGCCGGCGCGGCATTGACAAGCTGGCTGTACGCCACGTCGCTGGTCAACACCAATCCCGACTGCCGGGCGAAATACGTTCCGGCGCTGTGGCAACTGGTGCAGTTGCTGTCGAAAATTTTTTGTTGGATGGTTTGCCAGGTGGAAGGTTCCTGCGCCAAAACTGCGGCGGCGAAAATAGAGGACAAAATAAAACAAAGCGATGATTTGGCTTGCATAAAATTTCTCCGCAAAGTGATCTGTCCACAAGATAGACAAATCACGGGGAAAAAGCAAGCGTTTGTCTATCCAACCCTGTGTCTATCCAACCCCGATAATTCATGAGCAAGATTTTAAGCTTGAGCCGAAAATCAGAGTGTAGTCGATTTAGGGGCTGCGCGAATTATCGGGCTAACCGGATGATCTCATGCCGAAAATTTTGGCGCCGTCGGCGCGCATAAAAAGCACGGGGGCGCCCCAATCCTGGCGATTGATGCCGGCGCGGCGCATGATGGCGCGCCGGGCTTCCGTAACCGCTGCATCAATCGAATAGCACGCCATAAAAGTTGAGTAAAAAGTTTCGGTAAATAAAACCGCCGTGTCATCGCGAATAAGATGCTGCATGGCGACGACCGCCGGCACGCCGACTTTTACCAGCTTTTGCGCCACGCCGTGAAACGGGCTGGTAATCGGCGCTTCGGCGCCTTTGCAACTGTTCATCACCGCCAAACGAATGGAAGATTGATTTAAAATTGCGCCCAGGGCCGTTGCCTCAACGGGCTGTGAAGTTCCATCTTCGTTTTCGAGCTGCAGCACACCTTCGTTTTTTTCCTCATCGAAATCGCTATGGCCGACATAATGCAAAACGTGATGCTTGCCGGTCGCCACCGCATCCCCAAGTTTTTCGAGCGTTGCATGTTCGCAAAAAGTCAGCCGGACCTGCCGCATCCAGATCAAACGGCCCAGGCATTCTTTAATCAACGCCTTTTCAGACTCAATGTCGAGCAGCGGCAAGTCGCTCGGGCTGGATATGACAACCAAAATCCGAAGCGGCGGCCGCAAAGCCGCCCATTCTCGATGATCGGCCAAGGGAATATAACGAGCAAGCGAGATATTGCTGTTAAGCGCGACAAATTCACCCGGCAGGGCTTCGTTATACAAATATTCCCAAGGCAGGCGGCTGATTTCCGGCGCATCCAGCCGCAGCCGGATGCGGAGATTCTTCTTATCCCGGCTGATCAAACCCAGGCTTTGCATGAAACGGGCATCGATTGAATTCTGAAAAATCGCTTCGTAAAGTTTCTTGCCCAACTCGCGCGTATCGTGCAGCCCGGCGCTCAGTCGCCGCAGTTTTTCTTCAATATCTTTAAAAGCCTTCTTCTCAAAGAATTTTGTAAATGTGACTTTCTCCAGCTCCTCGCCTGCCGGTGAATAGACAATGGAAACCGGGTAGCCGTCGCCTTGGAACTCTTGCACGGAAATGGAGAAATCGGTGTAGACCGGAATTTGGTAAATATGATAAATGTCATTGCGAACCGCGAGCAGGCCGGTCGTATAAAGGATAACCGGCACCACCACGCCAAGCCAATATTCGAATTGAAGGCCCAAATAAGCCAGCGCGACGAAAAAGGCGTTGCCGATGAGCAGCATCCAACGAATGCGCAGCCAACGCTCGGCGAACCGTTCAGCCAGAAACAGATTCCAGCCTAAAGCCATCAGCAACATCACGGCAACCAAAAGCCAAGGCACCCCAATCGGCATTCGGATCGGACGATCTTGCAGCAATTGGCTGATCACGGAAGCATGCAAGGCCCAACGCGGATAAGGCGTACTGCCGAGGGGCGTGTCGTGAAAAGGAACTTCTGGGCCGGAGTTGACCAAGAGAATAATTTTGTTCTCAAGATCGAATTGCGCCAGGTTAAGTGGATCAGACAACAACGATTCGACTTGCGCGAGAGTTTTATAGGCGAATTGGCCGCGCGAAACATAATTGACAAAAATTTGTGCATGGAAGTAGTTGGGAATTTTTGTGATATCCAGTTTCATTCCACGACGTTCATAGTATAGACGCGCCACTTCCAACGGCATCGCCGGATAACTTTTTAAGTCGTAATAAACAGTCAGGGGAAAAAGATGATAAAGCTCGCGCTCAAAATTGATATGGCCAATGCGCTTGGCCGCGAACAAAAGTTCGTCAAACGGCAGCTCGACATCTCTTGCCAACACTTGATGGGAAAATTTTTTTCCTATCTCCGGCGGCAAAGCGAATCGTTTTAGAAATTCCCTCGCCTGGGGCGAGCCGGAGACATTGGCTGGCGGATCTTCCCCATAAAAGTTTACGCCTAAAACAACATGCTCGAATTGCCGCAAGGCCTCTATCAGCTTGGCTTTGGCCTCGGGGCTGTCTTCGCGGTTGCCGGGGAAACGGATGTCAACGCCGATGCACGCCACATTTTGTTGCGCCAGTTTCGTGATGAGTTCGGCATATTTGTCGCAGCCGATTTCTTCTTTGGGATCAACGCTGTCGATAATCAGAATCTCTTTTGAAGCGTTCAGCAAGGTGTTATGATTATAGCGCATCTTGAAGAAACGCTTGTAGAAAAAGCGGTCATTCAATTCCAGCAAAGTGCTGATCTGCTCGGTGAATTGCAACCGCCGGATAAAAAGCAAAACCAGCAACGCCAGCAAGGCAAAACCCAAAGCCTTGAGAATGATTCTAAATTTGCGTATAAGCGGCAGCATATTTCCGGCTCACTTTCAAGATTTTTATTAAACGTTCCACCACAACAACCAAGTTCGTTCTTCATCCACTTCGCCCCGCCGCTTGGCGCCGGCGCGATCCAAGACTGTAACTTTCAACGGCTTGCCGAACAATAAGTTTTTCATCGAGTCGTTGATGAAATTCGCAATTCGTTCACTCCACGGCGGTTTTTCCTTGATTTGAGTTGTATCTTTCTTGGCGCCAGCAGTGTCCGGCGCCGCTTTGGGTGTCTCCGGCCCTCTGCCTTTGCCCGGCGCTGGCGCGGCCGGCAGGCCAAGCAGAAACAGCGCCAATTCGCTGTCGTTATTCACCCACCGTCCCGCCGCCGTCAAGGCCGTGATGCTTTTTTTCTTCCAAAATTCCATCGAAGTTTTGTTGTTTTCATCATACATCATCTCATAAAGAAAAGCCTGGTTGAGATAAGTTCCGGCCGGGTTCAAAGGCGTGTGCTTGACTGCCGCCGTATAAAGCGATTCGGCGCGCTCAAAATGGCCTTCGACAAATTCCAGGTTGCCCAGATTATTCAAAGCCGGCGCATAACGCGGGTTCTTTTTTAAAATGATGTTGAGTTGTTGCCGCGCCTGGCGGCGGTCACCGCCTTGGCCGAGAATCGCGGCGTAAGTGTTGCGCCGGGTGTGGTCGTCGGGATTCACCCGCAGACTATCCTCAAACTTTTTTAAATGCGCCGAAGTCATCCCGGCCAGCGCGCGAAAATTTTCCGCCACCGGTCGGGCGAGCGGCGGCGCCGGCAGATTGGGAAAATTTCTTGCTGAAACCTCAGCCGGCGGATAAACACGTTGACTCGGCGTCACCTCGACGATCTGCACCGAATTTCTCGCCGCGGCGCGCCGGTATTTGCCGCTGCCCTCTTTCCAGGCTTCCACAAAACTCGACTTCAACGCCGTGGTTTCGACCGGCATCCACAGCGTGCCGCGCTTCGGAATGAACAACGAAGTGTCGACCGGCAGGCTTGTGAATCGTCGCAGCGGAATGCCGGTGTCGAACATCAAAAAAACGTGGTCGGGCAAAACCAGCAGGGCGGTTTCAATGCCGATGGATTGCAGCAGCGTTGCAAACGACACCGCAAAATCATCGCAATCACCGCCGGTGTTGTCGGCCATCAAAAATTCCGCCGGATAATCAATCGCATCGATTTCCAGCCGCCTGCCGGCGATCAAAGCCTGGCGCGTCGTGCGGTCCGGAATATACGTAAAACCCCGCGCGCGCAAGGCTTCAAACAGGCGCATGGCGGCCACGATGTTTTCCGTCACAAATCCTTTGCGCGCTTTCAGCAGGGAATCTTGCGGCGCCACGCGGCGGGCAAAATTGCGCACGTTGGGTTCGCCAATGGTGATAAACGCCACGGCTTTAGCCGGATCGTCCCACGTCAAGCATCCGGCGCCGTGCAAAACGTAATCAACGTTTCTCACCGTGCGCAAACGCTCGCGCCGGGGCAGCCTATAACTTACCTCAATCCGGGCGTTTAAGCGCTCCTGCGCCGCACAATGCAAAATGCTGCGATCTAACACCGCGCGCAGCGGCACTTCGGCAATGCCTTTTTGTTCGGCAATCTCGTTTTTTCGCGGCGGCGGCACTTTGACGATTTGCGGCGCGGGATCTCCCTTGGTGTAAGGCGGCGCGATAAATTTCACTTCCGCGATCAGCGTGTCGCTATAAAAATTGCGAATTTTGGCGCGGCCCAGTTCGCCAGTCGCGCCGCCATAATACTGATAAAGCGAGGCAAAAACATCATTGACGTAAGCTTCTTCAATTCGCAGCAGCCGGGGATCGTCTCGAACGAGAAGCGAGCCGCCAAATTGTTTGTTCGTATTCGGCAACACCGGCGAATCGGTCAACGCATAGTCAATCCGCACCTCCGGAAAATCCTTGACGGCTTGTTTGAAACCGACGCCGAATGAAAGGGAGGCCTTCTCGCGCGTGCGCCAATCTTTCTGCCAACCGGCGCGCAACGCCAGCGTTTTCGCCAGCCAAATTTCCAAGCCGAGGTGCACCCGATCATCGAAATCGAGCGCGATCATCGGATCGGAGAGCGGAATTCTTTTGCCGCCGGGCCAATCATCGAACGGCCGATAGCTGAAGCCCCAGCGAATGTTCTCGTGAAAAACTTTGCTTGAGGCCTCCGTCAGTTTGTTGGTGACCCACAACCCGTCGCCGAGATTGTATACCATAAGGCCAACCCGAAAACCGTTGGGCACATAAGGCAACGCGCCGGCATCGTAAAGCAAACCGGCATCCCAACCCCAGCCGCCGGCGTCGAGTTGGGGGTTGCTGTCGAGCTTACCTTTCATGGAAAAGTATTTGGCATTGCCGCCGATGCTGAGATGTCGGAGCAAAGGCCAATTTTGCGGAGGCGCGAAGGCGAGCGAAAAATTGATTTGATTTTGGGAAAAGTCAAGCTCGTCGTCGCCGAATTGAATGCGGTTCACATCCACGCCGAACGCGAGATAATCCGTCAGCGGCGGAATGAAATAAACGCGTGAAATAAAACTCGCATAAATGTTTTCAATGCCGAGGCCGAACAGATCGGCGTAAGCGAAACTGGCTTGAATGCGCTCCATGCGTCCGAGTCCCGCCGGGTTCCAATAAATCGCATTGCCATCATCGGCCACCGCGACAAAGGCGTCCCCCAGGCTGCGAGGCCGCGTGCCAACAAAAATCTGGTTGCGAATCTGCGCCTGTGTTGGCGGCAAAATCGCAAACAACGAGACAAGCGCGAAGGCGAGTGAGGTGATTTTGAGGTGATCGTGTTTCATTTTGCTGGTTCCTGGTTGCTTGTTGCTGGTCGCTTGTTGCTGGCCGCTCGTTTCTGTTTATTGATAAGCTTTGTTTTGCCGAACCAGCAACGAGCAACCAGCTACAAGACTCATTCATCCACCACCATCACTTTAATCGTCTGAAGCTGTGGCTGAGGAGGTTGAAAACCTTGACTCTCAATGGTGATGATATAAAGTCCGGTTGGGCAATTGCCGCCGCTTGGGTCTTTGCCATTCCACGCCACGGCATTGACGCCGGCGTCCATCGACGCGTTCCAAATCGTCTCCACTAATCGCCCGGCGAGATTGTACACTTGAATGCGAACGTGATCTGATCTGTCCAATTTGAATAAAACCGTGGTTTGCGGACCATGTCCACGCCCGCTCGGCGAGAACACGCGCGGCTGGGCGGAGGTGGAAAATGCAGCCGACACACTTTCTTTTCCGACTTCCCGCAGTCCGTAACGGCCCAAGTTTTCGATAGCGGTGGAAATGAAGACTGTATCTTTCCTGGTCATCGTCGTACCGCCAACCAAATTCCATTGCGACGATTTTTCAGCGCCGCGAAAGACCTTCAGCCGCGCCGCTTTGAGCGGAGCGAAGCGTGGCAGCGCGAAGGTGAGCGTCACCGGCTTCTCGAAACGATTGACAGGCAAGCCCAGTGCCGTCAAATCAAACGCAAAAAACGTTGCCGCGTCAAGTGAATCAAAAGGAAGAGGTGTAAGGCTGATTTTTGGATCCTGGGAAAATTGATTCGGCGCCCAATAAAGCGTGACAATGACCGAATCCAAAGCGCGATCCTTTCGATACGGAAAGGAGGTCGAGATGCCGCGATTGAGTGAAATTTTATAAAACGTGTCGGTGATTTCGGCGCTTTCGTTGCCGTCGGCGTCAATCGCTTTGGCATAAAAAGTATGCAGACCATCAGGCGGATTCAAGAGACGGACGAAAGGATCGGACAACCACGGCGAATAAGCGCTGTTATCCAATTTGTGGGCATAGCGCAGCAAGCGCGTTGCGGTTCCAATATCCGCGCCGATAAAGTCGTAGGTGATTTCCGAGCTTGTCGTCAAATCAAAGCGTGTTCGCAATTGAATCGTCGGCGCAAAAAATCGCCGCGTGTAACGCGTGACGCCGCCCAATTGCGTTCCAAACCAAATCCGGTGCTGGCGATCGCGCAGCAAAGAAGTCAACGTATTTCTGCCGAGACCGTGTTCAGTTCGGATTGTGGTCCAAACCCCCTTGGCATCGAGAAAGCTCGCGCCGTTGGTCGTGCCAAACCACATGCCGGCGGGCTTGAGGGATTTGAGCAAGGCCGCGACGGTGTTGCTGGCGAGGCCATCGGCTGTTGTCAGCGGCATTTGCCAGCGGCCATTTACATAGAGGCTCACGCCGTCGCCATTTGTGGCAAATAAAATGGTGTCCGCGGCAGCGTTAATCAAAATGTCGGTCACCCAATTTCCGGCCAAGCCATTCGCTGTGGTGAAATTTTGAAATTTCCTCGTCTTGAAATCGAAGCGGCTGGCGCCGTTGAGCGTGCCGCACCATAAGGCGGCTTCTTTTTCAACGGCCAGCGCGACAATATTGTTAGCAACGAGGCCGCTGTCAGTTGTAAAAGCTTCCCATTTCATTGTGCTTGGGATGAAATGGCTCAATCCCGCAGTCGTTGCAAACCAGGGTTCGTTTTTGAAAATAACAACATCGCTGATCGAATTGTTGAGCAGGCCGCCGGGGCTTGCAGTGTAGAATTTGGTGAGGGTATCGCCAGGCACGGCATTCGGAGGAACATAAACCGCGCCGCCGGCCGCGGTGGCCAGCCATAATCCATTCACAGCATCAGGCGCTATCGCGGTGATTCGCTGGCGGAAAATGAAACGCGAACTATCGTCCGGAAATTGAAAATTTTTCCAAAAGGTGTGATTGAACTTTGCCAGCCCGGAAACCGTCCCTGCCCAAATCGTGCCGGCATTGTCTTCGGCCAGCGTCAACACCGTATTGGCGTCCAAACCATCGGCGCTCGTGTAGGTCACAAAATTGGCGTTCATGCTCACGGCGCCTTGCCGCTGGAGCGCGCCAAACCAGAGATTGCCGTCGTCATCCGGAGTGATCGTATTGATGGTTCGATCCGACAAGGTGGCAGGGTCATTAAAAATTTTCCACTTCCGATCCGGTTCTGACAAATCCAGCCGCGCCGCGCCGCTCAGGATGCCAAACCATTTGTTTCCATCTTGATCAACGGCAATGCTGCGAACGTTTCCTTGAACTTCAATCGGCGCTGTGGTTTGGGGAATAGGGTCGAAGTCGATATTATTCGGCAGCAAATGATAGACGCCGCTGTTCGTGGCAAACCATTTATGCAATTTTCCTTCGACATTTTCGATATGAATCGCGTTGATCGTGCGTCGTTGACTTGTCGGCGTTCTTAGGTAGTAAGACCAAACCGCTTTCGGATGCAGCCTCGCCCCACGTCCGGAAGACTTGGCTCTAAAACACGAATCCGCACAGGCGAGCCGGCCAACGCCGCCGCCGAAAAAGCCGCCGACGGAATTACGAAACGTTCCAAACCAGCGATTGCCTTCACGATCAGTCGCGATGGACCGAACGTCGTTTCCATTCAAACCATCGTCGGTCGTTAAAGTATCCCACCGGCTGAAACGGTCGAACCGATTGACGCCGGAACCGTTGGTACCGATCCAAATGGCGCCGTCTTGATCAACCGCCAGCGCGCTGATCGACTTGGGCAACAAGCCATGTTGGGTTGTATAAGTGTGCCACTTGCTCGAATCGGGTTTGAAGCGAATGAGGCCTTCTCCGGAGGTGCCCAGCCACAATTCCCCATCGTGATCGAGAACGGCGCAAGTGAGCACATCGGTAATCAGCTTGCGGCGTGTGGTCTCGACAGTGTAGTAGGTGAAACTGGTGCCATCAAAACTGATTAAGCCGTCGCCGCTGGTGGCGAACCAAAGTTGCCCCCGATCGGAATCCCAAATGACGGTGTTGATCGATCTGCCGCCGAGATAATCGGTCCACACTTGCGCGGCGGCAATTTCGGCAATGAAACTCCCGATTAAAATCAATCGAAAAATAAGGCCGTTTTTAGCCATAACGAGTTCATCCGTTGAACAGGTTCAAAACCAAAACTACTGACCGGTCACTCAAAGTGACCGGTCAGTAAAATTTCCCTTTCCCTTATTTCACCAGAGCTAATTTGCGTACTTGCGAATACGCGCCGGCTTGCAAGCGCATCAAATAGATTCCTGCCGGCGCCGGCTTGCCGTTTTGATCGCGGCCGTTCCAATCCACTTTATAATAACCGGCTTTTTGCGATTGGTCGACGCAAGTGTAAACCACCTGACCGACGACGTTGAAAATTTGCAGCCGCACTTGCTCATCGTTCGGCAAGCCATATTCAATCCGCGTCGTCGGATTGAATGGATTGGGATAATTTTGCGATAGAAAAAACTCTTGTGGAATATTCGGCGCCGATTTATTTACCGCTTCCAGAGGGTGTTTTGGATTAGAAGCAACAATAAAACCCGGCGGCGGTGGCGGCAAAAGATTTCCGGCGCTGCCGTCGACGTCGCCGTAAACGATGCCGACGAAGTTCACATGCTTGCCATAATTCTTTACTTTGAATGTCAAGGTATCTTGCGCGCGAAAAAATGTGGCATTCCTAACCGGCGTAAATGCATCGACAAAAGTCCAGCCCTGACGAATCGGTTGAGCGCAAGTTATAGGAAGCGGCTGGTTTAAAATGCCTTTCACATCGCAGTCGGTAATCATACTGTCGCGATCGACATCGGCAGCGATTTGTTTGAACACGGCGTCCTTTGCCCTGGGAAGAGGGGGCGTAGTAATTAAGCCTGTCGCGTGTCGGCCATCCGCAGCGGTTACCGCTCCGGTCGGCACCGTATTCGCCGGCCGGGTTGCATAAATCTTGTAAGTGCCGGTGTCATTCTTGCCGACTTTGAAGGAAAAAAAACCGCTAAAGTTCGTTTTATTAGCCGCGATATTAGCCGGTGTCGTCGATGGAAATGGCGGCGCGAAAAGAGTGGCGTTCGGCCTTTTCACTAAAATATTCGCGTCGCGGATAGGCCGTTTGATACCAAAGTTATCAGCTTGATAATAGACGATTTGTCCCGAAATCAACAGGCTGTCCAACAAGGCCGAGGTAATGGTTGCGCCTCCTGAAATCGGACGCGTACCCGAAGGGACATTGGGAAGAGCAGGACAGCCGGTGCAGGGTTCAAACCATGACATCAATAAATCAAACGAACTCGGTTGATCTTCCTGGAAACTTTGCGCCAAATTAAAAAGAATCTCTTCACTAACCTCGGGATTGGAAGGATCTATATCGCCCAATTCTTGAGGCGCATCCAGAAGCACATCAAAAAAAATCATATTATTCAGTGTTTGCTTATTAATCGAAATCTGTGTGTTAGTTGCGGTGTAGTCTTCCGAGGGACCGGCAAAAATCAATTTATAGCCGAAACGAAAAAGATTGCTGTCGGGTTTACTGGTTCTGTGCAGGGATAAATTATAAACGATATCAAAGGTGATATTTGCCGTCGGCAGCACGATAAAAATAATTCTGACGCTCACCGCGCTCAGCGAGCTTGATTCGTCCAGCCCTGCGGGCGTAGCCTTGCCGGGTTTAGGAGAACGGCTTTTTTGTATCATCACGAGCTTGAATTTCAGGCTGTCCGGCAAAATGACGCTGTCCACTTTGAACACGTAGGGCGTTGCTGAAAAGCCGGTCGCGCCGTTGCCGGCAATAGGAGCAAAATTCGCCGTGCTGTCAATCATGGTGACGATGGCATCGAGCGGCCGCAAAATCCCAAAAAAGGCGCCGGTCGGTTTATCGCTAAAATTCTGCAATTGGATTTTAACGCTGACCGTTTCGCCCGGATTGATCAGCGTATTCGGAAAGCCCGTGGCTTTCAGCCGCGGATCGATCCGCGGATTGTCCAAAATCGTTTGAAACGTCCCGGCGCGATTCTGCTCCAAACCATCGAGCGGACCGGTAAATTGCGCTGCATTGAACACGTAAACCGCGCCGGCGTCGGGTCCCGCTAAATCATCGAAGGGCGTTCCGACAATTGCTTTATTTATGCCGCCTGCAACTGCAAAACCGAAGCGGTCACCAACAGCCGGGGCTGGATTCTTAAAGGTTTGAAGAAGTGTGCCGCTTGTGCCGTTAAACAAATAGGCTCTGCCAGCATCGTTGGCCTCGGCATCATCGCCGGGCGCGCCGATCAAAACATTATTCCCAATAGTCGCAATTGAGGCGCCAAACGCGTTGTTAACCGTTGGCGTTGGATTGAGAAAAGTTGTTATCACATTGCCCGTGGTGATATCAAAAAGATAGACGGCCCCTGTGCCACCGGGAGCGCCGAGAAGGATATTGTTGCCAAAAGCCGCCATTGCCGTGCCTAACGCCGCGCCGCCAATCCGAGGTTGATTCTGCAAAGTTCGGAGCAGTTGGCCGGTCGAAATATCGAAAACGTAGGCGCTGCCGGCATCGGCAACTTGCGCATCGCCGTCTGAAGGTGTCCCGACAATCAGATTATTCCCGATAACAGCCAACGAAGAGCCGAAAAAATCAGTGTTGCCCGGCTGCGGGTTGGGAATGGTACGAAGAAGTTCGCCGGTTGTCGCATTGAAAAGATAAACGCTTCCCGCATCGGCGGCTCCCGCATCGTCACGTGGCGCTCCGATCACCACATTATTTCCAAGCAACGCGACCGAGTAACCAAACTGGTCATTAGTCGTTGGAACGGCTTTTCGAAAAGTTCGAAGCAAAGCGCCAGTGTTGCCGTCAAAAAGAAAAGCTCTCCCGACATCAAGCGCCGTCACGTTTCCACTGTCATCGTCCTTATTATCAAAAAAAGGCGCACCGATGAGGATATTGTTGCCGGCTACAGCGATGCTAAAGCCAAAGCTGTCGCCCGCCGCCGGAACAGGATTCGAAAAAGTCCGGAGAATATTTTCTTTTGCTGTGTCGATCAGATAGGCTGCACCGGCTCTGATTCCCTTTACGTTATCTCCCGGCGCGCCAACAAGAATGTTATTGCCGAAGGCGGCAACTGCGGAGCCGAACCGGCCGGAAGCAATAGGAAATGGACTAACAGCGGCTTCTCGCAAGGACTGATTGGGATCGCAGCCAATAACGCGAATGGAATCTAGACAGACGGCTTGGTTGCCACTACTGTCAACCACGGTGCAGGTGGCGACCAATGCGTTTTCGCCAATGGACAACGGCACTATAGCCGTTGCAGTTGTATCAGTAACCGTGGCGCGCACACCATTGATTTCACATTGAATGTTAAAAGGCGGGATGCCACCAATTATCCGTGTACTTGTTTTAACATTGACACTGCTATTGCAAATAGCAGCGCCATTTCGCGGTGAAGTAATGGATAGCGAGCAATTGATGGGGGCTGTGCTAAAAAGATAGACCACACCAGTGCTTCCAGCGTTGATGTGAAACGGCGCGCCAACAATAATAAGTTCGTCTAAGGCTGCAACAGAATAACCGAATCCTTCCTCTTGGCGGGGAGAAAAGATTTTTTGTTGAAGATTACCAGTAGCATCATTAAAGATGTGAACAGCGCCGTAAAAATTTTCAGAAGGTGATCCCACGATAATTTTATCGCCGATCCCCGCGATTGAGCGGCCAAACCGAAACGCTGGAATCGAAGCAAATGGTGACGGCGAAAAACACGTGAGCAGACTGCCTGTGTCAATTTCAAAGCGCGAAACCGTGCCATTTGTAGCCTCACCGCCTTCGTCAACGACTATTCCTCCTGTCGCTCCCACTAATAAGCTGTTATTAAAAAAAACAACTGAAGAGCCAAACCGGTAGTCAGGGCATCTCTGATCTCCTCTTGGTAGGATAAACAATAATTCGCCGGAATTTTCATCGAAGATGTGAATTCTGCCTACGATGAAAAGGTTACCTTGAAGCGTGTCACCAGGAGCTCCAACGATGATCCTGTTTTCAGACATTGCAACCGAATAACCGAATTCAGAAGCTTTCGCACCATTCAAATTTTGAAAAGTTCGCAGTAGGTTACCCGTGACGCCATCGAACTCATAAACGGTTCCCTTGCGTATCTTTTGCGCAAAGAAATCATAAGAAGGCGCTCCTATTAATATTTTGTTGCCGGCAGAGGCAATCGAGTATCCGAACAGGGCACTGTCACCAGGAGTCGGATTTTGGAAACTTCTGATCGTGTCTCCGGTTGTGGTATCAAAGAGATAGACTATTCCTCCATCTTTTCCATCATTATCGTCAAAAGGTGCTCCAATGAGAACATCATCACCAAACGCCGCGACGGCGGCTCCAAATCTATCGCCGCGGCCTGGGGTAGGATTCTGGAAGGTACGGAGTAGCTTGCCGTTTCGACCATCAAATAAATAAGCGGCTCCACTGCGACCTGGAGCGCCCACAAGAATATTATTACCACCAACGGTTGTGATCGTATACCCGAATTCTCCATCTTGAGCCGGATTCGGACTCACTAAAGTTCGTATCGGTTTCGGCGTTTGCGCCGAAGCTTGTTCAACAAGCGCCAACAAAACCGCAAGAAAAAAAGTAATGATTGTTTTCATAAAACCCTCACCGAATCAATGCCATTTTTTTCGTAATCCGAATTCCATTGGCCGTCAGATTGTAAAAATAAACGCCGTTCGCGGCCGGGCGACCGTTGGCGTCGCGGCCATTCCAATTTACGGTATACGCGCCGGGCGGCAGGTCGGCATCCACCAGCGTGCGAACGAACTGGCCGAGCATGTTGTAAATTTTCAGCTCAACGCGGTTGGCGCCGTTAACCAATTCCGGCACGTCGAAACGAATCGCCGTTGTCCCGACGGTGCGGGAAAATGGATTCGGCAGATTCTGGCTCAACGCGAAGTTTTGCGGCATCGGCGCCAGCGCCAGCGTGTGATCGATCTGGTGCGCGGCGTCGATCAGCGTCAAATCCGCATTGGCGCCGGACCGGCCGGCAATTTCGAGCTGCATAACATTTTCCTCGTCGCGCAAATAGGGCTGCAGGTCGATAGTGATGCTGCCTTCAAGGGGCAGGCGATAGGCGTTCCGCAAGCGCGCGCCCGCATGAGAGTTCGCATAAAAGGCGAAACGATGGCCGTTCAAATCGACGCGGATTTCTGATAAGCCGCGATTCGCCAGCGTCAGATAGCGGTCGATGCGGCGAAATCTGAACGTGTAATGGCGGCTGTCGCGATCCATCGAGAGATACGACATCACTGGATCGCAGACGTGCGCGTTTCCGCTCAGATCAGCGACTTTAATGTCAAAACCGATATACGAATCCTGGTCGAGGCTTTCGAGACGGAAATTCACTTTTTTGTCGCCGGGCGTAAACGGATCGACCAACAGTTTGGCGTTGTAAAGCAGCAGCGGTTGGATGGCGGCAATTCCGTCCTCCGCGTCGCTGAAGAAACCCGTGACCGTGCTGATGCCGCGAAAAGTGAAAGTACACGTCGGCGGCGTGCGATCATAAAACGACGGGACAACTCCCGGCGGCGTCGCGAAGAATCCCTGCGTCAATTGAATCGAATCGCCGGGCATGAGCTTGAATGCGCTCGCGGCAGTCTCGCCCCAAAAATATAATATTGCATTATCGCCGCCGGTGCGGTTGGCCGGATCAGTGCCCGGGGCATCTTCGGTAATCGTTAAATTGGGATGAATCTGATAATTGAACGGCCGCAAAAACGCCAGTGGCCACGACACGTGCTGCAAAAAAGTCGGCTGATGGCTGACTTGTATCAGATTCCGCGGCGTGATGACGGAGCCGTAAACTTGATACTCGGGCCGCGGCACATTGGGGATCGAGTCATTGGCTTGAGCACGAAAATAGCCGAAATTGAGTTGCCTAAACTCCGCTTCGGTTTTGCCAAGGCTGTTGTTCAGCGCCGACTCGCTCACCTTCGCGCCATCGTCGCCGCCAACATTCAAATCCAACAAATAACGAATGCCGACCGCCAACGTTTCGCTGCCGGTGTTTTTGATTTTTGCCGTGATCTCGACCCAGGAATCACTGAAAGTGGCGCCATGCACTTGCAGGCGTTGGATGAGGCGCATTTGATCGCGCGTGAACGGTTGGCCCGGCAGATTATAAATCACTTCGTAACCGGTCGTATCCCCGGCCTGGTTCTTGATCGCCTGCACTGCATTTAAATGATTCGTTTGGGCCAGAACCTCGTCGAGCCAGACGGTTTTGAAACCCGGCTCATTTTCGGTAAATTCGGACGTCACATAATCCGTGCTGGAAGCGTATGAGCGAACCGTGAGATAATTCGTTCCCACCTCCCCGCTGCTACCGCCGCCGAGCAAACTCTGTTTGACGCCATTAAAAGCGTCATTGATAGGATGATTCGCGCCGGTTCGGAGAGTAAACAAACCCACGCCATTCCCCAGCGTATTTTCGAGCACGATTTCATAGACATTGTTGCGCGCAACGAGACTGTCAATCGCGGCTCTTTTTTTGAGCAAGCCGGGCTTGATCAGCCTTTGGAGTTTATTCGAGGATTGCGCCAGCGCCGGCAAGTGCAGCACAAATATCGAAAGGCCAATCAGCGGCAACAGCCGGCGGCATGCGCTAAGCTTGGGAAGTCGTAACCTGGATGCTGGCATGGCTTGCTCTCCTAAGATAAATCCGGGGTGAGTCTTGAAAATAGAAGCCACCATCCGGGCGCATTGAGAAAGTAACGGAGATCGAGCGCCTGGACGAGGACTGAAAAGAATGCCGTGCAACGAGTGTCTACTTATATAGACACCAAAACGACTCAACTATCTCACAAAAAAATAAAAAATTTATCTACAGCCAACAGGTGGTCATTGCTATATTTAAGAAAAAGGCGGGAAAAACTTTTGGCGCTTCGTTTGGATCGGTACAGCAGATTAACTGCATGCTAAAAAATTGCAGCGAAAAAGTGTAACGAAATTTAAACACCTGCCGCGCCAAAGTCAAGTTAATAAATTGATTTTCAAAACACTTTAGCTGTTGAACAAAGGAACAAATTGCCTCGTCTTACGTAAGAGGACGCCGGTGTTCCCGAATAAAATGAGCGGTCAGCGCGAGGGGCAGAATAAAACGTTCGTCAAGGTGATCGACGGAAGGGGCGTGAGCAGTGCGGGACCGGAGCGCCCCTCAAATTTACCAGCCAAGTGAGGAGGTGTTGACAACGCGTGAAATGATAACTTCTACAAATGACAGATTAAATTTACAGACGATTGCAATTGACTGCGGAAAAATTTTTTAAATTCACATTTTATCTTTTTAAGAAAAGGAGGTTGTGCAGTATGCGAAAAACTAAACTCATGGCGGTGGGCTTGTTGCTGGTCTGGGCGGCGTTGGCGTTTGCCAAGACGGGAACGGCCACTGCCAATGGCAGCGCCATCGACATTCCCCACCAAAAATTCGTTCTGGCCAACGGCTTGACGCTCATCGTGCACGAAGATCGCAAAGCGCCGATCGTGGCGGTGAACGTGTGGTATCACGTCGGCTCGAAGAACGAAAAGCCCGGCAAAAGCGGCTTCGCGCATTTGTTCGAGCATCTTATGTTCAACGGCAGCGAGAATTTCAACGACGATTATTTCAAAACGATGGAAAGAATCGGGGCGACGGATTTGAACGGCACGACCAACGAGGACCGCACCAACTATTTCCAAAACGTGCCCAATTCCGCGCTTGACATCGCGCTGTGGATGGAGTCCGACCGCATGGGACATTTGCTGGGCGTCATCGACCAAGCCCGGCTCGACGAGCAGCGCGGCGTGGTGCAAAATGAAAAACGCCAGGGCGAGAACGAGCCCTATGGCATCACCGACGAGCTGATCGTCAAAAGCACGTGGCCGGCCGGGCATCCGTATTCGTGGACGGTGATCGGCTCGATGGAAGATCTCAACGCGGCGGCGCTCGACGACGTGAAAGAGTGGTTCAAGACGTATTACGGCGCGGCCAATGCGGTGGTCGTTGTGGCCGGCGACATCGATGCGGCCACCGCCAAAGCGAAAGTGGAAAAACACTTTGGCGATATTCCCTCCGGTCCGCCGGTGGCGAAACACGATGTGTGGATCGCCAAACGCACCGGCGCGCAACGCCAGCAGGTGCAAGATCGCGTCCCGCAAGCGCGAATTTATAAAGTTTGGAATATTCCGCAATGGGGCTCGGCGGAAAATGATTACTTGACGCTGGCGGCGCGGGTGTTGAGCGACGGCAAAACCTCGCGATTGTACAAGCGCCTGGTTTACGACGAGCAAATCGCCACCAACGTCGCAGCGTATCTCGATTCGCGGGAAATCGCCAGCCAGTTTTATATCGATGCGACGGCGAAGCCCGGCGGCGATTTGGCCAAGATTGAAAAAGCGATTGACGAAGAGCTGGCCAAATTTCTCGCCGAAGGCCCGACCGCAGCGGAGCTGCAGCGCGTGAAGACGCAGTACGAGGCGCGCTTCATTCGCGGCATCGAGCGCATCGGCGGCTTTGGCGGCAAGTCCGACATTCTCGCGCAAAATCAGGTTTACGCCGGCAATCCGGAGTTCTATAAAACCACACTCACCCGCGTGCGCGAGGCCACTTCGCAAAATCTTTTGGCGGCTGCCAAGCAATGGCTTTCCGATGGCGTTTATATTCTCGAAGTCCATCCGTTCCCGGATTACAAAACCACGAAAACCGACGTTGATCGTTCGAAGCTGCCCACCGCCGGTCCGGCGCCGCAAGTGAAATTCCCGACGTTGCAGCGCGCCACGCTCTCGAACGGTTTAAAAATCGTTTTGGCGGAGCGGGCTTCCATTCCGGTTGTCAATTTCAATCTTCTCGTCGACGCCGGTTATGCTTCGGATCAATCGACGATTCCCGGCACCGCGAGCTTGGCGATGGACATGTTGGACGAGGGCACGAAAACGCGCACCTCGCTGGAAATCAGCGAGCAGTTGGCTGTACTTGGCGCCAATCTCAGCACCGGCTCCAATCTCGACGTGTCCACCGTTTCGCTTTCCGCGCTGAAATCGAATCTCGACGCCTCGCTTGATATTTTTGCCGAGGTGATTCTCAACCCCTCGTTTCCGGAGGCGGATTTTGCGCGGCTGCAAAAATTGCAAATTGCCCGCATTCAGCGCGAGAAAGTGACGCCGATTCCGATGGCGCTGCGCATTTTGCCGAAGCTGCTGTACGGCGAAAATCATGCGTATGGCAATCCCTTGACCGGCGCCGGCTCGGAAGCTTCCGTCGGAAAAATGACGCGCCAGGATTTGATCAAATTTCATCAAAGCTGGTTCAAGCCGAACAACGCGACGCTGATCGTCGTCGGCGCGACCAACTTGGCGGAGATTACGCCGAAATTGGAGAAGCTGTTCAGCGGCTGGAAAAAAGGCGAGGCCCCGAAGAAAAATATTGCCGCCGTTGCGATGCCGGCGAAACCGGTAGTGTATTTGATCGATCGTCCCGGTTCTTTGCAGTCGGTGATCATCGCCGGGCACGTGGCCTTGCCCACCAACAATCCCGACGAAGTGGCGATTGAAACGATGAACAATATTCTCGGCGGCGATTTTACTTCGCGCGTCAACATGAATCTGCGCGAAGACAAACATTGGTCGTATGGCTCCGGCACGCTGCTCTGGAACGCGCGGGGCCAACGCCCGTTTATCGGCTATGCACCGGTGCAAACCGATAAAACCAAAGAGTCGATGATCGAATTGGCGAAGGAACTGCGCGAGGTGATCGGCAGCCGGCCCATCACCAACGAGGAATTTGTCAAAGTTCAAACCAATCAAACGCTGCAGCTCCCCGGCTCGTGGGAAACCATAGCCTCGGTGGGTGGCTCGATCAGCCAGATCGTGCAATATGGCTATGCGGATAATTATTATCAAACCTATCCGGACCGAATCCGCGCCTTGAAGCTGGCTGACGCGCAAGCGGCGGCGAAAAAAGTGGTGCATCCCGACAATCTCGTTTGGGTGGTGGTCGGCGACCGCGCCAAGATCGAAGCCGGCGTGCGCGAGCTGGGCTTCGGCGAGATTCGCTTGATTGACGCCGAGGGCAATCCGGTGCAATGACAACCGGGACGAAGTCCAACTTGCGAAATGAGACTTTGCCAGATTTTGAAAATCATTGCGCGCAAGTTGGACTTCACTCGCGCTTTTCTCAAGCCCGTTTCGGTTCGCCGAGACGGGCTTTTTGTTTTGCTGAAAACCGTTGACTTTTTGATGGAAGCAGTGTAATTTTGATTGTCGTTATTGTAGGAGATTGGACCGATGAAACCGTTCAAACTCATCATTTGTCTGATGTTCTTAAGCGCCGCCAATTGGGTAAATGCGCAATGGCTTCAGCAACCTTTCCCTTCAACCGAGGATTTGTACAAAGTACGCTTTGTCAACAGCAACGCCGGCTGGGTGCTTGGCGACAACGCGATTTACAAAACTTTCGACGCCGGGAAGACGTGGGCAAAACAGTACCCTTCCACCAAGTTTGGCAATCTGCTGCTGGCGTTGAATGAAAACATCGTCTTTTACTCCGGCTCGATCAGCTTTCCGAGCCAGGCGACAACGAGATTGCGCCGCACGACCGACGGCGGTTTGACATGGCAAACGATCGACAGCAGCTACTTCTACTATTTTGACATGACGTTTGTCGATGCGCAAATTGGCTATGTCTCGGCTTCGAATGCGGATTTTATTCCGGCCATTTTGAAAACCACCGATGGCGGCAAAACCTGGAAAACAATCGCAGAGGATTTCAATCCGGCGCGATACGAGCTGACCGGCCTCTCCTTTATTGACGCGCAACGTGGGTGGGCGGTGTCGTATGATGCGATGATTTTCCAAACGCGCGATGGCGGGATGACGTGGACGTTACAAGATTCTATTCGCCCTGTATCGTATTATGTGTTTCCTCTGCGAAATATCAAATTCACTACCCCGGATAGTGGGTGGGCGGTTGGCGGCCTAGCCGGAACTTCATTGATCGCGAAAACAATCGATGGTGGACGTCATTGGAATGTTGAGACACAGTTGGGTTGCAGTTTCCGTGATTTAAATTTCTTGAACAGCCGAACTGGATGGATCGCGGGTACTGCCAATCCTCTTTCTATTTTTTTCACGAACGATGGCGGCAACCGTTGGACACCACAATCGTTGGAACCCTTGCAACTTCAACGACCGGGTATTCGATCCATTTCGATGGTAAATGAAAACTACGGTTGGGCGGTAAGCGATCTTGGCCGCGTTTACAAACTAAATACAACTGTCGCCGTGAACACACCGCCGCAGAATTCCGCGCCAGCGCGATTTCGCCTTGAGCAAAACCGGCCGAATCCCTTCGACAACTCGACCCGAATTGATTATGCCATTGCGGAAACAACGCCAATCCGGTTGGCGGTTTACGATGTCTTGGGTCGGGAAGTGGCGCTTTTATTCGACGGCATCAAATCGCCTGGGAGTTACACCGTGGATTGGAATGGCCGCGACCATCGCGAGGCCTTGCTGCCAAACGGCATTTATTTTTATCGCTTGCATGCCGGCGCCAACTTGGTGTTGACGCGCAAGCTGGTCTTCATAAGATAAAAATTACAGATCGCCCGGTCACGCCTTACAAATTCCTTGACTTTTTTCCAAATAAGATTAACTTCTATAGGGTGGAATCAAACACCAAGCGAATGTAGCTCAGTTGGTAGAGCGTCGGCTTCCCAAGCCGGATGTCGCGGGTTCGAGCCCCGTCATTCGCTCGATGTGGAGACAGTCCGTTGAGGAAGACGGACTTTTAATTTTTCACGCGCGATTTGTTGAAGATAAGATTGTGGTGTTATCCAACACGCAAGATCACTCGGAAGGCGCAACCAACGCATCTCAGCGGGAAGTTGCTCAAGCAAGTTATCTCTTGAAACGGGCGTGGCCGTCGAGCCGGCAGGAGCTTTTACCCTCGATAGAACCAAGCCAAGCTGGCCGCAAGCGGGGCCGGCCCTCATCTTATTCTCTTTTTTTCCATCCGAAACCTTTTCCTTAACTTTATCTTTTTTAGAGGCCATCGTGGCATTGCTAAAATTTTGCCCGACGATGAAATCATTTCCGACTTATCATACGGAGGATCGACATGTTCAATCATCAACTCGTTCAAAAACTTCGAACCGGTTGGATCGTTGGTGTTTTAACCGCAAGTTTGGCTTTTAGCCAGTATACCCAACCGATCAGCGACAACGGCAGCGTTGATTGGAGCCAGCAAAAAATCAAGGCCACCGGCATCGGCGCGCCGAATCCGAATGCGCCGCCGGGAGCGCAGCGCGCCGGCGCGATTACCGCCGCCAAAAGCGATGCGTTTCGCAACCTCCTGGCGACGGCAAGAGGCATGTTCCTCACTTCTGAAACTACGGTGAACAACGCCATCGTCGAGAGCGATGTGATTAAAACGCGAGTCGAAGGTTTTCTGCGCGGCTTCACCCTCGTCGATACGCGCTATATGTCGGACCAATCCGTGGAAGTCGATGTCGAAGTGCCGCTCAGCGGGCTTGCCGACGCGTTGCTGCCGCAGGCTTTTGGCGGCGGCAGGTTGATGACGGCGCAGCCGGTTTGCCCGATGTGCGGTCAACAGTGGCCGCAAGGCAAACCCGTTCCTCCGGGCGTGCAATTGACGAATCCGGGGGCCAGCGTCGGCAGCCAAACCGCGCCCGGCGCCAGCGGCGGCGCTTTCACCGGCCTCATTATCGAAGGCAAGGGCTTGGGGTTGATGCCGGCGATGGCGCCGAAAGTCGTCGATGAAAACGGCAACGAAATTTACGGCTCGAAATACGTCAGCCGCGAATTTGCGGTGAAGCAAGGCATGGTTGGTTATGACAAGGACGTGAACGCGGCGCGCAGCAACCAGCGCGTCACCAATAATCCGCTCATCATCAAAGGCCTGAAAACCGGCGGCACGAACAAAACCGACGTCGTCGTTTCCAATGCCGATGCGCAGCGGATTCACGCCGCGGCGCAGACGCAAAATTTTCTCGACAAATGCCGGGTGATGTTTATTTTGGATTGAGAAAAACTAAAACGTAATTTGTAAAACGTAAGGCGTAAAACGTAACATCAACTATTATGAATTACGTCTTACGAATTACGTTTTATATTTGGCATTGAACAAGAATTTTCAAATTTAAGGAAGGAGATTCAAAATGGGAGAACGAGTTTCCCGATTGCTGGCTGCGGCGCTGATGATCATCATCGGCATCGGCTGCGGCTCGAAGACGTTGAAGAAGGAATCCGTGCTGGACACGCCGGATAATCATTTCAATCAGGGCATGCGCGAGCTGGAGCGCGGCAATTTGGCGGAAGCGAAAAACGAATTTGCCCGCGCGCAGCAACTCGATCCGAAGTATGCCGAAGCGCACGCCGGCATGGGCTTGGCGCTCGCCGTCGAAGCCGAACGCAGCAAAGACAAGAAAACCCAGGAAACGCTTTATGACAAAGCCCTTTCTTCGGTCAATGAAGCGCTCGGCAAAAATGATAAGTCGGTCGAAAGCTACATTATCAAAGGCCGCGTCCTCGCCATGCGCATGAAAGGCGATGATTGGGCCAAGGACGCCGTCGAGCAATTCGAAAAGGCGCTGAAGCTGAATCCGAACAGCGACAAGGCCTGGTTCTACACGGGCGAGGCGTATAAAAACGCCTATCAATTCGATATGTCGGCGAATGCCTACAGCAAGGCCATCGCGATGAAGAGCGAATACGCCGGCCGAGCCGATGCGCAATGGGCGATCGTGCAGAAAATTCAGCGCGCCGCGCCGGGCACAAAAATCGGCGCCAAGATCGCGCTGATTCCGGAAATCGACCGCGCCGATTTGGCGGTGCTTTTGCTGGAAGAATTAAAACTCACGGAAGTTTTTGCCAAGAAAAAACAGCCGGAGTTTGACACCGGTTTCAAAGCGCCGGACGATCCGACCAAAATGGCGCAGCCGCAGGCCCAGCAGATTTCCGGGCCGACCGATATCGCCAATCACTGGGCGAAAAATTGGATCAACGATATTGTGAAGATCGGCGGCATGGATGAGTTTCCCGATCACACGTTTCGCCCGGATGATTTGATCACGCGCGCCAATTATGCGATGACGATTCAGCAGATTCTGATTTTGGCGACGAGCGACAAGACGCTGGCGACCAAATATTTCGGCGGCCAGTCGCGCTTTCCGGATATGCGCAGCGATCATTTCGCTTACAACGCCGCGGCGCTGACGGTCGATCGCGGCATCATGACGGCGGACAAAATGACGGGCGCCTTCAACCCCGAAGGCCAGATGTCCGGCGCCGATGCCCTGCTGGCGATCCGCGATTTTCAAAACGCGCTGCGCATGGAATTTCGGTAGGAAAAGCAAAACGATTTAGGGCAAAACTATTTAAAGCGTAAGAATTTAGCAATTGTAGATCAATTGTTTTGCCCTAAATGGTTTTGCCTTTAAATATGGCCTGAAGAGTTGTCATTTTACTTTTATAAAAAGGCGAGTTTTGCCGATGAAAAAAATTTTCAGCAAGCTTTTGCCGGCGGCGATATTTTGTCTTTTGGCGGCTACAGCGATGGCGCAGCCAGGAAGCATGGCAGGTTCCACCGAAATCACCGTCGTCGGCGTTGGAACGATTTTGGCGAACGATCTTGCGGCGGCGCGCGATCAGGCGATTGAAGATGCGATGCGCAAAGCCGTGCAGCAAGCGCTGGGCACGTACGTCAAATCCGAGACGCTGGTGGAAAATTTCCAACTGGTGGATGATCGCATTCTCTCGTGGTCGGCGGGTTATGTGAGAAAATACGACATCCTGAAAGAGGGCAAAGCGCCGATGGACAGCTACGAAGTCGAGATGCGCGCAGCGGTCAATCTTTCGGAGCTGCGCAACGACGACGGGGCTTTAGCGGCGCTGTTGGAGCGGGAGAATCCGCGCGTGATGGTGATGATCGCCGAGCAAAATATAGGGGAGACGAACCGGTTTTATTATTTCGAGGTTGATTTGACGGCGGCGGAAACGGCCATCATCGACGTTTTTCGCAACAAAGGTTTCGAAGTGGTCGATCAAACCCAGGCGAAAGAAAACCAACAACGCGATGTCATTCTCAGCGCGCTGGAGGGCAACTCGAAAGCGGCGGCGGCGATTGCGGCGGCGCAACAAGCGGAGTTGATTGTCACCGGCAAGGCAGTGGCCAAAGTCGCGACCGGCATCAACCTCGGCGGCATGAAATCCTGCCAGGCGAACATCACGGCGCGCTTGATCAGCGCCGACGATGCGAAGATTATTGCAACCGCCAGCGCCAACGCGCCGCAAGCGCATATTGACGAAGTCACCGGCGGCACGCTGGCGATTCAAAAAGCCGCAAAAAAATGCGCCGACGAGCTTGTGGCTAAAATTACGGCCGCCACGCAGCAGAAATTCTACAATCAAACCACGGTCAATCTGCGCGTGCAAGGTTATCAAGATTATCGCGAGCTGCAAAAATTTGCCGAGATTCTGAAATATTACATGCGCGGCGTCAAAGGCGTTTTTCAGCGCAGCAGCGCCGGCGGCTATGCCAATCTTGATATCAAAATCATCGGCAGCGCGCAGCAATTGGCGCGCGAGTTGGCGAACAAAAACCTGGCGCCGTTCAAAGTCCAGGTGACGAATGCGACCGCCAATCGCGTTGATGTCAAGATCGCCAATGTTTCGGCAACCAACCCGGCGGCAACGGATACGTCTGGCGCGCAGTGAACTGAAAACAAAAGTTAAAACTCTTACTCCTACTCATACTTTTACTCGCTTTTGAAATCTTGGTTAAAAAGAGTATGAGTAAGAGAAAATTCAAATAAGAACGAGGAACTTCCATGAAACGAATCATTTACTACCTCTCGCTGATTTTAGCGTTGCTGGTTTTTTTTAGCCAACCGATTTCAGCGCAAGACAAGAAAGCCGCTAAAAAGCGGGTGGCGGTTTTTAATTTCGAGGACAAAACCGAGCATCGGTGGCATTGGTGGACGGGCCAGCCGGTTGGCCATGGCATGGCGGACATGCTGACCACGGCGTTGGTGAAAAGCGGGAAGTACCGCGTCTTCGAACGCCAGGAAATCGAAAAAATACTGGGAGAACAAGCGCTGGGCATGTCCGGCGCGGTCACGCCGGAAAGCGCGGCCAAAGCCGGCAAAATGTTGGGGGCGGAATTCGCCATCATCGGCGCGGTGACGGAATTTGGCTACAAAAAACAATCCACCGGCGGCGCGCTGAAAAAAATTGGCATCAAAGCCTCAGTTTCTCAACAATCCGCCACGGTCGGCATTGACGTCCGCTTCGTCAACACCACCTCCGGTGAAATCCTGAAAGCGGAAAATGTCCGGCAAGAAAAGAAAAATCTTGGCGGCTCGCTGGACACCGAAGACATCCGGTTCGATAACCAGGATAAATTCGACGAATCGCTCGTCGGCAAAGCCACGCGCGAAGCCATCGAGGACATCGTCAAATTGTTGGATGAGCAATCCGGCGCCGAAACGGTTTGGGAGGCCAAAGTGGTGATGATGAAAGACAGCCAGGTGATCATCAACGACGGCGCGGAAGCGGGCGTGAAAGCCGGCGAGCGTTTCGTGGTTTATCGCCCCGGCGAGGAAATGATCGATCCCGACACCGGCGAATCGCTTGGCGCCGATGAAACCAAAGCCGGCGAAATCGAAGTTGTCAACAACAATTTCGGCGGCAAAGGCAAAGCCTCGGCCTGCAAAGTGATCTCCGGCGGCGATTTTCAAAAAGGCGATATCGTTCGGAAAAAGTAGCACGCGGCGGAAATGAATTTTGCTGAATTGAGAACAAGAAAGATTCGCTCACTGAAAAGAAATCCCACTGAATTTAAAACTTTTAATTTCGGTGGGCTACGCCTGTAAGGATTTCAGATTCTGTGGACGCAAAATAAGGAATCTTTAACATGAGGAACATGTCATGAAAACCTATCGTCGTATCGTTTTATTCGCTCTGCTGGCGGGTATTTTGGCGCTGGCCTTCTCCCCCCGGCCCGATTTTAAAACCAGCTCGACCACCAAGCTGACTTTCAAGGGTGCGCTGGGCACGATGATGAAAATGTTCGGCGGCAACAAACCGACGGCCAGCACGCAATATATTCAGGGCCATAAATCCCGCCAAGACAACATCGATGACAAAGGCAACGTCACAACCTCGTCGATCGTCGATCTCGACCGCGAAGTCATGATCAATATCGATCACAAGAAAAAAGAATACACCGAAATGACGTTTGCCGAATTTCGGGAGATGTTCAAAGGCCTTGGCGAAAAGGCCAAGACCGCATCGGACCAGCCGAAAAGCGAAGCCGAAGTCACCGTTTCATTCGATGTCAAGGTTGATCGCACCGGCGAGAAGAAAAATATCGCGGGATACGAAACGGAGAAAGTGATTCTCACGTTGACCGCCAAGGGCGAGGCTAAGGACAAAAACTCGGACGAGGCTGGAAAAGGCGGCATGATCGTGCGATCAAACAACTGGCTGGCCGCCAACGTGAAAGGTTACCAAGAAGTTCAGGCCTTTCATCTGGCGTTTGCGGAAAAACTCGGCCTGATGTCAGGCGGCGGGCCGGCGCAGATGATCGAAAGTCTGTCCAAAATGAATCCGCAGCTTGCCGAAGGGATGAAGAAACTCGAGCAAGAGGGCAAGAAACTGCAAGGCGTGGCGTTGATGACGGAAACCGTTTTTGAGACTTGGGCTGAGCCTTCCGAAAAACCAACCGAGGCGCCGACGGCGCAAGCCGAGGAACAACAACCGCCGAAATCCGTGGGCGGCTTGCTCGGCGGCTTCGGCAAAAAGCTCGGGCAAAAAGCGGCGAAAAAAGATGACGCCGCCAGCAGTGATGGCCGCAGCGTTTTGATGGAAAGCGTTACCGAAGTGACGTCCATCGGCTCGACCTCGGTGGACGCCGGACTTTTTACGGCGCCGGTGGGTTACAAGAAAAAAGAGATACAACATTAATTCGTAAGACGTAATTCGTAAGGCGTGACGCGGGCTGCCAGTCCAATGCTGCTAACGTTTCAGAAAGGCAAAACGATTGCTGGCAAAACCATTCAAAAACAATGACAGAAAAATGAAGGGCAGAAATATGCGGGCTGGCATTCATCAAAAAATGCTCATCGTCGTGCAGCAAGAAACTTAAATACTTTTCGCCATCCATTTTTCTGTCATGCTTTCTTCAAAAGTTAGTGATATTGGGCTGCCAGTCTGCAAATGATACAGACTGGCGGCCTGGGTCGTGGTTTTGATATTTTTTCAAAGATACTGATTCATGAAAGGCCTCATCCTCAGCGGTGGAAAAGGCACGCGCCTGTTTCCGTTGACTTACACTTCTGCCAAGCAGCTCATTCCGGTTGCAAACAAACCGGTTCTATTTCGCGTCATTGAGGCGATTCGTGATGCGGAAATTACTGACATCGGCATCGTCGTCGGCGACACGGCGCCGGAGATAAAAGCCGCAGCCGGCGATGGCAAGCGCTGGGGCGTCCGCCTCACTTACATTCACCAAGACAAGCCGCTCGGGTTGGCGCACGCGGTGAAAATTTCGCGCGAGTTTTTGGGGCGCGAGCGCTTCGTCATGTTTCTCGGCGACAATGTGATTCAAGGCGGCATCAGCCCGCTGCTTCGCCAATTTGCGCAAAGCGATTACAATTCACAAATCGTGCTCAAGCGCGTGGCCGAGCCGCAGCATTACGGCGTCGCCGAGCTTGACAACGGCAGGATTATCCGCCTGGTGGAAAAACCGCGTGAGCCGAAAAGCGATCTGGCGCTCGTCGGCATTTACATGTTCGATCACACGATTTTTGAGGCGGTCGAAGCGATCGCGCCGTCTTGGCGCGGCGAATTGGAAATTACCGACGCGATTCAATGGCTGGTGACCAACGGCAAGCACGTTTATCCGTATGTTCACGAAGGCTGGTGGATCGACACCGGCAAGCCGATCGACATGCTGGCGGCGAACAGCCTGGTGCTGGATGAATTGCAGCCGCGCGTCGAAGGCCACGTTGACGCCGATTCCCGCCTCGAAGGCAAGGTGATCATCGAAAAAGGCGCTGAGATCATCAACAGCCGCGTGCGCGGTCCGGCGATCATCGGCGAGGCCACGCGCATCGTCAACAGCTACGTCGGGCCGTTTACCTCGATTTATCATCACGTGCTCATTCAGGACAGCGAGTTGGAGCACTGCATCGTGCTGGAGAACAGCAAGATCGTCGACATTCCGCATCGGTTGGAAGACAGCTTGATCGGCCGCCACGTGGAGATCACCCGCTCGCCGATCAAACCCAAGGCGTACAAGCTGACGTTGGGCGATCACAGCCGCGTTGGGATTTTGTGAGTCTTTTCTTTAAAATTAGGTGGCGCAAATGAAGTCAAAAAAATACCCGGAATCCAAACCAGTCCCGGTCGAGCAATCGAAAGTCGCCGAGCCGGTTGCGAGCTACGCGCCTTCAGTTGCAACGAGTGTGACGCAATCGAAGTTGAAGAGCCGCCGCCTTGCCGGATTGGATGCTTCGGATGAGGTGTGGAATTTTGCGCAGAGGCATCAGCTTGCGCCGCATTTGGAAACGGCGGTGCGGCTGGTCAAAGAATCTTTCAAAAACATTCGAACTATGTATCTCAGATTCGATCCTGACCCGGAAGAACCAAAATTGGACGGCCTTATCATTCATATGACAATTGGCGGGCCACGAGAAGAGTGGGAGAGCCAATATAAAGCCTATGCGCTGAGATTTATCAAAGAAATACCAAACGACATTCGCAGTAAGATTTGTTTGTTTTATTATTAGGAAATCCCTGCCGTTATGGAAGGCAAAGATTTTTTTGAGCTTGCTCAGAAGTTGGTTCAAATGCGCTCGGAACCGGCGTTGCGCTCGGCCATCAGCCGCGCCTATTACGCCGCTTATCATTGCTGCATTAAGCTTCTGAGCGATTATCACGCCAAAATCAATCCTTCATAACGATCGGTCATTTCTCTTGCACAATTTCAAAGGATAATCTGTAATGTTTCAACTTAGGAAAACTTGCTTTAGTTTAACGATAGCCATCCTCGCATTCGCCGCTTTTGGTTTCATGGGGTTAAAGCAATCACAACCCGCGACGGCGATTGGCAGAATTAATTTCCTGCTCGGCAAGGAAGGCGACGTCACGATTCGCCGGGTGAATGAGGCAAAATGGCTCGCGGCCAAATTTAAAATGGGGGTTTTAAAAGGCGATCAAATCAAAACGGCCGCGGAATCGCGCTGCGAAGTGAAGCTCAACGACGGCAGCATCATTCGCATCGGCGAGAACTCCGTGTTCGATTTTGCCGAGTCCAATCTCTCGAAATACGCCCGGCAAGTCGACGCCAGCCTGAAACGAGGAAGAATTTGGGCCAACGTCACCCGCTCAACCGGCGCGGCCAATAAATTCGAAGTGAAGTCGCCAACCGCCGTGTGCGCCATTCGCGGCACGATCTATCGGATGGACGCAGACAGCACGACGCGCGTAGCGGTTTACGACGGAAAAGTCGATGTCGGCCCGACGAATGATTTGCGCCAGCAACTGCAACAACAAACTCGGCCGGGCGCCCCGGTCCAGGTTCCCGGCCCAACACAAGTGCCGGGACCTTTCCAAGTTTCTCTCGAACAATGGGTGCAATTGGTGCAGGGTTACCAACTCGAAGTGCGCAGCAATGGCCGCTATGCGAAAACGCAAATCGACAGTGTGAGTGAATCGCGCTCGGATTGGATTCAATGGAATAAGGAGCGGGATCGTATGTTGCGGTAAGGCAAAACTAATTTTGCCTCACACCTCCGGCACGATTCGCGCGACGCGAAAGCCGACGAAGCGCGAGAGCTTTTTCATATTGTGATCGCGCGCGACGCAACGTAACGCGATGTCGTCATTAAATCCGCCGCCGCCGCGGACGAGGCGTTGCTCTTTCTTTTCATCCAGCCATGTCGCGGTCCATTCCCAAACATTTCCGGCCATGTCCATCAATCCCTCCGGTGTGGCGCCGTCGGGGAAAGCATGCACCGGCGTGAGGCCTTGCTGCATGCCGTTAAAATTGGCATGAATCTTTTTCGGCGTGGCGTCGCCCCAAGGATATTTGCGCCGCCCCCCTCCTACCGCCCATTCCCACTCTTCTTCGAGCGGCAATCGATAAACAACTTCACTTGCTTCTTGCCCTTTGCCCTTTGCTTCTTGCTGCGTCAACCAGGCGCAATACGCCTGCGCGTCTTCCCAATCCACGCCGACCACCGGAACCTCATCGCCGTTAAATTCCGGATCATCCCAAAATGCCGGCGGGCGATGCGACGCCGCTTCAACGAATTGTCGATACAGCCGATTGGTGACCGGGAATTTGGATAGATAATAATAGTAACTCGGCGCCGGTTTTTTAGCGCCCAACAACACGGTTGATAAAGGCGGCGGGCTGATGAGCACGTATTCGGCATTATTTTCAACAGGATTTAAATAACGCGACGGCATGCGGCTTTCGCTCACGGCGCGCAAGCTGCGAAATTGCGAAAGCGCCGGATTGCGAATGGCAACGGCGAGATAGGGAATGCTGAATTGCAGATCTTGCAACGTGGCGCCGGCGCGACAGGTCAAAACGAACGGCAGATCCAACCCGCACCATTGCTGCGCCGATTCAATCCAGGCGCGCGCTTTGTCGCGTGTATCACCGATGGGGATTTCATCCAAGCCATCCAGAAGAAAAAATGCGCGGCGCGATTGCACGGCGCGTTTCAAGCCTTTGGCGGAAATCGGACAGCTCGTTTGCAGCAAGGCCTGCTGCACGGCTTGAAGAAAAGGCAGATCAAAATCAATTTCTTTCAGCGGAATATAGAATGGAATGCGCGGGGTGGGGAAACCGAACCGGCGATGGGCGTCGCGGTCGGTCGAACGCACGGCGAGCACTTGCAGCAGCGTGGTTTTGCCGGAAGTGGGCGCCCCAAGCATCAGCAGGGTCTTCTTTTCATCTAAAACGCGCTGGAGGATTTGTTCAATCTCCCAGACTTGGCCGGAAAAATTTTCCGGCGGCGCCGCGCCAATCAATTTATCGGCACCGTTATGCGATTTTAAAATATGAATGGAAATATTTTTCCCCATCCCCAGCGTATTCAAAAAGCCAAATTCCTGATTGATTCTTTTTAAATAACGCGGGACTTCACCCCACGGCAGGAAAAGTGGTGACAGACTTGCGAGCCATTCACGGGCAGGCCGCCCGCGATGGAACAATACCGCTACTCCCAGCCCAGCTTCAGTCCAAAAAAAATCTTGCAAGCTGGCCATGCGCTCTCCGGTTTCTCAATGCAGTTTAAGGCAATAATACCGGCAGAGCGCCGTGGTTGCGGTGAAAGCGTATTTTATTCTCCAAAAATCAGTTTACAGAGTTCATACACATCCGGCGGCGGGTAAATAAAAAGCCAACTCACTTTCATCCAAAAACCTGGCACGGCTTCGGAGCGGAAGATGCCTTGATCGTCAACCGGCATTTCCTGCCATTCGCCATCGACGTTTCGATAAAAGTTGGCCGTGTTAATCAGGGGATCGATGATCCAATATTCGCGCACGCCATGATCGGCGTAAAGCACAAACTTGCGCACGCGGTCTCGCCGGCGGCTGCTTTTGGAAATAACTTCGATGCACAAATCCGGCGGCCCATCGATATATTTTTCGTTGATGATATGATGCCGATTGGCGCTGATGAAAAACAAATCCGGCTCCGGAGCCTGATAAGCCGTTAGTCGAACCGTAGAAGTCGAACCGATGAGAAAGCCGAGGCGGCGATGCGAAACATACGTCCCTAAAAGATGTCCAACAAAAGTCGTGGTCAAGCCATGTTTTGGCACCGTCGGAGAGTCGCGAATGATTTTGCCGTCCAGCAAATCGGCGTGAACATTTTCCTCGACCGTTTCATAAAACTGATCGAAGGTGACGAGATTGGCGGAAGCCGAACTTTTTGTTTCGACATTCCGAGCCTTGCGCTTCCGAACTTTGGCTGCGGTGTAAGTCATATTAACCTCGCGTGGTTAATTTTGATTTTGCTTGCGAAAAGGCCACCACACAAAAAGCCCGCGGACGACGAGCAGCGCACCAAGCCCGACATAAATCCAACGCATCATGCCGGTATTCGTTTGCACGAAACCGGCCAGGCCGTCGGCGATCACCAACGCGCCCAACACAAAAAGCGCCATGCCCCAAATTTGACGGTTCATGTTCTCCTCAAAGTTTATAGCGCAATATAACGAATGCGGGCGATAAAACCAAACCCAATTTCTCGAAGCATTCCCCTCAGTTGCCGACACGCAATTCCACGCCGAACCAGATCATCAGCAAAATCGCGAGACCGAAAATGATGCGATACCACGCGAAAGCTTTAAAACTGTGGCGCTTGATGAAGGCCATAAAGCCGGCGATGACGATCCACGCCACGACGAGAGAAACAAAAAATCCGACGGCAAAAACCACGGCGTCATCGGCGGACAGCAGCGGCGCGACGTCGAAAAGTTTGTACAAACTCGCCGCGCCCAAAGTTGGAATCGACAGGAAAAACGAAAATTCAGCGGCGGCGGCGTGGCTCAAGCCCGCCAGCAAACCTCCCATAATCGTCGAGGCCGAGCGCGACATGCCGGGAATGAGGGCGGCGCATTGGGCCAAGCCGATCCACCAGGCTTGTGAGAGCGTAATCGATTCGGCGATCGAGGTTTTGGTCGCGGGCCGAAATTTCTCGATTACTAAAATGCCGATGCCGCCGGCGATTAGCGCGATGGCAACCGGCTGCGGCTTAAACAAAACCGTCTCGATGATCTCCTCAAAAAAAAGTCCGAGCACCGCCGCCGGAATGAACGCCAGCGCGACGCCGAAAAAGAACCGGCGCGCTTCTTCGGGCATCAGCCCGTGCGGATTGCCGGCGATGGGCTTGCCCAAAATCGCCATGATAGCGCGCCAAATTCGCTGCCTGAAGTATCCCACCACCGCGAAAATAGCGCCGAGCTGGATGAACACGGCAAAGGCGTTGGCTTTTTCGCCGGTAAAATCAAGCCAATTTTGCGCCAAAATCAAATGCCCGGTCGAACTGATCGGCAAAAATTCCGTCAAACCTTCAACAATTCCTAAAATAATCGCAATAATAATTTCATTCATAAATTTTGTAGCAGCGCTTTCAGACGCATGAGGTGAAAAAATAATTTGGGGTCGTTAAAAAATTTATGCTTTCTCAATCTTAGCGCCTCAAGGCGCTACTACGAAACAAGACGCCGACCAGAAAAGTTACAATACACCCAAACATGATGTACCACGTAAACGCAATTTTTATTATCGGCAAGGGCGCAACGCCGAACCAGCCGAGGACGGTGTTGGCCGTGCCGCTGAGCAGCAAAACGGTGACAAATCCGCAACACATGGCCAACAAATTGCCGAGATCATTGCCGCGCGTGCGGGTCAACATGCCGATGAGAAACATGCCGAGCAGCGAGCCGTAGGTGTAGCCGAGAATGCCCAAGGCAATCGGGATGATCGTGAGTTTGGGATTGTGAATCACCGAATAGGCCGCGAGCGAAGCGACGATCACCATCAACACCGCGAAAACGAACGTAAAAACTCTGGCGGCGAAAACATAGTGTTTTTCACTGGCGTTTTTTTTGAAATACGGCGTGTAAAAATCCTTGACAAAGCTGGTGGCGAGGGCGTTCAGCGCGGCGCTCAACGAACCCATGGCCGTGGCAAAGACGCCCGCCATGATCAACCCGCGCAGGCCGACCGGCATTTTGTTGATGATGAAATAAGCAAAAACTTCATTCGCCACCACTTCATTGTTCCCGCTGCGGGGCAAATTGGCATCGGGCACGAGCTGAAAATAAGCGTATAAAAAAATGCCGATTGTGACAAACGCCAGCGCAATCGGAACATCCGCGACGCCGGAGAGAATGAGCGACAAACGGCTGCGTTTGTAATCAGTCGCCGTCAACATGCGCTGCACCATGTCCTGATCCGTGCCGTGCGTCGACATCACCAGAAAAACATAGCCGATCAGCGCCGCGAAGATCGTGTATTCCTGGCTGAGAATGCTGACCACCGCGTCGTAGAATGTTTGTTCCTCAGCCAACCCAGACGGGCGTAGCCCAGTCGAAAAAATTTTGAAATTGGCAAAATTATCCGTGCCGGTTTTGATGCCCTCCCAGCCGCCGGGGATGAGGTAGACGATGACGGCGAGTGAAATCAGCGCGCCGCCGAACATCACGCTGGCTTGAATCAGATCGGTCCAAATCACCGCTTTGATGCCGCCGATCATGGTGTAAATGCAGGTCACCAGCGTCATGACGCTGATGGCGATGACGTATTGTTCCAAAGTCGGCGAGGCGCCGGTGAGAAACTTCCAGGCGACGACCAGAACGACGGCCGCGATGTAAACGCGCACGCCGCTGGCCAAGACGCGCGTGACGAGAAAGATGACGCTGCCGGCAACGCGCGACTTCGGGCCGAAGCGCTTTTCGAGAAATTCGTAGACGGTGTAAACGCGATAATGATAAAACGGCTTGATGAAGATATAAGCGATAATGATTCGCGCCAGAATCGTCCCGATCATCAACTGCACGTAGAGCGCGTTTTGCAGGCGATAGCCCTCGGCTGGGATGCCGAGGAACGTCGCGGCGCTGGTTTCCGCGGCGATGATCGAGGCGAACACAGCCCACCAGGGAATTTTGCGGCCGCCGAGCGCAAAATCTTCCATGCTCTCTTCGCGGCGGCCCATGTACAAACCGATACCGAGGATGACGACGAAATACAAAACGATGATCGCGACATCCCAGAAAAGATTAGTCATGAGGTGATTGCTCGCTGCTGGTTGCGGGTTGTTGGCTACGCTCGTAGCACTAATTCGTGAGTAATAGAATAATCTGTTAAACGCTAAAAGTCAATTGAATTTTACGGACAACCCCATCGCTATCCGCTGCTTATAACTGAAAATTATAACTGAAAATCGTTCTTGACTTTTTGTCGGAATTTATTTAATTTTCTACACCAAAGTAGCTTGCTTCAAGACGGCGTTCCACCCCAAAACGCAAGCCCTTAACATTCTCGAAGTCGAAGACGCCTAACTCAAAGTGAAAATCAGCGGTGTTGGCTGACTCCCAGTAAAACTGCAATGACAATCTCGATATCATTGCATGTTCGTTAATCGACACTGGCTACAACACAAAAAGCTCCTTTACGCGATGATGTAATCAAAGTGTAAAGGATAGTAAAGTAAAGGTGTGCAATGACCAAAGAAACGGGCAGCCTGAAACCTGATAAAAACAAAAACATTCTGAAAAGTCGGGACGATCATGTGCCTGTGGTTTTTGAAAAAATTGAGAAGGAAAAATTCAAGCTTTGTCCGGATGCAGAGTGTTCCTGGCTCAGACCCGATGAACCCTTCGGCACAGACAAACTGCGGCCACGCATTGAACCGTGGCTTACCGCATTATTCCAATCCGAGCATCTTTCTCTTCTTGTTGGTTCGGGGGTCACTCATTCGGTTCACTGGATGGCTAAAAGCAGTCAACTTACCGGCATGGCAGAGGCTACTTTCAGTGTGTTCCAGTCTCAAGTAAATGAAGCGGCTAACTTAACTGCAAAGAAAGCAGACCGGGAGAAAGCCAATTTTGAGGACCAGCTCCGCGTTGCCAACGAACTGCTATCAGGTTTAGAGCATTATTGCCCGCCGTCCGCCGCGCTCGAAGGCTCCCAAGAACTGAAGAAACAAATTGGCAAACTCAGAGATGATATCTCGAAGGTGTTACATGACTTTGCGACGTCAATTCTTAAGGGTGAGTCGAGTATTATTTTAGTGTCTAAGCAGGAAAGGGAGAAGGCATTCGGTTATCTGGTCAATTTTCTTATGAGTTTTGCCAGCCGCACCGGGACTCGAGATCGGTTGCAGGTTTTTACAACCAATTACGACCGTTTGATTGAAGCTGGCGCCGAAGTAGCTGGATTACACTTGTTAGATCGTTTCGTTGGGAATATCGCTCCAATCTTCCGCTCATCTCGTCTAAATATCGATATGCACTATAATCCACCGGGTATCCGAGGGGAACCTCGTTATCTCGAAGGTGTTGCACGTTTCACTAAACTTCACGGATCTGTAGATTGGATCTATACCGATCGTGATATTCGCCGCATTGGGCTACCTTTCGGTGCCGATTCCATTGATCCATATCTTAAAGCGCCTGGATTGTCGGATGCCGCAGCGGGAGATCTGATGATTTATCCAAACTCGGCCAAGGACAGAGAAACTGCCACGTACCCCTATGTGGAATTGTTCAGAGATTTCGCGGCGGCAGTGTGTCGACCGAATAGCACCTTGGTTACTTATGGATACAGCTTCGGTGATGAGCACATCAACCGGGTGATTGAGGACATGCTCACCATCCCATCATCTCATGTGGTTATCATCTCATATGACGATCCCATGGGCCGTATCATGAAGACCTACAAAAAAGCTGCGCGGTCAGCTCAGACAACGCTATTGCTTGGGAATCATCTCGGGGACTTGAAAACTCTGGTAGATCACTACTTACCCAAACCCGCTATTGACCGCACCACCTTCCGTATGGCGGAACTATTGAAATCCCGCTTCGGGACCGAACAAGCAGAAAAAAAGGACAAAGAGGAAACACAAGGAGATGCTGACTAATGGAGCCGAGCCCACTGGAATACGCCGAGTCGCTATATATTGGAACGGTGGAATTCGTTTCGCCTGATGAAATCAAGGTGTCGCTAGACATCGAAGCTCCTGAGTTCGTTGCATTAAATACCGGAACGCCCCGCCCATTTCCACGAGTCAATAGCTATGTGCTCATTCCCAGCGATGAGGGTTACATGGTCGGACAGGTGGAGTGGCTGACGATCGAACGTTCTGCCTATCCCAAACGGCGTGGCATGCAGGACTTTGGTTTGGTGGATTTGCCTTACCCTTTGCGGAAAATGAGCCTTAATCCTTTGGGGACTCTTCGCAAAACGGTAGATAATGATGAGGAAGAAAATTATCGTTTTAGACGTGGGGCTGATGCCTTTCCGTCTGTTGGTGACAGTGTTATGCTACCAACCCAGAAACAGCTTCGTTCCATCGTTGAATCCGGAGATAATCGGTGTGTGAAAATCGGCATAAGTCCTTTGGCTGGAAATGCAGATGTTTGTGTTGATCCTGACCGGCTTTTCGGGCGGCACTTGGCGGTGCTTGGCAATACCGGAAGCGGCAAATCATGCTCGGTTGCGGGTCTAATCCGATGGTCATTGGAAGCGGCCCAACAGCGCAAAAATCCTCCGAATGCCCGCTTCATTGTGCTTGATCCTAATGGAGAATATGCAAGAGCCTTTGGCAATGACACTGATGCACTCAAACCACGATTGTTCAAAGTGAACCCCAATGAGAACGAAAAGCCGCTGCAGGTGCCGCTCTGGTTTTGGAATAGCGCTGAATGGAGTTCCTTTGCTCAGGCCAGCGGAAAGACACAGAGGCCGTTACTCAGGAGAGCGTTGCGGGAAGTACGAGCCGGTCGTACTGATATTCTGGAAGGAAGAGAAGAAGAAAAGAAATTAGGTCTCAGAAGATATCTTTCGTCTAATTTGATATCTATAAGGCGTGACTTAAAAAGTGGTGCAATCAAGACAGAGGAGTCGAAATTTGGATTCAGATTAAAAGCGATCAATACAGACCTTGATTCGAAGTCGGTAGAATTTCCAGAACTTAGTCCATATCTAAACGAAATAAGAGAGAAAATTAAAGCAGCCCTATCAGCAACATTCCAGACATTTGAAAAGAACGGAAAAACGATTGAATATTACAGGTCTTTCACTGAGCTACAAGTTACTGAAATCATCAAATCAATATCTGCTTTGTTGAATTGTCTTGGTGGAATTATCTATCAAGAAGGTCCTTCGGAAGATGTACCAATAAGCTTCGCAGGAACAGATTTTTGTGACCACCTTCAGATTCTTTCGGAAGAAGAAGGAGTAACTCAGTATCTCGACTTCCTAGTGATGCGCATACGGACAATTCTAGCCGATACCCGCATGAAATCCATGATCAGTGATGCTGGGAATATCTCGCTTGAGAAATGGCTGACAGATTATGTCGGCGACAACCAGGCCATAAATGGATGCCTGACGATTATCGATCTATCACTTGTTCCTTCAGAAATCATTCATATCATTACAGCAGTCATTGCCCGAATGATTTTCGAGTCGTTGCAAAGATACCGCAAGCTCCACAAGGAACACAAAATTCTGCCGACAGTGCTGGTAATGGAAGAGGCACATACCTTTATAAAACGCTATAATATTGATACTGAAAATCAGGATGCCGCTTCCGTGTGTTGCCAGGTATTTGAACGCATTGCCCGAGAAGGGCGGAAATTCGGTTTGGGTCTCGTCCTGTCATCACAACGACCCTCTGAGTTATCTCCTACCGTTCTTTCTCAATGTAATACCTTTCTTCTGCATCGGATCAGCAATGATCGGGACCAGGAATTGGTACATCGGTTCGTTCCTGACAATCTAAAGGGATTGCTCAGAGAACTTCCTACGCTTCCGTCGCAGAACGCGATTTTATTGGGTTGGGCGTCTGAGCTTCCAGTGTTGGTTCGCATGAATGAACTACCCAAGGCACAACAGCCACAATCAGATGATCCGGATTTTTGGAACGTTTGGACAGGGAAAGACACCGCTGGGAATGTGGTTGAACGCAAAGTCAACTGGAAGCTCATCGCAGATGATTGGCAGGGGGAACGATATGTTGGCGATAACATAGAAAAGTGATTAATCATCTGGAAGATGAGCTAATGAAGATATTCAGCATAAAATGATAGAGTACCGTTTCACAACGACGATGATCGAAATCATGGTTGGAGGAAAATTAATGGCAAAAATCAAAGTGTTGAACAAGGAGATCACTGTCCAGATGCACTACGAGGAAGATTACATCTGCATCACGGACATTGCCCGATATAAAGATGCCGAAAGAACCGATGACCTAATCAGAAACTGGTTGAGGAACCGTAACACGATCGAGTTTCTGGGCATCTGGGAGCACCTCAACAACCCCGATTTTAAACCCGTCGAATTCGACGGGTTTAGAAAGCAGGCGGGGCTCAACAGTTTCACTCTGACCCCCAAGCAGTGGATAGAAAAGACCGGCGCCATCGGCATCGTCTCCAAATCCGGCCGCTACGGTGGGACCTACGCGCACAAAGACATTGCTTTCGAGTTTGCGTCCTGGATTTCCGTTGAATTCAAGCTGTATCTGATAAAGGAATTCCAGAGGTTAAAAGAGGAAGAGCAGAAAAAGCTCGGATGGGATATCCGGCGAAATTTGACCAAAATCAACTACCGGATTCATACCGACGCCATCAAAGAGAATCTGATCCCGCCGGAACTGACTCCGCGCCAGATAAACCTGATCTACGCATCGGAAGCGGATGTGCTGAACATGGCTTTATTCGGAATGACCGCAAAGGAGTGGCGCGACAGCCATCCGGATGAGAAGGGCAATATTCGAGATTACGCAAACATGTCGCAACTCGTTTGCCTCTCCAATCTGGAAAATCTGAATGCCCTTTTCATTCAGGAAAAGGTGCCGCAGGCAGAGCGGCTCCGCAAGTTGAATCAGATCGCTATCCAGCAGATGAGACTGCTGACGGACGACGCAAGAATCAAAAAACTTGGAACGGGGAACAAATAATGGCCCGGTATCCCGTCTAAAAATCAAACCGCGCTTCTTTTAAACACCACGACCGCCAAGGGCGGAAAGGTGATCTCGGCAGAATAAAGTTGATTGTGCGAAGGGATTTCCTCCGCCGTCACGCCGCCGTCATTCCCGACGTTGCTGCCCCAATAATGCTCGGAATCGCTGTTTAAAACCTCTTGATAGAAACCGGTAAGCGGCAGGCCGATGCGGTAGTTCGTGCGCGGGATCGGCGTAAAATTGCAGGCAAATACCAAGGTCTCCTCGGGATTTTTGCCGCGCCTGAAAAAAGAAATCAGGCTGGCGTCCGCATCTTGAAAATCGATCCATTGAAAGCCCTCCCACGAGTAATCGACCTCGTGCAGCGCCGACTGGCTTAGATAAAGCTTGTTGAGATCTTTCACGAATTGCTGGAGCTTGCGATGCGATTCGTGTTCGAGCAAATGCCAGTGAATGCTCTCGGCGTGATTCCACTCCCACCATTGGCCAAACTCGCCGCCCATGAACAAAAGTTTCTTGCCGGGATGGCCGTACATGAAGGCTAGGGCCGCACGCAGATTCGCAAATTTCTTCCACACATCGCCGGGCATTTTGTCGAGCAGCGCGCGCTTGCCGTGCACCACTTCGTCATGCGACAGCACCAGAATGAAATTTTCCGTAAACGCGTAGATCAACGAAAACGTGACGAGATGGTGATGATATTTGCGATGAATTGAATCTTCCTGCATGTACTTGAGAAAATCATTCATCCATCCCATGTTCCATTTGAACGTAAACCCCAGGCCGCCGACGTACACCGGCCGCGACACCATCGGCCACGCCGTCGATTCTTCGGCAATCATCATCGCGCCAGGGAAACGTTCGTGCACGACTTCATTGAGCTTGCGAAGAAAATCAATCGCTGCGATGTTTTCACGGCCGCCATATTTATTCGGCATCCACTCCCCTTCTTTGCGCGAGTAATCGAGATACAGCATCGAGGCCACGGCATCGACGCGCAGGCCGTCGACGTGATATTTTTCAAACCAGTAGACGGCGTTGGCAGTGAGAAAATTGCCCACCTCATGTCGGCCAAAGTTGAACACCAGTGTGCCCCAATCCGGATGCTCGCCCAAACGCGGGTCGTCGTGTTCGTACAGCGCCGTGCCGTCGAAGCGGCGCAGCGCATAATCGTCACGCGGAAAATGCGCCGGCACCCAATCAAGAATCACGCCGATGCCATGCTGATGCAGATAATCGACGAAGTAGGCAAAATCTTCCGGCGTGCCGTAACGAGCCGTTGGCGCATAATAGCCGGTGACTTGATAACCCCATGAGGGATCGTACGGATACTCCATCACCGGCATCAGCTCGACGTGCGTGAATCCCATTTCTTTGACGTAATCGGCGAGTTGCGGTGCGATCTCGCGATAATTCAGCCAATCGTCTTCCGCATTCGATCTCCGCCGCCACGAGCCGAGATGCACCTCGTAGATCGCCATCGGCTTGTCCAACGCGTTGGCCGCGCGGCGCTGTGCCATCCAGGCCTCGTCGTGCCATTGAAAATGATCGAGGCGCTGCACGATCGCCGCGTTATTGGGCCGCCGTTCCATGCGAAAGGCGTAGGGATCGGTTTTGATGCGCAGCAAGCCCTGCCGGGTTTTGATTTCATATTTGTAGACTTCGCCTTCGCTCAGTCCCGGAATAAAAATCTCCCACACGCCAGCGCCGGGATGAATGCGCATCGGATGCCGGCGGCCATCCCAACGGTTGAAATTGCCGATCACGCTCACCCGCCGCGCATTCGGCGCCCACACGGCGAAATACACCCCGGTTACGCCGCCAATCGTCATCACGTGGCTTCCGAGCTTCTCATAAATTTCCAGATGCGTGCCTTCGCCGAACAGATGCAGATCGAAATCGCTCAACACCGGCAGGAAGGAATACGGATCGTCAAAACGCCGCGTCTGCCCGTCGTGATCGGTGATCTCGATTTGATAGCGAAACGGCTCCCGGCGCTCAGCAAAAACCGTCTCGAAAAAGTCAGTATTCTCGATCCGCGTCATCGGCTGAGGTTGTCCGGCGCCGCCGATTTCCACGACTCGCGCTGATTGCGCCTCCGGCAAAAACGCTCGCACCGCGATGACGGTTTGGGCGTCAACTTTCACCGGATGCATGCCCAAAACGGCAAACGGATCGTCGTGATCGCCGCGCAGAATTTTTAAAATTTCAGACGGCGGTACCGTCGGCAATTTGAGTGGAACAGCGGATTCCATCCTTCTCCCTTACGTTTTACGTTTTATCTTTACGTTTTACTCTCGACGTTTTGCACCGAGAGCCATAACATAACAAAGTTTCGTGCGAAAAGCAAGCGCGCGTCGTATCTTTGTACAAACAGGAGAAGACTTTTAAAGTTTTGATGCGCGCCGAACGAGCATTTTCTTGACAAAGTCGCAACAAATCTTATCTTAACGAAACGTCGAGTCGTGTTTCCACATGAACTGTCTGTGGAAATTTTCAATCTGAACTTTAAACGGAGAACCGTCCATGCCAACTCGAAAAAGCTCGCCGGTCAAAATAGCCGGTGTGTTTGCGTTCACGTTGTTGATGCTGCTAACCGACAGCGCTCAAGCGCAAGATAAATTTTCGTTGAACGTAGAAGCCGGGCAGGGCGTTATTTTACGACCGGGGGTCGATCCGTATACTTTTTCAGTGCAAGCGCATCCGGCGCTTGGTTTTGGGGCCGATGCCAATAACTTTCTGCTTGGCGGCACGCTCGCCGCGGTTTACGACAATCCGGATTGGGCGTTGCTATGGGGCGGGCGTTTGGTCGTCTTGCTGTCGGAATTGAACAAAAAGCCGCTCAAACCCGGCCCGGGCGTCGCATACGCCACGCTGCATTTCACCGGCGCCGTTCTTCTGGAAAATTCGCGCCTGCGGCGGATTGCCGGCGGCCTGCTGATCGACGTTTGGGAAGGCGCGCTGCTCATCAACCCGCGCGCGGGATACGACCGGAAATACGAAAGGGCTTTTTTAGAAGTCGGACTCGGAATGGGTTTTTAATCATAAACGGCTTCGCAATTTTAACAAGAGCTCGGCTAAGATGCCGGCGATATTCCACGCATCATCTCCGGCGCGATGGTGCACGCCTTCGAGAGGGCGCTGCAAAAGCTCCAGCGCTTTGGCCATCCCAACCTCTTCCCGCAACCCGCGCGCCAGAGCAAAAAAATTTTTCACATTGATGTGCGTGCGACCGAACGGGTAGTTTATTTTGAACGAGGCGCATTGCTGTTCAAATTGCCGCCGGTCGTAATCGCCGTAACTCGCCCAAACCTGGTTCTTGGAGGCATATTGCTTTTGCAGCATCAGGCAAGCAGCGTGGAATGTGAGGCCTCGATCGACCTGCTCCTGCGTCAACGTGGTAAGCTGCGTGCAATAGGCGCTCACTTGCGAGCGTTCGGGCCGAACCAGAATGCTCTCTTTGTGCAAGCGTTGCCCCGACGCCGCTTCGAGCACGCAAAGGCCGATCTCGATGATTTCACTTTCCTGTCCGGGAGGCGGCTCACCGTCCCAGCAGGTTGCTTCGACATCGACAACGAGGATTTGGTCTAATTTTTTTGCCAAGATGAAGTGAATTTAATTTTTTCCGCCTTTTGTTTTACCGCGCGCAAAGCTTCCCGGCGAATCAAGCCGCTGAAAGGCCGGATGAACAGCCAGTAAAAACGAAACCGCCGCCGGCTCGCCTCATCCAGACAAAGAACTCTCGTCTCTGTTGAGAGTTTTGTTGCGCCATCCGGCAGCGGCGCGAGAGAAAAATTCCACGCAGCTTTGGCGAAACCTGGCGTCGTAAAATTCATAAAGCCGGCGGCGTCCAAACGCTGAATGCATCCCGCTGCCGTCCAAAATTTTCCAATCAAGCCCAGCGCAATTTCCTGCGGCGGCGTTTCACCGAGCACGACAAAGCCGCTTTGCAACAGCCCGTCGAAAGTCAAACCAAGTCCCGGTTGAGATTTTTTTCGTGACGACAGCAGCGCCGGCAGCCCGCGCAATGAAAAAAGCCAGCGAATCAACGTCGAGTTACGCAGATCCAAATTGCGGACAGCGGCATAAACTTGTGGCGGCGAGGCCTTGATGTCAATTTGATGGTTTTCGGTGACATCATAAGTTGGGAGAAAATCTTCGATGAGCATGATAAAGCGGGTAAAATTCCAACTAAGCTTCGCCTCGACAGTTGACAATGGAAATCAGCCCACAGAATTGGAAATCCTTACAGGCGCAGCCCACTGAAATGGAATTAAAAATTCTGTGGGATTTCTATTCAGTGGGCGAACTTGTGCTGTTTATAAAAAGATTTCTGACTTCAAAATCTCGACTCAGTGTCGCCGCTGCCCTTTTTAATCACCTCCGTAATTGTCGTCGCCACCTCCAACGCGCGGCGACCGTCTTCGCCCGTCACCGGCGGCGGTGTGCCGGCGCGAATGGCGTTGACGAAACTTTGCAATTCCATTTTCAGCGCATTGCCTTCGGGCGCTTGCAGCTTTTCGTAGACGATGTGACGCTGGCGCGCGCCTTGATCGAGTTTGCCCAAGACGACGGGAAAACCGCCGCTCGACATCGCTTCTTCCGGCGAGACGAGACGAAAGACTTCGGTGAGGCCCTGCAAAAAATCGAGAGACACATAGGCGTCGCGCTGAAAGATGCGCATCTTGCGCATTTTCTTTTGCGAAATGCGGCTGGCGGTGACGTTGGCGACGCAGCCGTTGGCAAATTGCAAGCGGGCGTTGGCAATGTCCGGTTCTTCGGAAACCACCGCCACGCCGTTGGCATCGATGCGCGTGAGCGGACTTTTCACCAGCGCCAAAATAATGTCAATGTCGTGAATCATCAGATCGAGCACGACGGCGACGTCGGTGCCGCGCGGGTCAAATGAGGCAAGCCGGTGCGATTCAATAAAGCGGGGCGCGAGCGGGAAATTATCCAACGCGCGCAAGGCGGCATTGAAACGCTCGATGTGGCCGACTTGCAGCACGCGCTGCTGTTTTGCCGCCAGGGCAATCAGCGCGCCGGCTTCATCAAGCGTCGTGGTGATCGGCTTTTCAATAAAAATATGTTTGCCGGCGGCCAACACTTTGTGGCCCAGCTCGAAATGAAAAATAGTGGGGACGACAATGTTGACGGCTTCGGTGGCGTCCAGAAGCTCGTCGAAAGATTCAAATCGGCGGACGCCCAGCTCGTTGGCGAGAGTTTCGGCGCGCGGCGCCTCGGTATCATACACCCCGATCAATTTCGCGCCTTCGACTTCGCGATACAAACGCGCGTGCAACTGGCCGAGACGCCCGACGCCGGCAACACCGACGGGGATGGAGCGCATTTATTGCTTCCTCAATTTCTTAATCAATATGCAATCAATAAAAGTCTTCAAAATTTTAACCTCCTTCGTGCGGCCAAGCGCGACATCTTTTAGAGCATTATCCAAACCAGCAATAAAATGTGGACGATAGAGGCGTTCCCGAGCCACCAATTTTTCCAACATGTCGCCCATTTTTCGATAAGCGGCGAGGAGTTCGACAAGTTGATCATCGTTTAATTCTTTGGCCTTGCGGCTGAGCTGAGAATTTCGGCGTCGCTGCTTGGAAGAAGAAATACTATTTTTGACTTTGATTGTAGACATAGTTTATCTAAGAAAAGCTTCCAAGTAACTTGTCATGCTGGAAGCATCTTTTTCGATACAAGCACAGTGCTTGATATAAAAAAGATCGTTCCACGATGACATAATGAATTTACTTCTATAACGAACTACAACAGTGGTAATCGCTGAATTCTAACTAATGGATTCATCGCAACGTCAATATACAAAATACATTTCATGAATGCAATGTTTCTCCTTGACTTCGCCTCGCGCCGGTGCTATATTCACCTTACGAACTCAGGGAGCAAATATGCGTTTTCGGCGATTTTTTGCAGCGCCTTTTTTATTCTTGCTTTTGGCCGGTTGCGGCAATCATGATCAGGCGATGGAGGAGATCATTCGCCTGGAAGATCGCCGGGCGCCGGCGGCCGCATTGGAAAAATTTCTTGCTACGGCCAACAGCGCCGTCCAGCGCCGCGCCGTGATCGCGCTTGGCAGGCTACGCCCGTCGGGGTTGCAAGACGCCGAGGCCGTGCCTTTGCTCGTGCCGCTTTTGGAATCTTCCGATGCCGCGATGCGCGTCGAGGCGGTTTTTGCGCTCGGCCAAGTGGCGCAACCGCAGACTACCCATTTGCTGCTGCAGCGTTATTCCCAGGAAAAAGATCTCGAAGTTCGCCTTGCCCTCATCGAAGCCGTAAGCAAAACCGCCGATGATTCGATGATGGCGGTTGTGAGCGCGGCATTATTGAATTGGTTTGCCGATCAAATTCCGATTGTGCGCGCGGAGGCCGCGCTGGCCGCAGCGCGATTGGCGCATCGTGGTTTTAAAAAGATCGAATGGAGCAACCCGCTCGCCAATTTGCTAAATGACAAAGACGAAGAAGCTCGCTGGCGCGCGGCGTATGCGTTGATGCGGCTTTTTATCGGCGGCCAAACCGCGCCCGATTCGACAACGACGAAAAATTTGATTGCTGCCCTCGAAGATCGCAGCGCCCGCGTTCGGATGCAGGCAGGCCGCGCGCTCGGCGTGATGAAATCAGCCGCGGCTTTGGAAGCGCTCACCGACGCGGGTAAAAACGACGCCGATTGGCGCGTGCGCGTGAATGCAACCAACGCGCTCGGCAATCTCGATGCTCCGGATTTGCCAACGCGGCTGGCTTTGGCCGACTCGAATGTGCACGTTCGAATCGCGGCTTTACGGGCGTTGGGAACGGCCACTGAACGAATGCGGCGAAACGGCGTTCTGCAAAATGCCGCGTCGCAGATTGTTCTTTTGCGAGAACGCTTGCAACCTCGCTTCCCCTGGCAGGAACAATTTAACGCGGCAACAGCTTTGGCGACCATTTCTCGGGAAGAGGCCATTCCCGATTTGGCGGCACTGATGGAACACGAGAATGCCTATTTTCGCAGCCGGATTGCTGAAGCGTTTGGAATAACCGCTGCGGCTGAGGCCTTTGTTCATTTGGAGAAAATGTCGCGCGATTCGACGACGAGTGTGCAGATCGCGGCGTTGTCGGCTTTGCCAAAACTGCCAGCGGCGGCTCGAGCCAAAGCCACGCCGATTTATCTCGAAGCGCTGCAACGCGGCGATGCCGTGGTCACGGCGGTGGCGGCGCAGAATCTCGCTGCCGACAGCTTGCAGCGAAAGTCTCACGCCGCCGCGATTTTGGCTGCCTATCAAAAGCTTCAGCCGCCGGTTGACGCCGAGGCGGCGCAGATGATTTTTGCGGCGCTGGCGCAATGCGGTGATCTCAGCGCCAAGCCTCTGCTCGAAGAGGCTGTCAAATTTCCGGATAAGCCGTTTGCCCGCTACGCCGCGGAGGCGCTCAAAAAATTGACCGGCGAAGATTATTCCGGGCAAATTCCCACAGAAAACAAACCGACGCAGCAATTCATTTATAAAGATATTCAGCAACTCGCGCAAGCGGCCGCGACGATTGAAACCAACAAAGGCAAAATCGAAATCACGTTTTATCCCGAGGACGCGCCGTTGACGGTGTTGAATTTCGTCCGCCTGGCGCAGAAAGGCTTTTTTGATGGCCTGCTCATTCATCGCGTCGTGCCGAATTTTGTGATTCAAACCGGCGATCCGCGCGGCGATCAATGGGGCTCGCCGGGATATGCCATTCGCTCGGAGTTCAGCCGGCGGCGATACATGGCGGGTGTGGTGGGAATGGCAAGCGCCGGGCCGGATACCGAAGGTTCCCAATTTTTTATCACGCATTCCGACCAGCCGCATCTCGACGGCAAATACACCATTTTCGGCCGGGTCAAAACCGGCATGGAAGTCGTCGAGGCGCTGCAGGTCGGTGATCGGATGGAAAAAGTGACGATTCGATTTTAACTTTAGAACGACTGAGGAGGCCATGAAAATTCGTATTTTGTTCTTCATTATTGTTGCCGCTTTTTTTGTTCAAAACTGCAAAACGGCTTCGGACCAATCGACTGCGGACCTCGGACAAAAAAAATTCGATCCGTCAAAATCCGACTCCCGAGCCGTTCAAATTGCCGACGAAGTCATGGTGGCGCTCGGTGGACGCGAGAATTTTGAGGCGATCAATTATCTTTCGTTTCACTTCGTTGCAGTCGCCGACACCAAAAAGGTTTCGGATTGGCGGCACGACTGGGATCGCCGCAACAACAATTATCGCGTCGAGGGCGTCACGCGCGAGGGCGATCATCTGCTGGCGTTTTTCAATCTCGATACGCAGGACGGGACGGTTTTTAAAAACGGCCAAAAAATGGAAGGCGAGGAAAAACTCCAAATTCTCAAGCTGGCGTACCGGCGCTATATCAATGACACGTATTGGCTGTTGATGCCGTTTAAGTTGAAAGACGCCGGCGCCGTGCTCAAATATGACGGTGCGCAAGAGCTGAACGACATTGCGTATGACGTTTTGCGCCTGAGCTTTGTCGACAGCGTCGGCTTGACGCCGCAAAATATTTATCGCGTGTTTATCGATCCGGCGACGCGCATCGTGCATCGCTGGGAATATTTCGCCAACGAAGGCGCCGACCCTTCGCCGTCTTGGTGGGAAAAGTGGAACATTTATGGCGGGATCAAATTTTCGGAACAACGAAGCTTTGACAATTCCAACCGTAAGCTGCTCTTGACGAACATTGTTGCTTCACGCCAGGTGGATGAAAAAATCTTTGAAGCCCCCTCCACCTCGACGGCGGGGGTGTTTTAACTTGATGCTGGATGCTTGATGCTTGATTCTCGATGCTTGTTCCTTACTCTCCAGCAACCAGTAACAAGCATCAAGCATCCAGATCACGCCACACGCCGTTGAATCTCCTCAATCACTCCTTCCAACCATTCTTTGTCGCGATACACATCGTGGGCGTCGGTGTCGACGATCATGACGTGATGCTGATCGAAAATTCGTTTCACCCAGCGCTCGTAATTGAGGTTGAGCTGGGCGAGATATTCTTTATCGATATTCTGCTCGTAAGCGCGGCCGCGCTTGCGAATGCGGCTGATCAACGTCCAGGTCGAGGCGCGCAGATAAACGAACAAATCCGGCGGCCGCAGCGACGAGGAAATCGCATGGTACAAATCCGCGTAACAGGCGTAATCGCGGGCGTGCATCAAGCCGCGCTCGAAAAGATTGAGCGCGAAAATCTCGGCGTCTTCGTAAATGGTGCGATCCTGCACACTGGGCGCGCTTGCGGCCTGAATTTGCAAATGATCTTTCAAGCGCTCTTTAAGAAAAAAAATCTGTGATTGAAACGCCCACGCCGGCATGTCCTGATAAAAATCTGCGAGATAGGGATTGGCGACCTCCTTTTCAAAAAAGCCCGTCCAACCAAAGCGCTCGACCAGCATTTTGGTAAGCGTGGTTTTCCCGACGCCGATATTGCCGGCAATGGCAACAAAAGGACTGCGCCTCTGAGGATTTTGCGGCATGTATGTTCTCGATGCTGGTTGCTGGATGCTTATTGCTTGTTAATGTTTGGTGGTTGTTAGCTGTAGAAAATAGCAGCCAGGGAACCAGCAACCAGAGTAACAGAAAAAAATTGAAAAAGCAAGCGCTTTATGTGATAAGGGTATCTTGTTCGGAAGAGAGTACTATGCTGAGAATAAAAAAGGCGCGTCCAACATGACTTCAGAGAGGGCCAGCGATAATTAAAATATAAAACTGTAAGGATTTCCTGTTCATTTCGACCACATTAAGAACAGCCCAATCAAGGAGAAAATCGAAATGAGCGCAAAGGAAAAAACAAGAATCATCATTCTCGGCGGTGGTTTTGGCGGCTTGTATACGGCTTTGCATTTGGAAAAAACCCTCGCGCGAGATCCGGACATCGAGATTACGCTGGTCAATAAAGAGAACTTCGCTCTGTTCACGCCGATGCTGCACGAAGTGGCGGCGAGCGATCTTGACATGACGCATATCGTCAATCCGATTCGCAAGATGCTCAAGCGCGTGCGGTTCTTCGACGGCGACGTGCAGGAGATCGATCTGCGCAACCGGCGCGTTCACGTGACGCACGGTTTGGAAGCGCACGAACACGAGCTGGACTACGATCATCTCGTGCTGGCGCTCGGCTCAATCACCAATTTTTTCAACATTCCCGGGTTGCAGGAGCGCGCGATCACGATGAAGTCGCTCGGCGACGCGATTCATTTGCGCAACAATTTGATTGAAAATCTCGAGGAAGCGGATTTCGAATGCTCACTGGGCGCGCGCGATCATTTGCTGACGGTGGTGGTCGCCGGCGGCGGCTTTGCCGGCGTCGAGACGATTGCGGGAGTCAACGCGGTTTTATCCGCATTTGAGCGAGGAGCTGATTCGCGTCGTGCTGGTGCATCCCGGCGCGGTGATTTTGCCGGAGCTTGGCGAAAAACTCGGCCGCTACACGCAAAAAAAATTGGCCGAGCGCCAGGTGGAAATTCGCACCAACACACGCGTCAAAGGTATCACCGAAGACGGCGTGGAGTTGAACGATGGCACGATGATCAAAACTAAAACGTTGGTGTGGACCGCCGGCACCTCGCCGAATCCGCTGCTGGCGGCGTTGCCGTGCCAAAAAGAAAAAGGCAAGGTCATTGTGAATTCATTTATGGAAGCGCCGGATTGGCCGGGCGTGTGGGCGGTCGGCGACTGCGCGGTCATTCCCGATCCGCAGGGAAAACCCTATCCGCCGACGGCGCAACACGCACTGCGCCAAGGCAAAGTTTTGGCGCAAAATATCACCGCGGCGATTCGCGGCGGCAGGAAAAAACCTTTTGTTTTCAAAACCCTCGGCCAACTGGCGGCCATCGGCCGCCGCACCGGCGTGGCCAACGTCTTCGGTTTAAATTTCTCCGGATTCCTCGCCTGGTGGATGTGGCGCACGATTTATCTGAGCAAGCTGCCGCGCTTTGAAAAGAAAGTTCGCGTCGCTTTGGACTGGACGCTCGATCTGTTTTTCTCCAAAGATCTCGTGCAGTTTCAAACGCTGCGCGCGCCGGCGGTTTCTCACTCGCATGATGAGGCGAATTCATCAAATCACAACGGCAGCGTTTCCGAAGTTGTGACGCGGCGCGAGATGATGCAGGCGGTTTGACAATCTTCAACTCAACGCTGTCGTTCCAACACTGCGGCAAAAAAGCCGTCGGTGCCAAATTGGTGGGGGAAAAGATGCAGAAAACAACCTTGCATCAAGTGGGCAAGATGATAACGTTGCAAAATCGTCGATGGATTTGGGCGAAAGTCTGCGTTTTGTGAGAGAAAATCTTGCACGACTTCTTCATTCTCTTCCATAAGCACACTGCACGTGGCATAAACCAAGCGCCCGCCCGGCTTGAGCAACGGCGCATAGTGATTGCTGATCTGCTTTTGCTTGGCCGCCATCTCGCGCACCATCTCCGGCGTGATTTTCCACTTCGCGTCGGGATTCCTTCGTAACACGCCGGTACCGCTGCACGGCGCGTCAATGAGAATGGCGTCCATTTGTCCGAGAAGATTGGCCGGAATTTCATCCGGCTGCAAAAGTTGGCAGCGAACGTTGTGAATGCCGCAGCGCTTCGTCCGCTTGCGCAGATTTTCCAAGCGTTCCGGCACAACGTCAAAGGCAAAAATTTCGCCGCGATTTTTCATCAGCGCCGCCAGATGCAGCGTCTTTCCCCCGCCGCCGGCGCAAACGTCGGCCATTCGCCAATTCGGTTTCGGATCGACCAACAGAGAAATGATCTGGCTGCCTTCATCCTGCAATTCAAACCAGCCGTTGCGAAACAAGTCGAGCCCAAAAAGATTCACGCGTTTTTTTAAATGAATGCCGTCGGGCGAGAGCGGCGTTGGCGCGGCGTCATGGCCGCGCTTTCTTAATTCATGCAAACATTTTTCCTGCGTCGTTTTCAGCGTATTCACACGAATCGTCAACGGCGGCGGTTGATTCATCGCCTCCAGCAGTTTTTCAGTTTCACTTTCGCCAATTTGCTCTTGTAATTTTTCGACGAGCCAATCGGGAAATGAAAATCGTAGTCCGAGGTTTTGGAGTCCGAAGTCCGAAGTTGCTAGAGTCGTGAGAGCAGATATCTCCGGTGGCAAAAGCGGCAAAGCATAAGCTTGCACGGTTTCCGGCGGCGCTTTTTCAAAGTGCACTTTGTACGCGGTAAAAAGCCACGCCGGATGATTGACGGCGTCGGGTTTTACTTTGTCAATGATCGCCTGCAAAAGCCGCAGATGCCGCAAAATGCCGTAAACGCTTTCGGCCAGCTCCCGGCGATCGTGCGAGCCGAGGTAGCGCCGCCGGCGGAAGAATGTGTCGATGAGATGATCGGCGGGCCGGAGATCGTTTTGCAAAATTTCGATCAACTCGATGGCGTGTCCGGCGAGAGAAGCAGGGCGCATACACTCTTTCAATGTGTGTGACGATCGTGGACGTTGCGTAAAATCGGAGGGGCAAGAAAAACCAACTCCATGCCCGCGTCTAAAATCATACTTCATTTTCCCATGCGAGTCAAGCGCTTTCTAAAATCGACCTTGACTTTTCAAAACAAGTTGGATACATTGAAATCAAATATTGAGTTTCTCCTATGACGATTTTGACAATATTATTCGCCATCAACATTCTTTCATCTCAGGCAGAAAGCGCGATTTATCTCCGCGCCAATCAAATCGGCTATTTGCCGGACGACGCCAAAATCGCCATCGCCTTTTCCCGCCACAACGCCGGCAAACAGCAGTATGAAATTATCGATGCCGCCGGCCGGCGTGTTTGGGGGCCGGTGAAACTCGGCGACAATGCCGGCGCGTGGGGAAATTTTGCCCATCATTATCGCCTCGATTTCGGCGCGTTCACTAAAACCGGCCGTTTCAAATTGCGTATCGTCGGGACTAATTTTGAATCTCTCCCCTTTAACATTGAGCCGGATGCGTATGATTCATATCACGAGCTTCTGCTCGCCTATATGCGCCAGCAGCGTTGCGGCTATAATCCCTTTCTCGATATTGTGTGCCACAAAAAAGACGGCCGCACGGCTTACGGCCCGATGCCGGATAGCACGTATCTCGACGTGAGCGGCGGCTGGCACGATGCCGGCGATTATCTGCGTTATTTGCTGACTTCGAGCAACGCCACGGCGCGTTTGCTTTTTTCATACCGCAAAAATCGCGGCAAATTCCGCGACGAGTTCAATGCGCTCGGCCAGCAAGGCGCGAACGGCATTCCCGATATTCTCGATGAGGCGAAGTGGGGACTTGACTGGATGCTGAAAATGCATCCGGCGCCGGATCAGCTTTTTCATCAAGTCGGCGACGATCGCGACCACACCGGCTGGGAGTTGCCGCAGGAGGATATTTCAGATTACGGCTGGGGGCCGGGAAGTTATCGCGTCGCCTATTATGCCAACGGCAAACCGCAGGGTCTCGGCAAATTTCAAAACACTTCCATCGGCATCGCCAATCTCGCTGGACGCTACGCTGCGGCGATGGCGATGGCGGCGCAAATTTGGCAAAATGATCTGCGGGACAAAAATTTTGCCGAACGTTGTTTGCAGGCCGCAAAAGAAGTTTACGCGATGGGGAAAAAGCAGCCGGGTTGTCAGGAAGGCACGCCCTGCCGCGCGCCGTATCGCTATTATGAAAACACCTGGGCCGATGACATGGAATGGGGCGCGGCGGAGCTGTTTCGCGTTACTGGCGAGAAAAATTATCTTGATGAGGCAAAAACTTTTGCGCGTCAAATCGGCGCGACTTCTTGGATGGGCGCGGATACGGCGCGGCATTACGAATTTTATCCATTCGCCAATCTCGGCCATTACGCATTATTTTCACTCGTTCATTCTTCGTTTCAAGACACGCTCGCCGGTTTCTATCGCGAGAGCTTGGAAAAGATGCAAAAGCGCGCCGGCAAGAATCCGTACCGCATCGCCGTCCCGTTCATTTGGTGTTCGAATAATCTTGTGGTGAATTTCATCACGCACGGGTTGCTTTATGAAAAGATGACCGGCGACAGGCGCTATCACGAAACAATTCTCGCCCACCGCGATTGGCTGCTGGGCAGAAATCCATGGGGCATCAGCGCCTTTGTCGGTATTCCAAGCGAAGGCGGAAACACGCCGCAATTTCCGCACAGTGTGATTGCGGACAAAACGAAGCGTCCAATCGTCGGCGGATTGAATGACGGCCCGGTTTATGGCAGCATTTTTAAAAGCTTGATCGGCATCCGGCTTCATCGTCCCGATCCTTACGCTGAATTTCAATCCGGCTTCGTGGTGTATCACGACGATCTCGGCGATTATTCCACCAACGAGCCGACGATGGACGGAGCGGCGGATGCGGTGTATTTTATGGCGTGGCACACAAATAACAAATAAAATCGCCCACAGAATTTGAAATCTACGGGCGTAGCCCACAGAAATAAAATTCGAAAATTATTTCAGTGGGCTACGCCCGTAGGGATTTCTTTTTCAGTGGGCGATAAGAAAAAATTATTCTTTGAACAACTCCCGCACGATAATATTCCGCTGAATCTGGCTGGTGCCTTCGTAAATCTGGAAAATTTTCACATCGCGCATGAGCTTGGCGACGGGATATTCTTCGATGAAACCATAACCGCCGAAAACTTGCACGGCGTCGGTGCAGACTTTCATGGCGAGATCGGGCGCCAAAGCTTTGGCAAACGCGGATTGTATCGTATTCGGCTGGCCGCTGTCACAGGCCGCCGCTGCCTGCCAAACCACCAAGCGCGCAGCCTCGACGTTCATCGCCATGTCGGCGATCATGTGGCCGACAGCTTGATGCTGCCAGATCGGCCTCCCCATCGTTTTGCGCTCGCGCGCGAATTGGATGCATTCTTCCAACGCCCGGCGCGCGACGCCAACCGCGCCAATCGCAGTCGGAACGCGGCTGCGGTCGAAAACTTTCATCGCAATGAGAAATCCCTCGCCCTCTTTGCCAATCAAATTCGCCGCCGGGACGCGCACGTTGTCAAAAACCACTTCGGCGGTATCGGAAGCGCGCTGCCCGAGTTTGTCAAACGGTTTGGCCACGGAAACGCCAGGCGTGTTGCGATCGACGATAAAGCAGCTCATGCCTTTATACTTCGCTTCGGGATTGGTGTAGGCAAAAACCGAAAACCAATTCGCCACCGAGGCGTTGGTGATAAACGTCTTCGAGCCGTTGAGGACATACGAATCGCCCTCGCGCCGAGCCAGGGTTTGAATGGCGGCCACGTCCGAGCCGGCCGCGGCTTCGGAGAGGCAATACGCCGCCATCTCGCCGTTGGCCAATCTGCCGCAATAAATACCTTTCTGTTCTTCGTTTCCCGCCAACAACAGCGGCATCACCGCCAGGCCGTTGAGCGTAATGCTCGTGCTCATGCCGGAACAGCCATACGCCAGCTCTTCGGTGACGATGCATTCTTCCAGCATCGACAGCCCGGAGCCGCCATGCGCTTTCGGAATCGTCATGATCGTCAAGCCCAATTCCTGGGCCTTGCGAATCACCGGCCAGGGGAATTCGTGGCTCTTGTCATATTCTTTCGCCACCGGAATAATTTCGTTGCGCGCAAACTCGCGCGCCATTTGTTGCAGGAGTTTTTGCTCTTCGGTGAGGGTGAAGCCGATGCCGGCTGAGGTCGAGGGATTTGTCATGTTTTATCCTTTTGAAAGAGACGGCGCAAAACGTTCACACAGCTAAGCGGCTTCGAGCACCAATTCGCGCATGCGAATCGGCTGTTCGGTCGCGAAGATCGCCTGAACGATGCGATCAATATAAAGCGCCACCTTGCCTTCGAGCGTTTTATTGTCGCAATTCGTGCAGAGCAAGGCCGGCACATTTCTGATCTGAACGTGCAGGCCATTGCGGCTGAAGTTAACATCGGTAGTGCCCGAGGTCATTGCCGCGCGGCATTTTGAACAAGTCATCATAAATTCATCTCTTGCGTTTGCGGTAATTGATCCATAGCGCCGGATCGGGTTTATAAATCGTGACGATTTCGATTTCTGCACGAAGGTCTTTGGTCATATCATGATAATCAAAAGCGATGTGTACATGCTGTTGTTTGCTTTTGCAATGCACCAAGCATCGAAAGTCGTCCGGATTATCTTCGATCACTTCGCCATTTTCCAAAACGGCTTTGATGACTTCCTCAAGTGACAAAAAATCATCAACGGCCTCTTCAAAAGCATGAAGGCTGATTTCAAACTCCTGATATCGCAGCTTCTCTTTTATTTCAAAGGCTGTCATCTTATTCCCACCGGCCATTTCAAAAGTTTACGTATTATTTTTCTTTTTAGCAAGCTGAAATTTTTGGCGAATTGGGAAACGGAACATACATCGTACCCCCCTGCTGATCCATGGGAAGTCAGGGGGAGATGCTGTACGCACCTGGTGGCAGCAGCACATGAGGTAAGTCCGCCGTGAGCGTAGCGAACAAGGAC
>Ga0187892_10000478_pt1 | contig 103538 bp, 85 predicted proteins | sample MA1701073metaG_FD_139345 | JGI IMG/M metagenome (GOLD analysis project Ga0187892, IMG submission 139345) | Bio-ooze microbial communities from a basaltic lava cave in the Kipuka Kanohina Cave System on the Island of Hawaii, USA - MA170107-3 metaG ... | reverse complement strand
CAAGAACTGCAACCGCTTCATGTTCCACATCGAGGGTTGCAACACGATGTACACCAAGACGATCGGCACCTGGCAGAAGGCCGCGGGCAAGATCAAGGGCGCGAACTGGTACATGCTCACCGCCGACTACGCGTTCGGCCACGACCTCTTCCGGGTGTCCTCGCGGTTCCTGACGGAGCACGGCGGCAAGGTTCTCGCGAACGACATGGTGCCGACCAACACCGCCGACTACAGCGCGTACATCCTCAAGGTCCGGCAGGCGAAGCCCGACTTCGTCTATATCAACCTCGCGGGCGTCGACCAGACCACGTTCCTGAAGCAGTACAAGGAGTACAACCTGCCGTTCCCGCTCGCCGGCGGGGTCATGGACACGGTGCCCTTCTGGGCGGCGGGCATCGACTCGCTCTCCGGCCACTGGCAGAGCCTGTGGTACCACGAGCTGAACGTGCCCGCGTCGCAGGCGTTCACGAAGACCTTCACCGCGAAGTTCGGCCTGCCGCCGGACAACCAGGCGTGGGGCGACTACGTCGGCATGAAGATCGTCGCGCAGGCGATGACCGAGACGAAGTCGACCGATCCGGCGAAGCTGGTCGAGTACTTCGAGAAGGGCGCGACCTTCGACATCCTCAAGGCGCGCCGCGGCCAGTTCCGCGCCTGGGACCACCAGCTGCTGCAGGAGATGTACGTCGTGCGGGTCAAGGACAAGGCGAAGATGAAGGACAAGTGGGACATCTTCGACATCGTCCAGCCCGTCCCGGGCGCGAACGAGTCGCTCGAGCTGATCCAGCCGACCAAGGCCGAGAACGCCTGCACGATGGCGTAGCGCGCCGGCTGGTGCGAAGCACGCGAAGCTCCCCTCTCCCCTCCGGGGAGAGGGGCCAGGGGTGAGGAAAAGAGAGAAGCTGGCGCCCCGCCGATCCCGATGACCGGCATCATCATCGAGCAGATCCTCAACGGTCTGCTCGTCGGCTCGTACTACATCGTCCTCTCGCTCGGGCTGTCGCTCATCTTCAGCCTGGGCGGCGTCGTGAACCTCGCGCACGGCGCGTTCTACGCGCTCGGCGCCTATTTCGCGTACGAGGTGCAGCGCCGGCTCGGCTTCGGCGGCGCGGTGGTCTTGTCCCCGGTCGGCGTCGCGCTGGTCGGGATGGCGATCGAGCGATTCTTCCTGCGCCGGCTCTACCGCGAGGACCCGATGCTCGGGCTGCTTTTCACGTTCGGGCTGGCGATGACCGCGGAGCAGAGCCTGCGCCTCATCTGGGGCACCACCGGGCTCAACTTCTCGATCCCGGAGGCGCTCCGCGGCCAGCTGCTGCTCGGCGACTTCATCTACTCGTACTACCGGCTGACGGTGCTCGCGATCACGATGCTCGCGGTCACCGGCTGCTGGCTGCTCCTCAACCGCACCGCCTTCGGCATGATCGTGCGCGCCGGCACCCGCGATCCGGAGATGGTGCGCGCGCTCGGCATCAGCCTGAAGCCGGCGCAGACCGCGGTGTTCGCGCTCGGAGTCGCGCTCGCCGGGCTCGCCGGCGTCCTCTCCGCCCCGCTCGCCGGCGTGCAGCCCGCGATGGGCACGGAGATCCTCGTCGCCGCGTTCGTCGTCGTCGTGATCGGCGGGCTCGGCAGCTTCTGGGGGGTCGTGTTCGCGGGCCTGCTCGTCGGCGTCGTGCGCGGCATCACCGTGGTGTTCTATCCGCCGGCGGCCGAGGCCTCGATGTACATCCTGATGGCGCTCATCCTGCTGTTCCGCCCGCGCGGCCTGATGGGCGAGAAGTTCGAGAAGTTCGAGTAGCCGTGGCGCGCCACCCGCTCCTCGTCCTCCTCGTCGCGCTGGCGGTGCTGCCGTTCGCGGTCAGCGCCATCGGCTACACGCACGGCTTCGCCACCGAGATCGCGCTGTTCGCGATGGTGGGCCTCGGCTTCAACCTGCTGCTCGGCTACACCGGGCTGCTGTCGTTCGGGCACGGGCTGTTCTTCGGCTTCGCGGCGTACGCCGCGGCGCTGACCCAGATCCATCTCTTCAAGACGAGCCTGCTCGCGCCGCTCGCGGCGGCGGTCGTGCTGACGGCGCTCCTCGGCCTCGCGGTGGGCTTCCTCGTCCTGCGCCGGCGCGGGGTGTACTTCTCGCTGCTCACGCTGGCGTTCACCGCGCTCGGCTTCACGATCGCCTTCCGCTGGACGACGTTCACCGGCGGCGAGTCGGGGCTGCGGGGCGTGAAGCGGATCGGGCTCGGGGGCCTCGACCTCGACGACCAGCTGGTGTTCTACTGGGTCGTCGCCGCGCTCGTGTTCGCGGTCGCGTTCCTCGTCTGGCGCGTCGTGCGCTCGCCGTTCGGCGCGGTGCTGGTCGCGATCCGCGAGAACGAGGTGCGCGCCCGCTTCCTCGGCTACCCGGTCCGGCGCTACAAGCTGGTCGCGTTCGTGCTCTCGGCGCTGGTCACCGCGGTGGGCGGCGCGGTGTTCACCTTCCTCAAGGTGTTCGCCTCGGCCGACCCGGTGCATCCGACCTTCTCCGGCGAGATCCTCGCGATGTCGATCATCGGCGGCGCGGGCCACTTCCTCGGCCCGCCGATCGGCGCGGCGTTCTATCTGGTCTTCCGCGAGATGCTGTCGGCCTACACCGCGGCGTGGCTGTTCTGGTTCGGGCTGCTGTTCATGGCGTTCATCCTGTTCTCGCCGTCCGGGCTCGTGGGGCTCGGCGAGCGGATCACCGCGCCGTTCCGCAAGCGGCGCGAGGAGCTCGCATCGATGGCCGCGCGGGTGAAGCCCAACCCGGACCAGGCGGTCCCGCCCTCCCTCGTGCCGGCGACGCCGCCGGGCGCCGGCGACGTGCTGCTCGAGGCGGCGCGCGTGAGCAAGTGCTTCGACGATTTCATCGCCGTGGACCGCGTCAGCCTCGCGCTGCATCACGGCCGGCTGCAGGCCCTCATCGGGCCGAACGGCGCGGGCAAGACCACGCTCTTCCACCTGCTCTCCGGCTTCTTCCCCCCGGACGCGGGCGCGCTGCGGATCGGCGGCGTCGCGGTCGACGATCCCACGCCCGAGCGCCTGGTGGCGCTCGGTATCGCGCGCTCGTTCCAGATCACCAACCTGTTCCAGGGCCTGACGGTGTTCGAGAACCTGCGGCTCGGCGTGCAGGCCCACCATCCGCAGCGCTTCAACCTCTGGCGCGCCAAGGAGGCGCTCGAGGACGTCAACGCCGAGACGCGCGCGCTCGTCAAGTTCCTCGGCCTCGAGGGCGTCGAGGACGCGCCGGTCGCGAGCCTGTCGTACGGCGGCCAGCGGCTGCTCGAGATCGGGCTCGCGCTCACCGCGCGGCCGAAGCTGCTGCTGCTCGACGAGCCGCTCGCCGGGCTCGCCGCCGGCGAGCGCGAGCGCATCGTGGCGATGATCCGCGTGCTCGCCGGCCACATGGGCGTGCTCATCATCGAGCACGACATCGACCGGGTGTTCGAGTTCGCCGAGCGCATCACGGTGATGGCCGACGGCGCCGTGCTCGTGGAAGGCTCGGCCGACGAGGTCCAGGCGAACGCGCGGGTGCAGGAGGTATATCTCGGGAGCGGCCGCAAGGTCGTCGCCGCGGGGGCCGTGCACGCGCAAGCGGGCGCTGCGCGGCCGGCCCTGCTTACGCTCGAAGGCGTCAACACCTACTACGGCAAGAGCCACATCCTCTACGACGTGAGCCTCGAGGTGCGCGCCGGCGAGGTCACCGCGCTCCTCGGCCGGAACGGCGCCGGGAAGTCCTCGACGGTGAAGACCATCATGGGCCTCGCGCCGCCGGCGAGCGGTACGGTGCGCTTCGCGGGCGAGCTGATCAGCGGCAAGCCTCCCGAGCACATCGCCCGCGCGGGCGTCGGGCTGGTGCCGCAGGGCCGGCGCCTGTTCTCGGGGCTCACGGTCGCCGAGAACCTGCGCCTCGGCGGGCTGTCGCGCGGCGGCGCCGGCGGCGTGCACTGGGACGAGGCGCGCATCTTCGGCTACTTCCCGCGCATCCGCGACAAGCTCGCGACGCGCGCCGACGCGCTCTCGGGCGGCGAGCAGCAGATGGTCGCCATCGCGCGGGCGCTCTGCGGCAACGTGCAGATCCTGCTGCTCGACGAGCCGTTCGAGGGGCTCGCGCCGGCGCTCGTCGAGGAGGTCTTCAAGTCGCTCGACCAGCTGCGCAAGGAGATCCCGATCCTGATCATCGAGCACGACCTCGATCTCGTGCTCGCGCTCGCCGACCGCGCCTATGTGCTCGACCGCGGGCGCGTCTCGCACGAAGGACCGGCCGCGCCGCTCCTCACCGATCTCGAGCTGCGGCGCCGGGTGCTGTGGGTGTGAAGGAGGTCAAGCCATGCAGAAGATCGCGATCGTCGGTGCCGGCCTGATCGGCCGCGCCTGGGCGATGGTGTTCGCGCGCGCCGGCCACCCGGTCGCGCTCTACGACGCCGACGCAAACGCGCTCGCGTCCAACCTCGCCGCGATCGATGGGAGCCTCGCCGACCTCGCCTGCGCCGGCCTGATCGACGCGGCGCCCGCGGCGGTCCGCGAGCGGATCACCGCGGCGGCGACCCTCGCGGAGGCGCTCCGCGATGCGGCGTACGTCCAGGAGAACATCCGCGAGGCGCTCGACGCGAAGCGCGCGATCTTCGCGGCGCTGGATCGCGCCGCCGCGCCCGGCTGCGTGCTCGCGAGCTCGACCTCGACGATTCCGCCTTCCGCCTTCACGGCGGACCTCGCCGGGCGGGCGCGCTGCCTCGTCGTCCATCCGGTGAATCCGCCGCATCTCGTCCCGCTCGTCGAGCTCTCGCCCGCGCCGTGGACGTCGCCCGAGACCGTCGAGCGCGCTCGGGCGCTGCAGGCCGCGGTCGGCCAAGTGCCGATCCTGGTGCGCAAGGAGATCCAGGGCTTCATCCTCAACCGGCTGCAGGCGGCGCTGCTCAACCAGGCGCTCGCGCTCTACGCCGACGGCTACGCCTCGGCCGAGGACATCGACAAGACCGTGCGCGACGGCCTTGGCCTGCGCTGGTCGTTCATGGGGCCGTTCGAGACGATCGACCTGAACGCGCCCGGCGGCGTGGCCGACTACGCGGCGCGCTACGGGCGGATGATGTACGAGCAGGTCGTGGCGCAGCGCCCGCGCGAGTGGACACCGGAGGTGATCGGCAGGCTCGAGGCCGAGCGCAGGACGATGCTCGCGGCGGGCGGGCTCGCCGCCCGCGAGCGCTGGCGCGACCGCCGGCTGATGGCGCTCGCCGCGCACAAGCGCGCGCTAGCGAAAGACGATCGCGAGTAACGGGCGCGCCTGGCCGGCCGGCGCCGCGGAGGCGCCGGCCTCCCGCAACCGGCGGGCCTAGGCGCGCAACAGCGGCGCGAGATCGGTCATCGCCTTGATGATCGTGTCGGGCTGGAAGCCGAGCTCCTCGGGAACCTCGGCCGCGCTGCGCTGGATCCAGAACGTTCGCAGTCCGGCCGAGACGGCGGCCACGGCGTCCCAGTTGTTCGCCGAGACGAAGCCGAGCTCGGGATTTCTCACCTTCATGCGCTCGGACGCGAGGTTGTAGACGCGCGGGCTCGCCTTGAAGACTTTCACCTCCTCGACGCTGACGACCTCGTCGAGGAGATCGCGGATGCCCGCGCTCTTCGCCGCCGCCTCCAGCATCTTGGGCTCGCCGTTCGACAGGATGGCGAGCTTGACGCCCTGCTTCTTGAGCGCCTCGAGGCCGGGCTTCACGTCCGGGAACGCCGCGAGGCTCAGATACGCGTCCATCAGCTGCTTCCTCTTGTCGGCGGTCAGGTCGACCTTGAGGTTCTTGCTGGCCCAGACGAGGCCGTCTTCGGTCAGTCCCCAGAAGTCGCGATGGCGGCCCATGGTGGTGCGCAGGAGGCTGTATTGCAGCTGCTTGACACGCCAGACCTGCGCGAGCTGGTTGCCCTTGCCGGGGAACAGCTGCTCGCACAGCGCCGTGACCGAAAAGACGTCGAAGAGGGTCCCGTAGGCGTCGAAAGCGAGCGCCTTGACGCCCTTGAACTCCCCTTTCTTCGGGGTCTGGGCGGCGGCCGGCGTCGCGGCCAGGACGGTGCCCGCCACCGCGGTCGCGGCGCCGGCGATCTTCAGGAATTCCCTGCGCTCGTTCGACATCGTCTCCTCCTTGGGTTTGGGGGAACTGCCAGGGACGCGCCGCAAGATCGCGGGCCTCCGAGTCCTCGGGCATAGGTCAGTGCGTGCGAGGTGGACGGCAGCGATCGGGGCCGCAAGAGGATGCGGCCCCGATCGCGCCGGGGACTAGGCTCTCAGCGTTTCGAGCACACGCGCCGGAGTGAACGGCATGTGGCGCAGCCGCTTGCCGGTGAGCCGGTAGAAGGCGTTCGCCACCGCCGCCGCGACCCACGGGTTGCCGATCTCGCCGAGCCCGCTCGGCGCGGCGTCGCGATCCACGAACGCCACCTCCATCGTCTCGGGCAGATCCGACATCCGCAGCAGGTGGTAGTCGTGGAAGTTGCTCTGCTCCACCACGCCCGCCTTCATCGTCACGCGCTCGTGGAGCACGCTGGAGAGGCCGTACAGGATGCCGCTCTCGACGTTCGCCCGCGCCATGTCGGGCTGGACGATCAGGCCGCCGTCGACCGCGAGCCACACCTTGTGCACCCGGATCCTGCCGCTCGCGCGGTCGAGCGAGATCTCGGCCACCCCCGCGCCGAGCGAGCGCGAGCGCTCGCTGATCGAGATGCCGAGCGCCCGGCCCGCGGGCCGCGGCGACTTCCAGTCGGACATCTGCACGGCCCTCTCGAACACCGCCCGCGCGCGCGGCGTGATCGACATGCGCTGGTAGCGGAAGTCGACCGGGTCCATGCCTTCGGCCGCGGCCATCTCGTCGACGAGCGACTCGATCGCGAACACGTTGAAGACGTGGCCCACCGCCCGCCAGTGCTTGAGGCGGATGCCGTGCGACACGCCGCGCGACTCGATGTGCTGGTTGGGGATCTCGTAGTAGGGGATCCGGATCCCGGTCTGGAGCAGCACGCCGCCGTCGCCGACGACGCAGTGCGACCAGCCCGCCACCTTGCCGTCCTTGTCGAGCGCGGCCTGCAGGCACTGGAACGCCTGCGGCCGGAACATGCCGTGGGCGATGTCCTCCTCGCGCGTCCAGACGAGCTTCACCGGCCGGCGCACCTCGCGCGCGATCCGCGCCGCCTCGGCGGCGTAGTCACCGAGCGTCCGGCGACCGAAGCCGCCGCCCATGTAGCACTGGTGCAGCGTGACCTGCTCCGGCTTGAAGCCGAGCGCCCGCGCCACGGCGTTGCGCGACGAATCAGGCGCCTGGGTGCCTTCCCAGACCTCGACGTGGTCGAGCGCGGCGTTGAAGCGCGCCACGGCGTTGAGCGGCTCCATCTGCGCGTGGTAGCCATAGTCGCTGAAGTAGTCCGCCTTGTAGGTCTTCGCCGCCGCCGCGAACGCCGCCTTCGCGTCGCCCTTCGCCTCGATCGTCTGCGTCTTCGCCGCCGGGTCCGCGTGGACCTTGACGTAGGTCTGCGCGAGCGCCGTTTCGGAGTCGAAGCCCTCCGCGGCGCCCTTCTGCCAGCGCACCTCGAGCGCGCGCCGCGCCGCCATCGCGTGCGGCAGCGTGTCGGCGATCACCGCGACGCCGTCGGGCAACCGGATCGTGCCGAGCACGCCGGGCATCGCCTTCACCTTGGCGTCGTTCCAGCTGTCGGGCGCGCCGCCGTGCACCGGCGAGTGGCGCGCGGTCGCATGGAGCATGCCCGGCAGGTCGATGTCGATCGAGTACTTCGCCGCCCCGTTGACTTTGGGCGGCGTATCGCGCCGCGGGATCGGCTTGCCGATGAGACGGTACTCGGACTTCGGCTTGAGGTCGGTCTTCTCGACCGCGGGCAGCGGCGCGGGCATCCGGCCGCTCGCTGCGATCTCGCCGTAGCTCATGCGCCGGCCGGAGGCCGGATCGATCACCGCGCCGGGCTCGGTGCGCAGCGACGCGGGCGCGGCGCCCCATTTGTCGGCCGCGATCGCGATCAGGGTCTTGCGCACCTGCGCGCCGGCGACGCGCAGATCGTTGAAGTAGAGCATCACCGCGCGGCTGCCGACGATCGCCATCGCGCGCGCGTTGTTGAAGGTGTAGCCGTAGAGCTGCGGATCGGCCGGCGCCCACTCGATCACCACCTTCGACCAGTCGGCGTCCATCTCCTCGGCGACGATCACCGCGAGCGAGGTCATCGAGCCCTGGCCCATCTCGGCGCCGGGGCTGAGGATGGTGACGGTGCCGTCGGGCGCGATGCGCACCCAGGCGTTGATCGGCTGCGCGGTCTGGCTCGCCTCGGCCGCGGACAGGAGGCGAACGCCGTCCGGCCCGAGCGTCAGGCAGAACGCGAGCCCACCCGTCCCCTGCAGGAAGCGGCGGCGGGCGACGTTGAATCCGGTGCTGGTTGCGGTCGTCATGGCTCAGGCCCCCCTCGACGCGCGCTCGATCGCGGCGATGATGCGGTGATAGGTCCCGCAGCGGCAGATGTTGCCGTCCATGTGGGCGACGATCTGCGCCCGGGTCGGCTTCGGGGCGGCGGCGAGCAGCTCCGCCGCCTTCATGATCTGGCCCGACTGGCAGTAGCCGCACTGCGGCACCTCCTCGGCGATCCAGGCCTTCTGGAGCGGGTGCGACGAGTCGGGCGAGAGGCCCTCGATCGTGACGACGCGCGCGCCCTGCACGGTGGAGACCGGGGTCACGCACGAGCGCACGGCCGCCCCGTTGACGTGCACCGTGCAGGCGCCGCACAGCGCCATGCCGCAGCCGTACTTCGTGCCGGTGAGCTTCAGCTCGTCGCGGATGACCCAGAGCAGCGGAGTGTCCGGGTCGGACTTGACCGAGACCGCCTTGCCGTTGACGTTGAATGCGACCATCTCGCCTCCTCCGTACGGTGATCGACGTAGCGGGGAAGCTTCCGCTCTTTCGCAGCGGAGAGCAATCCGGGCGGCGGTCTAATCGCGGCGCAGCATCGCCGCGTCAAAGCCCGGCGCGGCTCCTTCCCTTCACCCCCGGATTGACCACGTTCACCGGCCACTCGCCGGAGAGCACCCGCCGGACCTCGTTCGGCGCGCCGGCCTGGAGGCCGACCAGCGCCTCCTCGCTGTACCAGGCCGCATGCGGGGCGATGACCACGTTGTCCCGCCCGCGCAGCGGATGCGGGTTGGGCAGCGGCTCGGGGTCGATGGTGTCGAGCGCGCAGCCCGCGATCTTCTTCGCGTCGAGCGCGCGCACCAGCGCGTCGGTGTCCACGATCGGCCCGCGCGCGCAGTTGATCAGGAACGCGCCCGGCTTCATCTGCGCCAGGGTCTCGTCGTTGATCATCTTCCGCGTCTGGGGAACGAGCGGTGGATGCAGCGAGACGAAGTCGGACTCGCGCAGGAGCTCCGCGAGATCGACCTTCTTTCCCGGGGCGTCGAACTGCCCCTGCTTGACGTTGGGGTCCGCGAACAGGACACGCAACCCGAACGCGGCGGCGCGCACCGCGACCTGGCGCGCGATGTTGCCGAACCCGACCAGGCCGAGCGTGCGGCCGACGAGGCGATGCAGGGGCTTGCCGGCCGGGACCTCCCAGCGCCCGTCGCGGACGAGCCGGTCGTAGAAGGGGAGCTTGCGCGCGCAGGCGAGGAGGAGCGCCATGGTGTGCTCGGCCACCTCCTCGATGCAGTAGGTCGGGTTGTTGGTGACGATGATCCCGGCCTTGGTCGCCGCCTCGAGGTCGATCGTGTCCACGCCGATGCCGTAGCGGGCGATGATCCGGCACTTCGGCATGCGCGCCATGACCGCCGCGTCGATCGGCGCGAGGTAGGTGTTGAGCATCGCGTCGCAGTCCGCCAGCTCCGGCAGGACCTCGTCGATCGTCTTCGCCTTGAACGCGACCAGGTCGGCGAGCTCGGCGAGGGTCTTCTGCTCGACGTCGAGCGATTCCCAGACGTAATCAGTGAGCACCACTTTCGCTTTGGCGGCCATCGCGGTTCCTTTCCGCGCTCAGCGCGCGGCGTAGATTTCGGGGTTGTAGCAGTGCGGCGGCTGCCGGCCGTCCAGCACCGCCAGGATGTTGTCGACGACCAGGTTCGCCATCGCGTCGCGCAGCTCGTGGATCGCGCTGCCGATGTGCGGCGAGAGGACGACGTTCGGGAGCGCGAACAGCCGCGGGTCGATGCGCGGCTCGTTCTCGTAGACGTCGAGGCCCGCCCCGGCGATCCGCCGCTCGGCGAGCGCGCGGATCAGCGCCGGCTCGTCCACGATCGGCCCGCGGGCGGCGTTCACGAGGTACGCCGTCGGCTTCATGAGGCCTAGCTCCCGCTCGCCGATCAGGTGGCGCGTCTGCGGCGTGAGCGCGGCGTGGATCGAGACGAAGTCGGACTCGGCGAGGAGGCGCTCGAGCGGGACCCACGTGAGGCCGAGCTCGATCGCCTCGGGGTCGGGGACGCGCCGCGGATCGTAATAGAGGAGGCGCATCCCGAAGCCGCGCGCGCGGCGCGCGACCGCGCGCCCGATGCCGCCGCAGCCGACGATCCCGAGGACCTTGCCCGACACGCCGCCGCCGACGAAGTACGACGACTGCGCGCCCGCGAACGCGCCCGTCCGCATGACGCGGTCGCCTTCGACGACCCGCCGCGCGACGCCCAGGAGGAGCGCCCAGGTGAGGTCGGCGGTCGCGTCGTTCAGCAACGGGGCCGGGATCACCGTCACCGGGATGCGCCGCGCAGTCGCCTCGGCGACGTCGATGTCGGGCGGCGTGATCGTCATCGTCGCGATCATCCGCAACCGTGGATTGGCGGCGATGACATCGCGATCGACGCGATCGTGGAGCAGGCAGAACAGCACGTCGCTCTCGCGAACCGCGGCGAGCAGCTCCTCCTTCGTGGCGATGTGGAGCGCGTCGGGGTTCAGCGCCACCTCGGCGACCGCGCGCAGCCGCTCGACGGCGCTCGCCGCCACCGGCTGGGTGATGAAGATCCGCGGCCGCACCGCTAGCGCATCCAGCGCACCACGCCGGCGACGCCGTCCACCGCGACCTGCGCGCCGTCCGGGATGCGCCGGGTGGCGTCGAGCACGCCGAGCACCATCGGGATGCCGCGCTCGCGCGCGAGCGAGGCGAGGTGCGAGGTGCTGCCGCCGAGCTCGGCGACGACGCCCGCGACGCGCGGCAGCACCTGGCCCAGCGCCGGCCCGGCGACGCGCGTCACGAGCACGTCGCCCGGCCCGACGAGCGACAGCTCGCATTCGCAGTTCACGACGCGCGCGCGCCCCGCGCCCCAGCCGATCCCGGCCGGATGGCCGTTCAATCCCGGATGGCGCAGCCAGATCGCGTCGGGCACCGCCGCCGGCTGCAGGTGGAGCGGCCGCGCCTGGAGCAGCTTGAAGCCGGCATCGTCGAGCGCCCATTCGATCTCGGCCGGCCCGCCGACGACCGCTTCCGCGCGCCGCAGCATGCGGCCGAGCTCGACCGCCTGGTCGCGATCGAGGCAGCGCTTCGCCCCGAGCGCACGCGCGACCGCGCGCGAGCCGCCCTCGCGGCCGTGCGCGCACCCGACGAGCTGATACTTGCGGCCGGTCTCGGCTTCCCGCAGCTCGCCTTCGGCGCTCAGCAGGTAGCGATCGGGCACGACTTCCCCTTGCGCGATCGGCGAGCCGAGCCCCCAGGTCGCGCTGAGCAGCATCCCGCCGTCGGGCGTGCGGCTCAAGCCGCCGCCGGAGGCGCGCGCGGCGACGAGCGGCTGGATGAGGACCGCCATCGCCGTGTCCGCGGGATTCACGTCGTGCGTCGCCATGTAGCGCAGCGCGCGCGACGCCCACAGCGCGGCCCAGCAGGAGCGCACCGCGATCAGGAAGTCCGCCTCGGTCGTCAAGCCGAGGTAGCTCTCGAACTGGCCGGCGAAGCTCGAGCCGAACCGGTCCTCGACGAGCGCCGACGAGCGCACCACGCCGGGCCGTGCCCCGAGCTCGCGCCACACCTCGCGCAGCGCGTCGTGAATCTCGGGCACCAGCGGGCCCTCGAGCAGCCCGAGCCGCGCCCGCAGCGCCTGACGGCGCGCCTCGCCGACCTCGGCCGCGCCCGACACGAACGCGGAGAGGTCGAGCCCGAGCGCGGCCACCTCGCGGCGATACGCTTCGGCGTCGAGGCAGAAGCCGCCGGGGATCGGCAGCCCGGCGCGGCCGAGCGCGGCGAGATTCGCGGCCTTGGGCCCGAAACGCCCGGCCTCCGCCGCCGCGGGCTCCGAGAGCGGGACGACGAGCGGCGCCATCGCGCTCACCCGCTGTCGGAAGCGATCACGATGCGCAGGATCCGCCCGGGGTTGCGCTCGTATTCGTCGAATGCCTCGGGGGTGCGATCGTGCGGATAAGTCGCGGTGACGAATCCGCTCACGTCGACCTTGCCGGAGGCGACGAGCTCGATCGACGGGCCCATGTCCTCGGGGAGCAGCGCCCGGGAGCCGATGAGGCTGACCTCCTTGTAGTAGAGCGGGAAGGTCGTGAAGCTCGGGACACACGCGTGGCTCACCGCGAACGCCGAGAACCGCCCGCCGGGACGCAGCATCTCGATGCCGGCGATGACGGTCTCCTCGCTGCCGACGGTGTCCACCGCGACGTCCGCGCCGAGCCCGCCCGTCAGCCGCATGACCTCGGACACCGCGTCCTTTGCGGGAGCGTCGATCGCGTGATGCGCGCCCATGTCGACCGCCATGTCGAGCTTCCAGCGGCTGCGCGAGACGGCGATGACCGGGTTCGCGCCCGCGAGCACGGCGAGGCGCGTGTGCAGGAGGCCGGTCGTGCCCTGACCGAGCACGACCACCGATTCGCCCTCCGCCAGGGCGAGACGCTGCTGCGCGTGCCGGACGGTGGCGAGCGTCTCGATGAGCGTCGCGTCGGCGAGCGGTAGGCCGGCGGGCAGCGGATGCACGAAGCGCGACGCGAGGCTGACGACCTGGCCGAGCGAGCCGTCGATCTCGCGCCCGAAGAGCCCGGCGTTGCGGCAGAGGTTCTCCGCGCCGCGCAGGCACGAGTCGCAGTGGCCGCACGCGATGATCGGGTTGATCAGCACCGGCTGGCCCGCCTGCAGGCCGGAGACGACCGACCCGGTCGCCTCGACCACGCCGGTGGCTTCGTGGCCCATGACCACCGGATAGCGCACGCCCGGATGGGTGCCGGTGTAGATCCCGAGGTCGGTGTGGCAGATCGCGGTCGCGGCCACCCGCACCACCACGTCGTCCGGCCCGGCGACCGGCTCCGGCCGGCCGACGAGCCGGAAGTGCCGCGGCGCTTCGAGCACCGCGGCCCGCGCGCGCGTCATCGCTCGCCCCGCTCGCCGGCTAGAGCAGCCGGGAGTATCCCGGCAGCGGATCGACCACCGTGATCTGCTCGACCGGGAAGTTGGAGATGATCTCGATCTTGTCCTTGTGCACGATCAGCATCTCCTCGATGCGCACGCCCCACTCGAAGCGCTTGCCGTGCTGGGTCTCGAGCGCGAACACCATGCCTTCCTTGATCTCGATCGGGTGGTCGAGCGACCAGATGCGCGAGATCACCGGCTGGTCGTACTGCGCGAGCCCGAGGCCGTGACCCCACAGGTTGGCGGCGGCCTGGTCCTCCTCCTCGTAGCCCCAGGCCTCCTTGGCCGAGGGCCACTTCGAAGCGATCTCACGCGTGGTCGTGCCGACCTTCACCGCCTTGATCGAGTCGTAGAGCCACTCGAGCGCGGTCGCGTAGATCTGCTTCTGCTCCTTGCTCGGCTCGCGCCCGACGCAGTAGGTCCGGTAGTAGCAGGACTTGTAGCCGTTCCAGGTGAGCGCCGCGAGGTCCATGAAGACGATCTCGCCGGGCTGGATGATGCGGTCGGAGAAGTTGCGCCAGTTCGGCCAGGTGTTCGGGCCCGACGAGACGATGACGTCCTCCACGTCCTCCATGCCGGGGATCGAGTAGAGGAACTCCATGATGTGCGCGGTCACCTGGTTCTCGGTGAGGCCGGGCTTGAGGAACTTCATGCACTCCCAGTGCGCGGCGTCGCCGATCGCGCCGACCATGCGGAGCGCCTCCTGCTCGTCCTCGTTCTTGATCCCGCGCGCCTCCATCATCGGGGTCATGCCGTCGGTCCAGTCGATCTTCTCGTCCTTGAACACCTGCAGCATGTTGATGTCGATGAAGTCGACGCCGAGCTTGCCGCCGGCGACGTTCGCCTTCTTCATCTCCTGCTTGACGGCGTTGGTGAACTTCTTGACCTGCTGGGTCGAGGCCGGGCCCGCGGCGCCCTTGATCCAGGCGTAGGACCAGCGCACGTTCTCCTTCGGGATCCACGGCGAGTGGCGCTGGATCTGGAACCCGATGTCGCCCTGCTCGAACAGCACCGGCGGATCGTCGCCGCAGAGCATGGCGTAGCGCAGGCCCGGCTTCAGCCGGTTCCAGCCCGGGGTGAGCGTGCCGGTCACGTAGCGGACGTTCTCGTCGTACATGAGCAGCATCGCGCTCAGCTTGTGGGCCTTCATCCGCTCCCGGGCCCGCTCCGTACGGTACTTGCGCAGCCGCTCCCAGTTGATGCGCTGCTGCCAATCCAAGCCCACCATGCCGAAATTCGCCATTGCCGCTCTCCAGGTGATGGAAGGTCCGCGAAACGGATTCGTTGCGACGGCCGACGGGCAAGCGCGAGGGGCGCCGCGCGGCTCGCGGTGGATTTAACCCCGTCCGCGCGCCCGGCGCAAGCGCGCGCCGCGCTTGCTGCTTTGCGGCGTCGCGGCGCGCCGATTACTATCGCCCCTTCCGTCCGGCGCCCCGCGCGACCACGCCCGTGGCGCTTCCGGCTATCTTAGGGAATTGAGCATCTGATAACAACCCATGCGCCTCGGCACCTTCATGATGCCGCTGCACCCGGCGACGCGGAACGCGTGGGAGACGCTCGCCGAGGACCGCGAGGCGATCCTGCTCGCCGACCGGCTGGGCTATTGCGAGGCGCTCGTCGGCGAGCACATCACCGACCTCTCCGAGAACGTCACCTCGTCGCTCATGTTCCTGGCGAGCGTGGCGCACGAGACGCGGCGCATCGTGCTCGGCAGCGGGACCGTGAACATGGCGAGCTCGCACCCGGCGACCATCGCCGCGCAGGTGGCGATGCTCGACCACATCCTGCGCGGGCGGTTCCTCATGGGCGTCAGCCCCGGCGCGCTCGCCTCCGACGCCGAGGCGCTCGGGAACCTCGCCAAGGACCGCAACGAGATGTTCCTCGAATCGATCAACATGGTGCTCGCCATCTGGCAGGGCGAGGCGCCGTACCGGCTCTCCGGGAAGCACTACACCGTGACGACCGAGAAGACCGCGATCCTGGACATCGGCCAGGGCGCGATCCTCAAGCCCTATCAGAAGCCGCATCCCCCGATCGTGGTCACCGCGGTGGCGCCGGGCTCGAAGGGCGTCACCGAGGCGGCGAAGCGCGGCTGGACGCCGCTCTCGGCGAACTTCCTGCTCCCGCAGTGGGTCGGCACGCACTGGCGAGGCTACGTCGAGGGCCGGGCGGCGGTCGGTGCGAAGGCCGATCCGAGCGACTGGCGCGTCGCCAAGTCGATCTTCGTCGCCGACGACGACAAGGTCGCGAAGCGCTACGCGCACACGCCCGAGGGGCCGTACCACTTCTACTACAACCAGCTCCTGCGCAAGCTCATCTTCGTGAACCGCGCCAACGTCTTCAAGCTCGATCCGAGGGAGCCCGACGAGAGCCTCAGCGCCGACGCGCTCACGCCGAAGCTCGTCATCGCCGGGACGGTCAACAGCGTCGTCGACCAGATCCTCGCCTTCCGCGAGCAGGTCGGCGACTTCGGGACGCTGTACTACCCGTGCCACGACTGGGTCGACCCGGCATTGGCCAAGCGCTCGATGCAGCTCATGGCGGAGGAGGTCATGCCGCGGGTGAACGCCGCGATCGGCGTGGGACTGCCCCCCTGTTAAGGGGGGTGCCGAGCGCAGCGAGGCGGGGGGTTTTGGATGACTGACCGATCCACGCTCCGAGTCAACGGCCGCACGCACGAGGTCGCGGCCGAGCCGAACACGCCGCTGCTCTACGTCCTGCGCAACGACCTCGACCTGAAGGGCACGCGCTTCGGCTGCGGCGCCGGGCACTGCGGCGCGTGCACCGTGCTCCTCGACGGCAACCCGGTGCAGTCCTGCGACACGCCGCTCTGGTCGGCCGCCGGTCACGAGATCACGACGATCGAGGGGATCGGCTCGGTCGAGCGCCCGCATCCGCTGCAGCAGGCGTTCCTCGGGGAGCAGGCCGCGCAGTGCGGCTACTGCATCAACGGCATCATCGTGGCCGCGGCCGCGCTGTTGCTGCGCACGCCGCGGCCCACCGACGGCGAGATCGCCGCCGCGCTCGACCGGAACCTGTGCCGGTGCGGCACCCACGTGCGGATCCTGCGCGCGATCCGCCGCGCCGCCGAGGGGCAGCCATGAACGCGCCGCAGCTGCCCGCGAACCTCAAGGCGAACCCGCGCCTCGACCGCTGGGTGCGGTTCAACGCCGACCGCACGGTGACGGTGTACTCGGGCAAGGTCGAGCTGGGGCAGGGGATCGAGACCGCGATGGCGCAGGTCGCCGCCGAGGAGCTCGACGTCGCGCTCGAGCGCGTCGCGCTCGTCGCGGGCGACACTGCGGCCGGCCCGAACGAGGGCTTCACCGCCGGGAGCCAGTCGGTCGAGCAGGGCGCGACCGCGATGCGCGCGGCTTGCGCCGAGGTGCGGAAGCTCTTCGTCGAGGCGGCCGCGCGCCGGCTCGAGGTGGGCGCGTCCGAGCTCGCGGTGCGCGACGGGACGATCGAGGTGCCGGGCACCGACCATCGCACGAGCTACTGGGACCTCGCGCCGGAGGTGAGCCTCGCGCGGGAGGCGACCGGCGATGCCGCGCCCAAGCCCGCGACGCAGTATTCGATCCGCGGCAAGAGCGTGCCGCGGCGCGATCTCCCCGCGAAGTTCACCGGCGCGGCGTACATCCACGACATGGTGCTGCCCGGGATGGTGCACGGGCGGGTGCTGCGGCCGCCGAGCTACTCGGCCCGGCTGGCCGCGCTCGATGCGGACGCCGTGCGCCGCCTGCCGGGCGTCGTCGCGGTCGTGGTCGACGGGAATTTCGTCGGCGTCTGCGGCGAGCGCGAGGAGCAGGCCGTCAAGGCGCTCGAAGCGGCGCGGAACGCCGCGCGCTGGGACGACTCGCCGGCGATGCCCGAGCCGGTCGAGATCCGCGAGCTCCTGACGCGGCTCCCGACCGAGACGAAAACGGTATTCACCAAGGGTACGCCCGGGGCCGCGGCGGCGAAGCGGCTGGAGGCGACGTACTCGCGACCCTATCTCGCGCACGCGTCGATCGGGCCCTCGTGCGCGGCGGCGGTGTTCGAAGGCGGCAAGCTCACGGTCTGGACCCACGCGCAGGGCAGCTTCCCGCTCCGCGGACAGATCGCCCGCGTGCTCGGGATGAACGATGCCGACGTGACGGTGATCCACCGCGACGGGGCGGGGTGTTACGGGCACAACGGCGCGGACGACGCGGCGCTCGACGCCGCGCTGCTCGCGCGCGGCTGCGGGCGGCCGGTGCTCCTGCAGTGGACGCGCGAGGACGAGCTCGCGTGGGCGCCGTTCGGGTCGGCGATGGTGGTGAAGCTCGCGGCCGGGCTCGATGCCGGCGGCAAGGTCGTCGACTGGCGCCACGAGCTGTGGAGCCATTCGCACGTGCGGCGCCCGAGCGCCGGCGACGGCGTGAACCTGCTCGCCGCCTGGCACGTCGATCCGCCGTTCGCCGCCTCGACGCCGCGCGACGCCCCGTATCCGCCCGGCACCGGCGACCGGAACTCGGTGCCGCTCTACGACTTCCCGGCGCAGGAGGTCCGCTATCACTTCGTCGCCGAGATGCCGCTGCGCGTTTCGGCGCTGCGCTCGCTAGGCGCGTACGCGAACGTGTTCGCGATCGAGTCGTTCATGGACGAGCTCGCGCTGGCGGCCGGCGCCGATCCGGTCGCGTTCCGGCTCGCGCACCTCGCGGATCCGCGCGCCAAGGCGGTGATCGAGGCCGCGGCCAAGGCGGCGCGCTGGCAGCCCGGCGCGGCGAGCGACGGCGTCCACGGCCGCGGCATCGCGTTCGCGCGCTACAAGAACTCGAGCGCGTACTGCGCCATCGTCGCGGAGGTCGAGGTGGCGGAGAAGATCCGCCTGCGGCGCGCGGTCGCGGCGGTCGACGCCGGCGGCGTGATCAATCCCGACGGCCTCGCGAACCAGGTCGAGGGCGGCATCGTGCAGGCGGCGAGCTGGACGCTCAAGGAAGCGGTGCGCTGGGATCGCAGCCGCGTCCTCGCGCGCTCCTGGGAGGACTATCCGATCCTCAAGTTCGACGAGGCGCCGCAGATCGAGCTCGTCGTGCCCGACCAACCGGGCGCGCCCGGTCTCGGCGCCGGCGAATGCGCCGCGGGACCGACCGCGGCCGCGATCGCGAACGCGCTCGCCCACGCGCTCGGCGTGCGGGCGCGCGATCTGCCGCTCACGCCGGAGCGGGTCGCGGCGGCGATGCCGTAAACACCGTGCGCTGCGCGATCGCCATCGTCCTGATCGCCACGAGCCTCGCGGCCGGCGCGGCGCACGCTCAGTTCGCGTGGTGGTACGCGCCCAGGGTCGTGGTCGTCAGCGCCGAACACGACCCGCGCCTCCCGCTCGTCGATGAAGCCGTGGCCTACTGGAACCGGACGCTGGCGGAGATCGGCTCGGGGTTCCGCCTCGGCCCCGTCGCGCGCCGCGTGCAGCCGATCCCGGAGGGGGCGCTGCACTCGCTCAGCCTGGCGGTCCTCGCCAATCCCCGCGGCCCGTTGCCGGTCCCGGAAGCGCTCGGCGAGCTGCCCGGAGATCTCACGGTCTTCCTCGGCCAATCCGACTACATATCGTTCGCGACCCCGTTCCTCCCCGGTTCGAAGCGGATCGTGGGGATCCGCACCGCGAGCCTCCTGCCGCTCAGCCTGCCGAACGTCGCGCGCAACCTGATCGCGCACGAACTGGGGCATGCGATCGGCCTGGGGCACAACGCCGATCCGACGAGGCTGATGTGCGGCCGGCCGGCGCCCTGCCGGCCCGACATCTTCCACTCGAACGAGCCGCGCATGTTCCCGCTGACCGACGACGAGAAGGACCGGCTGCTCGCGCTGTACCCGCCGGAATGGAAGCCGCAACTCCGCTGAGCGGGGTCAGCGGCGGTCGCGCTCAGTTGCCCTCGGGCGTCTGCGGCGCGGCGTCCGGGTTCCATTGCCCGCGGCGCATGCGCGTGATCTTCACGCTCGCGAAGAGCCCGGCCTTGCGGAAGGGCTCCTCCGCCGAGAACCGCTCGGCGGCGGCGCGGTCGGGCACGTTCACGACGAGGACGCTGCCGATCCGCGTGACGCCGTCGTCGGCGAGCAGCGCGCCGCCGAGCACGACGATGCCGGCGTGCCGCTCGAGGTACGCGAGGTGCTCGTCCCGCGTCGCCGCGCGGATCGCGGCGCCGTCCGGCCGGTCTTCCTGGTAGATGATGTAGAGCATCCGCGTAGTTTCGGACCAAACCGCGCCGCCGCTCAAGGCGGGCGCGTCATGCGCCGTTCACGGCGCTGTCATACCATCACGCCGCCCCCGAGACCGCCCGCCCGAGACGATGCTCCCGCGCTGTGTCACCGCGGCCTATCTCGCCTACCTCGCGGCGCCGATCGTGCTCCTCTTCGTCGGCTCGCTCGGGGAGCTGTGGCTCAACACCCTGCTCCCCACCGGGGTTACGTCCCGCTGGTACCTCGAGGTCGCCGCCGATCCGAGCTTCCGGCGCGCGTTCAGCTCGAGCCTCGCCGTCGCCGTCGCGACCGGCGCCGCCTGCCTCGTCATCGGCCTCCCGCTCGCCTACGCCGTCTTCCGCACCCAGCACCCGACCCTGCGCTCGGTCGCGCGCGCGCTCTACCTGCTGCCGGTCGCGCTGCCGGCGCTCGTGCTCGCGTTCGGGTTCCTGCTCGTGTTCTCCAGCGACACGCTGCCGTGGCTCGGCAGCATCTGGCTCCTGATCGCCGGCCACACCGTGCTCTGCCTGCCGTACTTCCTGCAGGCGGTGGTCGCCGACATGCAGCGGCTCGGCCTGGCGACGCTCGAGGACGCGGCGGAATCGCTCGGCGGCCGCCCCTTGCAGCGGTTCCTCCACATCGTCCTGCCGGCGCTCCGCCACTCGATCCTCTCCGGGCTGATCGTGGTCGCCGCGCTGTCGATCGGCGAGTTCCAGCTCTCGAACCTCGTCGCCGGCTTCCTCAACCGGACCTACCCGGTGGTGCTGCTGCAGGCGTTCTACGGCGCGACCGGCTTCGCGTGCGCGGCGACCGTGATTCTGCTCGCCCTCGCCCTCGCCGCCGCGATGCTCGGCGCCTGGTCGGCGGGCGGCGCGGCGGCGCTGGCGTTCCACAAGCGATGAGCGGGGCGGTCGCGCTCGAGGACGTGAGCTTCCGCTACCCGGGCGGGTCGGCCGGCATCTTCGACCTCTCGCTCGCGATCGCGCCGGGCGAGCTCGTCGTCTGCATCGGCCCGAGCGGCTGCGGCAAGACGACCCTGTTGAAGCTCATCGCCGGTTTCCTCCGCCCCGACCGCGGCACCGTCCGCATCGCGGGCGACGACGTGACCAGCGCCTCGGTGCGCAGCCGGGAGCTCGGCATCGTCTTCCAGGCCTACGCGCTCTTCCCGCACATGACGGTGCGGGAGAACGTCGCCTACCCGTTGCGCGTGCGCGGGATCGAGCCCCCGGCGCGCCGGGCGCGCGCGGAGGAGACGCTCGAAATGGTGGGCCTCGCCGGCCTCGGCGACCGGTTGCCGGCGGAACTCTCCGGCGGCCAGCAGCAGCGGGTCGCGCTCGCGCGGGCGCTCTCGTTCAGGCCGCGGGCGCTGCTGCTCGACGAGCCGCTGTCCGCGCTCGACGCCGCGACCCGGGTCGCGATGCGCGACGAGGTGCGGCGCATCCAGCGCAGCCAGAACATCGCCGCGCTGCTGATCACCCACGACCAGGACGAGGCGCTCTCGCTCGCCGACCGGATCGCGGTCCTGCGCGAGGGACGGCTCGTGCAGGCCGCGCCCCCGCACGCGATCTACGACCGGCCGGCGGACGGGTTCGTCGCCGGCTTCCTCGGCCGCGCCAACCTCATCCCCGGCGAGGTGTCCGGCGCCGACCTGGTGGAGACGCCGTTCGGTGCGCTCGCGACGACGTCGCACGGCCGGCCGCGGGGCAGCCGGGTGCTGGTGCTGATCCGGCCCGAGCGGCTCGAGGTCGCGCCGAGCCCGGACGGCCCGAACACGTTCGCGGTCGAGGTGACGCGCGACCGGTTTCTCGGCGCCACGCGGCAGATCGATCTCGCCTGCCGCGGCACGCCGCTTCGCATCGAAACGCTGTCGCGCGGCGACGTGCGCTACGTGCGCGTCCCGCCCGAGGCGGTTCAGTTCCTCGCAGCAACCTGACGTGAAGGAGGTGCCCATGAAACGCATGATGCAGACCCTGATCGGCGCCGGCGCGCTCGTCCTCGCCCCGGCGGCCACGCCGCAGACGGTGGTCGACTCCGCGGAGCTGTACGCGGGCGAGAAGGCGCTCTACGAGGCGGCGAAGAAGGAAGGAATGGTGGTGAGCTTCGACACCGGCCCGACCTGGGCCAACTGGGCGGCGCAGTTCGCCGCGTTCAAGAAGCGCTACCCGGATGTCGAGATCGTCTACAACGACCTCGGCTCGGCGGCCACGGTCGTGGCGCTCGAGAAGGCGCGCAACCGACCACAGGCGGACACCGCGTACTACTTCGCCGCCTCGGGCGTCGACGCGGCGAAGAAGGGCGTCGTCGCGCCGTTCAAGCCGGTGAACTTCGACAAGCTGCCGCCGGTGTTCCGCGAGCCGGAGGGCCGGTGGTTCACGATCCACTCGCTCACGATCGCGTTCGTCGTCAACACCAAGATCGTCAAGAACGTCCCGCAGTCGTGGGCCGATCTGCTGAAGCCCGAGTACAAGAACTCGATCGTCTACCTCGACCCGCGCTCGACCGGCGTCGGGCAGGTGCTCACGTTCGCGGCCAACTTCGCGAACGGCGGCGACATGAACACCGTCCAGCCCGGCCTCGACTACCTCGGCAAGCTGCACAAGTCGGGCAACGTACTGCGCGTCCTCGGCACGACGCCGTACGCGCAGTTCGTGAAAGGCGAGATCCCGATCTGGATCTCCTACGAGAACGACGGCCTGAAGGCGAAGTACACCGACGGGCTCGGCGACGCGGTCGCGGTGGTGATCCCGAAGGAGGCCTCGGCCGCGGCGCCGTACGGGATCAGCCTGGTGACGAAAGGCCCCAACCCCAACGCCGGGAAGCTCTGGCTCAACTTCGTCATGACCGAGTACGGACAGGGGATCTTCGCGCAGGGCTTCGTGCGGCCCTCGGTTCCGGGCGTGAAGCTGCCCGACAACGTCGCCGACAAGCTTCCGCCCGCGCCCCAGGTCCGCCCGCTCGACGTGCAGGCCGCCGCGGCGAAGAAGGCCGAGATCGACAAGGGCTGGGTCGCGGCGACGGGAGCGAAGTAAGACGTGCTGGGCCGGCGCGCGCTCGCCGTCCTCGCCGCGCCCGCCGCGGTCTGGCTGGGGCTGTTCTTCGCCCTGCCGGTCGCGGCGGTCGCGGTCGACGCGCTCAGCGACGGCGGTGCGGCCTTCGGCCGCATCGTCGCGGCGCCCGGCTTCTGGCCCTCCCTCGCCGGGAGCGGTCTCCTCACCCTCGTGGCGACGACGGTCTCGACGCTCGTCGGGATGGCGGTGGCGCTCCAGCTGTCGCGCCTGCCGGAGCGGCGGCGCACGCCGCTCGCGTTCGTGATCGCGCTGCCGCTCACCTTCTCCGGGCTGATCGTGGCGTACGGCTTCATCCTCGCCTACGGCCGCGCCGGGTTCTTCACCCAGCTCTTGGGGTTCGCCGGCCTCGACCCGGCGGTCGTCGGGGCGGTGCTCTTCACGCCGGTCGGGCTCGCGTTCGCGTCGTCCTACTACCTGATCCCGCGCGTGGTGATGCTGCTGCTGCCGGTGCTGGTGAACTTCGACCGCACCCAGCTCGTGGTCGCGGAGTCGCTGGGCGCGACGCCGGCGCAGGCGTTCCGACAGGTGCTCCTGCCGCAGGTGATGGGGGCGGTGATCGGCGCGGCGTGCCTGGTCGCGGCCGTGGTGTTCGGTGCCTACGGCACCGCGCTCGCGCTGGTCGGCACGCAGCTCCGCATCCTGCCGCTGCAGCTCTACAGCCTGATCTCGGAGACCGGCTCGGACTTCCCTGCCGCCGCGGCGCTCGCGCTGATGATCACCGCCGCGTGCTCGGCGATCATGGCGACGGGGGAGTGGGTTTCACACCGGCACGAGCGGCACCTCTAGTGCGCGACGCGTCTTGCAGGCCCCGGTGTGTGCCGGGGCGCTATCCTGGAGGTACGGCCGGTGATCAGCCGGCTCGGCGACTTCGCCAGCAGCATGAGCGCCGACACGCGCCGCGTCGCGCACGGGCTGGGCGCGCACGCTATCGTCATGCGCGGCGCGAAGCCGCAATCCGCGGCGCAGCGGCCGGGCGAATCAGCTGCCCGCGCAGCAGAGACGAAGTCCTCGGCCGCGCTCGTGCGAGCCAGGCGAGTTCGCCGGCGGCGATCTCGCCGGCGCGAGCGCAGCGGAGAATCTCGCCGCCGCTCCGGTCGCGCCGCCTCGGGCATAATCCACGGCGGCCGATGAGCAACATCACCACGACGCGAGTGCGGGTTTGAGCGACGCGACGACAACTTCCGCAGCCGGCGCTCTCCCCAGGCAGCAGGTGGTGCGTTTCGAGGAGCGCCCGCAGCGCCGCGCGCCTGGCCCGCCGCTGAAGCGGCTCTCGATCTGTCTGGTGAACCCGAAGTTCGAACCTTCGTACTGGGGCTTCGACTACGCTCTTCCGCTGTATCCGGGCGACAAGCGCTGCACGATGATCACCGGCGCGCTTCCCGCCGTCGCCGGCCTGGTGCCCGCGCCGCACGAGGTCGTGCTGCTCGACGAGAACGTGGAGGACATCGACTTCGAGCGGCTGCGCCGGTTCGACATCGTGGGCGTCACCGGGATGAACGTCCAGAAGAAGCGCATGCGGGAGATCCTCCTGCGGCTGCGCGAGCTCGGGGTCTTCACCGCCGTCGGCGGCGCCTATGCCTCGGTCGACGAGCGGTTCTTCGACGGCCTCTGCGACGTCCTCTTCGTCGGCGAAGCCGAGACCACCTGGCCCGAGTTCCTCGAGGACTTCGCGGCCGGCCAGCCGACGAACAAGGTGTACGAGCAGGCCGAGCGGACCGACATGACGAAGGTCCCGAAGCCGCGCTACGACCTGCTCAAGGTCAACCGGTACGCCTCCGGCGCGCTGCAGTTCTCGCGCGGGTGCCCGTTCCTGTGCGAATTCTGCGACATCATCGTCACGTTCGGGCGGCGGCCGCGCACCAAGCGACCGGAGCAGATCATCGAGGAGCTGGAGGACATGCGCAGGGCGGGGTTTTTTTCCGCCTTCCTCGTCGACGACAACTTCATCGGCAACAAGAAAGCCGCGAAGGAGCTGCTGCGGCTGATCGTTCCCTGGCAGGAGCGCAACGGCTACCCGCTGCGGCTCTCGACCGAGGCGAGCATCAACCTCGCCGACGACCAGGAGATGCTCGAGCTCCTCTACGCGGCCAACTTCCGCCACGTCTTCATCGGGATCGAGACGCCCCGCATAGCCTCGCTCAACGAGACCAAGAAGTTCCAGAACACCCGCGGCGACTCCCTGGAGGCGAAGATCGAGCGCGTTCAAAACGCCGGGATCGACGTCCACGCCGGGTTCATCGTCGGGTTCGACAACGACGACCGGGCGATCTTCGACGACCAGTACCGGTTCATCCAGGAAAACGGCGTGCTGCTCGCCATGGTCGGGATGCTCGCCGCGATCCACAAGACTCCGCTCTACGAGCGCCTCAAGGCGGAGGGACGCCTCGCCGAGGACGACCCGAACTGCAACATCGTCCCGAAGCAGATGACGCGCGAGGAGCTGCAGCGCGGCTACTGGGACCTCGTTCGCCGCCTCTACGCGCCCGAGGCGTTCTTCGATCGGTACTTCCGGGTCTACCGTTTCCCCGAGTACCACCGCCGGCGCGCCGCGATCTCGCGCAAGGCGGGCGAGGGGAAGCTGCTCCCAACCCTCGGCTACGGCCTGATCCTGCTGTGGACGCTCAGCCGGGCGCTCGTCAGGGAGCGCGCCGTCTGGAGCGTCGGGAGGGTATACCTCCGCTACTTCTTCAGGGTGAACCTCAAGTACCGCAGGGACGTGGTCGGCTTCGCCCAGTTCATGAACCGGTGCGTGACGCACTGGCACTTCTACAAGTTCACGCGCCTCGCGATCGAAGGCAAGCTTCGTCTCTTCGGCACGACCTGAGAGCGGCCGGCGGCCCCGTGACGCGCGGGCCCCTGTAAAGGCCTTCAGACAGGCCGCTCGCGCGCCGGCAGCTCCACGCCGTTCCGCTGCTCCCAATGGCGCAGCGCGATCGAGTGATCGACGCTGCCGCCCATCGCCATCGACGCCTCCGCCCAGAGCTCGCGCAGGAGCCGGCAGACCGGCGCCTCGACCCCGATCGCGTCGGCGAGATCGGCGGCGATGCCGACGTCCTTCGCGAGCAGCCCGAGCGCGAACCCGGTCGCGAACTTCCGCGGCACGACGTGCTCCTTCATCGTGTACTCGGTGCTGAAGTTGCGGCCGGTCGAGGCGTTGAGGATCTCCACCATGACCGCCGGGTCCAGGCCGAACTTGGCGCCGACGATGAGCGCTTCGGCCGCCGCGGTGAAGCCGGCCGCGGCGACGTAGTTGTTGAGCGCCTTCATCGCGTGGCCGGAGCCGAGCGGCCCGGTGGGGAACAGCTTCTGGCCCATGGCCTCGAGGAGCGGCCGCGCGCGCTCCACCGCGGCCGGGTCGTCGCCGCCGACCATGATCGCGAGCGTTCCGGCTTCGGCCTTCGGCACGCCGCCGGACACCGGCGCGTCGACGAGCGCCACCCCGTGCGCCGCGAGCGCGCGGCCGAGGTCGCGGGTGCCGGTGGGATCCGACGAGCTCATGTCGACGACGAGCGCGCCGCGCGGCAGCGCGCGGCAGAGCCCGCCTTGCCACTCCAGCATGACTTCGCGAACCACGCGTCCGGTCGGGAGCATCGTGACGACCGCATCCACCTCGCCGAACGCCCCGGGCGCGTCGGCCGCGCGCGCGGCGTGCTCGGCCGCGAACCGCCGCTGCCGGTCGCCGTCGGCGTCGCGCACCGTGAGCGCGAAACCCGCGCGCGCGAGGTTCCGCGCCATCGGCCAGCCCATGTTCCCCAGGCCCACGAACCCGACGTTGCGCTTGTCCGCCATGGCCGGCTCCTTTCCCTCACCCCCAACCCCTCTCCCGCTGACGCGGGCGAGGGGGGCTAATCGGATTCCGCCACGCCCAGCTCGGCGAACACCTCGCGCGCGCAGCGGAACCCGTCCACCGCCGCCGGGACGCCGGCGTACAGCATCGCGTGCAGCATGATCTCGCGGAGCTCGCTCTTGGTGACGCCGTTCGCGAGCGCGGCCCGGACGTGGATCTTCACTTCGTTCGACTTCCCCAGCGCGACGAGCATCGACAGCGTGACGATGCTGCGGATCCGGCGCGGCACCGCGTCCGTTCCCCACAGCTCGGCGAAGAGATACCGCGTGACGAGGTCCTGGAACCGACGGGTGAAGTCGGTCGCCTCCCTGATGTGCTTCTCGCCCAGCTCGGCGCCGAACAGCTCGCGCCGGACCTGGACGCCTGCCTCGAACAACGGGTCGCTCATGGTGTGCTCCTGTCCGCGGTGGATGGGGCGATCGAGCGCGCGGCGTCGAACAGCGCGGTCACCGCCTGCTCTGGAATGTTGCGGGTGATGAAGACGAGCCGCGAGCGCCGGTCGTCCCCCGGCCACGCGGCGAGCGTGACGGGCGGATGGAAGACGTGCTGCACGCCCTGCACCACGACCGGGCCGGGCTCGCCGGCGACGTCGACCAGGCCTTTCACCCGCAGCAGGTCCGGCCCGCGGAGCGAGGTGAGCAGCTCCATCGCCGCGCTGAACGTCTGCCAGCTGAACGGCCGGTCGAACTGCAGCGTGAAGCTGCGGATCGCGCGATCGTGCCGCGGCACGACCGCGCCGAGGTACGCGCCGCCCCCGCCCTCGGTCCCGACGCCGAGCCAGCGGCCGATCTCGCCCGCCCCCGCGCGCGCGCTGCCGAGGCCGAGACCGGTCAGGAACGCCGGATCGATCGCGCCGTGGACGACGTCGGCGAGCTCGGCCCGCGGGTTGACGCCGCGCAGCCGCTCGCGGAGCGCGGCGGCAGCCGCGGCGCTCGCGAGGTCGGTCTTGGTCACGAGCAGGCGGTCGGCGAGCGCGGCCTGCTTCACGGATTCGGCTTCGCGCTCGAGCTGTCCGGCGCCGTTGACGGCGTCGACCAGCGTGACCACGCCGTCGAGCCGGTACTGCGCGGCGAGCAGGGTGTCGGTCGCGAGCGTCTGGATCACCGGCGCCGGATCGGCGAGCCCGCTCGTCTCGACGAGCACGCGGTCGAAATCGATCACCGCGCCCGCGCGCCGCTGGGCGAACAGCTCGCGCAGCGTCTCCTGGAGATCGGTGCGCACCACGCAGCACAGGCAGCCGTTCGCGAGCAGCGTCACGCTCTCGGACGAGGCGGCGACGAGCTCGTGGTCGATGCCGACCTCGCCGAACTCGTTGACGATGACCGCCGCGCGGTTCATCCCCGGATGCCCGAGCAGCCGCCGGATGAGCGTCGTCTTGCCGCTGCCGAGGAACCCGGTGATCACCGTCACCGGCAGGCGCCCCGCCAGCGGGTCGCGGGCGGCGGCGGGCATTGCCGTGCTCACGCCATTCCTCCTCTCAGCGGAAGTCGACTCCGACCGCGTTGCCGCCGCACACGAGCACGCCGATCCGCTCGCTGAGGCGCCGGGCGTAGCGCCCGGAAGCGAGCGCCGCGAACGCGGCCGCGCCGCCGGGCTCGGCGACGATCCGCAGCGTCTTCCACAGCGTCCCTTGAGCTTGCCGGATTTCGTCGTCGGTGACCAGCACCACGCGCTCGACGTGGCGCTGGGCGATCGGGAACATCAGCGCCCCGACGCGTCGCGGCGCGAGCGAGTCGGCCGCGATGCCGCCGGCCGGCGCGTCCACCGGATGCCCGGCCGCGAGCGCGCGGGCGAGCGTCGGCGCCGCCTCGGGCTCGACCCCGACGATCCGCACGCGTCCGGCGTACCAGGCGGCGATCCCGCCGATCAGCCCGCCGCCGCCGACGGCGACGAGCAGCGTGTCGAGGGGCGGGACCTGCGCCTCGAGCTCCATCGCGAGCGTCCCCTGGCCGAGCAGCGTCTCGATCTGGTCGTAGGCGTGGATCGGCAGCGCGCCGCTCTCCGCGGCCCAGCGCTCGCTCGCCTCCAGCGCGTCCGCGTAGCGCTCGCCGATGACGACGAGCTCGGCGCCGCACTCGCGGATGCGCTCGAGCTTCGTCGGCGCGGCGACGCTCGGCACGAAGATCCGCGCCGGCGTCCGGAGCTTCATCGCCGCGTAGGCGACCGCGGCGCCGTGGTTCCCCCCGGACGCGGCGACGACGCCGACCGCGGGCACGTCCCGCTGCAGCAGGTTGGCGAACGCGCCGCGCGGCTTGAACGAGCCGGTGTGCTGGAAAAGCTCGAGCTTGAGGTGCAGCGGTCCGGGCGCCAGCCCGAGCTCCGCGCCGTCGACCTCGATCACCGGTGTCCGGCGGACGTACGGCCGGATCAGCGCCGCGGTGGCGCCGATGCGCTCGCGGCTGATCGCGTGCTCGACCATGGGCGGCTCGGCCTCGGGTGGCGCGCGACCGGCCGAAGGCCGTGGACGCCGCGCCGCCGCGGCGGCCTCTAGAGGCTCAGCTCGAGCACGTAGAGCCCGCCGACGAACCGGTCGACGGTGAAGACGATCCCGCGGTCGTCGACGTAGACGTCGTTCAGCTGGATCGCGCCGGCGGGCGAGAGCTTCGGCGCGCCGGGGACGAAGTAGGCGACCTCCTGCGGCTGGTAGGGGTTCGACACGTCGAAGGCCCGCACCCCGGCGTTGAAGAACGAGCCGACCACGATCTCCTCCGAGCGCCACGCGGTCGGCACCGGCAGGTTCTCGTGGAGGTTGTGCGCGCCGTAGCGCCCGCCGCGCTTCGCGAACGCGTCGTACGCCGGCATCGGCAGCGTCGCGACCGGGACCGGGTTCGTCTCGACCCGCGCGTCGACCACCCACACGAGCTTCGGCCAGTCGAAGCCGCCGTCGAACACGCATTCGTCGCTCACGATCAGCAGCTCGCGCCCGGGGAGCGGCAGCACCGTGTGGGTGAAGCCGTTGAACGGCGGCGAGTAGCGCCAGCGCGAGACGAGCTTCGGGCGCGACCGGTCGGAGATGTCGAGGATCACCGCGCCGCCGTCGATGTAGCCGATGTAGGCGCGGTCCGGCCGGGCCGGGAAGACGTTGGTGTTGTGCGCCCGGAAGCCGATGTCGAACTTCGCCGGCAGCCGCTCCGGCGGCGGCGCGTCGTCGCCGTCGCGGGTGCCCGGCAGCCACCAGCGCCCGACCTCCTCCGGCTTGGACGGTTTGCGCACGTCGACGATGCGGTAGAACTGGTCGTCCTTGGGATCGCGCGGCTTGAAGTCCGGCGCGCCGCTCGCCATGTGGATCGTCTCGCCGTCGACGAACCACAGCGCGTGCACGCCGCGCGAGTGCGGGCCCGAGGCGTCGAAGTGGGCGATCCGCTTGGGCGCCTCGGGCGTGGCGACGTCGAAGAGGTCGAAGCCGGCGGGCTGCAGGTTCACCCCGCTCGTCTGGTAGGCGACCGCCATGACGTCGCCGACGACGTCGAGCGAGTTCGAGCGCATCTTCGCGTGCGGCAGGTCGGTCTGCACGACGACCTTCGGCGCGCGCGGGTCGGTGACGTCGACGCCGGTGAAGTTCTTCGGCGCCGACTCGTGCGCGAGCCACAGGATCCGCCGCCCGTCGCGGGTCTGCTGCATGCCCATGCCTTCGCCGAGGCCGCCGAAGCCCGCGAGCTCGTGATGCGCGAGGAGCTTCATGTTCCAGGCGAGCGTCTGGTCGGCGCGGGCGCCGGGGACGAGCGTGCCGGTGGGCTTCATGGTGCGAGGAATCCTGGTGGGCGATTGCGGCGCCGCGCGGGCCGCGCGGCGGGCGGGCGGCAAGGATATCGTGCTTCGCGGCCGCTCGCTCAGGCGAACGCGAGCAACAGCTCGGCGAGCCGCTCCGGCGCTTCCTCCGGCACGAAGTGTCCACAGCCGGGGATGACCTCGAAGCGCAGGTCGGCGCAGACCGGCTCGATCGCGCGCTTCATCAGCTCGCCGAGCCAGGCGCCGCCGCCCACGCCGAGCACCGGCTGCGCGAGCTTCGCCGCCGCGGTCTCGCGGTTCTGCGCCCCGGTGTCGAAGATGGCGCGGTAGTACATCAGGCCGTGCCGCCACGCGTCCGGGCGCGAGTAGAGCCGCACGTACTCGTCGACGGCGTCGGGCTCGATCCCCGCTCGGGTTCCCGACCGCGCCCGGAAGAGCCACTCGAGGAAGACCCGCTCGCGCCCGCCGACCAGCGCCTCGGGAAGATCGGGCTGCGCGTTGAAGAAGAAGTGCCAGGTCCGCGCGGCCTGCGCCGGCGTGAGCGCGTAACCCTCGGGCGGGGTGATGCCGGGGATCGCGGCGTCGATGAGCGCGAGCCGCGCGACCGCCGCGGGGTGACGCGCCGCAAGGGCGTAGCCGATCCACGCCCCGATGTCGTAGCCGATGAAGGGCACGGGCGCGAGCGCGAGCGTCTCGATCAGCGCCGCGAACGAGGCTGCGACGCTCGCCGTGTCCCCGGCCGCCGGCGGATCGGACTCGCCGAGCCCCGGCGGATCGACCGCGATCACGCGCCGCTCGGGCGCGAGCCGCGGCAGCACGTGGCGCCAGCAGTACCACGACTGCGGCCAGCCGCCGACGAGCAGCAGCGGCCGGCCCGCGCCGCCCTCGACGAGGTGGAACCGCCGGCCGCGCGCGGCGACGAACCGGCGCGCGAAGCCGACGGGCGGCTCGACCGGCATCAGGTCTTGCGCGCCGCCTTCTCCCGCTGCCACGCCTCGCAGCGGGCCATGGCCGCGGGCGTGAACTCGGCCTGCGGCTCGTTGCCGCCGATCACGAACATCAGGATGTGCTCGCGGTCGGGCTCGTCGTAGGTGACGTTCATGAAGCGCCGCGCGACCCCGATCGGCAGCGAGATGACGTCGAGCGGGTCGAGGTCCACGTGCTCCTTCGCGTCCCCCTCGTTCCACTCGCAGCGCCAGCGCCCGGTCATCGCGATGAAGGTCTCGTTCGTGTCGTGGTTGTGCATGAGCGGCCCCTGGCCCGGCTTCGCGCGGCAGTAGCCGAGGTTGAAGCCCTCGGCGATCGGGATCGCGGCCATGGCGGAGGCGTCGTCGCCGACGGGCGAGGTGGTCGCCGCGTTCTGCTTCTCCTGCGGCGGCTGGAAGCCGATCACGTTGTAGAGCGTGCGGCGGGCCTCGGGGACGTCGCTGTCCGGCAGGCCGCCGTCGGAGCCCTTCAAGTCCTTGAACCGCGCGACGCGCTTCAGCATGTCGGCGCGCGTCCATACGCGCATCTGTCGCCAATCGCCCATGGTGTCTCCTCGCTCCCGGTACCCGCCCCGGGCCCCGTGTTTTAGGCCCGACATGCCGGGCCCGTCAAGGTTCCGTTGCCCATTGCGCGCAGCGCACGACGTTCCCCTCTCCCACGCGACCGCGGGGGAGATGGGCTAGGGGTGAGGGCGACATGCGCAGCGCGGTTGGGATGCGGCCCGCCCGCGCTGCGGCGCGGCGCGACGCGAGCATTGAGGAATCGGCCGCCGGCTGTTAATCTGGCCGGGTCGAGGAGGTTCGACATCGCTTCGGTCCGGCACCCCGGCCCGAAGCGAGGCCCCGCGACGCCGGGGGCTTGACGGCGCCGCCGCGATCCGTGCTAGCGTTGCCGGCCTCGGCAGTGGCACGGCTCGCGCTGCGAGCAACGAGAAGCCGGCACCGTAGCCCGGTCGCGAAGCGCATCGAAACAGGAGGGTTCAGCATGCATCTTTTCAAACGCAGGTGGATGTCGCGCGCGGGCGCGGTCGCGCTCGCAGCGGGCGTCGCGCTGGCAGGCTGGGTGGCGCCGGCCGCGCACGCGCAGCAGCCGATCAAGATCGGCTTCAGCATGGCGTTGACGGGCGGCCTGGCCGGCGCCGGCAAGGCCGCGCTGATCGCGATGGAGATCTGGCGGGACGACGTCAACAAGAAGGGCGGCCTGCTCGGCCGGCCGGTGCAGCTCGTCTACTACGACGACGCCACGCAGCCGGCGAGCGTGCCGGGCCTCTACACCAAGCTGCTCGAGGTCGACAAGGTCGACCTGGTGGTGTCGGCCTACGGCACGAACCTGATCGCGCCGGCGATGCCGATCGTGATGCGCAAGAAGCTGGTGTTCCCGGCGCTCTTCGGTCTGGGGGCGAACGAGGAGTTCAAGTACGACCGCTACTTCCAGATCATGCCGGCGGGTCCCGAGCCCAAGACTGACTGGTCGAAGGGCTTCTTCGACCTCGCGATGGAGCAGAACCCGAAGCCGAAGACGGTGGCGATCGTCGCGGCGGACGCGGAGTTCGCGCTGAACGCCGCGGCCGGGGCGCGCACGAACGCGCAGAAGCTGAAGCTCCAGATCGTCTATGACAAGACCTATCCACCGGCGACCACCGACTTCACGCCGATCGTGCGGGCGATCCAGGCGACCAACCCCGACATCGTGTACGTGGGCTCGTACCCGCCGGACTCGGTCGGCATGGTGAAGGCGGCGCACGAGGTCGGTCTCAAGACCAAGATGTTCGGCGGCGGCATGGTGGGCCTGCAGTTCGCGGCGATCCAGAAGAACCTCGGGCCGTTGCTGAACGGCATCGTCAACTACGACTTCTGGGTGCCCGAGCCGACGCTCAAGTTCCCGGGGATCGAGGAGTTCCTGGCCAAGTACCAGGCAGTGGCGAAGGACAAGGGCGTGGATCCGCTCGGCCATTACCTGCCGCCGTGGGCCTACGCGTACCTCGAGGTGCTCGGGCAGTCGGTCCAGGCGACCAAGAGCCTCGACCAGGGCAAGCTGGCCGCGCACATGCACAAGACCACCTTCGACACGGTGGTCGGCAAGGTGAAGTTCGGGAAGAACGGCGAATGGGCGCAGACCCGCACGCTGCAGGTCCAGTTTCGCGACGTGGCGCCGGACAACCTCGAGCAGTTCGCGGGACCGGGCAAGCGCATCGTGCTATATCCCAAGGAGTGGAAGTCGGGGAACATCGTCTACCCGTACAAGCAGTAATCCGCACGTGTAGCGGACCCGCACGACGGTGTTCTCCGCAGATCTCCTGGCGAACGCCGTCGTCGCGGGGTTGCTGCTCGGCGGCTTCTACGCCGCGGTGGCGATCGGGCTGGCGATCGTCTTCGGCCAGCTCGATATCGTCAACATCGCTCATCCGGCGTTCATCATCGTAGGCGCGTACACCGCCTACATCCTCAACTCCCGCTTCGGGTTCGACCCGGTGCTGATCGGGGTGGCGGCCGCCCCGATCTTCTTCTTCGCGGGCGCCGCGATCTACCGCGTCTACTACGCGGCGTTCGAGCGCACCGGGCAGGAGTCGCTTTCCGGCCTCGCGTTCTTCTTCGGGGTGATGTTCATCATCGAGGTGGTGCTGATCCTGGTCTACGGGGTCGACTACCGGCTGGTGCAGGCCGATTACATCGGCCAATCCTGGCGTATCGGATTCGTCGACTTCCCGCTGCGCATGCTGGTGCCGTTCATCGTGGCGGTAACGCTCACCGCGGGCGTTTACGCCTACCTGTCGCGCACGTTCACCGGCCGCGCGATCCAGGCGGTGGCGCAGGACCGGCTCGCGCTCCAGCTGATGGGCGCCAATCCGATCCGCATCAAGCAATGGGCGTTCGGCCTGGGCATCGCCACTGCCGCGATCGCCGGCGCGCTGCTGATCATCATCGGCCCGGTGGAGCCTTCGGTCGGGCGGCAGTACATCGGCCGCGTGTTCGCGATCGTGGTGCTCGGCGGCATGGGCAGCATCTCGGGAATGTTCATCGCCGCGCTGATCCTGGGCCTGGTCGAGAGCGTAGTAGCGACGTTCATGGGGCCCTCGTGGGCGCCGGCGGTCGCCTTCGGCGTGCTGCTGCTCACGCTCGCGCTCCGGCCCGCCGGATTGTTCGGCCGGTAGCAGATGAAGAAGATCAGCCCATTCTGGGTATGCGCCGCCGTCGTGCTCGCCGCCGGCCTGGGATTCACCCAGATCGCGGAGAACGAGTACTACTTCACCGCGCTCTACGTCATCCTGCAGGCGCTCATCATGGCGGTGGCCTGGAACATCCTCGGCGGGTTCACCGGGTACGTGAACTTCGGCAGCGCCGGGTTCTTCGCCGTCGGCGCCTACACCTCGATCGCGCTGAACAAGGCCCTCGTCGGCCTGCCGCTCCCGCTGCTGATCGTCGCCGCCGCGGTGATCTGCGGCCTGATCGGGCTCGGCGTGGGTTACCTCACGCTGCGCCTGAAAGGCGTGTATTTCGCGATCGCCACGCTCGCAATGGCGATCGTGCTCGAGACCTTCGTCAACAACTGGAGCTACGTGGGCGGCGCGCGCGGCGCCTACATCCTCACCCCCGAGAGCCACCTGTGGTTCGACAGCTATATCCAGATGCTGTTCATGCTGATGCTGATCCTGGCGATCGGATCGGTGGCGATCTCCCGCAAGCTGAACTTCTCGCGCCTCGGCCGCGGACTCGCCGCGATCCGCGACGACGAGGTCGCCGCCGAGTGCGCCGGCGTGCCGACGCTGCGCTTGAAGCTCGTCTCGACCACCGTGATGGGCGCCATGATGGGCGTGGCTGGCGCGCCCTATCCCTTCTTCGTCACCTACGTCGACCCGCTCTCGGCATTCAACCTGTTCGTCGCGGTAAACGCCATCGCCATGCCGATGATCGGCGGCACCGCGCACTGGGTCGGCCCGGTGATCGGCGCCCTGCTGGTGGGCTCGATGCAGGAGATCGTCAAGGTGAACATATCGTCCGAGCTGAACATCCTGATCGTGGGCATCATGCTCGTGCTGTTCATCACCCTCGCGCCGCAGGGCATCGTCGGACTGGCGCAGAAGTACTTCCGGGGGCGCCGCCGGTGAGCGTCATCCTCCGGGTCGAGCGGCTGAGCAAGCACTTCGGCGGGTTCCAGGCCCTGCAGGACGTCGAGCTGCACGTGAGCGCCGGGGAGCGGCTCGGGCTGATCGGGCCCAACGGCTCGGGCAAGACCACCTTGATCAACTGCATCTCCGGCGCGCTGTACAACGACGCCGGGACCATCGCGTTCGAGGGAGCCGACATCACTCGCCTGCCGCCCTACCAGCGTGCCCGCCTCGGCGTCGCCCGCAGCTTCCAGATCCCCAAGCCGTTCCGCAGCATGACCGTCCTCGAAAACGTCCGGATCCCGCTGGAGTACGCCGCCTGGAAGCGGGCCGAGCACCGGCGGATCAACGACGAGGCGATGCAGGTGCTGGAGCTCATGGGCCTGAAGGACCGCGCCGACGTCAACGCCGGAGCGCTCACCCAGGTGGACATGCGCAAGCTCGAGCTCGCCCGGGCGCTCGCCGCGAAGCCGAAGCTCCTGGTCTCGGACGAGGCCATGGCGGGCCTCTCCGGCGCCGAGCTGGACGAGATCCTCGAGATCCTGCTCGCGCTCAACCGACGCGGCGTCGCGGTGATCATGATCGAGCACATCATGCGCGCCGTGATGAAGTTCTCCGAGCGCGTCGCGGTGTTGGACGCCGGCCAGAAGATCGCCGACGGCGATCCGCAGTCCATCATCGCCAACCCCGAAGTCCAGAGGGCCTACCTTGGCGAATAGCATCAAGGTCGCGGGCGTGCGCGCCGGCTACGGCGCGGTCCAGGTGCTCGAGGGGATCTCGCTCCACGTGGACGACGGCGAGACCGTCGTGCTGCTGGGCACGAACGGCAACGGCAAGAGCACGCTCATGAAGGCGATCATGGGCATCGTGCGCCCGACCGCCGGGCAGGTCGTCGCCCAACTCGACGGCCGGACCCACGATCTCGTCGGCCTCGAGCCCGAAGAGATCGTCGACCTCGGCATCTCCCTCGTGCCCGAGGGACGGCGTCTCTTCCCGAAGCTCACCGTCGAGGAGAACCTGCTCCTGGGCGCGTCCCGTCCGGCGGCGCGCGGCCGCATCGACGATAACCTCAAGTTCTGCTTCGACGTCTTCCCGGTGCTCGCCGAGCGCCGCAACCAGCTCGCCGGCAGCCTGTCGGGCGGCGAGCAGCAGATGCTCGCGCTCGCCCGCGCGATCATGACCGCGCCGAAGATCCTGCTGATCGACGAGCCGTCGGTGGGGCTCGCGCCGATTCTCGTCGCGCGCACGATCGAGAAGATCGCCGAGCTGAAAGCGAAGTTCGGGCTGACGGTGCTGATGGCGGAGCAGAACTTCACCCAGGCGATCAAGATCGCCGACCGCGGCTACGTGATCGTGCACGGCCACATCGAGTTCGAGGGCCACTCGCGCGGGGAGCTGCGGGACAACGAGATGATCAAGAAGCTCTATCTGGGAGCGTAGGCCGGGCGCCGGGCCTTCCCGGCCCGGACGAGCCGTCCGCGCCCCGCGGTCGATCGTACGACCCTCCCACGCTCGACGAGGACTCAAATGGCCAAGCTTCGCGCGTGTCTCGCTCTACTCGGGTCCGTTCTCGCCCTCAACGCGTACGCGGCGGATCGCGCCGGGAGCTTCTCCGTCCGCGGCGCGGGCCTGCTCACCTGCGACATCTTCGTCAAGGAGCGGGCGCAGCAATCGCGGGCCTACCTCATGATCGGCGGCTGGCTCGATGGCTACATCAACGGCCTCAACCAGTACGCCGCCGACACCTACGACATCATGTCGTTCGAGTCGACCGAGCTCCTCGCAGTGATCATCGCCGAGCACTGCGAGGCCCATCCGAAGGACCGGCTGTTCTCGGTCGTCAACACGCTCATGATCAAGCTCCGCGACGACCGGATCCGCGAGCGCTCGCCCCTGCTCGCGGTGAAGGTCGACAAGTACCAGACCCGCCTCTACCGGGAGACTCTCCGGCGCGCGCAGCGCGCGCTGAGCGAGCGGGGCCACTTCAGCGGCGAGATCACCGGAGCGTGGGACGACAAGACCGAGCGCGCGCTGCGCGCGTTCCAGCGCGCGTCCGACCTGATGCCCACCGGCTTCCCCGACCAGAAAACGCTCTGGCGCCTGCTCCGGCGCGAGCCCGCAACCAAGTGATCGCCGCGCCCGCGCGGCGCGGATCTTCGCTCGGCCGGACCGCCCGGTCGGATCAGCGGGCGGGGACGAACCGCCCGCGGCGACGCTGAGCGAGCCCGAGCGCGGCCAGCGCGATCGCCAGCAGCGCGAGCGACGCGGGTTCGGGCACCGTGCTCAGCTGAAAGGACGCTGCCATCACGCTGTTGAAGCCGCCCAGCTGATAGTCCTCGGCGAAGAGCGGCGGGGTGTTGAAGAGGTTCCCCTGCTGGAGGAACTGGAAGAGCGGGCCGAGCTGGCCGATGTCCAGGCTCAGACCGAAAGCGCTCAGGGCGAGGCTCGCCTTGAGCACGTCGACCTGGAAGATCCCGTCGATGGCGAGCAGCGTGTCGTTGCTGAACAGGCCCTCGATGAAGAAGGTCGGCGTGACCGTGGTGAAATCGGAGAGGAGGGCGATATCAGGCAGCGCATCCCAGAGCGAGATGAGGGAAGTCACCGGATTGGCCATCCCCGCGACCATCACCGGCTGGTCGAATTCCAGCTTGACGAACAGCGTCGGCGTCAGCTCGAAGTTCTGAGCGACCTTCAGGATCGGGCCGGTATCGATGTCGATGAGGTCGGCGCTCATGTCGAAGATGCCGACGTCCAAGCTGATCCCTCCGCCCGGGAGGCCGAGCGGAGCGAGGAGCAGGCCGTCTAGATCGACGGTCAGCTTGATGAAATCGTCCTGGCCACTCGCAGTCAGCTTGTTTCCCGCCACGCCGCCCGACGTGTTGATGTCCGGGATGTGGATCGTGACGCCCCCGATGCTGCCCAGCGGATTGGTCGGGCTCGGAATCGAGATCTCGTTATCGAACTGGAACAGCGCGGGATCCAGCTGGCCGAGGATCTTGATCTGGCCCGGGCTGTCGGCGTCGTTGAACGAGACGAGCTCCAGCGTCTGGTCGGGAAAGCCGAACTCGGTCGAGCCTCCGGTGCATCCGAACCCGATGAAGCAGACCTTGCCGGCGAGGCTTCCTTGAACGCCGAGGACGGCCTCCATCTTGGCCGAGGCCTCGGGAGAATTGGTGGTGAGGGTGCCACCCGCCAGCGCGCTCTGCGGGTTCAGGTTGAAAAAATCTCCCTTGTTGAGCGTGTGCGACTCCGGCAGGAGCGCCTGCGCGCTGAACTGGACGGTGGCGTTGACCGAGCCGCTGTCGAACTTCGCGCCGAAGTTGAAGCCCGCCTTTCCGGCCGTGCCCACATCGGCCTCGGCGCCGGTGCTCGTGTCGATGTCGCCGATGTCGACGAGGTGGATATGGACGCCGCCGGGGTTATGGAAGTGGCCGCCGCTGCACAGGAAGCCGTGACACTCCCAGCCGGAGGGAAGATGAACGTGCGGGACCGGCACGATCACGTCGACGACCCCCCCGCTGATCCCCGGACCGACCGGGATGTTCTCGGACCAGGTCGTCCCTAGAAAGACCGATGACTCGAGCTGGGTCGCCTGGCCCGGACCCCACATGCTCTGCCCGGCGGTGTTGAACACGAGCGGCCCCGGATCGTAGACGGCGGGCAGGGCCAGCGCCGCCCCAGGTAGGAGCCCGGCGACCAGACCGATGCCGAGCGCCCTTCGCCAGCGCGTGCCCCTGCCTCCGCTCGCCTCCAAGCCGCGATCCGATTCCATTGCCCTCTCCCCTCAGTCACGCCGAGCCTCTTCTGCTACGCGTGTTTCGTGCCAGGCGTGATTTTTCAAAGCGTTACGATACCTGCGCGGCGCCGAGCGCTGCGCCATCGAAAAGCCGTCCGACAGCGGGCCAGGCCGTACGCGTCGACGCCGAGGCGTCATTGATTGCTTTTGAATTCAACGGACTGACCACCGATCAGCGCGCGCTGGGCACAACCGCTCGACGGTCTCCCGCTCAAACGGCTGTAAAAGTGCTTTACACGCAAGGGTTTCTCAAGCGAAACAGACCGTTGGCGCGGAACCGGCGCCTAGTACCCGATCGCCGCGCCGTCGCTGCGCGGGTCGGCGCCGCCGCTCAAGGTCCCCGTCTCCGGGTCGATGGTGATGCCGTGCGCGTGGCCGGCGAGCTCGTTCCACGCCGGCCAGCGGTTGACGGTGTGGCCGCGGCGCTCGAGCGCCGCGATCGTCTCGGCCGGATAGCGGGCCTCGATGTTCAGCAGATCGCGCGGCTCGCCGAGGGCGAAGCGCCCCGAGAGCCAGCGCGGCATCTCGAGCGCGGCCTGCACGTTCAGGCCGAAGTCGACGAGCGCGGTGTAGGCCTGCAGGTGGATCTGCGGCTGGCCGTCCGCGCCCATGCAGCCGAGCACCTGCCACAGGCGTTCGCCGCGGAACGCGAGCGAAGCGATCAGCGTGTGGAGCGGGCGCTTGCCGGGCGCGAGGCGGTTCGGGTGGCGCGGGTCGAGCGAGAAGTAGGCGCCCCGGTTCTGCAGCACGACGCCGGTCCGGCCCGCGACGACGCCGGATCCGAACACCCCGTAGACGCTGTGGATCAGCGACGCGGCGTTCCCCTGGGCGTCGACGGCGCCGACGTAGACCGTGCCGCCGGCGAGGCTCCCGTGCGCGGGCACCTTGTCCCACGGCAGCGCGCGTGCCGGATCGATCAGCCTGCGGCGCTCGTCGGCGTACGCGCGCGAGATCAGGCGCTCGACGGGGACGTCCGCGAAGCCCGGATCGGCGAGGCACGCGTCGCGGTCGTGGTAGGCGATCTGCTTGGCCTGGACCAGGAAGTGCACGTGGTCGGCGCCGAGAAACGGCCATTCGCCGACGGCGTACGGCTCGAGCAGGTTGAGCATCTCGAGCACCGTGAACCCTTGAGTCGGCGGGGGCGTCTCGTAGATCCGCACGCCGCGGTAGACGCCCGAGATGGGCTCGCCCCAGTCGGAGCGCTGGGCGCGGAAGTCGCTCTCGGCGAAGAAACCGCCCCGCTCCCGCGCGAACCGCGCGAGCTCGCGCGCGACCTCGCCCTCGTAGAACCCGTCGCGGCCGGCGGCGGCCACTGCCTCGAGCGTCCGCGCAAGATCCGGGCTCGCGAGGCGCGCGCCCGGGCGCGGCGCCTTGCCCTCCGGGAGCAGCCAGCGCGCGGCCGCCTCGTTGAACACCTTCTGCTCCGCCGTCAGCGCGATCCAGCGCGCGAGGCGCTCGGTCACCGGAAAACCGTCGCGCGCGTACTCGACGGCCGCGCGCAGGTCGCGCGCGAACGGGAGCTTCCCGAACTCGGCGTGCGCGACGCACCAGCTGTCGACCGCTCCGGGGACGGTGAGCGTCGCCGGCACGACGCCGCGAAGCGGGATCTCCTCGTGACGCGAGCGCAGCGCGTCGAGGGTCGCGGCGGCGGCCGCCCGCCCGCCGCCGTTCAGGAAGCGCACCGCGTTCCGGCTCGCGTCGTAGATCAGCCAGAACGCGTCGCCGCCGATCCCCGTCCACTGCGGGGTGACGACCGAGAGCACCGCGCTCGCAGCGATCGCGGCGTCGACCGCCGAGCCGCCGGCCTTGAGGATCTCCACGCCCGCTTCGGAGGCGAGCGCGTGCGGGCACACGACCATCCCGCGCAGCGCGAGCGTCGGCGGACGGCCGGTCGGGAAGTCGATCATCGCGCGGCGCTCAGGAGCGGTAGGCGTCGACCGCCTGGCAGTGGCGCCGCTTCTCCGCCTCGGGCAGGAACGAGGCGAGAAAGCTGTTCCGGGCGAGGCGGCGCAGCTCGTCGAGCGTCAGGCCGAGCGCGCGCTGCGTCGCGCGGTAGTTCTCGTTGACGTAGCCCCCGAAGTAGGCCGGGTCGTCCGAGTTCACCGTGACCCTCAGGCCGGCGGCGAGCAGCTGCTTGAGGTTGTGGCTCTCGAGGCGCGGGAACACGCGCAGCTTGACGTTCGAGAGCGGGCAGACGGTGAGCGGGACCTGGGCGGCGGCGAGCCGCGCGACCAGGGCCGGATCCTCGACGCAGCGCACGCCGTGGTCGATCCGCTCGGCCTGCAGCACGTCGAGCGCCTCGGTGATGTACTCGGGCGGGCCCTCCTCGCCGGCGTGCGCGACGACCCGGAGCCCGAGGTCGCGGCAGCGCGCGAAGACCCGCGCGAACTTGCGCGGCGGATGGCCGCGCTCCGACGAGTCGAGGCCAACGCCCACGATCTTGTCGCGGTACGGCGCCGCCTGCTCGAGCGTCGCGAACGCCTCGTCCTCGCTCAGATGCCGCAGGAAGCACATGATCGCGAACGCGGTGATGCCGAGCTTGCGCGCGCCCTCCGACAGCGCGGCGTGGATGCCCTCGATCACGGCCCCGAACGGCACGCCGCGCGCGGTGTGGGTCTGCGGATCGAAGAAGATCTCGGCGTGCACGACGCCGTCGGCCTTGGCGCGCTCGAGATACGCCCAGGTCATGTCGAAGAAATCCCGCTCGGTGAGGAGGACGCTCGCGCCGGCGTAGTAGATGTTCAGGAACGACTGGAGGTCCGAGAATTCGTAGGCCGCCTTGAGGCGCTCCACGCTGGGGTAGGCGAGCGCGACGCGGTTGCGCTGCGCCAGCGCGAACATGAGCTCGGGCTCGAGCGAGCCCTCGATGTGCAGATGCAGCTCGGCCTTCGGCAGGCCGTCGATGAAGGCGGCGTGCTCGTCCACGGCTCGCCCGCTCTAGGCGAGGTTCAGCTTGAACAGCCGGATCGCATTCGTGCGCCCGATCTTGAGGCGGTCGTTCTCGCTGATGCTCGCGGCGTCGAACCAGACCGCCGCGTGATCGATGTTCTCGAACGGCCAGTCGGTCGAGAACAGCACCCGATCGACGCCGATCTCCAGGATCGCGTCGATCAGCGTCTGGGTCCGGAAATTCCCCGCGGTCGTCAGGTAGAAGTTCTGCGAGAAGTACTCCGCGATCTTCTTCTTGGCCGGATACCGCGGGCGCGCCTTCACCCAGGCGTTGCGGTTGTCGACGCGCCACATGCTGTAGGGCAGCCCCTCGCCCATGTGCCCGAGGATGATCTGAATGCGCGGGTACTTGTCGAACAGGCCGGAGCCCATCAGCCGCAGCGCATGCACCGCCGTCTCCTGGCCGAACGCCCACGTCGGGCCGAGCAGCCAGGGGTGGCCCTCGTAGATCTGCGCCATGCTCGGGAGCGGGTTGCGGGGATGGAGATAGAAGGGGACGTCGAGCCGCTCGACGGCCTCCCAGAACGGCCAGTATTGGGGCAGATCGAGGTAGACGGCGCTGTTCGGGTCGCGGACCTGCGAGAAGCCGTTGACGAGCGCGCCCTTGAACCCGAGCTCCTTCACGCAGCGCTCGAGCTCGCGGATCGCGGCATCGGGGTCCTGCATCGGCAGCGCGGCGAGCGCCTCGAACCGCGCGGGGCGCTTGCGGACCTCCTCGGCGAGGAAGTCGTTCGCGCGCCGCGCGATGTCGGTCGCCCGCGCCGGGTCGGGGATCGCCTGGACCGCGGGCGCGTTGAGCGAGAGCAGCGTGAGCTCGATGCCGTGCTCGTCCATGAGCCGCAGCCGCTTCTCGTGGATGTCGAGCAGGCGCCCGCGGAGCTCGGGCCAGACGTCGTCGGGGAAGAACCCCGCCGAGTCCTGCAGCGTCTCCGGGATCGCGAAGTGCTCCTCGAGCGCGATTTTCCCTTGCATGGCCGTCACACCTTCCGCAGCGCCTGCAGGATCCGCTCCGGCGTGAACGGCTGCGCGGTCACCCGCGCGCCGAACGGGGCGAGCGCATCGTTGATCGCGTTCATCACCGCGCCGGGGGCGCCGGCCGTGCCGGCCTCGCCCGCGCCCTTCGCGCCGAGCTCCGACTGCTTGGTCGGCGTCTCGACGTGCGCACACACGATGTCGGGCATCTCGGCGGCCATCGGCACCAGGTAGTCGGCCATGTTGCCGTTCAGGAGCTGCCCCTCGGCGTCGTAGAGGCACTCCTCGAACAGCGCGGCCCCGATCCCCTGGACGATGCCGCCGCGGATCTGCTCGTCGACGAGCATCGGGTTGATCACGGTGCCGCAGTCCTCCACGCACCAGTGCTTCAAGAGCTTCACGAACCCGGTGTCGGAATCGACCTCGACGTACGAGGCCTGGATGCCGTTCGTGAACGTGAACCCGTACTCGCGCGGCGTGTAGTGCCGCGTCACCGTCAGCTCCGACTGGAACTTCGGCGGCAGCGTGTCGGGCCGGAAGTACGCGATGCGCCCCAGCTCGGCGAGCGGCAGCTTCGATTCGAGGGTGAGCTTGTTGACGACCTCGTTGCCGACGATGTCGAGCTCGGCCTTGTCCATGTTCAACACGACCGCGGCGATGTCGAGGATGTTCGAGCGCAGCGCCCTGCCCGCCTGCAGCACCGCCTCGCCGCCGATGCCGGCGCCGCGCGAGGCCCAGGTGCCGCCGCCGTAGGGCGTGACGCCGGTGTCGCCGGTGGTCAGGCGCACCTTGTCGATCGTGACGCCGACCGCGCTCGCCGCGATCTGCGCGAACACGCCCTCGGCGCCCTGTCCCTGCTCGGTCACGCTGCAGAGCACGGTGATCATCCCGGTCGGGTCGAGCCGGATCGTCGCGCCGTCCTGCGCCGAGATGCGCGCGCCGCCGACGCCGTAGAAGGCCGGCGACGGATTCGTCACTTCGATCATCGCCGCGAGGCCGATGCCGCGGTGCACGCCCTGCTTCCGCAGGCTCGCCTGCTCCGCGCGGAGCTTCTGGTAGTCCATCAGCTCGAGCAGCCGGCCGAGGGTCTTGTGGTGCGACAGCTTCTCGAACTTGATCCCGGAGGCGAAGGTGTAGGGATAGGCGTCGTCGGGGATCAGGTTCTTGCGCCGGAACTCCGCCGGGTCCATCCCGAGCTTCGCGGCGGCAAGGTCGACGATGCCCTCGGTGAGCGCGACCGCGATCGGGTGGCCGACGGCGCGGTACTGGCAGGTGACGTTCTTGTTGGTGAAGACGACCTGCATCTTCGCCCGGTACTGCTTGTGCTTGTACGGCCCGCCGGTCAGGTTCACCACCTGGTTCCCCTCAATGCCGCTCGTGCGCGGATAGACCGAGTACGGGCCGATCGCGGTCAGGTCCCAGAGGTCGAAGGCGAGGATCTCGCCCTGCTTGGTGCACGCGAGCCGCACCTTGACCTTGTGCTCGCGGGCGTGGATGTCGCTCACGAACGACTCCAGGCGGTCGGCGAGGAACTTCACCGGCCGCCGCAGCATCACCGACAGCGCGGCGGTGGCCATCTCGTCGGCGTAGACGTGCACCTTGATGCCGTACGAGCCGCCGACGTCCTTCGCGATCACCCGGACGTTCGCCTCGGGGATGTTGAGGTGCCGCGAGAAGATGTCCTGCATCATGTGCGGCGCCTGCGTCGCGTGGTACACGGTGAGCGTGTGCTCGGCGGCGTTGTAGTCGGCGAGGATCGCGCGGCCCTCGAGGCAGACTCCGGTGTGGCGGCCGAACCCGTAGCTTTCCTCCACCACCACGTCGGCCTTCGCGAACGCCTCGTCGACCCCGCCGGTGTCGAGCTCGCGCTTGAAGCAGATGTTGTCGCCCAGGTCGGGATGGATGACGCGCTTCCCTTCGAGCGCCTCGTCCATGTCGATGACCGCCGGCAGCGGCTCCCACTCGGCCTCCACGAGCTGCAGCGCGTCCTCGGCTTGCGCGCGGGTCTCGGCGACGACCGCGGCGACCGGCTCGCCCTGCCAGCAGGCGCGGTCGATGGCGAGCGCGTGCTGCGGCGGCGACTTGATGCCCTTGAGGTGCCCGAGGACGGCGATCCAGGGCGAGCAGTACTCGGCGACCGCGCGGCCGTCGAAGACGCCGATGACGCCCGGCGCCTTCCCCGCCTTGACGAGATCGAGCCGCTTGATCCTGGCGTGGGCGTGCGGGCTCCGGAAGAAGACGACGTGCGCGAGCCGCGGGAAGCGCAGGTCGTCGGTGTAGGCGCCGCGGCCCTGCAGCAGGCGCTTCGCCTGCGGGCGCGGGACGCTCTCGCCGATGTAGCCCTTGTCGACCTGGGTGCCGGGGGCGTGGAGCGGGAGTTCGGCGCGCGCGTTCATTTCTTCCCTCCGCGGCGGGCGACGACCACTTCCTCGACGGCGTCGACGATCGCGTGATAACCGGTGCAGCGGCAGTAGTTGCCCGAGAGGTGATCGCGGATCTCGTCGCGGGTCGCCTGCGGGCGGCTTGCGACGAGGTCCTGCGCCGCCAGCAGCATGCCCGGCGTGCAGAAGCCGCACTGGAGCGCGTTGTGCTCGTGGAACGCGCGCTGCAGCTCGGCGAGCTCGCCCGAGTCCGACAGGCCCTCGATCGTGTCGACCTTGCGGCCGTTCGCCTGCACCGCGAGCATGAGGCAGCCGCGCACGATCTTGCCGTCGACCCGCAGCGTGCACGCGCCGCACACGCCGTGCTCGCAGCCGACGTGCGAGCCGGTGAGCCCCATTTCCTCGCGCAGGAAGTCGACGAGGTGCTGGCGCGCCGGGATCGACCGCGTCACGGCGACGCCGTTCAGGATCAGCGTGGTCTGGACGATGTGCTCCATGTCGGCCTCTTATGCGGCGAGCGCGGCGAGTGCGCGGCCGGTCAGCACGCGCGCGAGATGCAGCTTGGTCGCCGCGGAGTGGTATAGATCGGCGGGCGGCGCGAGGTCCTTGGCGAGGGCGTCCTGCGCCGCTTTGACCGCGTCGGGGCCGTAGGCCTTGCCCTCGACCGCCTTCGCCGCGCTCGCCGCGAGCAGCGGGCGATCGCCGGCACCGAGGAACGCGAGCCGCACGTCCGCGAGCTTTCCGCCGCCGACCTTGGCGTGGGCGGCGAGGCCGACGATGACGTAGTCGCCGACGCGGCGCGCGAGCTCGAGGAACGCCGAGCGGTACCCGGCGCCCGCCGCGGCGAGCTCGCCGGCGACGAGCACTTCGCCCGGCTTGAGGTCGGTCGCGTAGATGCCCTTGAAGAACTGGCGCGCGTCCACGCGCCGCTCGCCCTTGCGGCTCGCGAGCACGAAAGTCGCGTCGAGCGCGACGCAGACCGCCGGATACTCCGCTGCGGGATCGGCGAGCGCGATGCTGCCGCCGAAGGTGCCGGCGTTGCGGATCGCGACGTGCGCGACCTGCTTCACCGCCTGCGCGAGCAGCGGCAGGCGCCGGGCGATCTCGGGGGAGCGCTCGATCTCGGCGTGCGTCGCGAGCGCGCCGATGCGCACCGTGTCGCCGTCGACCTTGATCCCTCCGAGACCCGGCACGCCGGTGATGTCGATCAGCAGGGCGGGCGACGACAGCCGCATGTTCAGCGACGGGATCAGGCTCTGGCCGCCGGCGAGGAGCTTCGCGCCGTCGCCGAGGCGCTCGAGGAGGTCGAACACCTCGGCGAGCGTCTGCGGCTTGGCGTAGGCGAACGAGGGCGCTTTCACTGCAGGTCCTCCTCCTGGGGTCGTCAGATGTTACGCGCGGGCCTCGCCGCCGTCACACTGCACCGCGGGAGGCGGCCCCCTTGGCCGCGCCGCCGGAGGAGGAACTCCCGCGCGACCAGCGCGACGCCCAGCACGAAGCCGGCCACGTCGGTCGCCAGCGCCCCGGGGAAGGCGTCGGCCGGCGTCACGAGCGCGATGCCGGAGATCACGTAGAGCACCCGCTCGAGCGCCGTCTGCGGCCGGGCGAGGTAACCGACGACGCCGACCGAGACCAGCCAGACGCCCAGCGTCGCGGTGATCGCCGCGAGGACGACCGCGAACGCCGGTCCCTCCATCAGCAGCGTCGGCGCGAACACGAACATGAAGGGGATCACGTACGCGAGCCAGCCGAAGCGCATCGCGGCGAAGCCGGTGCGCATCGGGTCGGCGCCGCTCAGCGACGCGGCCGCGAAGGCGGCGATCGCCACCGGTGGCGTGATCATCGACATCATGCCGAAGTAGAGGATGAAGAGATGCGCGGCGATCGGCAGGAACCCGACCTCCACCAGCGCCGGCGCCACCAGGGTCGAGAGCAGGATGTAGACGCCGGCGGTGGGCATCCCCATGCCGAGCAGGATGCACACCGCGGCCGCGATGACGAGCAGCACGAACGCGTTGCCGCCGCCCAGCTTGACGAGCGCGAGCGTCAGCCCGAACCCGAGGCCGGAGATGTTGAGGACGCCGATCACGAGGCCGGCCGCCGCGCCGATCATGAAGATGTCGAGCACCGCGATGCCCGTGCCGCGCAGGGCGTCCAGCAGGTCGCGCCAGCCGAGGCGCTTTCCCCGGTAGCCGATCAGAGCGCCGGTCGCGAGAATCACCACGGCCGAGACGAGCGCGGCGAGCTCCGGCGAGTAGTTGAGGAAGAAGAGCGTGCCGATGAGCACCGCGAACGGCAGCGGGAAGATCCAGCCCGACTTGAGCACCGGCCAGGCCCGCGGGATGTCGGCTTCGGGGATGCGGGTGATGCCGCGCTTCCCGGCCTCGAGGTCGGCGACGATGAACAGCGCCGCGTAGTAGAGCAACGCCGGGATCAGCGCGGCGATCACCACGTTCGCGTAGGGGATCTGCAGGAAATCGGCCATGATGAAGGCGGCCGCGCCCATGATCGGCGGCATCAGCTGGCCGCCGGTCGAAGCCACCGCCTCGATCGCGCCCGCGTCGACCGTCCGATAGCCCGCCCCACGCATCAGCGGGATCGTGATGACGCCGGTGGTCACCACGTTGGACACCGCGCTGCCCGAGATCGACCCGAACAGCCCGGACGCGATCACGGCGATCTTCGCCTGGCCGCCGCGAAACCGCCCGACGACGGCCATCGAGATCTCGGTGAAGAAGGCCGAGCCGCCCGACTTCAGCAGCACCTGGCCGAAGAAGACGTACGCGGTGACGATCGTGGTGACCACGACCATCGGCGTGCCGAGCATCGCCGACGGGTCCCAGGCGAGGTAGTAGGCGAGATGGTCCCAATCGACCGGCCGGCCGGCGAGCGTCCCGGGAATCAGGTGGCCGACGAGCGCGAGGGCGATGAATCCGACGATGATGCCGGTCAGCACCAATCCGGCGGTGCGGCGCAGCCCCTCGACGATGAGCAGCATGACGACGAGCCCGGCCGCCAGCCCGTCGAGCGGACGCCGCGCCAGCAGCTCGGCGAGCACCGGGTAGCGCAACGCCATGTAGCTCGCGGCGAGGAATCCGGCGGCCGCCGCGCTCCAGTCGTACCAGGGGACGCCGTCGGCGCGCGCCGACGCGCTCGCCCGCGCCGTCAGGTAGACGAGCGGCAGCGCGACCGCGAGCATGCCGCAGAGGTACTGCTCGGTGTAAAGGAGCAGGCCGAGCTTCTGCGGCAGGTCCGCGGCCCACGCGATCGCGCCGCAGGTGAGCGCGACCGCGAGCACGGCCGTGACGCCGCGCGTCGCCGCCGACACGGTTGCGGTCGGCGGTCCGCTAGCGGTCGGGCTCAATCACACCGCCGTCATTTCGGCGGCCACTGGCCCGTTTCCTTGTAGAGCTTGATCGCCCCGGGGTGGAACTCGACGCCCTCGAACTTCTTGGCCATCCGGTCGGGCGCGAACTGGTTGAGCGCCGGGAATGAGGCCGCGAGGTCCTTCTTGTTGTCGTGCATCGCCTTGAGCACCTTGTAGACGATGTCGTCGGGGACCTTGGCGTTGGTCAGCATCATGTAATCGTAGGCCATGATGTGCGTCGGCTCCAGCACCCCGACGTTCACCGGCGAGGGCTGGAAGAGCTTCGCCTCCGCCGGTGGCACGTGCTTCTTCATCCGCGCCACCGCCTCCGGCGACGCGTCGATGGGAATGGCGCGGATCCCGCCGACCTTGGCGTCGGTCTCCTTGACCTTGCCGGCGCCGACCGCGAAGAAGAACACGTCGAGCCGGCCCGCCGCGAAGTCGTCGGCGCCTTTCACGACGTTCGGCACCGGCACCTGCTCGACGTCGGCGTAGGTCATGCCGGCGTTCGCGAGCACGCCTTCCATCAGCACGCCGATGATCTTCTGGCTCGCCCAGCCGGCGGGAACGCGCTTGCCCTTCAGGTCCTTCACCGAGCGGATGTTCGAATCCTTGCGCGCGTACAGCCCGCTCGCGAACGGCGTGAGGACGGTGGCGATCCGCACGTCCTTCTGCGGCCGTCCCTCGTAGATCTCCTGCCCGGTCGCCGCGTAGAGCGTCTCGAGCTCGTTCGCGAGCCCGAATTCCAGGCTCCCGGCGTTCAGCAGCGGCACGTACGCGCTGGTTCCGCCGTGCGTCTGGACGCGCATCTGGATGCCCGCCTTCTCGGAGGCCACCTTGGCGATCGCGGCCGAGGCCTGCGCCGTGTACGCGGCGCTGGTCGCGCCGATGCCGACGGTCTGGGCGAGCGCTGCAGGTGCCGCCAGCGCGGCCGCGAGCATGGTCACAAAGGTCTTGGCATGCATGGGTACTCCTCCTCCTCGTCCGGGACCGCACGCGATTCGTCGGCCCCCGAAAGAGCCTAAGGGGGGCGGGCGAGCGGTGTCAATGCGGCCGCCGACGGACGGCGCACGGCGGCGCGTGCTCCGGCTCACCGCAGCTTCGAGTAGCTCGTCGGCCGGAGGATCAGGCTCATCACGTCCCGGAGGATCGCCCCGTCCTTCTCGCTCTCGGCCCGCTTGGCGATCCATTCGGGGTCGGCCTGGAACGCGTTCCAGCGCCGCTCGCGCTCGGCGAGGCTGTCCCACTCGAGCAGGTAGTACAGCTCGGTGTTGCTGCCGCCGATGTCGACCGTCCAGAAGCCGACCTGGCGGATGCCGTGCTTCTCCCACAGCGCCAGCGTCGCCGTCTCGAAGCGCTTGTTGAGCGCCGGGAGCCGTCCCGGCAAGCAGCGATAGATGCGCAGCTCGTGAAGCATCGTCCTTCCTAGGTTAGCGAACGAGCACTTCGATGTCACGCAGGACCGGATCTTCGTCGCGCGCGATCTCGTTCTCGATCAGCGCCCCGCACCCCGGGCAGAAGAACTGCCGGAACACCGGGCGCTCGTCGATGTAGCGGCGCCAGTCGCCCACGTTCGGATTCGACGCGGTGATCTCGCGGTCGAGGCGCTCGCAGTGGTCCTTGTAGTTGTCGCGCACCGGCCCGAGGTCGGCCGCGCACTTCGCGCACGCCGTGTGCAGGCTCCCGTTCGCCTTCCGCACGTCGAGGTTGTCGGTGATGCGTGCCAGCACCTTGCCGGTGAGCGTCTTCACCGAGCCGTCCTTTCGCCGGCGCGCGTCGCGCCGCTCGGCGCGCAGCCGCCGCGTCGCGTCCAGATCGAGCTTCTCGTCCGCGGTGACCACCACCGCGTAGATGTCGAACGCCGCGTCGCGGGAGACCGCGAGGTTCTCCACGACGTCGCGCCACACCCGCTCCGGCTCGCGCTCGAGCGGATCGCCGAAGCCGCCGGCCGCCGTCCAGATCACCGAGTACACGTCGGCGGGGTGCTGCAGGAAGTTCTCCTGCCGCAGCTGCAGCTCCTCCGGCGTGCCCTTCACGTCGGCAATGTCGGCGATCAGCTCGCGCTTCGCGAGCCGCTCCTTGATGTCGGTGTTCCGGACGAACTTGTAGACGTTCACCGTGGCGGGGTAGCCGCCCATCATCCCGGTGGAGGTCGGGATGGCGTTGCCCGACGAGAGGGTGTCGTGCGTGATCGCCGCGGTCCGGTGCGGCACGAAGCAGGTCTCCGCCGAGAGCCCGCCGCGCCAGCGGCCGGCGCCGCCCGAGTCGACGACCTCCTTGCGGTAGAGGACGAGCATCGGGAAGGACTGCTCGTTGTGCTCGACGTTCGGGAGCCGGCAGATCGGCGTGCGCGACTGCCCGCCGTTCGAGATCCCGTCGCCGATCGAGAACGCGCCGATCGCGCCGCCGATGGGATCGACCAGGATGTAGCCGTAGCGGTCGCCCCACTGGTCGATGCCGCGGAACAGCGTCGCCGGCCACTGGCTGGTCCCGCCGATGCACATGATGTCCTCGCGCATCCGCGGGTCGCTGAACAGCATCTTCGACAGCACGTTGTACGCCGGGTACAGCGAGATCTCCATCGCCTGCACCGGCGCGGTCGACACCGAGGCCGGGAAAGTCGCGCAGTTGAACGTGCCCGGCGTCGGGTCGAACTCGACGTGCCGCAGCGCGCCCCCGATCGCGAAGTACTGGTCCCAGCAGAGGAGCTGGTTGAGCGCGACCATGATCGCGCCGCGCCAGCCGGAGAACGTGGCGTTCATCGCGCCGTCCTGCGGCGCAGTGCCCTCGTTCTCGAAGATGAGCCTGTTCCCCTGCTTGCGGAGCGTGAGCATCACGGTATGGGTGCGGCGGTCGCCGGGCCGGCAGCACTCCACGTAGGTCCGGTCGCGCCAGATGCCGTCGGGCAGGCGCTTCAGCTTGTCGAGGAATGCGCGCTCGGCGGTGTCGAGGATGCGCTTCATCACGCCCTTCACGACCTCGGGGCCGTAGCGCCTGATCAGGCGCAGGACGCGGTCGCGCGCGGTCATGTTGCCGGCGAGCTGGGCGCGGAAGTCGAGCGCCACCGCGTCGGGCTTGCGCGAGGCGCGGAGGTACGCCTCCTCGATGTCGCGCCGGATCTCGTTCCGCTCCACGATCTTGATCGGCGGCAGGCAGATGCCCTCCTCGAAGGCGTTCTCGGCCGAGCCGCAGAACGACGACGGGGTCTTGCCGCCGATGTCGTACTGGTGCAGGCAGTTCGTCACCCAGCAGAAGAGCTCGCCCTTCCAGAACACCGGGCAGATCAGCATCACGTCCTGCTGGTGCGCGGCGCCGACCCACGGGTCGTTCGCGAGGAACATGTCGCCGTCGCGGATGCCCGGGTTCTCGCTCCGGTACTCGAGGATCCACTTCACCTGCGTGTCGGTGACGCCGGACATGTACTGCATGTACGGCCCGAAGTAGACGAACTCGCCGTCCTCGGTGAGGATCGACGGGTTGAGATCGAGCGCGTACATCGCCACCGGCGAGCCCGAGATCCGCTGGATCGTCGCGCCGTGCTCCTCGTTGACGTGCCACAGCGAATGGCGCACCACCTCGTAGGTGACCGGATCGATGTCCTTGCGGAACTTCGTGTGCAGCTTCAGCTTGAGCGCGATCGCGAGCTTCTTCGGCGGGACGTAGCCGTAAGTCTTGCCGTCCATCGTGACGCCTTTCAGCTCGCTCACCTTGGGCATGGCCGTACTCCCGAAAAGACTTCAACGCAAAGGCGCAAAGGGTGCGCAAAGGACGCAAAGAAGAACTCTCGATTCCCTTTGCGACCTCTGCGGATCCTTGCGTCTTTGCGTTGGCTCTTTCACTTGAACAAGATCTCGAAGTTCCCGTACGCGTCCACCCGCAGCGTCCGCCCGGGGTGCACGACGACGTTCGTTTGGGTGGTTTCTATCACACACGGACCCTTGATGCGGTTTCCCGGCCGCAGGCTGGCGCCGTCGAAGATCGGCGTCCGCAGGGTGCGTTTCGGCTCCGCCCAGTAGATGTCGCGCGTCCCGCGTTTCGCCTGCCGCGGGATGGCGCCCGAGAGCCGCCGCGCCTTCGGGAGCTTCGGCCGGGGGGTCGCGGCGGTCGCGCGCACGCGGAGCGTGACGATCTCGAGGCGGGCGCCGCGATAGGACGAGCCGCGCCCGTAGAGCTGCTCGTAGCGGCCGTAGAAGCGGGCGCGGAGCGGCTCCCAGAAACCACCCTGGAGGCGCGCTTCGGGCAGCATCACCTCGACCTCGTTGATCTGGCCGCGGTGGCGCATGTCGAGCGAGAAGCTGAAGCCGCGGCGCGGTTTCGCGATCCCGTCGCGGTCCATCTGCGCCGCGGCGCGCCGCCGCAGCTCGGCGAGCGTCTTGTTGACCCGCTCGGGCTCGAACGGCGAGGCCTGGATGTCGACCTGCTCGTACACGTGGAGGATGTCGGCCGCGGCGGCGCCGAAAGCGCACCAGGTCGAGGCGATCTCCCGCAGCGGGACGATCACCTTCTGCACCCCGAGCTCCGCGCCGAACACGCCGGCGTGGACCGGCCCCGCGCCGCCGAACGCGAACAGCACGAAGTCCCGCGGGTCGTGGCCCTTCTCCACCGTCATCTTGCGGATGATGTCGGCCATCTTGAACTCGGCGATTTTGGCGATGCCTGCCGCCGCCTCGGCAAGCCCGAGGCCGAGCGGGTCGGCCACCGACTTCACCGCCGCCACCGCGGCGGCCTTGTCGAGCTTCATCCGTCCGCCGAGGAAGTTGTCCGGGTCGATGTAGCCGAGCACCACGTCCGCGTCGGTCACGGTCGGCACGGTGTTGCCCCTGCCGTAGCACGCCGGGCCGGGATCGGCGCCCGCGCTGTCGGGCCCGACGCGCAGCGTCTTGCCGAACTCGTCCACGCGCGCGAGGCTGCCGCCGCCGGAGCCGATCGCCTGGATGTCGACCTTCGGCAGGAAATAGTCGTACTGGACCACGTTCGAGATGAACGAGTACTCGGGCTGGCCGCCGGCGATGATGCCGACGTCGAACGAGGTGCCGCCCATGTCGGTGGTGATGATGTCGGCGACGCCGATCAGCTTGCCGAAGAACACCGAGCCCGTGACGCCGGAGACCGGTCCCGAGTCGAGCGTGAGGAGCGGCGCCTCCATCGCCTTCTCGACCGACACCGAGCCGCCGCCGCACTGGGTGATCTGCAGCGGCTGGCGATAGCCGTGCGCGGTGAGCTGCCGGTCGAGGTTCGAGAGGTAGCGCGACATCACCGGGCCGATGTACGCGTTCAGCACGGTCGCGGTGACCCGCTCGTACTCGCCCCATTTCGGCGCGATGTCGATCGAGCAGGAGATGAACACGTCGGGCGAGATCGCGCGAACCATGTCCCGCACCCGCCGCTCATGGGCCCCATGCCGGAACGACCAGAGGAAGCAGATCGCGATCGCGTCGCAGCCGTCGGCGACGAGCTTGCGGATCGCGGCCTCGGCCTCCGTCTCGTTCAGCGGCACGACCACCTCGCCGAAGCAGTCGACGCGCTCGGAGACGCCGTGGATCAGGCGCTTGGGAACGATCGGGTCGGGCTTCTGGCTCTCCGGGAAATGGACGACCTTGCCGATGTCGCGCGAGGTGACGCCGCGCGAGCCGCGCATGATGTGGATCGCGTCCTCGTGGCCCTTGGTCGTGATCAGGCCGACGCGCGCGCCCTTGCGCTGGATGAGCGCGTTCGTGCCGACGGTGGTGCCGTGCGTGAGGACCGCGATCTCGGCGCAGAAGCGGTCGAACGGCAGCGCGAGGCGCTCGGCGGCGACGCGCATCGCGTCGAGCATCCCTTCGGCGAAGTTGCCGGGCGTCGAGGCCGCCTTGGTGGCGGTGACCCGGCCCGCGCGGTCGAGGGCGACGCAGTCGGTGAAGGTGCCGCCGATGTCGACGCCGACGAGATAGGGTCCCAGAAGCTCCTCCTTGTTGTTCTTGCGACGCGCGCGAGCCGGATCAGGCCTCGCCCCCCCGGCGCGGCGCCGGCGGGCGCGCGGTCGCGTCGTGCTGCAAGTACTGATGGACGAACGCGATCGCCATGCTGCCCTCGCCCACGGCGGAGGCGACGCGCTTCACCGGGCCGAATCGGACGTCCCCGCAGGCGAAGATGCCCGGAACGCTGGTTTCCAGGAGATAGGGGTCGCGGTCGTGCGACCAGCGGCCGGCATTCACCACGTCGACGCCCGTCAGCACGTAGCCGCGGCGATCGCGCGCGATCTGCGGCGGCAGCCACTCGGTCTCGGCGTCCGCGCCGATGAAGACGAACAGCCCGCCGCATTCCCGGCGGCGCACCGCGCCGCTCGCACGGTCGACGACGTCGATCGCCTCCAGGTGATCGGTCCCGTGCACCGCCTGCACCTCCGCTTGCAGCTCGACCCGGATGTTCGGCCGGTTGCGGACCTTTTCGATGAGGTAGTGCGACATGCTCTTCTCGAGGGCGTCGCCGCGCACGAGGAGCGTCACCGCGCGCGCATGGTTGGCGAAGTGCAGCGCCGCCTGCCCGGCCGAGTTGCCGGCGCCGATCAGGTGCACGTCGAGCCCCTGGGTGCCGCTCGCTTCGCTGCGCGCCGCGCCGTAGTAGACGCCCTTGCCGATGAGCCGGTCGAAACCGTCGATGGCGAGGCGGCGCCAGCTCACGCCGGTCGCGAGGATGATCGTGCGCGCGCGCAGCGCCCCGTCGCCGTCGAGGAGGATCCGGCGCTCCGCCGGATCGACGCGGACGATGCTGCGGGTGACCAGGATCTCCGCGCCGAGCCGCCGCGCCTGCTGCAACGCGCGCCCGGCGAGCTCGTCGCCCGAGACGCCGTTCGGGAAGCCGAGATAGTTCTCGATGCGCGACGACGTCCCCGCCTGGCCGCCGGGCGCCTCGCGCTCCACGACCAGAGTCCGCAGCCCCTCGGACGCGCCGTACACCGCGGCCGCGAGGCCGGCGGGCCCGCCGCCGACGATCACCGTGTCGTACTCCGCCGCGCCCGCCGTCGTCCGCAGGCCGAGCAGCTCGGCGAGCTCGCGCGGCCGCACGCGGACGCGAACCGTGCCGTCGGTGAGCCGCACCGCCGGACAGTCGTCCGCCGCCGGACGGGGTGCCGGCCACCGGGGGTCGGTTCCCGCGGCGTCGGGCGCGAGCCACTCGAAGACGACCTGGTTGCGGGCGAGGAACCGGCGCAGGTCCTGGCAGGCAGCGTCCCAGCGGTGCCCGAGGACCGTCGCCTGGGGCTGCGGCGGCTGGGCGGCGAGGCCCTGCAGCCCGCCGATGCGCTCGCGTGCGAGCGTTCCGAGCCTTTCCGAGACCTCGGGGGATACGGCGAGGATGGCGTAGTAGTCGCGCGCCTCGAGCCGCATCACCCGCGCGGGTTCCGCCGCGCGATAGCTCCCCAGGAACACGCCGCCGAGCGCGATCGGGACCTCGCCGAAGATCTGACCCGGAGCGCGCCACCCGATCGTGCGCTCCATCCCGTCGATCAGCTTGGTCACCTCGATCTTCCCGGCGAGCACCGCGAAGAGCGCGCGCTCCTCGCCTTCGTGGACCGCGTACTCGCCGGCGCGAAGCAGGATGTCCGCGGCGTGCTGCGCGACGCGTGCGAGCACCGCCTCCGGCAGCCCCGCGAACAGCGGGACCGCCGCGACTTCGGCGGTGGTCAGCATGCGCCCCTCATGATCACTGCCTCCTCTGTCCGCGCTTTCGTCGGCGACTGGGCCGACGCGCGAGCGGGCTGTATGCTAACAGGGTGACCCCCGTGACCCCGTGCCGCTGAACGAATGCCCGCGCCGCTTGCCGTCTACGTCGGAGATCTCCTCGCGTCGTACGGGTTCCCCGACGGGCATCCGCTCGGCATCGACCGCCAGGGCGCGTTCTGGTCGGAAGCGCTGGTGCTCGGGCTCGACAAGCGCGTGGCGGTCCACGCGCCGCGCCTGGCGACGCGCGCGGAGCTCGAGCGCTTTCACACCGCCCAGCACGTGAGCTGGGTGAAGCTCCGGTCCGAGGCCGGCCACGGCTATCTCGACTACGGCGACACGCCGGCGTTCCCGGGCGTCTTCGAGCGCGGCGCCGCGGTGGCCGGCACCGCGATCGAGGGCCTCGAGCGGCTGATGGCGGGCGACGCGCTCCGGACCTTCCAGCCGATCGGCGGGCTGCACCACGCGCGCCGCGGGCAGTCGGCCGGGTTCTGCGTGTTCAACGATCTCGGCGTGGTCATCGAGACCCTGCGCACCCGGTTCGGGGTGACGCGGATCGGCTACGTGGACATCGACGTCCACCACGGCGACGGCATCTATTACGCGTACGAGGTTGACCCGGCGCTCATCGTCGTCGACATCCACGAGGACGGACGCTTCCTGTATCCCGGGACCGGGCATGCGCGCGAGACCGGTCGCGGCGAGGCCGAGGGGACGAAGCTCAATCTGCCGCTGCCGCCCCGCGTCGGCGACCGCGAGTTCTTCGCCGCCTGGGAGCAGGGGCTCGCGCATCTGCGCCGCCACAAGCCGGAGTTCCTCATCCTGCAGTGCGGCGCCGACGGGCTGGCGGGCGACCCGCTGGCGGACCTGACCTACACGCCCGCGGTGCACGCACGGGCCGCCGGCGACTTGCGCCGCCTCGCCGACGAGCTGTGCGGCGGGCGTCTGATGGCGTTCGGCGGTGGCGGCTACGACCTCGGGAACCTCGCGGCCGCCTGGACGACGGTGCTGCGCGAGCTCGCGTGACTAGCTGACGCGGGAGCGCGCGGCGGGCGCTGGCGCCGCAACGGCGGCGCCGTCGCGCCGCCCGCGCGCCGGGTCCTCGCCGGTGCAGACCCCGCGCACGTACTCTTCGATCGCCACTGCGCTCACCCCGACCGCGTTCTTCTGCCGGCGGTTCACCTCTTCGGGCTCGAGCTCGGTCCAGAACGAGTCGTTCAGGCGGTTGATCATGTTGAACATCCCGGTGATCAGCGAGATCTCGACGATCTCGGCGTCGGTGAAGTGGCGGCGCATCGCGCCCCACGCGGCCTGGTCCCGCGGGGCGGTGTTCAGCGTCATCGCCTCCGCCCACGCGAGCACCGCCTTCTCGCGCTCGTCGAAGAGCGGGCTCGACCGGTAGTCGCCCTGCAGCGCCTCGAACTCGGCCTGGGTCAGCCCGAGCAGCTGGCCGTGCATCAGGTTGTGCGTGGTGCAGTACTTGCACCCGTTGAGCGTCGAGGTCTTGAGGACGGCGAGGTTGCGCAGCCGCGGCGCGGAGATCGCGCCGGCGTGCGGCTGGCGGACCGACGCCACGAGCGGCAGGAACCAGCGCGCGAGATACGGGCTGTGCGCGAGGATCCGGAAGAGGTTCGCGGTGCGCCCGAGGAGCCGCGTCGCGCCCTCGAACATGTCCTTGACGACGCCGCTCGCCTGCTCGTCGGTGATGCCCTGGATTCGTTGCGCCATGCTCGCATCCTCTCGTTCAGCGTTCGCCCGGCCGGACGCAGTTCGCGTAGCTCTCCACCGCCGCGCAGACCGCCGCGGCGTCCTCGTCGGCGTGCCCCTGCGCGACCGCGGCGTAGTAGTGCTGCAGCGCCGCCTGGTAGATCGGGATCGGGCAGAGGAGATCGGCGGCGTGCGCGGTGATGATGCGCGCGTCCTTCAGCGGAATGGAGAAGTTCATCCCCTCGTAGCAGTAGTCGTTCCGCGCCATCATCGCGCCGCGCACCTCGAACATCCCGGAGCTGGAGGCCGAGCCGCTGATCGCCGCGTGGATCAGCTTCGGATCGAGCCCCGACTTCATCCCGAGCACCATCACCTCGGCCGCCACCGCATTGTGGACGAGGTTGAGGATGTTGCCGACGAGCTTCATCTTCATCCCGGCGCCGAAGTCGCCGACGTAGTGGCTCTGCCGGGTGAACGCGCGGAGGATGTGCTCGACGCGGTCGTAGACGGCGCGCTCGCCGCTGCCGAACGCGGTCAGGCCCTTGCGCTGCGCCTGGATCCGGTTGCCGCTCACCGGGCAGTCGAGCAGCGTCCGGCCGGAGGCGGCGAGCCGCGCGCGCGCCCGCTCCTTCTCGGCGACCGGGAATGTGCTGATCTCGATCACCACCTCGCCCCCGCGCCCGGCCTTGTCGAGGCCCTCCGGCCCCGAGACCACTGCGTGCAGCGACTCGACCGTGGGCAGGCACAGGATCACGACGTCGGCGCGCTCGGCAGCCTCCTTCGGGCCGCCGGCCGGCTTCACCCCGAGCGGCGCGAGCGCGTCGAGCTTGCGCGGGTCGATGTCGCAGCCGATCACCTCGAAGCCGCCCGCGCGCAAATGCGGCACGATCGCCGAGCCGAGCACGCCGAGCCCGACGAAGCCGATGCGCTCCCGGCTCATGCTCACAGCTCCTGCAGCGCGGCCGGCTCGGTCGGGAGCTTGACCGGCGCGCCGCGCGCGGCCGACAGGTCCATCGCCATCGTGAGCATAAGGTTGCGGTGCCCGTCGGCGGCGGACGCGTGCGGGGTCCTGAGACCGGTGTGCAGGCGCGCGAACCAGGCGTTCGTCTCCTCGCGCATCGGTCCCCAGAGCTGGCCGTCGTAGAGGTCGCCGGGCGGATAGCTGGTGAGGAAATCGACGTGCCGGTCGAAGCCGGGCCGGAAACCCTCGGGGCTGTAGCCCGCCCCTTGCGGCAGCTCGCTCGCGAGCACGAGGTCGCGATGGGTGTCCTCGACGTCGATCACGCCCTTGGTGCCGACGATCCCGATCTCCAGGCCGTACACGGCGCCCGGCCAGACGACCGGCAGCGCCCAGCTGATGTTCATGCTCCAGATCGCGCCGTTCGACAGGGTGAAGACCCCGAACGTGGCGTCCTTCGTCCCCCACTCGGCGAGCGTCTTGTCGGAGGACTGCGCGTACACCGACACCGGCTCATAGCCCTCCATCAGCCACAGGCTCATGTCGAGGCTGTGCGTGCCGGAGACGACCATCGGGGTCAGATGACGGCGCTCCTCGGTGCGGCGGCAGGTCGCGATCGGCACCATGCGGTTCATGAAGGCCCGCGTCACCGCCGCGGTGAGCTCGCCGATCTGGCCGGTCCGGATCCGCTCCTTGATGGCGAGGAAGCGCCGGCGGAAGCGCTGCGTGTAGCCGACAACCGCGTCGACGCCGCTCGCCTGGATCGCCTGGAGCACCCGCCACGATTCCGCGGCGTCGGTGGCGAGCGGCTTCTCGATGAAGAGCGCGTGGCCGCGCTCGACCGCGGCGAGCGTCGGCCCCACGTGCGCGTTCTCGTCGGTGGCGATGATCGCCGCCGTGACCTCCGGCCGGGCGAGCAGCTCGCGATAGTCGGTGCCGAAGAAGTCGGCGCGGGCATCGGCCGCGAGCTTGCGGCCGAGCCCCTCGTTCACGTCGCACAGGCCGAGCCACGCCACGCCGGGGTAGTCGCGGGCGAGGAGCGCCCGGATGCGCCCGATGGTGCCGCAGCTGATCACCGCGAGCCCGATCGCCCGCCGTTCGCTTCCCGAGGATGAGGCCATTCGATCAGCTCCGTCGACGGAAGATGCCGTCGTAGAAGGTGTAGAGAACGACGCCGAGGAGCAGCGTCCCGATCGGATGCTCGATCAGGATCGCCGACCACGACTTGCCTTCGAACACGACCAGCGCGCGCCGCAGGTTCTCGTCGGCGAGCGGCCCGAGGATCACCGCCAGCACCATCGGCGCGAGCGGGAAGCCGAAGCGGCGCAGGCCGTAGCCGACGAGCCCGGCGCCCAGCATGACGTAGACGTCGAAGTAGCTCAGGTTCGCGGCGTAGGCGCCGAGGACGCAGATCGGCACGATCAGCGGCATGAGCAGCGCCTGCGGCAGGCTGAAGAGCTTCACGCACGGCTTCACCAGCACGATCGCCATGCCGTACATGAAGAAGTTCGCGATGATGAGCGCGAAGTAGATGAAGTAGATGAGCCCCGGATGCTCGATCTGCAGCGTCGGCCCGACCACGACGTTCTTCAGCTCCAGGGCGGCGAGGAAGGCCGCGGCCGCCGCGCTCCCCGGGATGCCGAGCGTGAGGGTCGGCAGCATCGAGCCGCCGATGTTCGCGTTGCTCGCCGCCTCCGAGCACACGATCGCCTGGTAGCTTCCGGTCCCCCACTTGGCGCGCTCCTCCGGGGAGGCGCGGCGCCGGCCGATGTCGTAGGAGAGGAACGAGGCGACGTTGGCGCCGGCGCCGGGAATCGCGCCGATGATCGTGCCGATCAGCCCCGAGCGGACGGCCACCCGCGCGTGCTTCCACAGCGTGCTGATCGGCGGCACGACCCGCCCGACCTTCTCGGGAATGCCGACCGGGTTGCGCTGCGGCAGCACGCGCAGGATCTCCGCCAGCCCGAACAGCCCGATCAGCACCGGCACGTAGCTGATCCCGTCCTCGAGGATCGCGACGTCGAAGGTGTAGCGCGGGACGCCGTAGATCGGCTCCAGGCCGACGAACGCGAACACCAGGCCGATCCAGCCCGAGATCCAGCCCTTGATCGGCCGCTTGCCCGCGGTCATCGTGCCCGAGATCGCGATGCCCCACATCGCGAGCAGGAACATCTCCCACGACCGGAACTCGAGCGCCAGCCGGAGAATCACCGGGATCAGCGCGATCAGGAGCAGGATCCCGATCCAGTTGCCCATGAAGGACGCGCCGATCGCGGTCCCCAGCGCGAGCCCGCCCTCGCCGCGGCGCGCCAGCGGATAGCCCTCGATCATGGTCGGGACCGCGTCCGGCGTGCCCGGGATGTTGATGAGCACCGCGGTGATCGTGCCGCCGAACACGCTGCCGGTGAACACCCCCAGCATGAACATGATCGCCACGTCCTGGCTCATCCCGGTCGAAAGGCCGATGAGCAGCGCCATCGCCATGGTCGTGGAGAGCCCCGGCATCGCGCCCCAGAGGATGCCGAGCGTCGTGCCCGCCAGGCAGACGACAAGCAGGTAGGGCGAAAGCGCGAGGAGGAGCTGGTCCCACAGCATGTCTTTCAGCCCGACCCCGGCAGCGGGATGTTGAACCCGTAGCGGAACGCCGCGGCGAAGCCGACCACGGCCACGGCGGCGACGAGCAGGCATCGCAGGACCGACGCGCGCCAGAACAGGCGCAGGACGACGGCGAGGAACGGGATCGACACGACCTCGAATGTCCCGATCTCGAGCGCGCGGCCGGCGACGCGGAAGCGCACCTCGAACGGCACTGCGTCGATCACCACGACCATCGCGACGAGCAGGCCGATCAGCGCCCAGGCCCGGCCCGGATGAGCGTCGCTGTCGGGCGCACCGCTCGAGAGGATGCCGCCGAGGCCGCGCGCGCCGCCGGCGCGCACCGCGGCGACCCCGAGCCCCACCGCCATCGCGAACAGGGTGAGGCCGGTGAGGAAGGGGAGCAGCCCGGGCGCCGTAAAGAGGCTCCCGGGATTCGGCAGCGCGAGCGCGAACGCCATCACGCCGAGCGCGAACGCCGCGATCGCCACGGCGGCCGCGAGATCGCGCTGCGGCGTCGACGCGTCCTCTTCCTCACCGCGGCGGCCGAGCTCGGGCCCGGCGCGCTCGCTCCGCGTGTCCTCCGGCTCCGGACTCACCCGCGCTCGCCCCTACCTCGTCCCCCCGAGTCGGGAGCGCACGGTCAGGTCATGCGCGGCTTGTAGCCCTGCGGCGGCCACCACTTGTCGAAGTCGGCCGGCGCCGGCAGGCCGAGCTCGGCGGCCGACCGCGGCTTCTTGCCGAGCTCGGACTGCACCTCGGCGAAGGTGGCGGCGGTGATGCACTCGAGCTGCGCCGCGCGGCGGTCGGCTTCCGCGCCGGAGCGGATGTCGATCGAGAAGTACTGCCGCTTCGCGACCTCCTGGAACCCCGGCGACTTGACGGCGGCGACGAACGCCCGCTCGACCTCCTTGAGGATCTCGACCGGGGTGTCGCGCAGCAGCCCGATGTTGTACTGCCCGCCGACCGGCAGCAGCGGTTTCAACCCCGGGAGCAGCTTGCCGATCGACTGCAGCGTCCCCACGCCCTCGACCTGGATGTCCTCGGCGCCGGTCTGCTGCAGGCAGCGGAGCTGTCCCGCTTTGATGAAGTCGATGTGCTCGTGCACGCCGCCGCCCGCGATGTCCACCTCCCCTTGCAGTCCGGCGAGCGTCGCGGGCTTGCCGCCCTTGTAGGGGACGTAGCGGATCTTGATGCCCGCGGCCTGGGCGACGATCGCGGCGAGCTCGTGCCAGATGCCGCCGGTGCCGGAGGTCGAGATCGAGAGCTTCCCGGGATGCTGCTTCGCGTAGGCGACGACGTCCGCGAAGCTCTTGAACGGCGAGTCGGCCTTCACCGACCAGCTCGCGAGCGAGTTCGCCGCCTGGAAGTACTGCCAGTCCACCCAGGCGCGCGAGTCGGAGCCGCCCATGATCCGCACGAACTTGTTGTAGTTCGCCGCCCCGAGCCACCAGTAGCCGTCGGCGGGCTTGTTCTGGACGAAGCTCGTCGCGATCGCGCCGACCCCGCCCGGCTTGTTGATCACGTTGATCTCCCAGCCGACCGACTTCGCCATCTCGGCGGCGAGGTTGCGCAGGACGACGTCGGTGCCGCCGCCGGGCGCGTACATCACCACCGCGGTGATCGGGCGGTCGGGCCATTTGGCCGCGCGCGCCGCGCGCGCACCGAGCCCGAGCGGCAAGGCCGCGGCGGCGCCGAGGGCGCCGGCGCCGGCGATGAACCGCCTGCGGCCCGGATCGGTCGTCGCGCCGCCGGCGTCGGGCTGCGGCGTGGATGCGATTGCGGAATGGCTCGGGTCGATTCGCTTCATTGCGCATTCCTCCTCTGGTGGACGGTGGCACGCCGTTCGCTCTGGTGCGGCGCGTCCAGGCTATGGCCCGGGCATCGGCGATAGCCGGGTCAGGAATTCTCTCTCATTGCCGGGGCGACGGTATAAGCTTGCCCGCGCGCGCCCCGAGCGGCGGGCGAAAGGAGGGGGCGTGCAGGGCGAGCGCAGGCCGGAACCGATCCTGATCCGGTGCGGCGGCTACCAGCCGCCGGCATCGATCCACAACCGCGCCGCGGCCGTCCTCGGTGCGCGGCTCGCCGAGCGGCTCGGCGACGCGGTGCGCTTCGAGCTCGAGGGCGACGTCGTCGCCGCCGGGCACCGGGCGGCGGATCTGCTCGAGTGGGTCCGCACCGGGCGGATGACGATGTGCTACTTCTCGACGAGCTATCTCGCCGCGGCGGTGCCCGAGGTCGCGGTGCTCGATCTGCCGTTCGTCATCGGCAAGCGCGAGCAGGCCTACGCGGCGCTCGACGGCGCGCTCGGCGCGCGCCTCGCGGCGCGGCTCGCCGAGGCGCGGGGTTACCAGGTCCTCGGCTACTTCAACAACGGCTTCCGGCACCTCAGCAACCGGCGCCGACCGATCCGCGCGCCGCGGGACTGCCGCGGGCTGCGCATCCGCACGCTGTTGAGCGAGGTCCACGCGCAGGTCTTCCGGAGCCTCGGGTTCGAGCCGGTCGCGCTCGACGTGAAGGAGTTCCTGCCGGCGGTCCAGTCCGGCACGGTGGACGCGCAGGACAACCCGCTCACCAACATCTACAACTTCGGCGTTCACCAGTTCCATCCCCATCTCACGCTCTCGGGGCACTTCTGGGGCGCAGCGGCGCTGCTGTGCCACGGCGAGACGTTCGCGCGCTGGGAGGAAGCGTTGCGCGTCGCGGTCACCCAGGCCGCGGCGGATGCGGTCGCGGCGCAGCGCCGCATGGCCGCCGACGAGGACGTCGAGGCCCTGGCGAAGCTCGAGGCCGCCGGCTGCGAGATCGTCCGCCTGAGCAGCACCGAGCACGCCGAGTTCGTGAGCGCGGTGGCCCCGGTCGTCGCCGAGCAATCCGCGGCGCTCGGGCCGCGGCTGGTGGACGAGCTCAGGGCGGCGGGCTGACGAGCCCGTCCGTGCGCCGCGCCCGGCGCGTCTCGTGCTCGGGCGGCGCCGACCGGTCTGGTGCGGAGTGGCTGCGTCCATCCCCCTGCGCGCAGTCCTGATCGCGCTCGCGATCCACACGCTCTGGGGCGCGAATCCCGTGGCGGTGAAGGTCGGGCTCGAGGCGTTCCCGCCGTTCTGGAGCGGTTTCTTCCGCTTCGCGCTCGGCAGCCTGTGCGTCCTCGCGTGGGCGCGCTTCGCGCGCATCCCGCTCACGCCCGCGCGCGACGAATGGCCGCTCCACCTGGCGCTCGGGGCGCTCTTCACGCTGCAGATCGTCGTGATGAACACCGGCTTCGGGGCGACCACCGCCACGAACGGCGCGGTGCTGAACGCGACGAATCCGCTGTTCGGAATGCTGTTCGTGCACTTCCTCATCCCGGGCGACCGGTTGACGCGGGCGCGCGTCCTCGGGGCGAGCGTCGCCTTCGCCGGGACTGCGCTCGTGCTCCTGCAGGGCGCGGTCGCCGCGGGCCCCGGCGCGTCGAGCTATGGCGACTTGCTGGTGCTCGCCGCCGCTGCCCTGCTCGGCCTGCGGCTCGCGCTGAGCGGCCGGATGCTGAGGCGCGTCAACGAGGTGCGCGTGGTCGCCTGGCAGATGTTCCTCTCGCTGCCCCTCTTCGCCGCCGGCGGGCTGGCGTTCGAGACCATCCGCTTCGAGAACCTCGGCTTCGCGCCGGTCGCCGGCATCCTCTATCAGGGCGTGGTGATCGCCGGGCTCGGCTTCACCGTGAACTTCTACCTCATGCGCCGCTACCGGCCGAGCGCGATGATCAGCTTCAACTTCGTCTCGCCGGTGGCCGGGGTGCTGCTCGGCGCGTGGCTGCTCGGCGAGGGCGTCGGCGCGGGGCTGCTCGGCGGCATGGCGCTGGTCGCCGCCGGCCTCCTGCTCATCGCGCGGCGGTAGGGCGGCGCGCGATCCTTCCGGCGGTCAGCGCGTGAGGCGCGCGAGCAGCTCGTCGAGGTGCGCGTGGCTCATGTAGTGCACCACGAGCCGCCCCGAGCCCTTCTTCCCCGACTTGATCTCCACGGTCGTGCCGAGCTTCTCCGCCAGCTCGTCTTCCAGCCGCTGGATGTCGCGGCCCGCGCGTGCCTTGGCCCGCGGGACGCGGGCCCGCGGATGCAGGAGGTCGTTCACGAGGCTCTCGGTCTCGCGCACCGACAGTCCCTTGGCCGCGACCTTCTTCGCGGTCGCGACCTGCAGCTCGCCGTCGAGCGCGAGGAGCGCCCGGGCGTGGCCCATGTCGAGCTGGCCGTCGAAGACGAGGCGCTGCACCGATTGCGGCAGGTTCAGCAGCCGCAGCAGGTTGGTGGTCGCGGTGCGCGAGCGGCCGATCGCGTCCGCGGCTTCCTGATGCGTCAGCTTGAACTCGCTCACCAGCCGCTGCACCCCCTGCGCCTCCTCGAGCGGGTTCAGGTCCTCGCGCTGGATGTTCTCGATCAGCGACATCGCGAGCGCCGCCTGGTCGGGCACGTCGCGCACGACGACCGGCACCTCGGCGAGCCCGGCGATGCGCGCCGCGCGCCAGCGGCGCTCGCCGGCGATGAGCTCGTAGCGCTCCGCGCCCGCCGGCCGCACGAGGATCGGCTGCATCAGGCCCTGCGCCCGGATCGACGCCGCGAGCTCGTTCAGCGACTCGGCGTCCATCTTCGTGCGCGGCTGGTAACGCCCCGGCTCGATCCGGTCGATGGCGACGGTCGCCGTCGACTCGCGCGCCGGCGAGGCGCTCTCGACGTCGAGCAGCGCGTCGAGGCCGCGCCCCAGCCCTTTCGGTTTCATCATGCCTCCTCCTCCCCGGCGAGCGCGACGCTCGCCGCCTGCGCCGGCGCCGCGAGCCCGAGGAGCTCGTCGGCGAGGGCGAGATACGCCTGCGACCCCTTGCACGCCGCGTCGAACCGGATCGCCGGGATGCCGTAGCTCGGCGCCTCGGCGAGGCGCACGTTGCGCGGGATGATCGTCGCGTAGACCTTGCTCCCGAAGTGCTCCTCGAGCTGCGCCGAGACCTGCTGCGCAAGGGTGTTGCGCGGATCGAACATCGTCCGCAGCAGGCCGGCGATCTCGATCGACGGATTGAGGTGGGTGCGGACCTTCTTGATCGTGTTGATCAGGTCGGAGAGCCCCTCGAGCGCGTAGTACTCGCACTGCATCGGGATCACGACCGCGTCGGCGGCGACCAGGCCGTTCAGCGTCAGCAGGTTGAGCGCCGGCGGGCAGTCGATCACGATGAAGTCGTAGTCGGCGGCGAGCGGCGCAAGCGCGCCCTTGAGGCGCACTTCACGGTGCTCGAGCTCGACCATCTCGACCTCCGCGCCGGCGAGCTCGCGGTTCGCCGGCAGGAGGTCGTAGCCGCCGCTCTCCGAGCGCAGCCGCACGCGCTCCGCGGTGCAGAGCCCGAGCAGCACCTGGTAGACGGTCTCCTTGAGCGTCCGCTTGTCGATGCCGGAGCCCATCGTCGCGTTGCCCTGCGGATCGAGATCCACGAGGAGCGAGCGCTGCCCGGCCTGCGCGAGGCCGGCGGCGAGATTGACGCTGGTGGTCGTCTTGCCGACGCCGCCCTTCTGGTTCGCGACCGCGAGGACGCGCGTCATGCGTGCGCCGCGACGATCACGAGATGCCGTTCGGCGTCGAGCCCCGGCACGGCGAGCTTCACTACGTTCACGACTCGGAACCCCCTTGGCATGCGCTCGAGCTCGTCATGCGGTTGCGCGCCCTTCAGCGCGGCGATGATCCCCCCGGGCGCGAGCAGCCGGCCGCTCGCCGCGACCAGCTCGGCGAGCTCGGAGAACGCGCGCGCGGCGACGGTCTCGAAGCGCGCGCTCGTTTCCCAAGACTCGACGCGTTGCGTCTCGACGGCCGCGTTCGAAAGCCGCAGCTCCGCGACGGCTTGACGGAGGAACGCGGTCTTCTTCTGGCTCGCGTCGAGGAGCGTCACCTGCAGCTCGGGGGACGCGATGGCGAGCGGGATCCCGGGGAACCCCGCGCCGCTGCCGACGTCGAGCACGCGCGGACCCTGCACGTGCGGGAGAACCGCGAGCGAGTCGAGCAGATGGTGCGTCACCATCCGCTCGCGGCCGCGGATCGCCGTCAGGTTGTAGACGCGGTTCCATTTCTCCAGGAGGTCGAGGTAGCGCCCGAAGCGCTCGATCTGCGCGGCGGCGAGCGCCAGCCCGAGCGAGCCGAGGGCGCGCTCGAGTCCGTTCGCGCCGCTCATGCAGCACTTTGTTCCGGGCGCGCGCGGCGCGCCTGCCCTGCGCGCCGCTTGAGGTGAACCAGCAGCAGCGAGATCGCCGCCGGCGTCACACCCGAGATGCGGGAGGCCTGGCCGACCGTCTCCGGGCGATGCTGATTCAGCTTCTGCTGCACCTCGAACGAGAGCCCGCGCACCGCGCGATAGTCGAGGTCCGCGGGCAGCGCCGTCGCCTCGTGCTCCTCGTTGCGCGCGACCTCGTTCCGCTGGCGCGCGATATAGCCGGCGTACTTCGCCTGGATCTCCACCTGCTCGGCGACCACCGCGTCGGCGACGGCCGGTCCCGCGCCGGGCAGCGTCATCAGCTTCGCGTAGGTCACGTCCGGCCGCTTGAGCAGATCGAACAACGCGTGCTCGCGCTCGAGCGGCTTCCCGAGCAGGCGCTCGGTCTCGTGCGGCGCCACAACCCGCGGGTTCACCCACGTCGACTTCAGCCGCTCCTCCTCGGCGGCGATCGCGTCGCGCTTGCGCGCGAACGCAGCCCAGCGCTCGTCGTCGACGACGCCGAGCTCGCGGCCGATCCCGGTGAGCCGGAGGTCGGCATTGTCCTCGCGCAGCATCAGCCGATACTCCGCGCGGCTCGTGAACATGCGATACGGCTCGGTCACCCCCCGGGTCACGAGGTCATCGACGAGGACGCCGAGGTACGCCTGGTCGCGGCGCGGAGACCACGGGTCGTTGCTGCGCACAAACCGCGCAGCATTGATGCCGGCGAGAAGCCCCTGCGCGGCCGCTTCCTCATAGCCGGTGGTGCCGTTGATCTGGCCCGCGAAGAAGAGGCCCCCGATCGCCTTGGTTTCGAGCGAGCTCTTGAGGCCGCGCGGATCGTAATAATCGTACTCGATCGCGTACCCCGGCCGCAGCAGCTGGGCGTTCTCCAACCCTTTGATTGAACGCACTAAATCTAGCTGCACATCGAACGGCAAGCTGGTCGAGATGCCGTTCGGATAGACCTCGTGGGTGGTGAGCCCCTCAGGCTCGAGAAACACCTGGTGGTGCTGCTTGGCCGCGAAGCGGTGGATCTTGTCTTCGATCGACGGGCAGTAGCGGGGGCCGATTCCTTCGATCCGGCCCGTGTACATCGGCGACCGGTCGAGGCCGGCGCGGATGATGTCGTGGGTGCGCGCGTTCGTGTGGGCAATCCAGCACGGGAGCTGGCGGGGGTGCATGTCCCGACTCCCCACGAACGAGAACACCGGGGCCGGATCATCGCCGGGTTGGAGCTCAAGGACCGAGAAGTCGATCGTGCGGCCGTCCAGCCGCGGAGGCGTGCCGGTTTTCAGCCGTCCGACGGGCAGTTTGAGCTCGCGCAGGCGCGCGGCGAGGCTGATCGACGGAGGATCGCCTGCCCGCCCCGCCTGGTAATTCTGGAGACCGACGTGGATGAGCCCGGACAGGAAGGTCCCCGTCGTCAGCACTACCGCCTCGCCGCGAAAGCGAATTCCGAGCTGGGTCACGACGCCGACCACCCGGTCCCCGGCCAGGGTCAGGTCGTCGACGGCCTGCTGGAAGAGCGTGAGGTTCGGCTGGTTCTCCAGCCGGGTCCGGATCGCCTTGCGGTAGAGCACCCGGTCGGCCTGCGCGCGGGTCGCGCGGACAGCTGGACCCTTGCTCGAGTTGAGGATCCGGAACTGGATGCCGGCCTCGTCGGTCGCAAGCGCCATCGCCCCACCCAGCGCATCGATCTCCTTGACGAGGTGGCCTTTCCCGATCCCCCCGATCGACGGGTTGCAGGACATCTGGCCGAGCGTTTCCAGGCTGTGGGTCAGGAGCAAGGTCTTGCAGCCCATTCGGGCAGCCGCGAGCGCGGCTTCGGTGCCGGCGTGGCCGCCGCCGACCACGATCACGTCGAAGGGGGTGGGAAACTCCATGGCGCGGGCGCGAAGCGCGGCGAATGATACGCCGAAAGCCCGACGATCGCTAAACGGGGTGTTTCACGTGGAACCGGAGCAGCCCGGTTCCACGTGAAACATCGGCTCGCACAAGCTTGAAAATCAGCGCGTTAGGACCTTAGCGGGTCACGCCGCCGCAGCCGCCGCGCGCAGCAGCCGCCGGCGCTGGAGGAAATAGAGGAATGCGAGGAGCGCCAGCGCGGGGATGTAAACCCAGTGCTCCGACGCACGGTCGGTCGGGACCTTGATCGCCGTAACGTTCCATCCCTGCTCGAAGCCCGACCGCTTCGCGCGGCTACCGAACCGCACGTTCGAGATTTGTACCTGGTCCCCGAGGGTGGTGAGCGTCAACCCCCCCTCGCGCAGCCGTTCCCGGCCCTCGCCGGGCTTGCCGAGCCGCACGGCGACGGTCTTCCTGACTTCGTCGCCCTCGACGTTCGTGCCCTCGATCACCATGACGAGCCGATCATTCTCGTCGAGCGACTTCGCCACCTCGTAGACCCCCTTGGCCGGCACGTCCCGGTACGGATCGGCGATGTAGTCCATGAAGAAGTTGGGTCGGAACAGCGCGAACGTCGCGACGAGCAGCAGCACGATCTCCCACCACTTGCACTTCGTCTGGAACCAGCCGATCGTCGCCGCCGCGAACGCAAGCGAGGCCACGGTAGCAGCGAACGCCACGACCGTGACTTCCCACCAGCCACGGACGTCGATCAGGAGCAGCGCCGGATTGAAGACGAAGACGAACGGCAGCACCACGGTGCGCAGGGCGTAGATCGAGCCCTGAATCCCGGTCTTGATGGCGTCTTCCCCCGAGATCGCGGCCGCCGCGAACGTCGCCAGGCCGACCGGCGGCGTGATGTCCCCCATGATCCCGAAGTAGAAGACGAAGAGATGCACCGCGATCAGCGGAATGACCAGCCCTGACTGCGCCCCCAGCTCGACGATCACCGGCGCCATCAGGGTGGCGACGAGAATGTAGTTCGCCGTGGTCGGGACGCCGAGGCCGAGCACGAGGCAAACGAACGCAGTGAACAGCAGCATCGCGATGATGTTGCCCTGCGAAACGAACTCGACGAAATCGGTCATGCGCAGGCCGAGGCCGGTGAGCGTGATGCCGCCGACGATGATCCCCGCCGTGCCGGTCGCGATCGCGATCCCGATCATGTTGCGCGCGCCGTCGTTGAGTCCGTCGATCACCTCGCGCACACCCAGCTGCAGCGCCGGGCCGATCACCCCCCTCCTGCGGAAGAGCACCGTCAACGGCCGCTGCGTGAGCATCAACCCGATCAGCACGGCCGTCGCCCAGAACGCGGAGAGGGCCGGCGACAGCTCTTCGATCATCAGGCACCAGATCAGCACCCCGATCGGGATCAGGAAGTGAAGGCCAGCTTTCACCGTGGGCCAGGTCTCGGGCAGGACCGGGTGGTCGACGTCGATGTCGGGCGGGAGGTCCGGACACTTCGACGCGACGTAGACCGAGTAGGCGTAGAGGGTGGCAAGCAAGAACCCCAGGATCCACGGCGCCCAGGCCCCGAACCCCGCTTTCACCGCCTCGGCGACCCAGTAGATGACCGCGCAGACGACGATCGTCCCCGAGACTCCGAGGCCCCAGGAGACAAGTTTCTGGCCGAAGGTCCGCTCGCGCGCCTTGGCCATCGCCGGGAGTCCGAGCTTGAGCGCCTCGAGGTGGACGATGTAGAAGAGCGAGATGTAGGAGATGACCGCCGGCAGGAACGCATGCTTGACGATGTCGGTGTAGGGGATGCCGACGTACTCGACCATCAGGAACGCAGCCGCACCCATCACCGGCGGCATGATCTGGCCGTTCACCGACGACGACGTCTCGATCGCGCCCGCCTTGATGCCGCCGTAGCCCGCCTTCTTCATGAGCGGGATCGTGAAGATCCCGCCCGAGACCACGTTCGAGACCGAGGAGCCGGAGATCAGCCCGTTCAGCCCCGAGGACACCACCGCCACCTTCGCCGGCCCACCGCGCAGGTGCCCGAGCAGCGCGAACGACACCTGCATCATGTAGTTCCCCGCCCCCGCCTTGTCGAGGAGCGCGCCGAACAGCACGAAGATGAAGATGTAGCCGACCGAGACGCCGAGCGCGACGCCGTACACGCCCTCGGTGGTGAGCCACTGGTGCGAGAGCATCCGCTCCCACGACGCGCCCTTGTGCGCGAGGACGTCGGGCATGTACTGCCCGAGCATGATGTAGGCGAGGAAGATCACCGCGAGGATCGTCATCGGCATGCCGACCGCGCGCCGCGTCGCCTCGAGCAGGAGGGCGAGACCGATCGATGCGGTGATGATGTCCATCGTGCTCGGCTGCCCCGGCCGCGTCGCGAGCTGGGCATAGAACAGGATGAAATACGCGCCGGCGAAGGCGCCCGCGATGGCGAGCAGCCAGTCGAGCGCGGGGATGCGCTGGCGCGCCGACGTCTTGAACGCCGGGTAGGCGAGATAGGCGAGCAGCAAGGCGGTGCCGAGGTGGAGCGAGCGCGCCTCGGTGTCGTTCAGCACCGCGAACTCGAGGACGAACGGCAGCGGGGAGGCGTACCAGAGCTGGAAGAGCGACCAGGCGACGGCGACGCCGAAGATCAGCCGCCCGGGAAAGCCGCCGAGCTTGCGGCCGCCGGTGTCGGCCTCGGCGACGAGCTGTTGGAGATCCGCTCCGGCTGCGGCGGAAGGCGGGCTGCTCATGTTGCTCCCCCCTTTACAAACGTTTAGGGGCGCGGGCCGTACGCCCGCGCCCCCATTTCTTGATCGGCGCAGCAGTCGGCTACTTGATCCAGCCTTTCTCTTTGTAGTACTTCACGGCGCCGTCGTGCAGCGGCGCGGAGAGCCCGTTCTTGATCATGTCCTCCGGTTTCAGGTGCGCCAGCGCCGGGTGGAGCTTCTTGAACTCCTCGAAGTTGTCGAACACCCCTTTGACCACGGCGTAGATCGTGTCGGCCGGGACCTTGCTCGACGAGACGAACGTCGCCAGAACTCCATAAGTCTTTGTTTCTTGTGGATTATTCGGATAGAGCCCGGCTGGGATCGTCGCGTAGGCATAGTAGGAGTGCTGCTTGACCAGCTTGTCCACGGCCGAACCGGTCAGCGGGACGAGCTTCGCGCCGCAGGTGGTAGTCGGGTCCTGGATGTTCGCCGACGGATGCCCCACCGCGTAGAAGAAGCCGTCGATCTTCCCGTCGCAGAGCGCGGGGCCGTGCTCGTCGGCCTTGAGCTCGGAGGCGAGGCCGAAGTCGGACATCTTCCAGCCGAGCGCGCCGAGCAGCTCCTCCATCGACGCGCGCGTGCCGGAACCGGGGTTGCCGACGTTGAACTTCTTGCCCTTGAACTCCGCGAACGCCTTGATGCCGAGCTCCTTGCGCGACAGCACCGTGAACGGCTCCGGATGCAGCGACATCACCGCGCGCAGCTCCTTGTAAGCGCCCGCGTCCTTGAATTGGTTGACGCCCTTCAACGCGTTGTAATGGACGTCCGACTGCGCGACGCCCATGTCGAGCTCGCCGGCCTTGATGGTGTTGATGTTGAACACCGAGCCGCCGGTCGACTCGACCGAGCAGCGGATGCCGTGCGACTTGCGGTCCTTGTTGACGAGCCGGCAGATCGCGCCGCCGGCGGCGTAGTACACGCCGGTGACCCCCCCGGTGCCGATGGTGATGTACTTCTGCTGGGCGTGGGCGATGCCGAGGGGGGCGGCGAGTGCCGTGCCGACGGCCGCCGCGACGAGCGTGCGCGTGCGCATGGGTGCTCCTCCTGGAGGGCTGCTTCGGGCGTGGGCCGCTAGTCTATCGCTTCCGCGGCCGGGACAGGCAAGCTCGCCGCGATGGCGGCGTCGACCGCCCGGCCGAGCTTGTCGACGAGCTCGTCGAGCTGCGCCTCGGTGACGATGAACGGCGGCGCGACGAGCACGTGGTCGCCGCTCGCGCCGTCGATCGTCCCGCCCATCGGGTAGCAGAGCAGTCCCGCTTCCATCGCGCGCTGCTTGATCTTCGCGTTCACCCGCTCGCCCGGAGCGAACGGCGCCTGCGTGGCGCGATCCGCCACGAGCTCGAGCCCCCAGAAGAGCCCCCTGCCCCGGATGTCGCCCACGTGCGGATGGCTCCCGAAGCGCGCGCGCAGGCGCGCCTCCAGCGCCTGGCCGAGCCGCTGCACTTGCGGGATGAGCTGCCGCTCGCGCAGGGCCCGCTGCACGGCCAGCCCGGCGGCGCACGCCGCCGGATGGCCGATGTACGTGTGCCCGTGCTGGAAGAACCCCGAGCCGCGGACGACGGCGTCGTAGACCCGGCCGCTCGCGAGCAACGCGCCGATCGGCTGGTAGCCCGCGCCGAGGCCCTTCGCGATCGCCACGAGGTCCGGCGCGACGCCCTCCTGCTCGCACGCGTAGAGCGTGCCGGTCCGGCCCATGCCGCACATCACCTCGTCGAGGACGAGCAGGATCCCGTGCCGATCGCAGAGCTCGCGGATGCCGCGGAAGTAGCCCGGCACCGGCGGCACCGCGCCGAGCGTCGCGCCGACGACCGTCTCCGCGACGAACGCGATCACGCTGCGCGGGCCGAGCCGCGCGATCTCCGCTTCCAGCTCCGCCACCAGGCGCGCGCCATAAGCCGCGTCGCTCTCGCCGGCCTGCCGGCCGCGATACGCGTAGCACGGCGCGACGTGCGTGACCTCTACGAGCAGCGGCTCGAACTGCTTGCGGCGCCAAAGGTTGCCGCCGACCGAGAGCGCGCCGAGCGTGTTGCCGTGATAGCTCTGGCGCCGCGCGATCACGTGCCGCCGCCCGGGCTCGCCGATCTCGACGAAGTACTGCCGCGCGAGCTTCAGGGCCGCTTCCATCGCCTCGGAGCCGCCGCTCACGAAGTACACGCGCGCCATGCCGGCGGGCGCATGCCGGATGAGGTCCTCGGCGAGCGCCTCCATCGGTTCGTTGGTGAAGAACGACGTGTGCGCAAAAGCGAGGCGGTCGAGCTGGCGCTCGATGGCGGCGCGCACCTGGCGGTCGCTGTGGCCGAGGCACGACACCGCCGCGCCGCAGGAGCCGTCGAGATAGCGCTTGCCGGCGGCGTCGACCAGGTACGGGCCGTCGCCCGCGACCGCGGTCGGGTAGTCGTGCTTGGGATTGCGGTGGAAGACGTAGCTCATCGCGCGCCTCGCGGTGTCGCCGTTCGCGAGGATTCTAGCCCCGACTAGCGCAGCGCGAGCCCGAGCTCCTTGCGCCGCAACGCGAGCTCGCGCGGCACCCGCGCGCCGAGCTTCGCGAACAGCCGGTCGTGCGAGGCGAGCTCGTCCTCCCACTCGTCGTGGCGGATCGCCGCGGCGGCCGCGAACCGCTCGCGGGAGAACCCCTCCAGCCCGCTCCAGTCGAGATCCTCGTAGGCCGGCAACAGGCCGAGCGGCGTCTCGACGCCGTGCGCGCGGCCCGCGCAGCGCTCGACGATCCACTTCAGCACGCGCATGTTCTCGCCGAAGCCCGGCCACACGAACTTGCCGTTCGCGTCGGTGCGGAACCAGTTGACGAGGAACACGTGCGGCTTCCGCGCGAGGCCCTTGCCGAGCTTGAGCCAGTGGCCGAAGTAGTCGGCCATGTGATAGCCGGCGAACGGGATCATCGCCATCGGGTCGCGGCGGACGACGCCGACCTTGCCGGTCGCGGCGGCCGTCGTCTCGGAGCCCATGGTGGCCCCGAGGTAGACGCCGGCCTCCCAGCTCGGCGCCTCCACGACGAGCGGCACGGTGCTCGAGCGCCGGCCACCGAAGACGATCGCGCCGATCGGCACGCCGTCCGGGTTCTCCCACTCCGGGTCGAGGGACGGGAGCCGCGTCGCGGCGACCGTGAAGCGCGCGTTCGGATGCGCGGCCTTGCGCCCCGCGCCCGGCGTCCAGGGCCGGCCCTGCCAGTCGGTGAGCTGCGGCGGCGGCGCTTCCGTCATGCCTTCCCACCAGACGTCGCCGTCGGGCGTGAGCGCGACGTTGGTGAAGATCGTATCGGCCCGGATCGCCACCACGCAGTTCGGGTTGGTCTTCGCCGAGGTGCCGGGCGCGACGCCGAAGAGGCCGAACTCGGGGTTGATCGCGTACAGCCGCCCGTCGGGGCCCGGCTTGATCCAGGCGATGTCCTCGCCGATCGTCGTGACCTTCCAGCCCCGCAGCGCGGGCGGCGGCACCAGCATCGCGAAGTTCGTCTTGCCGCACGCGCTGGGGAAGGCCGCGCTCACGTAGGTCTTCTCGCCGCTCGGCGACGTGACGCCGAGGATCAGCATGTGCTCGGCGAGCCAGCCCTCGTCGCGCCCCATCACCGACGCGATCCGCAGGCTGAAGCACTTCTTCCCGAGCAGCGCGTTGCCGCCGTAGCCCGAGCCGAACGACCAGATCTCGCGCGCTTCGGGGAACTGGACGATGTACTTGTGCTCCTCGCTGCACGGCCAGGGCACGTCCTTCGCACCGCGCGCGAGCGGCGCGCCGACCGAGTGCACGCACGGCACGAACTCGCCGTCCGCGCCGAGGAGATCCCACACCTTCTCGGTCATCCGCGTCATCACCCGCATGCTCACGACGACGTACGGCGAATCGGTGAGCTCGATGCCGATCTGCGAGATGTGCGAGCCGAGCGGGCCCATCGAGAACGGCACCACGTACAGCGTCCGCCCGCGCATGCAGCCGTCGAAGAGCCGCGCCAGCGTCGCGCGCATCTCGGCGGGGTCGATCCAGTTGTTGGTCGGCCCCGCGTCCTCGGCGCGCGCCGAGCAGATGAACGTCCGGTCCTCCATCCGCGCGACGTCGCTCGGATCCGAGCGGGCGAGGAAGCAGCCCGGCCGCAGCTCGGGATTCAGGGGAAGGAGCGTCCCGGCCCGCACCATCTCCTCGCACAGCCGGTCGTACTCGGCCTGCGAGCCGTCGCACCAGTGGATGGCCTCCGGCTTGGTGAGCTCCGCGATCTCCGCGACCCACTCGAGCGCGCGGCGATTGCGCACCGCGCGGGGCGCGGCGATTCCCGGAAGACGGGCCTCGTTCATCGGGCAGCCTCTCTCATGAGTTGAAAACGGGGGGACCGAACGCCCCGGCTTGTCGTTGTGGTCGGGGAAAGGGCTGCGGCGAGCGCCAACGGACGTGTGCTGGCAGCAAAGTCTAGCATGGAAGCCCCCGCCGGGATCAGTCGCTGCCGCCCGGCGGGCGCGGGCGCCGCCGCAGCACGCCGCGCAGCAGCCGGAAGATCGGGCCGGTGGTCGTCAACAGGATGATGACCCGCGTGACCTGCGCGGCGGTCACGAGCGGCACGCCGAGCTGCAGCACTTTCGCGGTGATGCACATCTCGGCGAGACCCCCGGGCGCGGTCGCGAGCACGAGCGTCGCCACCGGGAGCCCGCCCCAGTACGCGAGCCCGCCGGCGAAGAGCGCCGAGATCACGATCGCCGCGACGATGCTCGACGCGACCACGAGCAGGTACCGCGGGGAGCGGCGCAGGAAATCGCGCTCGAAGCGCGAGCCGAGGCTGCAGCCGAGCAGCACCTGTCCCGCATTCACCAGCTCGACCGGCACCGACGAGCGGGCGAGCTCGGCGACGGTGAGCCCGATCACGACGACGAGCGGCCCGAGGAAGAACGGGTTCGGCGAGCCGACGAACCACAGGGCGAGCCCTCCGGCCACCGCGGCGGCGGCGAGCACCGCGAGCCCGCCAACCTCCACCGGCAGCGTCACGGCGACGTAGTCGTCGGTGCCCTGAGCGCCCGACCAGGTGATCGCGACCGGCACCGCCACCACCACGAGCAGCACGCGCAGGCTCTGCGCGACCACGATGCGCTCGGTCTTCGCGCCGAAGCGCTCGCCGAGCATCGCCATCTCGGCCGCGCCGCCGGGCACGCTCGCGAAGAGCGCGGTCGTGCGGTCGGTGTCGGTCCAGCGCGAGAGCATCCACGCCCCGACGTAGGCGAGGGCGGCGGCGAAGACCGCCGCCACGACCAGGATCTCCCAGCGCGCGAGCACCTCGCGCGCGACCGCCGGCGTGAAGTAGAGCCCCAGCGCCACCGCGATCACCAGCTGCCCGGTCTGCCGTCCGCCGCGCGGCGCCGCGAGCGCGAACCCCGCGAACCGCAGCGCCGCCATCGTCAACAGCGGCCCGATCATCCACGGCAGCGGGGTGCGCGCGAGGGCGCACACCGCGCCGCCGAGCGCGCAGACGGCAAGCGCCGTGATGACGGGCGCGCGGGCGACGAGCGCGTGGAGCCGGGTCAAGCGCCGGTCTCGCGCGCACGCAGGACGACGCCGGGCACGGCGCTACTTCCCGATGCAGAACCGCGCGAAGATCTCGCCGAGGAGATCGTCGGCGGTGAACTCGCCGGTGATGGCGGCGAGCTCGTTCTGCGCGAGGCGCAGCTCCTCCGCGAGGAGCTCGGGCCGCTGCGCCACGCTCGCCGCCGCCTCGAGACGCTCCGCCGCGTGGCGGAGCGCGACGAGGTGCCGCTCGCGCGCGATGAAGACCGACTCCTCCGCCGACTGCCAGCCCGCGTGCTCGAGCAGCGTCCGGCGCAGACGCTCGACGCCCTCGCCGGTCTTCGCCGAGAGGTGCACCGCGGTCGCGCCGTGCTCCTCGACGATGCGCAAGGCGGTCCCCGCGAGGTCGATCTTGTTGTGGACCACGACCCGCCGCAGCCGCCGCGGCAGGCGCGCCGCGATCGCCTCGTCGGCCGCAGTCACCCCCTGCCGCGCATCGACGACGAGCAGCAGCAGGTCGGCGCGCTCGATCTCGCTCCAGGTGCGCTGGATGCCGAGCCGCTCGAGCTCGTCGCCGGACTCGCGCAGCCCGGCGGTGTCGACGACGTTCAGCGGGACCCCTTCGATCTGGATCGCCTGGCGCACCGAGTCGCGCGTCGTTCCCGGGATCGGGGTGACGATCGCCAACTCTTCGCCGGCCAGGCGGTTCAGCAGGCTCGACTTGCCGACGTTCGGTTGGCCGGCGAGCACCACCTGCAACCCGCTACGGAGCAGGCTCCCCTGGCGTGCGCGCGCGCGCGTCTCCGCGAGCGCCGCGCGCAGCCGCTCGAGCCGGCCGCGCGCGTCGGCCCGGTCGAGGGGATCGAGCTCCTCCTCCGGGAAATCGAGCGTCGCCTCGACGAGCATCCGCAGCTCGACGAGCTGGTCGCGCAAGGCCCCAATGGCCGCCGAGAACTCGCCCTGCAAGCTGCGGACCGCGCAGCGCGCCGCGGTCTCGGTCGCCGCTTCGATCACGTCGGCGACGGCCTCGGCTTGCGCGAGGTCGAGCTTGTCGTTGAGGAACGCGCGCCGCGTGAACTCGCCCGGCTCGGCGAGCCGCGCGCCGAGCTCGAAGCAGCGGCGCAGCAGCATCTGCAGCACGACCGGCCCGCCGTGGCCCTGCAGCTCGAGGACGTCCTCGCCGGTATACGAGTGCGGCGCGGGGAAGTAGAGGGCGATCCCATCGTCGATCGCCGCGCCGTGCGCGTCGCGGAACACCGCGCGCGTCGCCCGGCGCGCCGGCGGCGGTGGGCCTCCGGTGAGCTCCCCGGCGAACCGCTCGAGCGCCTTGCCGGACACCCGCACGACGCCGATGCCCGAGCGCCCGTGCGCGGTGGCGATGGCGGCGATGATGTCGGAGGGGGCAGTCACCGCGCGCGCTCCTCACCCCCGACCCCTCTCCCGCTCGCGCGGGCGAGGGGAGCGTTGTGCCGCGTGAGCGCGACCCGGATCATCCTCACCGCCCCGCCTCTCTCCCGCTCGCGCGGCCGAGGCGAGCGTCAGCTCTTCGCGGCGGCGGCCTTGCCGCCCTCGATCATGCGCGTGATCTGCCACTGCTGCGCGATCGAGAGGATGTTGTTCACCAGCCAGTAGAGCACCAGCCCCGACGGGAAGAAGAAGAACATCACGCCGAAGGCGAGCGGCATGATCTTCATGACCTTCGCCTGCACCGGGTCGGGCGGCGTCGGGCTCATCATGGTCTGCAGATACATCGAGCCCATCATCAGCGCCGGGAGGATGTAGTAGGGATCGATCGCCGACAGGTCCTTGATCCAGCCGTAGAACGGCGCCTGGCGGAGCTCCACCGACGCGAGCAGCACCCAGTAGAGCGCGATGAACACCGGGATCTGGACCGCGATCGGCAGGCAGCCGCCGAGCGGGTTGATCTTCTCCTGCTTGTAGAGCTCCATCATCGCCTGGTTCAGCTTGACCCGGTCGTCGCCGTACTGCTCGCGGAGCTTCATCAGCCGCGGCGTGACCTGCTTCATCCGCGCCATCGACTTGTAGCTCGCCGCCGAGAGCGGGAAGAAGATCAGCTTGATCAGGATCGTGAGCGCGATGATCGCGAGCCCCCAGTTGCCGAGCCACTTGTGGAAGCTCTCGAGCACCCAGAAGAGCGGCGCGGCGATCACCGTCAGCCACCCGTAGTCGACGACGAGCTCGAGCCCCGGCGCGACCGCCTTGAGCTTCTCCTGCTCCTCCGGGCCGGCGTACAGCCGCACCGCGGCCTTGCCCGAGGCGCCGGGCGCGATCTCCGGCACCGGCAGGATCACCCCGGCGCTGTAGTACTGCTCGGCGAGCCGGCGAGTGTAGTACTCGCGCTCCAGCTTCTCCGGCGGCAGCAGCGCCGACACGAAGTAGTGCTGGACCATCGCGATCCAGCCGTTGTCGGCGGCCTTGGGGTACGGCGCCTTCCCCTTGTCCACGTCCTCGAACGACACCTTCACGAACTTGTCCTGGTCGGTGTAGACCGCCGGCCCGGTGAACGTGTACAGCAGCGCCTTGTCGTCGGCGGGCGGCTTGCCGTCGCGCGTCACCTGGAAATACGCGTGCGTGGCGAGCGGCGCGGCGGTGCCGTTCGCGATCTCGTGCGCGATGTCGATGACGTAGCTCGAGCGGTGGAACGTCAAAGTCTTCACGACGCGTACGCCTTCCGGCGTCGCCGCCTCCAGCTTCACCTCGAGCGCATGCTGGCCGTCGGCGAGCCGGTACTCGCCAGCGCGCCCGCTGAAGGGCGTCTTGTGGTTCGGCAGCCCCGGTCCGATCAGGCCGCTCTGCGCGGCATACCGGTGGTCGGATCCGAGCAGCACGAAGGGTTTCGTAGGGTCGAGGCTGTCCTTGTAGCGCGCGAGCTGGAGCCGCACGATGTCGCCGCCCACCGGATCGATCTCCGCGACCACGTAGTCGGTCGTGACCCGGATGAGGTCGCGCGCCGGCGCGGCGCCGGCGGCGGGCGGGACGCCCTCCGGCGCGGCCGGCGCCGCGGCGGGCGCCGCCGCTTTCGGTGCGGGGGCGGTCGGCGTCGGCACCGCGGGATCCCGCGCCTGCGTCGGCGGCGGCGGCGGCGGACGCTGCTCCCGCTGCCAGGCTTCCCAGAGCATCAGCAGCGAGAACGAGAAGATGATGAACAGGATGAGGCGTTGCGTGTCCATGGGCGTGGTTCGGGCGCGGGCCGCGGGCGCTACGGCACGGGATCGTAGCCGCCGGGGTGCCACGGGTGGCAGCGCCCGATGCGCTTCACCGCGAGCCAGGCGCCGCGCAGGGCGCCGTGGCGCTCGAGTGCCTCCACCGCGTAGGCGGAGCACGAGGGATGGAACCGGCAGTGCCGGCCGAGCATCGGGCTCAGCGCGTACCGATACGCACCGACGAGCGCCATCAGGAGCCGCGCACCCAGGCTCGCAGGACTCGTCGCGGGGCTCGCCCGTTCGTGGAGGACCGCCTTAGTCATTCACCGTGATGCCGCGGAGCAGGAGCGTTTCGATTTCCTCGCGAGTGACCGGCGCGTCGCCCGCCGCCGCCACGAGCCGCACGACGCAATCGCTGCCGCCGAGCCGCTGCTGCTGCAGCCGGAAGGCCTCGCGCATCAGGCGGCGGATGCGGTTGCGGGTCGTCGCGCGCGGCGCGAGGCGCTTCGGCACGACAAGGGCAAGGCGCGGGACGCCGAGCGAATTGGGCAGCCGGTAGAGGCAGACCCGCGCAGCGCGCGTCACGCGTCCGCGCTTGAGGACCGCAGCGACGCCGGTTGCCCCGAGCCGCTGCCACCGGCGCAGCCGCAGTCGCGCCGGCCCCCGCGCGGTCGTCAGACCCCGAGGCGCGCGCGGCCCTTGGCGCGCCGCGCGCGGATCACCGCGCGTCCGCCGCGGCTGCGCATGCGCACGAGGAACCCGTGCGTTCGCTTTCGCCGCACCACCGAGGGCTGGTACGTTCGCTTCATCGCCGCCTGTCCTTGCAACCGAGAAAACCCGTCATTAGACCAATGAGTTGCGCGGAGTGTCAACGCGCGCGCGCGGCTGTGGATAACTCACCGCGTTCCGGGTATCATGGCGGCCGCTTTCCTTCCGCTCCGCACCGCCTATCACAAGCGCTGAGAACAGCCGGCCGCGAGCATGCACAACCTGTGGCAGTCGTGCCTGAAGCAGCTCGAGAAAGAGCTTCCTGCTCAGCAATTTAATACCTGGATCCGGCCGCTCGCGGCGGGCGCCGAAGCCTCCGGCGCGCTGCAGCTCGTCGCGCCGAACCGCTTCGTGCTGCAGTGGGTGAAGGACCGCTTTCTCGAGCGCATCGAGACGCTCGCCGCCGCCCAGGCGGGAAAGACGCTCCGCGTCGTGCTCGCGCTCGCGGAATCCTCCGAGCCTCAGGAAGCCCCGCCGCGCCTCGGCGCCAGGACGCCGCCCGCGGCGACCCCGGCCAAGCCGGCGCTCGACCGCAAGGCCGGGGAGCGCTCGAGCCTCATCGCCGAGTTCTCCTTCGAGAACTTCGTTCCCGGCAAGGCCAACCAGCTCGCCCGCGCCGCGGCGGTGCAGGTCGCCGAGAACCCGGGCACCTCCTACAACCCGCTCTTCGTCTACGGCGGGTCGGGGCTCGGCAAGACGCACCTGCTCCACGCGATCGGCAACCATGTGGCCGCCCGGCAGCGGGCCGCGAAAGCGCGCTATCTGCACGCCAACCAGTACATCACCGACGTGGTGCGCGCCTATCAGCAGAAGTCCTTCGACGCGTTCAAGCGCTACTACCACTCGCTCGACCTGCTGCTGATCGACGACATCCAGTTCTTCACCGGCAAGGACCGCACGCAGGAGGAGTTCTTCTACGCCTTCAACGCGCTCGTCGAGGGCCACAAGCAGATCGTCATCACCTGCGACACCTACCCGCGCGACGTCGCCGGCATCGACGACCGCCTGAAGACCCGCTTCAGCTGGGGGCTGACCGTGGCGATCGAGCCGCCCGAGCAGGAGATGCGGGTCGCGATCGTGCTGAAGAAAGCCGAGGCGGTGGGCGTGAAGCTCGACGAGGACGTCGCGTTCTTCATCGCGAAGCACGTCCGCTCGAACGTGCGCGAGCTCGAGGGGGCGCTGAAGAACGTGCTCGCCTACGCCACGTTCAACGGCAAGGAGGTCACCGTCGAGGCGGCGAAGGAAGCGCTGAAGGACCTGCTCTCCGCGCACAACCGCCAGATCTCGATCGAGAACATCCAGAAGACGGTCGCCGAGTTCTACAAGATCAAGGTCGCCGATCTGCACGCCAAGAAGCGCAGCCGCAACATCGCCCGGCCCCGGCAGATGGCCATGGCGCTCGCCAAGGAGCTCACCGAGATGAGCCTCCCGGAGATCGGCGACGCGTTCGGCAACCGCGACCACACTACGGTGCTGCACGCCTGCCGCACGATCAGCCTGCTGCGCGGCAAGGACAGCGACCTCAATCGTGATTTCCACGTCCTCGAGCAGACGCTCAAAGGCTAGCGCCTCGTCCGACGCCCGGTCCGAATGCGCGGCTCAATTCATTCACAACCCCGTGGATAACTCGCCGCGCGCTGTGGGTAACCTCGTGCGCGGCACGGTCCCGCGCCCGCGCAATGCGCACAACCGGGCTGCAACCCACAGCCCCGCACACAGCATGTCCACACCCGAACCGCTTGAGCGGACGCGGGCTTTTCGAGTTGTCCCCCGGAATTCGGCGCTTCATCATTAGTCTCAGAGTTAATATATGAATCTAGTAAGAACTAGCCGCGAGACCCTGCTCAAGCCGCTCCAAGCGGTGGCGGGCATCATCGAGCGCCGGCACACGCTGCCGATCCTGTCGAACGTTCTCATCCAGCGCGACGGCAGCCGACTCGCCTTCGTCGCGACCGACATCGAGATCGAGATCAGCGCCGACACCTCGACCCAGGCGGAGGGCGGGGACGGCAAGTTGCTCACCGTCGGCGCGCGCAAACTGCTCGACATCCTGCGCGCGCTGCCCGAGGGCGCCGAGGTCACCCTCGCGCAGGGCGAGAAGCGCCTGCAGCTGAAGAGCGGCAAGAGCCGCTTCCAGTTGCAGACCCTTCCCCCGGAAGACTTCCCGCGGCTCGCCGCTCCCGAGGGCGCCGCCGTCGCGCTCTCGCTCCCGCAGAAGGCGCTGAAGGGCCTGCTCGCGCTCGTGCAGTACGCGATGGCGCAGCAGGACATTCGCTACTATCTCAACGGGCTGCTGATGGTCATCGACGCCGGCGAGCTGCGGATGGTCGCGACCGATGGCCACCGCCTCGCGGTGGCGACGCGCGAGGTCGCGGCGGAGGGGCTCGGGCGGCAGGAGGTGATCCTGCCGCGGAAGACCATCATCGAGCTCACCAAGCTCCTCGCCGACACCGACGACCCGGTCGCGATCGAGCTCTCGGCGAGCCAGGCGCGGTTCCGGTTCGGCGGCGTGCTCCTCGCCTCGAAGCTGATCGACGGGAAGTTCCCCGACTACCAGCGCGTCATCCCGAGCGCGCACCCGAAGCAGCTGCGGATCAATCGCCAGCTCCTCGCCCAGGCGCTGCAGCGCGCGGCGATCCTGACGAGCGACAAGTTCCGCGGGGTGCGCTGGGTGCTCGGCGAGGGGAGCTTGCGCATCTCCTGCACCAACACCGAGCAGGAGGAGGCCCAGGACGAGCTCGACGTCGACTACAAGGGCGAGGCGCTCGACGTCGGCTTCAACGTGCAGTACCTCCTCGACGTGCTGAACAACCTGGAGGTCGAGGAGATCGAGGTCGCGCTCGGCGACGCGAACTCGAGCGCACTTGTAACCGTCCCGTCGCGGACCGATTTCAAGTACGTCGTGATGCCGATGCGCATCTAGAGCCGGCAGGGAATGAACGAAGAGCATCAGCCGCCGTCGCCGTCCGCCACCCCCGAAGGCCGGGCGGAGGGGCAGCTCCCGAAACCCGAGTCCCAGCACGACGCCTACGACTCCTCGAGCATCAAGGTGCTCAAGGGCCTGGACGCGGTGCGCAAGCGCCCGGGAATGTACATCGGCGACACCTCCGACGGCACCGGCCTGCATCACATGGTGTTCGAGGTGGTCGACAACGCGGTCGACGAGGCGCTCGCCGGGTTCTGCGACGAGATCATCGTCACGATCCACACCGACAACTCGGTGAGCGTCGTCGACAACGGCCGCGGGATCCCGACCGAGGTCCACAAGGACGACGAGCTCGGACGCTCCGCGGCCGAGATCGTGATGACCGAGCTGCACGCCGGCGGCAAGTTCGACTCGAACTCCTACAAGGTCGCCGGCGGCCTGCACGGGGTGGGCGTCTCGGTCGTCAACGGGCTCTCCGAGTGGCTCCGGCTCACCATCCGGCGCGAGGGGCAGGTGCACTTCATCGAGTTCCGGCGCGGCGAGCCGGTCGCGCCGCTCAAGGTGCTCGGCAAGACCGAGCGGCGCGGGACCGAGGTCCACTTCCTCGCCGCGGCCGAAACCTTCGGCAGCGTCGAGTACCACTACGACATCCTGGCGCGGCGCCTCCGCGAGCTCTCCTTCCTCAACAACGGCGTGCGGATCGTGCTGCTCGACCAGCGCGCGGGCAAGGAGGAGGTGTTCTCGTTCGCCGGCGGGGTGCGCGGCTTCGTCGAGTACATGAACCGCAACAAGCAGGCGCTGCACTCGACCATCTTCCACGCGAGCGGCCAGCGCGAGGGGATGTTCGTCGAGGTGGCGATGCAGTGGAACGACTCCTACCAGGAGCAGGTCCTCTGCTTCACCAACAACATCCCGCAGCGCGACGGCGGTACCCACCTCACCGGCCTGCGCGCGGCGATGACGCGCACGCTGGGCAAGTACATCGACGAGCACGAGATCGCGAAGAAGGCGCGGGTCGAGTGCACCGGCGACGACATGCGCGAGGGCCTCACCTGCGTGCTGTCGATCAAGGTGCCGGAGCCGAAGTTCTCGTCGCAGACCAAGGACAAGCTCGTGTCCTCCGAGGTGCGGCCGGTGGTCGAGGAGATCGTCGCCGAGCGGCTGATGAGCTTCCTCCTCGAGAAGCCGCAGGATGCGCGCATCATCACCGGCAAGATCGTCGACGCCGCGCGGGCGCGCGAGGCCGCCCGCAAGGCGCGCGAAATGACGCGGCGCAAGGGCGTCCTGGAAGGCTTCGGCCTGCCGGGCAAGCTCGCCGACTGCCAGGAGAAGGACCCGAGCTTGAGCGAGCTCTACCTCGTCGAGGGCGACTCCGCCGGCGGCTCGGCGAAGCAGGGGCGCGACCGGAAGTTCCAGGCGATCCTGCCGCTGAAGGGCAAGATCCTGAACGTCGAGCGGGCGCGCTTCGACAAGCTGATCTCGTTCGCGGAGATCGCGACGCTGATCACCGCGCTCGGCACCGGGATCAAGGACGACTACAACCTCGACAAGCTCCGCTACCACCGCATCATCATCATGACCGACGCCGACGTCGACGGCGCGCACATCCGGACGCTGCTGCTCACGTTTTTCTATCGGCAGATGCCGGAGCTGATCGAGCGCGGGCACATCTACATCGCCCAGCCGCCGCTCTACAAGGTGAAGGTGGGCCGCGAGGAGCGCTACCTCAAGGACGACCACGAGCGCGACCAGTTCATGCTGCGCCAGGCGCTCGTCGGCGCCGCGCTCTACCCGCGCAGCCGCGCCGCGCCGATCGAGGGTGACGCGCTCGGCCAGCTCGCCCGGACCTACCTGCTCGCCGAGGCGGTGATCAATCGGCTCTCGCGGCTGATCGACGCCGAGGCGCTATACGCGATCCTGCGCGGCGCGAAGATCGATCTCGCGACCGGCGAGACGGCGCGCGTGAGCGCCGAGGCCGTCATGCGGATGCTCCAGCCCGACGGCGTCAAGGTCTATGCGCGGTACGACGACAAGCTCGAGCGGCACCAGGTGGTGGTCGAGCGGAACCGGCACGGCAACGTGCGCAACAGCGTGATCGACGAGGACTTCGTACTGTCGGGCGATTTCCGGCAGCTGGTCGCGGCGGCGCAGCTCGTCGAGGGGCTGATCGGACCCGGCGCCCACGTGCGGCGCGGGGATCGCGAGACCACCGTCGCCGACTTCGGGCGGGCCGTGCACTGGTTGCGCGCCGAGGTCGAGCGCAACGCCACGGTCCAGCGCTACAAGGGGCTCGGCGAGATGAACCCGGAGCAGCTCTGGGAGACGACGATGGATCCGGCGTCGCGGCGGCTCCTGAAGGTGCAGATCGAGGACGCGATCGCCGCCGACGAGATCTTCATCAAGCTGATGGGCGACGAGGTCGAGCCGCGGCGCGACTTCATCGAGCAGAACGCGCTCGTCGCGCGGCTCGACGTCTGACGCCTGCCCCCCGTCGAGGGGGTGCCGCGCGAAGCGCGGCGGGGGGTTTGACCTAACCCCCGCGCCGCGGCCGCTTCGCCGTCGGCGGCCGCCGCGGCGCCTTCTTCCGCACCGTCCTCGTCGCGCCGGCGCCGCGCTTCGCCGCCACGCGCGCGACCCGCGGTTGGGCGCGTTTCCCGGCGGCTTCCGGCGGCGGCGGCAGGCGCGCCGGCCTGGGCGCGTAGCGGCCGCGCCCGGCTGCGGCGTCGCGCGCCGTGCCGCCGGCGGGCGGAGCCTTCGCTCCGGCGGCGGGCGCCTTCGGCGCCGCTTTCCCCGCGCCCGGCTTTGCCGGCCGGGGCGCGAACTCGAATCCCACCCTGCCGTCCGGCTGGCGCACGAGGAATGCCGAGAACGGCCGCCCCTTCTTCGAGATGAAGCGGTGCAGGAGGTCGGTCTTGCCGGTGGCGAGCAGCTTCAACATCTGCTCGGGCTCGATCGGACGCTGCAGGATGATCTTGCCGGAGCGGAAGTCGCAGGTGCGCCCGGGTCCGACGGCACGCTCGCAGACGTACGCGAGCTCGTGGTCGAACACGCGTGCGCCGCACTTCGGGCAGGCGCCGAGCGGCGTCTTCCCGGAAAAGTCGACCGGTTCCGCGTCGCGCTCCTCCTGGGCGCCCTGCCCGAAGTCGAGCTGCGCGGTGAAGTCCTCGCGCAGCTTGAGCATCGCCGCGAACGGCCGGCCGATGCGGCTGCGGAAGCCCTGCAGCGGACCGATCACGCCGTCCGTGATCAGCGCCTGGGCCTCCTCGGCCTCGATCCGGCGCCCGGCGATGACCTTCCAGATGGCGAAGTCGCAGCTCGCGCACTGGAACTTCTTGTAATTCTCGTTCACGGTGCCGCCGCACTTCGGGCACTTGACCTTCAGCGTCGAGATCGTGTCGTCGGCGAGCGTGCCGCGCTTGATGCGCTCCACGAGGTCCCGCGTCGTCTCGACGATGTGCTCCATGAACTCGTCGCGCCGGAGCCGGCCCTGCTCCATCTGCTTGAGCTTGAACTCCCAGGTGCCGGTGAGCTCGGGCGAGCGCAGCTCGTCGATCCCGAACTTGCCGAGCGCGTAGAGGAGGTCGAAGGCCTTCGCCGTCGGATGCAGCTCGCGGCCGACGCGGTGGACGTAGTCCTCGTAGATGAGGCCCTCGATGATGGAGGCGCGGGTCGCGGGCGTACCGAGGCCTTTCTCGCGCATCGCTTCGCGGAACTCCTCGTCGTCGACGAGCTTGCCGGCGCCCTCCATCGCGGTGAGGAGCGTCGCCTCGGTGTAGCGGGCGGGCGGCTTGGTCCGGTTCGCCTGCACCTCGACCGCGACGGTCGCGACCTTGCCGTCGGGCACCGGTGCGAGCGTCGGCGAGTCCGCGTCCTCGGCCTCCTTGCCGTACACCGCGAGCCAGCCGGCTTGCACCATGACCCGGCCCTCGCTCTTGAACGGCTCGTCCGCGACGCGCGTGATCCGGGTCGTGACGAGGAACTCCGCCGCGGGGAAGAACACCGCAAGGAAACGCTTCGTCACCATATCGTAGAGCTTGGTCTCCGCCTCGGACAGATGCTTCGGCGCCTGCAGCGTCGGGATGATCGCGAAGTGGTCGGAGATCTTCTCGTTGTTGAAGACCCGCTTGTTCGGCCTCACCCAGCCTTCGCCGAGGATCTTGTCGGCGAACGGCGCGTAGCCGCGCGTCGTCGCGGCCTTGCCGCGCAGCATGTCGAGGGTCCTCTTGACCGTGCCGACGTAGTCCTCCGGCAGCGCCCGCGAGTCGGTGCGCGGGTAGGTGAGCACCTTGTGGCGCTCGTACAGCGCCTGCGCGAGCGAGAGCGTCGCGCGCGCGGAAAACCCGAACCGGCCGTTCGCCTCGCGCTGCAGGCTCGTCAGGTCGTACAGCAGCGGCGGCGCCTGCGTGGTCGGCTTCGACTCCTCGGTGACGAGCCCCAGCTTGCCGAGGCACTTCGCGCGGATCGCTGCGGCGCGCGCCTCGTCCCAGAGCCGCTCGGCGCGGGCGTCGGGATCGTCGTCCTTGCGTTCGAAGCGCTCGTCGAACCACCGCCCCTGGTAGGTCCCGCCGCGACCCTCGAAGGTGCCGTGGACCTCCCAGTAGTCGCGCGCGACGAAGCTCTTGATCCGGCTCTCGCGCTCGACGAGGATCGCGAGCGTCGGCGTCTGGACCCGGCCGACGGTGGTCTTGTAGAACCCGCCGTCCTTCGAGTTGAACGCGGTCATCGCGCGCGTGCCGTTGATGCCCACCAGCCAGTCGGATTCCGAGCGGCTGACCGCGGCGTCGGCGAGCGGGTGCATCTCGCGGTCGGTCCGCAGGCTCTCGAAGCCCTCGCGGATCGACGCCGGCGTCATCGACTGCAGCCACAGCCGCTGGATCGGCTTCCTCGCGCTGGCGTGGCGGACGATGTAGCGGAAGATGAGCTCGCCCTCCCGCCCGGCGTCGCAGGCGTTGATGAGTCCGTCGACGTCCTTGCGTTTCATCAGGCCCACGAGCAGCTTCAGCCGGTCGGCGGACTTCTCGATCGGCTTCAGGTCGAAGTGCGGCGGGATCACCGGCAGGTGCGCGAACGACCACTTGCCGCGCTTCACTTCGAAGGCTTCGGGCGCGGCGAGCTCGAGCAGGTGCCCGATCGCCGACGAGAGCAGGTACTCGTCGGACTCGAAGTACTCGCCGCGGCGCGTGAAGCCGCCCAGCGCCCGCGCGATGTCGTTGGCGACGGAGGGCTTTTCGGCGATGATGAGTTTCTTGGCCACTCGGGCGGCGCTGAAGCTTCGGCGCGCCAGCAAGCCGGGCGCGCTCGTCAGGGAGCGCCGAAGTTTAAGGATCCGTCCGGCGGGAGGCAAGCCGGACGCCGCGCGAGGCGCTAATGGATGTGGCGCGGGCCGCCTTCGGGCAGCAGTTCTTCGAGGATCAGCGTATCGACGCTGCCGCGGCGGGCCCACAGCACCATCAGCGTGATCACCTTGAGCTTGTCGAGCTCGACCGCGTCGTCCTCGATCGCCATCGCGCGGTCGATGATCAGCTCGCGCAGCGGCGGCGTGAGCACGCGCGCGCCCTCCAGGAAGGCGAGGAAGCCGCGGCTCTCGGTCGACAGCTTCGCGAGCTCGTCGGCGGTGTAGCCGCGGAACCCGTCGCACAGCTCGAGCGCCTCGGGATAGACGTCGCCCTGCGGCGTGCCGAGGCCGCGCAGCCAGTCGAGCGCGTCGTGGATGTCCTCGTTCTCGAAACCCGCGGCCGTGAGCTTCTCCGCGAGCGCGTCGTGGTCGGCCGGCGTGGCGTCGTTGTGGTAGTAGTTCTCGAACAGGTAGACGAGGATCTCGAACATCGAGGTGTGGACGGCTCCTAAGCGATGCGCTGGTATCGCCCGCCGGGCAGGCTCGCGACCCTGCCGTCTAGCTCCAGTTGCAACAGCATCGCCGATACGGTATCGGGCGTCAAGCCGCTGCGCTGGCACAAGGTGTCAACATTGCACGGGTCGTGGCCCAGATGCGCGAGCAATTCGTGCGCTACTTCCGCTGACGATTGCTGCACAGTGCGCGTCGGCGCCGGCCCGCCCAGCTCGCCGAGCACGTCCTGCGCGCTTTCGACGAGCTTCGCGCCCTCCTTGATGAGGGCGTGGCAGCCCTTCGAGAGCGGCGAGTGGATCGAGCCCGGGATCGCGAACACGTCGCGTCCCTGCTCGGCCGCGAGGCGGGCGGTGATGAGCGAGCCGCTCGCCAGCGCCGCCTCGACGACCAGCACGCCGCGCGCGAGCCCGCTGATCAGGCGGTTGCGGCGCGGGAAATTGCCGCCGATCGCCGGCGTCCCGAGCGGAAACTCCGACAGCACCGCGCCGCGCTCGGCGATCGCGCGCTGCAGCTCGGCGTTGCGCGGCGGGTAGGCGACGTCGACGCCCGACCCGAGGACCGCGATCGTCGAGCCTTCGCCCGCGATCGCCCCGCGGTGCGCGGCGGCGTCGATGCCGAGCGCGAGACCGCTTACGATCGTGAGCCCCGCCTCGCTGAAGGCGCGCGCGAAGCTCGTCGCGTTTGCGATCCCCTGGGGCGTCGCATTGCGGCTGCCGACGATCGCCAGGCTCGCGCGCGCGAGAAGGTCGGTGCGTCCGTCGACGTAGAGGAGCGCGGGCGGATCGGCGATCTCGAGGAGCCGCGGCGGGTACTCGCGGTCGGCGAGGGTGACGATGGCGTGCCCCGGCGCGTCGGCCCACCGCAGGGCGGTCGCGACGGCGGCGTCCTCGGTCGCGAGGATCCGGCCCGCGAGGGTCTCGCCGACCGCGCGCGCGAGCGCCGCGCGCCCGGCGCCGAGCGCGTGCGACGGCAGGCCGAACTCGGAGAGAAGCTTGCGCAGCGTCTGGCCGCCGAGCCCCGGCGCGAGCGTCAGGCGGAGCCAGGCGGCGAGCTCGGGGTCCGGCATCGGCCGGCTGCCGGGCTCACGGCGTGGTGACGAAATCCCCCGGTGCGACCTGTCGCTCGACGCCCAGCGTGAGCGCGTACGAGAGATTCTCGAAGACCCGGAACACCATCATCAGGCCGTAGCGCTCTTCCGGCAGCGGAAAAGGCTTCGTGCGCGGCTCCCCCATGTAGTAGGGGCCGGTGCTGCGGTCGTTGTAGATCGTCGTGCTGCGCGAGATCGCGAGCACGTGACCCGGCTCGACGCCGTGCTTGGCGCCGCGGTTGATGCTGACGACGGCGAGGTTGCCCGTCTCGCCGCCGTAGCGCTGCTGGGACTCGCGGGCGCCGGCGGCGCCCTGCTTGTAGTAGTCGGTGCGCGCGTCGGTGACGCCGCCGTAGATCGACATGATCCGGCCGCGGATCGGCTTCTCCGGCGCCCGCGGCGCGTACGCGAAGATCTGCGGCTGCGGCGCGACCACGAGTCGATCGCCCGTCGTGATCTCCTGCGTCGCGGTCAGGATCTGGACGGTCGCCGGATCCCCCAGCCGCGTGAGCCGCGCCGAGCCGAGGTAGACGGCCTCGTAACCCAACGTCTCGTCGGTGTCCGGGTCCACGAGCGCGATGCCGCGCCGGTACACCTGCCACAGCGGTTCCTTGCTGGCGCCGAAGCCGTCGACGTAAGCGCGCGAGTCCGAGCCGATGTTGTAGCGGCCCTCCTGCGTCGCGACGATCTTGGGCGCGCCGTCGAGGCCGCCGCGCTCGATGACGAGCGGCTGGGTGAGGAACGGCTCGATGACCTTCAGCGGAATGGTCGGGATCGCCTCGGTCGCGAGCCGCTCCGCGCGGACGCGCGGCCGGACGTCCGGGGGCGCCGCGGTGACGGCGGTGACGGCGGGGACGGCGGGGACGCCCGCGGGGCGCTCGATCGCGAGCGTGGGTCCCGCGCGGTCCAGCCGCACGACGCTGCCGGGATAGATCAGGTGCGGGTTGCGGATCTGCTCCTTGTTCAGCCGCCAGATCTCCGGCCAGCGCCAGGGTTCCTTGAGGAACTTCGTCGCGATGTCCCACAGCGTGTCGCCCTTTTGCACGGTGTAGCTGTCCGGCGCGCCCGGCGCCAGCTCGAGGACGTTTCCGCGCTGGTCGGCCTGTTGCTGCGCCCACGCCCCCGCGAGCCCGAGCGCGAGGGTCAGCAGAATCGCCGTGCTAGACTTCTTGAACATAGCGACCTCGATCCAATCTTAGACTAAGTGTTTGATTTGGTTCGCCTGGCGGAGCTAGTCTAAGGACTTCCTTGAAATTCTGCACCTAATTATTTCACGCAGCAAGCAATTGATGGCTCTACTCAATATCCTCCGCTACCCCGATCCCCGGCTGCACAAGGTCGCCCGGCCCGTCGAGCGGGTCGACGACGCGATCCGGCAACTCGTCCGGGACATGGCCGAAACCATGTACGCCGCGCCGGGCATCGGGCTCGCGGCCACCCAGGTCGACGTCCACAAGCGGATCATCGTGATCGACGTGTCGGAGACCCGCAACGAGCTCGTCGTGCTGATCAACCCGGAGATCGTCTGGCGGGCCGCGACCGAGAAGGAGTGCGAGGAGGGGTGCCTGTCGGTGCCGGGGGTCTACGAGACGGTCGTTCGGCCCGAGCGGGTCAGGGTGCGCGCGCTCGACACCGATGGCGTCGTGTTCGAGCGCGAAGCCGACGGGTTGCTCGCCGTCTGCATCCAGCACGAGATGGATCACCTGCAGGGCAAGGTGTTCGTCGAGTACCTGTCCCGCCTGAAGCAGAGCCGCATCCGCGCCAAGATGCAGAAGCAGCTCCGGCAGACCGCCTGAGCGCGCTCCCCCGCGCGGCGTCGCACGCCCGCGCCCTCGGTTCCCGTCATGCGACTCGTCTTCGCCGGAACGCCCGGGTTCGCGGTGGCCGCCCTCGAAGCGGTCGCGGCGGCGGGCCACTCGCTGGCCGCGGTGCTGACCCGGCCGGATCGCCCGGCCGGCCGCGGTCTCGCGACCGGCGCGAGTCCGGTGAAGCAGGCTGCCGAGCGCCGCGGCATCCCCATCCTGCAGCCCGCCACGCTCAAGGACGCAACGGTGCAGGCGCGCCTCGCCGAGTTCGCGCCCGACGCGCTCGTCGTCGCCGCCTACGGCTTGATCGTGCCGCAAACGGTCCTCGATCTGCCGCGCCTCGGCGCGCTGAACGTCCACGCGTCGCTGCTCCCGCGGTGGCGCGGGGCGGCGCCGATCCAGCGGGCCCTGCTCGCGGGCGACCGCGTCACCGGCGTCTGCATCATGCAGATGGACGCGGGGCTCGACACCGGCCCGGTGCTCCTGCGCGAGGCGTTGCCGATCGCGCCGCAGGAGACCGGCGGGACGCTGCACGACAAGCTCGCCGCCCTCGGCGCGCGGCTCATCGTCACCGCCCTCGACGGGCGCGCGCGCGGAACGCTCCGGGCGGCGCCGCAATCGAGCGACGGCGTGACCTACGCGGCGAAGATCGAGAAGCGGGAGACGCACATCGACTGGTCGCGCACCGCCGCCGAAGCCGAGCGCCAGGTGCGGGCGTTCGACCCCGCGCCCGGCGCCGCGGCGCGGGTGCGGGGGGCGGACTTGAAGATCTGGCGGGCCGGGGTCGCCGACGCGGGCGGTGCCCCGGGGACGGTGCTCGCCGCCGACGCGGATGGACTCGTCGTCGCCTGCGCCGACGGGGCGCTTCGCGTGGCGGAGCTGCAACGGGCGGGGGGGCGGCGCCTTGCGGCCGCGGCGTACCTGCGCGGCTTTCCCCTCGCCCCCGGCGACCGGTTCGAACCGGTGTAACAAACGGAAACAATTGAATTTTCTCCGCCGGCCCCCATCTGACGCGATGCGCAAGAGGGTTGCGCATTTCGGAGGACACGAATGATCGGTAACTGGCTGAAGACCGGGCTCCCGATGGCGGGGATCCTGGCGCTGTTCGGCGCGATCGGCGGCGTGATCGGCGGCCAGCAGGGCATGCTCGTCGCGCTCGGGATCGGCGGCGCGCTGAATTTCTTCGCCTACTGGTTCTCGGACAGGATGGTGCTCGCGCTGTACCGCGCGCAGGAGGTCGACGAGACCTCGGCGCCGCAGTTCTACCGCATGGTGCGGGAGCTCGCGGCGCGCGCCGGGCTGCCGATGCCGCGGGTGTACCTGATCGACCAGGCGCAGCCGAACGCGTTCGCGACCGGCCGCAACCCCGAGCACGCCGCGGTCGCCGCGACCACCGGGCTGCTCGGCCTGCTCACGCCGCGGGAGCTGCGCGGGGTCATGGCGCACGAGCTGGCGCACGTGAAGCATCGCGATATCCTGATCGCGACGATCTCGGCGACCGTCGCCGGGGCGATCTCGACGCTCGCCCACTTCGGCATGTTCTTCGGCGGCGCGCGCGACGACGACGAAGGCGGGGGCAACCCGATCCTCGCGATCCTGGTGCTCGTCCTCGCGCCCATCGCCGCGCTGCTGATCCAGCTCGCGATCTCGCGCACGCGCGAGTTCGGCGCCGACCGCGGCGGCGCGGCGATCTGCGGCGACCCGCGCGCGCTCGCCGACGCGCTGGCGAAGATCGATGCGTATGCGCGCGGCATCCCGCTGCCGACGGCGGAGGCTCATCCCGCGACCGCGCAGATGATGATCGTCAACCCGCTCTCGGGCGGCGGTATCAAGGGGCTGTTCAGCACGCATCCGGCGACCGAGGAGCGGATCGGGCGGCTGCTCGCGATGGCCTGACGGCGCTCGGACCCGAATCGGCGAAGCGCCGGGCCTCGTGCCCGGCGCTTTGCTTCCCTCACCCCTCACCCGCAGCCTTCGGCGGCGGGCGCGGGGAACGGCGTGGTCGTCCCGGTCAATTCGACCGGGACGAACCACTCGGCCCGATATAATCGGCGCGCTTCGCCGATGCTCACGCCGCCCCTCTCGCACACGCTCGCCGCAGCGAGCCGCGTGGTTGCGCGTGTGCTGGGGGGCGCGAGCCTCACCGCCGCCCTCGAGCGGGACGCGCGCGGGCCCGCGCGTCCGGCGGTGCAGGATCTCGCCTACGGGACGCTGCGCGACTACGGCGCGCCGGAGGCGATCCTCGCAGCGCTCGCGCGGAAGCCGATTCCCGATCGGCCCGTTCGCGCCTTGCTGCTCTGCGCGCTGCACGCGCTGCGGCACGAGCGTCGCGCCCCGCACACCGTCGTCGACGAGGCGGTCACCGCATGCGCCGGGATCGGGCACGGCGCGGCGCGCGGGTTCGTGAACGCGCTGCTGCGCAACTACCTGCGGCGCCGGGAGGCGCTCGAGGCCGAGGCCCGCGCCTCCGATGCGGCACGCTTCGGTTACCCCGGCTGGTGGATCGAGCGCGTGCGCCACGCCTATCCCGGCGCGTGGGAAGCGGTGCTGGCCGCGGGCAATGCCCACCCGGGGATGACGCTACGCGTGAACCGCCGCAAGCTGTCCGTCGACGCCTATCTCGCGCAGCTCGCCGCGCGCGGCATGGACGCTCGGCGCGCCGGCGCCGCCGCCGTCCGCTTGTCGCGGCCGTGCGACGTCGAGGCGCTGCCCGGGTTCGCCGCGGGCGAGGTGTCGGTCCAGGACGCGGGCGCGCAGCTCGCGGCGCCGCTGCTCGATGCGCGCGACGGGATGCGTGTCCTCGACGCCTGCGCCGCCCCCGGCGGGAAGACCGCGCACGTCCTCGAGCTCGCCGCCGTCGACCTCCTCGCGATCGACCGCGACCGCGCGCGCGCCCCCCGGATCGCGGCGAACCTCGAGCGGCTCGGGCTCGCGGCGCAAATTCGCGTCGCCGACGCGGGCGATCCGCAGGGCTGGTGGGACGGCGAGCCGTTCGACCGCGTCCTGCTCGATGTGCCGTGCAGCGCCTCCGGCGTGGTGCGGCGGCATCCCGACATCAAATGGCTCCGGCGCGGCACCGACCTCGCCGGGTTCGCGCGCGAGCAGTCGCGGCTCGCCGATGCGCTGTGGCGGGTGCTCGCCGCCGATGGTAAATTGCTCTACGCCACGTGCTCGGTGTTCCCCGAGGAGAACGGCGCAGTGATCGACGCTTTCCTCGCCCGCCACGACGACGCACGCCGGCTGCCCCTGCCCGGTCTCGGCGACGGGCAGCTCCTGCCCGACGGCGAGCACGACGGGTTCTTCTATGCCCTGCTCGAGAAGCGGTGACGCATGACGCGGACCCTGAGCACGCTTCTCGCCGCCGCGGCGATCGCGGCCGCGCCGCTGGCGGCCGAGGAGATCGCGGTCGACTCGACGCGCCTCGTCGGCTCGAACGAAGGAATCGTGCTGAACGCCGACTTCACGCTCGACCTCACCTCGCGCCTCGAGGACGTGCTCGCGCAGGGCGTGCCGCTCTACTTCCTCGTCGAATTCGAGTGTTACCGCCCACGCTGGTACTGGCTCGACGAGAAGATCGGCGACGCTACGCTGACCGCGCGGCTGTCGTTTCACGCGCTCACCCGTACCTACCGGCTGTCGACCGGCGCGCTGCACCAGAGCTTCGCGACGCTCGACGAGGGCCTGCGCGCGCTCGGCCGGGTGCGCGAATGGCTGGTGCTCCCGCCCGGCGCGTTGCAGTCGGACGCCACCTACAACGCCTACGTGCGGATGCGGCTCGACACCGCGCAGCTGCCGAAACCCTTCCAGGTGAGCGCGCTCGCGAACCGCGACTGGAGTCTCGCCTCGGCGTGGAAGAAGTGGCAGCTGAACGGCGCGTCGACCGCCAACGAGGGCGCGCGATGACCTACGTCCTCGTCGCCAGCGCCGCCCTCGGCGGGATCCTGCTGTTCCTGCTCGCCGTGGCGAGCGCCAACACCACGATCTTCGAGAGCCACTATCCGCTGCTGCTCGTCCTCAACGCGGCGATCGCGGCGGCGCTGCTCGGGCTGGTGGGCTACCAGCTGCTCAGCCTGCGGCGCGCGCTGCGCGGGCGCGTGTTCGGCTCGCGGCTGACGCTGCGGCTGCTCGTGCTCTTTGTGGTGATGGCGGTCGTCCCGGGCGTGCTGGTCTACACGGTGTCGGTGCAGTTCCTGACCAAGAGCATCGAGTCGTGGTTCGACGTGCGGGTGGACACCGCGCTCGAGAGCGGCCTCAGCCTCGGGCGCAGCGCGCTCGATATCATGCTCGGCGAGCTGCGCGGGAAGGCCCGCGTGATGGGGCTGGAGCTGTCCGACCTGCCGCCGGTGCAGCAGCCGCTCGCGCTCGACCGGCTGCGCGCGCAGGCCGGCGTCGACGAGGCGATGCTCCTCGCCGGGAGCGGCGCGCCGCTCGCGGGCGCGAGCCGCGCGCCGACGCGCCTCGTCCTCGACTCGCCGCCGGCCCCGGTCCTGCGCCAGGTGCGCCAGGCGCGCGAGTACGCCGCAATCGAGACGCTCGGCGAGAAAGGGCTGCGGCTGCGCGTGATCGTGCCGCTGGCCGGGGGCGGGATCGCGGAGGAGACGCGGCTCCTCCAGCTCACGCACGCGGTGCCGCCGTCGCTCGCGGCGACCGCGGAGACGGTGCAATCGGTTTATCGCGACTACCGGGAGCTCTCGCTCCTGCGCGTCGGGCTCAAGCGCATCTACCTGCTCACCCTGACGCTGACGCTGCTGCTCGCGCTGTTCTCCGCCATCGCGCTCGCGTTCATCCTGAGCCGCCGCCTCTCCGAGCCGCTCGGCGAGCTCGCCGAGGCGACGCTCGCCGTCGCGCGCGGCGACTACAGCCGCCGCCCGAAGGTGACCAGCCGCGACGAGCTCGGCGTGCTCACGCGGTCGTTCAACAGCATGATCGGGCAGCTCGACGACGCCCGCGCGGTCGCCGAGACGAACCGGGTGCAGGTGGAGAACGCCAAGGCCTACCTGGAGAGCATCCTCGCGAACCTGTCGGCGGGCGTGCTCACGTTCGACGAAGCATTCCGCCTCCAGGTCGCGAACAGCGCCGCCGCGACGATCCTCCTCCAGGACGTGGCGGCCTCGACCGGCGGGCCGCTCGCCGGCTCGCCGCAGCTCGAGGCGCTCGACCGGGCAATCCGCGAGGGGTTCGCGGCGGGCGCACCGGAGTGGCAGCGGCAGCTCGACCTCGCCGACGGCGGGCTGACCCTGCTCGTGCGCGGCTCGCGCCTGCCGGGCGGCGGCGGCTACGTCGTGATCTTCGACGACATCACGCAGCTGATCGCCGCGCAGCGCGCCGCCGCCTGGGGCGAGGTCGCGCGCCGGCTCGCCCACGAGATCAAGAACCCGCTCACCCCGATCCAGCTCTCGGCGGAGCGGCTGCAGGGCAAGCTCGCCGAGCGGCTCAAGCCCGAGGATCGCGAGACGCTGGTGCGCGCGACCCAGACGATCGTCAGCCAGGTCGCCGCCATGCAGGCGATGGTCGACGAGTTCGGCGAGTACGCGCGCACTCCGGCGCCGAGCCTGGTGGCGCTCGACCTCAACGCCCTGGTGAGCGAGGTGCTCGCGCTGTACGGGCATTCGCGCGCGCGGATCACCGCCCGGCTCGACCCGGGCCTGCCGCCGGTCCGCGGCGACGGGACGCAGCTGCGGCAGGTGATCCACAACCTGCTGCAGAACGCCGAGGACGCGCTCGCCGACCGCCCCAACCCGCGGATCGAGGTGCGCACCGAGCACGCGGGCAGCCTCATCCGGCTCTCGATCACCGACAACGGCGGCGGCTTCGCCGAATCGGTCATGAAGCGCGCGTTCGAGCCCTACGTGACGACCAAGCCGAAGGGCACCGGCCTCGGGCTCGCGATCGTGAAGAAGATCGTCGACGAGCACCACGGCACGGTGAGCATCGAGAACCGCACCGGCGGTGCGGGCCGGAGCGGCGCGGCGGTGACGATCGCGCTCCCGCTCGCCGCCTGAGGGACGCGGCGGAGGAACATGGCGACCATCCTGGTAGTCGACGACGAAATCGGCATCCGCGAGCTCTTGTCGGAGATCCTCGCCGACGAGGGCCACACGGTGCGGCTCGCGTCGGATGCGACCGCGGCGCGCGAGCTGCGGGTGCGCGAGCGGCCGGATCTCGTGCTCCTCGACATCTGGATGCCCGACACCGACGGCATCTCGCTCCTCAAGGAATGGGCCGCCGGCGGGCAGCTCACCATGCCGGTGGTGATGATGTCGGGGCACGCCACCATCGACACCGCGGTGGAGGCGACGCGCATCGGGGCGCTCGACTTCCTCGAGAAGCCGATCGCGATGCAGAAGCTGCTCACCACGGTCAAGCGCGCGCTGCGCACCCCGGAGGCGGCGCCGGCGGCGGGCCTCGCGCTCGCGAACCTCGGGCGCTCGCCGGTGATCGTGGATCTGCGCAAGCGCCTCGCGCAGCTCGCGCAGGTCGGCGCCTCGTTGCTGCTGCGCGGCGAGCCCGGCGTGATGCCGGAGCTCTTCGCCCGCGCGCTCGCTCCGCCCGGCACGCCATGGGCGAGCGCCGGCGCGGCGCTCGCCGAGTCCCCGCAGGAGCATCTCGCGCAGGCCGCCGGCGGAATCCTGTTCGTCGAGGAGCTCGCGAGCCTGAGCCGCGTGCAGCAGCGCAACCTCGCGTTCATCGCCGCCCGTGCCGAGCGCCAGAGGGTGCGCCTCGTGTCGTTCACGGTCGAGGATCCGCGGCGGCTCGTCGACGAGCGCGGCTTCGACGCGCCGCTGCTTGCGCAGCTCTCGCAGGTGGTGCTCGCGCTGCCGGCGCTGCGCGAGTATGCGGAGGACATCCCGGAGATCGCGTCGATGCTGCTCGCGCAGCTCGTCGAGGCGCGCTTCTGCCCGCCGCGCGAGTTCTCGACCGCCGCCCTCAACAGCCTGCGCAACTTCGCCTGGCCGGGGAATCTCGAGGCGCTGCAGCAGGTCGTGCGCAGCGCCGCGCTCACCACGCTCGAGGACGAGATCGGCGCCGAGGACGTGAGCCGCGCGCTGCCGCCGGCCGACGCGCCGGCCGCGTTCGCCGGGCTGCCGCTCGACCTGCCGCTGCGGGAGGCCCGCGAAGCGTTCGAGCGCGCCTACTTCGAGCATCATCTCGCGCGCGAGGGGTCGATGAGCCGGCTCGCCGAGCGCAGCGGGCTCGAGCGCACGCACCTGTACCGGAAGCTGCGGCAGCTCGGGCTGGGGCCGGCTAAGAAGGAGGACTGACCGGGGCCAGCTTGAGGCCGACCTTGGTGATCCGGTCGCCGTCCATCTCGCGCACCGTCAGGCGCATGCGCCCGAGGGCGACCCGGTCGCCGGGGACCGGCGGCTTGCGCAGCGCGCGGCGGAGGTACTCTTCCAGCGTGAGCCCCGCGTCGGCGGGGGCGATCGGGATCTCGTAGAACTGCGCCACGTCGCCGAGCCGCGCGGCGCCCTCCAGCGCGAAGTCGCCGTACACCGCGCGCGAGGCGAGGGGCCCGCTCTGTGGCTCGGCCGCGAACAGGTCGGCCAGCCGCTCGACGTCGGTGGCGCGCGCGATCAGCGATGCCACGTCCCCGGGCTCGATCGTCGCCCACGCCGACAGCGGTACCCGGGCGCCGTGCCGGAACAGTCCGGCGATGGATGCGCCTTCCGGGAGGTCGAGATCCCCCGGGCGCATCCCCGCTGCGCGGCTCTCCGGCGCCACCGCGAATTGCACGGCCTCCCACTCGTCGCGCTTGCCCCCGACGATCGGCGTCCGGACGAGGGGCTCGGGGCGCGGCGGCAGCGCGACGCGCAGCCGCCGCGCGCCCGCGGCGACGGTGGAGCCCTGCAAGAGGAGCGACATGAGCACGACGAAGAACGCGAAGTTGAAGAGCGTGCGGGCGCCCTCGACCCCGGCGAGGAGCGGGAAGAGCGCGAGGATGATCGGCACCGCCCCGCGCAGCCCGACCCACGCGATGAATGCCGTGTCGCGCGCCGCGAAGCCGAACGGCGAGAGGCAGGCGACCACCGCCGCGGGCCGGGCGACGAGCATCAGCCAGACCGAGACACCGAGCGCCGGCCACGCGATCGCCGGCAGCTCCGACGGGGTCACGAGCATGCCGAGGAGGAGGAACATCGCCGCCTGGGAGAGCCAGGCAAAGCCGTCCATCGCCCGGAGAGCGTCTTCGCTCGCGTGCGTCGCCCGGTTGCCGACGATGAGGCCGGCGAGATAGACGGCGAGGAAGCCGCTGCCGCCGATGCGGTTCGTGAGCGCGAAGACGAGCACGCCGCCGGCCACCGTCAGCAGCGCGTACAGCCCCGTGGACAGGCGCACGTGCCCGAGCAGCCAGGCGAGCGCGATGCCCGACACGAGCCCCGCCGCGCCGCCGATCCCGAACTGGAGCACGAGCTCGGCGAGGATCGACGGGCCGGCGGCCGCGACCCCGTGCCTCACGACCTCGATCAGGGCGATGGTGAGGAAAACCGCCATCGGATCGTTCATCCCCGACTCGAGCTCGAGCGCGGCGGTGAGGCGCTCGTTCAAGCGAGCGCCGCTCGTGCGCACGATCGCGAACACCGCGGCAGCGTCGGTCGAGCCGACGATCGCGCCGAGCAGGACGCCGTAGCGCCAGTCGAACCCGGTCACCGCGGTCGCGAACGCGCCGACCAGCCCGGCGGTGAGGATCACGCCCAGCGTCGCGAGCGAGACAGCCGGTGCGAGCGCGACGCGGAACAGTGCGTAACGCGTCCGCATCCCGCCGTCGAGCAGGATCACGGCCAGCGCGAGGTTGCCGACGAGGAAGCTCAATTCGATGTCGTCGAACTGGATCCCGCCCGGCCCGTCCTCGCCGGCGAGCATTCCGACCACGAGGAACACGAGCAGGAGCGGCAGGTTCGCGCGCTGCGACACCCAGCCGAACAGGATCGCGGCGAGGAGGAGCGCCGCGCCGAGCGCGAGGGTTTCGTAGGCGGCGGTCACGCACCGATGTTAACCGCCCGCCCCCGGCGCCCGTGCCACGGACCACGGCGGCTACAGCGGCGGGATGCGTCCGCCCGCGCGCTCGCGCGAAGGGGTTCGCCCGGCCGTCGCCGGGGAAAAAGCATACAATCCGCGCCCTCGACAGGGAGCCACGGGTTGAAGATCGTCATCCTCGGCGCCGGCCAGGTGGGCTCGACGCTCGCCGAGAGCCTCGTGTCCGAGCAGAACGACATCACCGTCGTCGACCTGAATCCGGCGCGCCTCCGGGACCTCCAGGACCGGTTCGACCTGCGCACCGTGGTGGGCCAGGCGGCCCATCCCTCGACGCTGGTCGAGGCCGGCATGGAGGACGCCGACATGGTCATCGCCGTCACGCAGGCCGACGAGACCAATCTCGTCGCCTGCAAGATCGCGGCGCAGCTCTTCAACACCCCGACCAAGATCGCGCGGGTGCGCTCGCGCTCGATCGTCGCGCGCGCAGAGCTGCTCGCGAGCGAGGGCTTCGCGGTCGATTACGCGATCAGCCCGGAGGACATCGTCACCGAGTACATCAGCCGGCTGATCGAGTTCCCGGAGGCGCTGCAGGTGCTCGATTTCGCCGGCGGCCGGGTGACGATGGTGGCGGTGCGGGCGGTCGAGGGCGGGGCGCTCGTCGGCCATCCGCTGAAGGACCTGCGCCGGCACGTGCCGTCGGTCGATGCGCGGGTCACGGCGATCTTCCGCGGCGACCAGGCGATCATCCCCGACGGCGACACCGTGGTGCGCGCCGGCGACGAGGTGTTCCTGCTCGCGGACACGCGGCACATCCGGCAGGTGATGCGCGAGCTGCGCAAGATGGACAAGCCGGTGAAGCGGCTGATGATCGCCGGCGGCGGCAACATCGGCCTGCGGCTCGCGCGCGCGCTCGAGGGCGACTACCAGGT
>Ga0187892_10000477_pt1 | contig 103613 bp, 99 predicted proteins | sample MA1701073metaG_FD_139345 | JGI IMG/M metagenome (GOLD analysis project Ga0187892, IMG submission 139345) | Bio-ooze microbial communities from a basaltic lava cave in the Kipuka Kanohina Cave System on the Island of Hawaii, USA - MA170107-3 metaG ... | reverse complement strand
ATCCTGACGCATGGTGGCGTGACTCCTTGTTGGTTGCTGAAACCGATCTCGACAATCGAATTCCAGCAGGTCACGCCGCCTTCTTCAACTCACAGCCGTACACAAGATTCGGTTATAGCTCCGGCGAGAACGCTTTGAATGGAAAAGCCTTTCGGCGCATCCGATAACTGAGACTTTCGGCATTCTGGGATAATCAACCGATGAACAAGAGGGCTGATGCAGCTGAAGTGCTTTTCGATCCGGCTGATCATCTGCCCGAAGGCCTCGGCGAGATCCGCAACCACCAGACCGAGCTTCCCCGGATCGCCAGAGACAAGAAGCTCGTCGCACAGATCGAGGCCAAGCTCGAGCAGCTGCCGACGCACCACGACCTCTACTTGCGCGACTCCCGCAAGATAGACTTTCTTGCGCCCGAGAGCGTGCATCTGGTGGTCACATCGCCGCCCTACTGGACGCTGAAGGACTACAACGTCAGCGAAGGACAGATGGGCCACATCGAGGACTACGACAAGTTTCTCGACGAACTGGACAAAGTCTGGAAGGCCTGCTTTCACGCCCTGGTTCCGGGCGGCCGCCTGATTTGCGTGGTCGGCGACGTGTGCCTCTCGCGCCGCAAGAACAAGGGCGAGCACTTGGTCATGCCCTTGCATGCGTCCATCCAGGAGCATTGCAGGGCCATCGGCTACAACAACCTCGCGCCGATCATCTGGCACAAAATCGCCAACGCCGTATATGAGGCGACTGGCAATGGAGGTGGGTTCCTCGGCAAGCCTTATGAGCCGAACGCAGTCATCAAGAACGATATCGAGTTCATCCTCATGGAGCGGAAGCCCGGCGGCTACCGCAGCCCGAGCGTGGCGACTCGCGTACTCAGCGTCATTCCCAGCGATCTGCACAAGGCCTGGTTCCAGCAAATCTGGACTGGCGTCACCGGCGCATCTACGAAGGAACACCCGGCACCATATCCGCTGCAGCTCGCTGAGCGCCTCATCCGCATGTTCAGCTTCGTCGGGGACACGGTGCTTGACCCTTTCATGGGAACCGGGACTAGCAACGTCGCCGCTGCCAAGTGGGGCCGGAACAGCATCGGGATCGAGGTCGACCCGCACTACTTCGAGATGGCTGCCAAGCGGCTGGACCGGGAGACGCCGAAGCTACTCGCCGCTGAACGAAAGATCCGCACCCATTGATCAATGCCGGACTACGACAAAGAGCTTGCCAAGGCAGTCCAGTATTTCTGGCGAGTCCGCGCGAAGCAGCACAAGCGCCAAGGTAAAGGCTCGGGCCAGAAGGACGCGGGAAATCGGGCTGCAGTAACCGGAGGCAAACACGCGGATGGCTTTGTCAGGCTCATCGCGGGAATCGTCAAGAACGCTGGCCTGCGGAACGTCCAGATCAATATTTCAGAGAAGAAGCAGCGCACGCTCCCTGGCTTCTACCGCCCGTCTAAGGAGTGGGATCTCGTAGTCCTTTCCGGCAACAGCCTGGTTGCCGTGGTCGAGGTGAAATCCCAGGTCGGCAGCTTCGGCAACAACTTCAACAACCGCGTCGAAGAAGCGCTCGGTAACGCGACCGACTTCTGGGCCGCGTATCGAGAAGGCATCTTCAAGCCGTCGCAGAAGCCCTGGCTCGGATACCTATTCATGCTTGAAGCACGGCCAGAATCCATACGTGCTACGCAGCGGATTGGTCTGAATCCCTATGCGGTGGACGAGGCGTTCCAGGAGCGTAGCTACGCGAAGCGGTACGAATTGGTTTGCGAAAGACTTCTCCGCGATCGGCTGTACGACGCCGCATGCTTTTTCACTTCAAACGCCACGACCGGAAGACGCGGTGTGTACGAGCAGCCGAATGAGGAACTTGGAATCCGCAATTTCGCGATTTCCCTCCACGCTCGGGCGGCGGCGTTTGCGCGCGTAGGGTAGATACTTTAGGACTATAGGCGATGGCATCGGACAGTAAGAGCCCCATGGCACCCACTGCCGGCGAGACCAAAATCGACGAAGGGCATCGGCTTCTTGGTGAGCTGGTGAACACGCACAAAGGGTTGGTTCTCAGCGACGATAACGAAGCGAACACGCGCGCAAAGGTAATCGACGCAGTCCTGAGACGAGTATTAGGTTGGAAAGACGAGGACATCCAATGGGAAGAGCGCGTCTCAGAGGACAAGAAGACTACATATGCAGACTATCTGCTCAAGACTGCAAACACCTTGGTAATTGTCGAGGCAAAAAAAGCGGGGGCCGCATTTGTGCTGCCCACGAAGATCACTTCGGCGCGACTAGGAGGCGTGCTTGCTCAAGGTGAAGTAGGCGACGCAATACGTCAAGCCCGCGACTATTGCCGCAAACGCTCGGCCCAATTTGCCGTTGTGACGAACGGTAGTGCTTGGATCGCCTTCCCAGCGCTTCGGACCGATGGTGTTCCGTTCGATGAGTCTCAAGCGAGAATATTTCGTGATCTTAACGACATAAACGAACAGAGATTTGTCGAGTTTTGGGAAACTCTTTCCCGCCAACGGGTAGTCGAAGGCAATCTGGAAGTTGAATTGCTCGGCCTTGGCAAATCGCTCGGCGGTCGTCGAGCGCTTTCTCTTCTGAAGGAGCCAGAGTACAAACTTAGCCGGAATTCACTTTATCCGTTTATCGAATCAGCGGTCACGAGGGCACTTACTGACGATGGCTTGATATCAGATCCGGAAGCATTGCGTTACTGCTATGTGGAAAGCAGCGAGCGCATGAAGTACGACTCACGGCTGAAGATGTATCTGGCGGATATTAAGCCGCCACTTGGCCGGGCCACCGTGAGAGTGAAGACCAGAAAGAGTCGCGACTATCTTGCGGACGCAATTACCGCTAGCCCGTCTGCGCCTCCGAGATTCGTGTTGCTGCTTGGCCCTGTCGGCGCCGGCAAGTCGACGTTCTTGAATTTCACGCGCAGTGTGTCGGCGGCTAAGGCAATCACTGGCAAGATCATTTGGATGGTGGTCGATTTCAAGAAAGCTACGGAACGAGATGATCCGCGAACCTTTATTTACTCAAAGCTCCTGAGCCTTATCGAAAAGGACGGAGAGTTCCAGTTAGGTGACTGGAAGAAATCAATTCTTCCGGCGTACAAGGATTCAATCGAGGCCCTTGGCCGTGGGCCGCTTTATCTGCTTAGGCAGCAAGACAAATTGGCATTCGACAGCAATGTGTCGAGCATGATCATGGCCGACCGGACAAAGCTCGAGCCCTATGTCGAAGCAATCATTCGCAATGCGATTAAAGAGCGTCCGGGGTTCCTTATCGTTGACAACGTCGACCAGATAGAGAGCGAAGCGGTTCAGAACAGCATCTTTAGCGAGACCCAGGCTGCAGCGCAAAGAATGGGCCTAAATGTAATTATGTCCTTGCGCGATTCGACCTACATCAGAAACCGAAACGCGCCAGCGTTCGATGCATTTCAGGTTGACTCGCTGTACGTAGATCCACCGAGTGTTCTCCCGGTCCTATCTCGCCGGTTTCAGTACGCGAAAGAGCTCCTAAGCGGCGTTTCGGCAGACCTCATGCTGGCAAACGGAATGCGATTGCGAACTGACGACGTGGGTCTCTTTTTCGAGATCGTCGGTCAGTCGCTGCTATCCGAAGATGCGGGATTTATGTTCGACGTGTTATCCGGGGGCGATATCAGACGTGGCTTACTTCTTACTAGGGAGTTCTTGGCGAGCGGACATACAACTGCAGATATTGCATTGCACACCTATTTGTCAGATAAAGCCTATCGGTTTGCGGCTCATGAGATTTTTAAGGGCGCGACGCTAGGCTATCGCAAGTTTTTCCGCGAAGAGGATTCGCTACTACCGAATATCTTTTCCGCCAAACTTGGAAGCAGCTCACTTCAGCTGCTCAAGTTGAGGACAATTCATTTCTTCGTCACGCAGGCGCAGGCCGCATCGTTTGAAGGTTACTCGGCGGAACAATTTGTTGCAGAGCTTCATAAGGCCGGAATCGCTGAACCAGACGTAGAGGCGACGATTCGTGTGCTAATCGAGAAGAAGGTGTTGCGGACTGCGGATGGAGCACCGTACGCCGGGTCCTCGCGGCTCTTGCCGACGCGTCTCGCTGGCTATTTGTTAAGCGACCTTGGAAAGAAATTTAACTACGCCGAAATGTGCATGCTGGACGCAACAATTTATGACGACATCACATGGCAACGGATCGTGGAATCTACTGCGGCGATACAGCGTGAACGGGATTCATTGAATACGGTACGACCGCGAATTGAGCGACTCCGAGAATTCATGAAGTACCTTGGAGTGTTGGAGGAGAAATGGGTGGTCGAGTGTCGGCGCCGAAATCTTCAGCAACCGTTGTGCGATCAGATTCTAGCGAATACGTTCTTTCCTGCGTTAGAAAAGGACTTCGAGCGGGCGATTAGATCGGCGGATACGCAACGCGTTCGCAGGCAAGGATATCGAACCTCCGCCTAGCGGCTTCACCGGCTTCTGTCTGAGAAGCAGAATCGCCAAAACGTGACCTAAACGTGACCTCTTGGCGAGTGTTGGCACGTCTTGGCGAGTGAGGGCGGGCCGTAAAACAACAAGTTAGGAACAGCGTTTCAACTCATAATCCCTTGGTCGTTGGTTCGATTCCAACCCGGCCCACCAATGCTCTGGAGAGGACGGGGGGCTAAAAGCGTTGATCCTTTCCTTTTGTTACTATCCCTATCAATGCGACGCGGAATCTGAAGGGCATCGGAGCGCAACGCAAATGACAACTGCGTGGTTTCTCAATACCGTTGGCCTGCTGTTGACAACGATCGGCGCGCTGCTGATCTTTTTGTACCTCTGGAGATCGCCCAAGTTCGCCGATGCCTGGCTGACGCCCGAAGGGAAACTTGCCTACGCGAAACAGCAGCGCTTGCTGACGATCGGCGTGGGCCTCCTAGCCGGTTGGCTGCTGATCGATTATCTGGCGATCATCCTGGTGTAGCGCGGCGGCGCTACTCCTTAGATTTTTCTTCGGACTGGGCGGCGCGCTCCAGGATCTTCTGGGTGTTCTGCTCGATTTTCTGCTTCGCCTGCTCCATGGTTTTCTTCGCCTGCTCCAATTCGCGCCGCTTGATCTCGGCGCTGGCGGCGGCGGTGGTGGCGGTCTCGACCCCGCAGGCGGTGAGCGTGAAGACGAGAATTAGGGCGAGAGGTCGCAGCATCGATGCCTCCGTTTGTGGATATCCCCAAGCATAGACCATCGATTCGGACGGCGGGATAAGACTATGCATTGACGCGCGAAGACCCGCAGCGCACGCTCTTGACGAGGGGGGTAGTCCTTGCATCCGAAAACGCCGATCGAGGCCGCCGATCTGCTCTGGGCGCTTGCGAGCCTGTGCGGCGTGCAGCGCGTGCCGTTTGATGCGCGCCTGCTGCTGCAGCAGTTTCCGCCGCCGCTCAGCGTGGCATCGCTGCTGCGTGCCGCGACGGCGTTGGGCCTGCGGATGCAGCGCAGCGCGATCCCTGCGCGCGATCTGCGCCACGCCGTCCTGCCGTTGCTCGCGTTGCGGCGCCAGGGCGTGGGAGCCCGGTTGGCGGTGGTGCTCTCGGCCGATGCGCAGCACGTGCTGGTCGCCGAGCGCGACGCCGCGCCACAGGATCTGTCCCTGCGGGATTTTTCCGGGCGCTACGACGCGGGCCTGCTATTGGCTGCGCCGCAGAACGAATCGACCGGGCCTGGCGCGGCGCTGCCCGATCGGCCCTTCGGTATGCGCTGGTTCATTCCTGAGCTGCTGCGCCACCGCACAATCTGGCGCGACGTGCTCGCGGCGTCGCTTGCGCTGCAGGTGATCGCGCTAACGGTGCCGCTTTGCACGCAGGTGATGATCGACAAGGTGGTGGTGCATCACTCCAGCAGCACGCTGGTGGTAATCCTTTCGGCGCTGGCGATGTTCGTGGTGTTCAGCGCCGGCCTGTCCTACGCGCGGCAGTACCTGCTGCTGCACACCGGCAACCGCATTGACGCGTTGCTCGGCATGCGTGCTTTCGAGCACCTGCTGCGGCTGCCGCCGCGCTACTTCGAGACCCGGCCCACCGGCACGCTGGTGGCGCGGCTGCAGGGCGTCGAAACGATCCGCGAGTTCATCACCGGCGCGGCGGCGAGCGTGTTGCTCGATGTGCCCTTCCTGATCGTATTTCTGGCGGTGATGCTCTGGTACAGCGTGCCGCTCACCTTGATCGCCCTGGCGGTGATCGGCGCGCTGGCGGTGGCGAGCCTGGCGCTGACTCCGCTGCTGCGTCGCCGGATCAACGAGCAGTTTCTGCTCGGGGCGCGCAACCAGGCCTTCGTCACCGAGCACGTTGCGGCAATGGAGACGGTCAAATCGCTGCAGATGGAGCCGCAACTGGCGGCGCGCTTTGGCCGCAACCTGGCCGACTATCTGCGCGCGAGCTTCGCTACCCGCCAGCTGTCGAACAGCTACGGCGTGCTCGCGGGCGCGCTGGAGCAGACGCTGTTGGTCGCCGTGCTTGGCGTAGGCGCCTGGCTGGTGATGACGCAGGAGGGATTCACCATCGGCATGCTGGTCGCGTTCCAGATGTTCGCCGCGCGTCTGGCGCAGCCGGCACTGCGCCTCGCCGGCCTGTGGCAGGAGTTTCAACAGGCGACGATCGCCGTGCAGCGCCTGGGCGATCTGATGGACGCCCCGGCAGAGCTCTACAGCATGCATGCACGGCGCGGGCGCGAACCGCGCGGCCGCATCGAGATCGACAACGTGACTTTCCGTTACCGGGAGGGGCAGGCGCCCGTGCTAGAGAATTTCAGCCTGACCGTCGAGGCGGGCGCTTGCGTCGCGCTCACCGGGCCGTCGGGCAGCGGCAAAAGCACGCTGGCCGGGCTGCTACAGGGTTTCTACGTGCCGAGCGCCGGCGCGGTGCGGATCGATGGACGCGACACGCGGCAACTGTCGGCGAATGAGCTGCGGCTTTATTTCGGCGTGGTGCCCCAGGAGACGCGGCTATTCTCCGGCACGCTGTTCGAGAACCTGATCGGCGGGCAACCGCACGCGAGCATCGCCGAGGTCGACGAGGCCTGCCGCCAGGCCGAGATCCGCGACTTCATCGAGGGCCTGCCGCAGGGCTACCTGACGCAGGTTGGCGAGAATGGCGTCGGCCTCTCGGGCGGCCAGAAGCAGCGCATCGCCATCGCTCGCGCCTTGCTGCGACGTCCGCGGATCCTGATCTTCGACGAGGCGACCGCAAGCCTGGACCGCGACACCGCAGAGGCCTTGGCGCGCACCGTGAGCCAGCTGCGCGGCAGCGCCACGGTGCTGTTCATCGCGCACCACTTGCCAGAAAACCTGGCGGTGGATCGGGTGGCGCGGCTCGAGCCGCGCCACCCGGATCCAGTCCGTCTCGACCTGCGCCAGCAGCGCTCCGGAACATGAGCTTTCCGACCCGCGCGCCCGATGCCGCCTCAGCGCTCGCGCGCCGCGCCGAGTTCCTGCCCGCCCTGCTGCAACTGCAGGAGGAAGCGCCTTCGCCGCTGCCGCGCACGGTGCTGTGGTTGATTCTTGCGCTGGTGGGCGCGCTCGCCGCCTGGGCAATCCTGGGCAAGCTCGACGTCGTCGCGGTCGCCGAAGGGCGTCTGGTCCCCGGGTCGCAATTGCGCATCGTGCAGCCCGCGGAGGGCGGCGTGATGCACGCCCTGCTGGTGAAGGAAGGCGAGCGGGTTCGCGCCGGGCAGGTGCTCGCGCGCATGGATGTGCGCGCGGCCGAGGCCGACGCCGCAACCATTCGCTATGAAATTTCGCTGCGCCAGCTGCAGTTGCGGCGCATCGCCAGCGAATTGAGCGATGCGCCGCTGGTGCCGCAGGCGGGCGATGCGCCGCGGCAGTTTGCGCAGGTCGAGGCACAGCGCGAAGCGCGCGTCCATGCTCACCAGGCAAATCTCGCCGAGCAGCGCTCGGTGATCGCGCGCGCGCGGCGCGAGATGCAGGCGGCGATGGAAACCCGCACCAAGCTTGCCGCGTCGCTGCCGGTGCTGCTCGAGCAGGAGCAGGCGATAGATCGCCTGGCGCGCGAGGGTTACGCCGGCAGGCTGATGCTCGCGCAGCGCAGCCGCGAGCGGCTGGAAGCAGAGCAGGACCTGCGCGCCCAAGAGCATCGCGTCGAGGGCGCCCGCGCGGTGATCGACCAGGGCGACCGGCGCATCGCGCAGATCGGCGCCGTGTACCGCGCCCAGTTGCAGGGCGAGCGCGTCGAGAGCGAAGCGCAGCTCGCGCGCCTGGTGCAGGAGCTGGAGAAACTCAGCCACCGCCAGCGGCTCGCGGAATTGCGTGCGCCCGCCGACGGCGTGGTCAAGGATCTCGCGACGCAGACCCCGGGTGCGGTGCTCGCCCCCGGAACGGTGCTGATGACGCTGGTGCCCGAGGGCGAGGCGCTGGTTGCCGAAGTCTGGCTGGCCAACCAGGACGCGGGTTTCGTCAGCGCCGGCCAGAACGCGAAGCTCAAATTCGCGAGCTTTCCGTTCCAGCGCTACGGCATGCTCGATGCTCGCGTCGCTCGCGTCTCTGCCGATTCGACCGAGCGCGCGGGCGATGCGGCGAGGGCCGCCGGCGGTGCCTATGCCTACCGCGCGCAATTGGAACCGCTGGCGCAGGAACTTCGGCTGGGCGCGGTGCGCCACCCGCTGCGGCCCGGCATGCAACTCACCGCCGAAATCAAGCTCGCCGAGCGCACCGTGATTGAGTACCTGCTCTCGCCGGTGCAGAAAGTTGCTGCCGAGGCCGGACGCGAACGCTAAGCGGCCTTGGCCGCCTTGCGATCGAGCAGCTTGGCGAAGTTGTCGAGCGACAGCAGGTGGGCGTAGAGGCGCGACAGGATGCCCTTGCGCACCAGGTTCTTCAGCTGGCTCGCGTTGAGGTGCTCGATTTTCGCTTCGGCGACGCGATGCATGCCGGTCATGGCGAGCGGATCGCCGCCCTTGTTCAGCTTGGCCTGCATGGTGAACGGCTCGAGCAGCGCGTAATCGGAGAGGATGCCGCACATCTCGCGGCTGCGTTCGAGGTCAGCTTCGTATTCGGCAAGCAGGCGCTCGATTTCCCGCCATTTCTCGACCGCCTGGCCCTTGGCGTCGAACAGCGGCTCGCCGGCAACTTCATCGACATGCGATTTCTCGACGCAGATCAGGCGGTTCTGCTGCTCGACCTTGTCCAGCGTCACCTTGGCCATGCAAAAGGGGAAGCGCCGCGCGTAAGCCGGGATGTAGACGCCGCTCGCCCAGGCGCCGCCCTGGTTGTACAGGTTCTCCCCCGCGCTCATGCCGAGCACCGCGACCGGCGTGAACACCTGGGTGCCGGCGACCGCAGTGAAGACGATCGGGTATTCGCGCGCCACCAGCGCGAACTCGGTGTAGCTGATCGGAATCGAATTCAGGCCGCGCGCGAATTCGGGCATTTCCCCGGGGCGCAGCAACCGCACCTTCTGCTTGCGATTGAGCGGCGCGATCTCCTTGTAGCCGAACGGCGGTTTTATTTCCATGGCATGACCTCTCTGCGCCCAATCATAGCGGGCACTGCAGCAGTTGTCCCTCGACGGCAGAAGTCCTGTAAAATTCGGCCCCTTCCGTGGGGTGGTAGCTCAGCTGGGAGAGCGCCGCGTTCGCAATGCGGAGGTCGAGGGTTCGATCCCCTTCCACTCCACCAGTACCTTCCGCTCAGTTCAGGTCGATGGCGTGGCGCTTCAGGTCCGCCAGCGATACGATCGCCAGCGTTTCTTCATGCGTCGCCGCCAGCACCACCTGCGGCGCCATGCCCGCATCGAGCGCTTCTTTCCAGCGTCCCGCGCACAGGCACCACCGGTCGCCGGGCTTGAGTCCCTGGAAGCCGAAATCCGGCAGCGGCGTGCTCAAGTCGTTGCCGCGCTGCTTGGAGAACTCGAGAAACTTCGCCGTGACGCGCACGCACACGGTATGGATGCCGGTATCTTCGTAGCCGGTATTGCAGCAACCGTCACGGTAAAAACCGGTGAGCGGATCCAGGCCGCAGGGATCGAGCGGCCGGCCCAACACGTTCAGCGCCTGCTCGGAGGTGCGCCGCTCCTTCATCCGGCGAGCCGCTTCTCTACCCGGTGCGCGAACACCGTCATTTCCTTCTCCGCCTGCTTGTCGCCCTTCTTCTGCGCTGCCGCGATGCCGTCGCGATAGGCGGCGAGCGCTTCGGCGGCGCGTCCGTTCGCTTCGAGCGCCTTGCCGAGCGCGCGCCAGGCGGCCGAATAGCCCGGATCCTTGGCGACGGCATCGCGCAAGTACTCGCTCGCTTTGCCGGCGTCATCGATTTTCAGGTACTCCATTCCCAGGGAAAACCGCAGCAGGGCGCCGTCGCGCGGCGTGTCCAGCAGCTTCTCCAGGTTGGCGATGGCGGGCGCGGTCATTGGGCTAAGATACCCCTAATCATGAAAACCCCGATCCAGAGCGGCGATGCCCCGGCGGCAATCGGCACCTACTCGCAAGCGGTGCGCGCGGGCGACACGGTCTACGTCTCCGGCCAGATCGGCTTTGATCCGGCGACCATGCAGCTGGTCGACGGTATTGAAGCGCAGATCCACCGCGTATTCAAGAATCTCGCCGCCATTGCCGCCGCCGCGGGCGTTGGCCTGGACCGGGCGGTGCGCATGACCGTCTACCTCACCGACCTCGGGCACTTCGCCAAGGTGAACGAAATCATGGCGCAGTATGTCGGCCAGCCCTATCCGTCGCGCGCCGCGATCGGGGTCGCGAGCCTGCCGCGCGGCGCACTGGTCGAAATCGACTGCATCCTGTACGCCGGCTAACGCGCGGGCGCGTCCCTTGAAGCGCGAAACCGCGCCTGCGCTCGCCAAGAAGCTCGCCAAGCTCGGCCTGCGCACGCCGCCGGATCTGGTACTGCACCTGCCGCACCGCTACGAGGATGAAACGCGCCTCACGCCGCCGGAAGCGGCGCCGCTTGGCACGCCGGTGCTGGTCGAAGCGCGCGTGCTGCGCGCCGACGTTGCCTACCGGCCCAAGCGACAGCTGGTGGTGCACGCCGAGGGCCTGGTGCTGCGTTTCCTGAATTTCTACGGCAGCCAGCTGAAAGCGCTGCAGCGAGCGGCGGAGGACGGGTTGCTGGTGCGCGCCTTCGGCGAAGTACGACCAGGATTCTTCGGCGCGGAGATGGTGCATCCGCGCTACCGCCTGGTGGCGCCGGGAGAGCCGCTGGCGCAGGCGCTGACGCCCGTCTACCCGACCACCGCTGGTTTGTCGCAGTACCAGTTGCGCAAGCTGGTGCTGGAGGCGCTCGATCAGGCAGAGCTCGACGACACCTTGCCGGCGCCGATGCGGGAACGCTTCCAGCTGGCAGGGCTGGCCGAAAGCGTGCGGGCGCTGCACCGGCCGGCGCCGGAGGCGGCGACAGCGGAATTGCGCGAGCGCACCGGGCCGGCCTGGCGGCGCATCAAGTTCGACGAACTGCTCGCGCAGCAGCTGTCGATGCGCATGGCCTACCGCGCCAGGCGCCGCCGCAGCGCGATCGTGCTGCCCTCGAGCGGTCCGTTGCTGAAAAAATTTCTCGGCCGGCTGCCGTTTCGCCTGACGCGCGCACAGCGCCGCGCAATGGCAGAAATCCTGCGCGATCTCGCCCAGCCGCATCCGATGCAGCGCTTGCTGCAGGGCGATGTCGGCAGCGGCAAAACCGTCGTCGCGGCGATTGCCTGCCTCGCGGCGCTCGACGCCGGCTGCCAGGCCGCGGTGATGGCGCCCACCGAGATTCTTGCCGAGCAGCACCTGCGCAAGTTCTCGGAGTGGCTGGGCCCGCTCGGGGTGCCGATCGCCTGGTTGCACGGCGGGCTCTCGACGACGCAGAAAAATGCGGTGGCCAAGCGTCTCAAGGATCCCGCACCGATCATCGCCATCGGCACACATGCGCTGTTCCAGAGCAGGATCGGCTTTGCACGCCTTGCGCTGGCGGTCGTCGACGAGCAGCACCGTTTCGGCGTGCAGCAGCGCCTGGCGCTGAAAAAGAAGGCGGATCCGGAACTGGCGCCGCACCAGTTGATGATGAGCGCGACGCCGATCCCGCGCACGCTGTCGATGACCTACTACGCGGACCTGGACGTCTCCACCATCGACGAGCTGCCGCCGGGCCGCCGCGCCGTCGCGACCCGCCTCGCGGCGAGCGGCAGGCGCAGCGAGGTACTGGCGCGAATCCGCGCCGCCTGTGCCGACGGCCAGCAGGCCTACTGGGTCTGCCCGGTGATCGAGGAGTCGAAGGAGGGCGACCTGCAGACCGCGATCGATACCTTCGAGTTGCTGCGCGACGAATTGAAGGACCTGCGCGTGGGGCTGCTGCACGGCCGGCTGCTGCCGGAAGAAAAGGCGCGCGTCATGAAGTCTTTCGTGCACGGCAAGCTGCACCTTTTGGTTGCCACTACCATCATCGAAGTGGGGGTGGACGTGCCCAACGCTTCGCTGATGGTGATCGAGCACGCCGAGCGCTTCGGCCTGGCGCAATTGCACCAGCTGCGCGGCCGCATCGGGCGCGGCGCGCGCGAGAGCGTCTGCGTCCTGCTGTATGCGACACCGCTCTCGCCCACGGCGCGCGCGCGCCTCAAGGTGATCTTCGAGCAGAACGATGGATTCGAAATCGCGCGCCAGGATCTGCTGCAGCGCGGGCCGGGCGAGTATCTCGGCGAGCGCCAGAGCGGCATGCCGCTGCTGCGCTACGCCGACCTGGAGAAAGACGAGCAGCTTGCGCGAGAAGCGCACGAGGCGGCAGAGTCGCTCCTTGCGCAGGATTTACCGGCGGCGAAACGCCATGTCGAACGCTGGCTCGCCTCCCGGCACGAGTACCTGCGAGCCTGATAATCTGACGGCTGTTCGCGTGCCGACCCATGGACTTCGCTACCGCCGCCAAGCGCATCGATGCCTATGAACGCCTGATCCGGCTCGATAAGCCGATCGGCGCGCTGCTGCTGCTATGGCCGACGCTGTGGGCGATCTGGATCGCGGCTTCGGGCCGACCGGCGCTGGAGCTGGTCATCATTTTCCTCATCGGCACGTTTCTGATGCGCTCGGCGGGCTGCGCCCTCAACGATTGGGCGGACCGAAATTTCGACGGCCGCGTCGCGCGCACCCGCGACCGGCCGCTGGCGGCTGGCGAGATCGCGCCGGGCGAGGCGCTGGTGGTGGGTGCGGCGCTTGCGGCCGCCGCCTTCGGCTTCGTGCTGTTTCTCAACCGGTTCGCGATCCTGCTTTCGTTCGTGGCGCTCGCCATTGCCTGCCTGTATCCGTTCGCCAAACGCGCTTTTCCGCTGCCGCAGATTTTCCTCGGCATTGCTTTCGGATTCGGTATTCCGATGGCCTTCGCGGCGATCCGCAACGGGCTGCCGTGGGAATGCTGGATGCTGTTTGCCGCGAGCGTGTGTTACGGCTTCGCTTACGACACGGAATACGCGATGGTCGATCGCGAGGATGACCGCGCGATCGGCATTCGCAGTGCTGCGCTCACGCTGGGGCGCTATGACGTCGCCGCGGTAGTGGCCAGCTATGGCCTGATGCTGGCGCTGCTGGCGTGGCTCGGAATCGCGCTGCGGCTGCGCTGGCCGTATTTCGCCGGACTGGGCGCGGCGGCGAGCATGATGCTCTATCACTATGTGCTGATACGCGAGCGCTCGCGCGAGGGTTGCTTCCGCGCCTTCCGCCACAACAACTGGGTGGGCTTGGCCGTTTTTGCCGGGATCGCGTTCAGTTACCCGCCGTTCTTCGCCCGATGAGTTCCGACTCGGTGCTGGCCGAATACGAGCTGGGCGGTGGAGCCCGCCTAACGCTGTACCAAAACCGCCTGGTGCAGCAAGGCAGCGACGCCATGGAATCGGTGCCGCTTGCGAAGCTTGCGTCGGTGCGCGTCGCCTTCGAACGCGACCTGGCCAAGCCCGTGTGGGCGACGGCGCTGCTGCTCGCCGCTTTCGTGCTGATGCTCATCGCCGGACCGCTGCAGCGCTGGACCGCTGCAGTGGCGGCAAAGTTTGGTGTCTCCGAGCGCGCCGAGTCGCTGGATGGTTTGCTGCACGCGGTTTTCGACGCGCTCGGCGGTCTCGCGAGCCTGCTGCCGGCGATCGCCGCGGCGCTGGTGGCAGGTGCGGCGGCGCTGCTGCTGTTGTTCTGGCTCGGCCGGACCACGCTGACGCTCGCCTTTGCCGCGACTGAGCGGATCTGGGTGACGCGCGGCCGCGACCGCAGGCTGGTCGAGTTCGCCGAACTCGTTTGCGACCGGCTGGCGGAGCGCAAGGACTAGGCGAATGCACTATACGGACCTGCGCGACTTCATCGCGCAGCTTGAGCGCCTCGGTGAACTCAAGCGCGTCGCCGCGGAAGTCTCGCCGCGCCTGGAGATGACCGAGGTCTGCGACCGCGTGCTGCGCCAGAGCGGCCCGGCGATCCTGTTCGAGCGCCCCGCCGGGCATTCGATACCGGTGCTGGGGAATCTCTTCGGCACGGTGCGGCGGGTTTGCCTGGCGATGGGCGCGGAGGACATCGCGGCATTGCGCGAACTGGGCAAGCTGCTTGCGTATTTGCGCGAACCCGATCCGCCTCAGGGCCTGCGTGATGTCTGGGAAAAACTGCCGCTGCTGAAGCAACTCCTCAATATGCATCCCAAGGAACTGTCATCCGCGCCCTGCCAGGAGGTGGTGTGGGAGGGCAAGGACGTGGACCTCGGGCGGCTGCCGGTGCAGACCTGCTGGCCGGAGGATGCGGGGCCGCTCATTACCTGGGGGCTGACGGTGACCCGCGGCCCGGCCAAGCCGCGCCAGAACCTCGGCATCTACCGCCAGCAGGTGATTGCGCCCAATCGCGTAATCATGCGCTGGCTGCCGCACCGCGGCGGCGCGCTCGATTTCCGCGACCACGCGATCGCGCGACCGGGCGAGCCGTTTCCGGTCGCGGTCGCGCTGGGCGCGGATCCGGCCACCATCCTTGGCGCGGTGACGCCGGTACCCGATACGCTGGGCGAGTACCAGTTCGCGGGCCTGCTGCGGGGTGCGCGCACCGAGCTGGTGAAGTGTCTGGGCAGCGATCTGCAGGTTCCCGCCTCGGCGGAGATCGTGCTGGAGGGCGTGATCCATCCGGAGGACATGGCGCTCGAGGGGCCGCACGGCGATCACACTGGCTATTACAACGAGGCGGAGAAATTTCCGGTGCTGACGCTCGAGCGCATCACCCAGCGCCGCGCACCGATCTACCACAGCACCTATACCGGTAAGCCGCCGGATGAGCCGGCCACGCTGGGCGTGGCCCTGAACGAACTATTCGTGCCGCTGATCGTGCGCCAGTTCCCGGAGATCTCGGATTTTTATCTGCCCCCAGAAGGCTGCTCCTACCGCGTGGCGGTGGTGAGCATGAAAAAGCAGTACGCCGGCCACGCCAAGCGGGTGATGTTCGGCGTGTGGAGTTTCTTGCGCCAGTTCATGTACACCAAGTTCATCCTGGTGGTGGATGACGACATCGACGCGCGCAACTGGAAGGAGGTCGTCTGGGCGATCAGTACCCGCGTCGATCCGGCGCGTGACACGCTGATCGTCGAAAACACGCCGATCGACTATCTGGATTTCGCCAGCCCCGTCGCCGGCCTCGGATCGAAGATGGGCATCGACGCCACCCACAAATGGGTCGGCGAAACCGCCCGCGCCTGGGGCCGGCCGATCGCCATGGACGCGCAGGTCAAACGCCGCATCGATGCGCTGTGGCAGGAACTGAAGCTTTAGCTATCGCTCGTAGACCCAGTTCAGCAGCGCGTCCATTGCCGGCTGCGCGTCGTTGGCGCTCGGGTGGTTGACCATCATGACCACCACGTGGCGCCGGCCGGTGCGGTCGAGCACATAGCCGCCCAGCGCGCGCACTTCGGCCAGCGTGCCGCCCTTGATGTGCGCCTGTCCCGCCACCGCCTCGCTTTTCATGCGCCGCTTGAGCGTCCCGTCGACCGCGAGCAGCGGCAGCGACGATACGAATTCCGGCATCAGCGGGCTGCGCCAGGCCAGTTGCAGCACGCCGGCCAGATTCGCCGCACTGATGCGCTCGATGCGCGACAGGCCGGAGCCGTTTTCGATCACCAGTTCGGGTGCGGCCAGGCCTTTTGCCGAGAGCCAGGCCTTGACGGCAGCGAACGCCTTGGCGGTGCTGGCGGGCGCGCCTGCGCTCTCTGCACCGAGCGTCAGGTAGAGCTGGCGCGCCATCACGTTGTTGGAGAGTTTGTTGGTGTCGCGCACGATTTCGGCGAGCGCCGGCGATTCCAGCGTATGCAGCAGGCGCGCGTTCGGCGGCAGCGGGCCCTCGCGCGCCACACCGCGCCAGCTGCCCCCAAGCTCCCGCCACAGTTGCCGCAGCAGGCCCGCGACCTGGTCGTTCGGCTCGAGCAGCGCTACGTTCCAATCCTTTTCGCCGCAACTGGCCGGGTAACGGCCGGCAAAGATCGCGCGCTGGCGCGCCGGCTCGAAGGTTGCCTTCAGCATTTCGCGAAACGCGCCGCCCTCAGGGCAACCGCCCTCGCTCAAGCGCAGCGCGTTCACCACTTCGAGCGCCGGCGGCCGCGGCTCTACATGCAGGCGCACCGTGCCGCGTTCGGGCTCGGGCTCGAAGGCGAAGCGCAGCGTGCGGTAGTTGACCAGCAGCGCGTCGGGCAACACGTTGTAGGGGCGGAACGCCTCGCCATCGAAGCGCCCGGCGTCGCCCGGCGAGCGCTCGAAATGGCTGCGATCGAGCACCAGGTCGCCGCGGATGTCGCGCAGGCCCTTGGCGCGCAGCGCACGCAGCAGGATCCAGAACGCTTCCAGGTCGAGCTTCGGGTCACCGTAGCCTTTCAGCGCCAGGTCGCCTTCCAGCACGCCCTCACGCAGCGCGCCGTCAACCCAGGCCTCGGTTTTCCAGCGGTAGGCCGGGCCGAGCAGTTCGAGCGCGGCGTAGGTGGTGACCAGTTTCATGACCGAGGCCGGGTTCATTGGCGCCGCTGCATTGACGCTGATGGTGGCGCGCGCGGTACCCACCTCCTGCACCAGGACCGCAACCGCGCTGGCGGGAATTCTTGACGCGGCAAGCGCCTGCGCGACCGTCGGCGGCAGGCCAGGCTGCGCCTGCGCGACGCAAGCCACCGCGCTCAGCAGCAGCAGGATCAGCGGTTGCAGGAGGTCACGCGGGACACGCACGGGCACGGCTGGATTCTAGTGGCCACTTGCATTCCGGCAGCCTTACCCTCATCATTAGCACTCGCTAAGGTTGAGTGCTAGCAAACTCTTCCGGCGCCAACCCGAAAATTTATGTAACTTGTTGTAAATACTAACGAATTCATCTGGAGACCCGTATGAAGATCCGTCCATTGCATGACCGAGTCATCGTCAAGCGCATCGAGGAAGAGCGCAAATCCGCCGGTGGCATCGTGATCCCGGACACCGCAGCCGAAAAGCCCGACCAGGGCGAAATCGTCGCCGTCGGCAAGGGCAAGAAAGACGACAGCGGCAAGCTGATCGCCCTCGACGTCAAGCCCGGCGACAAGGTGCTGTTCGGCAAGTATTCCGGCCAGACCGTGAAAGTGAAAGGCGACGAACTGCTCGTGATGCGCGAGGAAGACATCATGGGCGTGATCGAAGGCCACTGAGCCGACGCCCGCAATAGCCAAGCAGAAATCGCAGACCCAGAAATCGTAATAAACAGGAGAGATTCGAATGCCAGCCAAAGAGGTACGTTTTCACGAGGGCGCCCGCTCCAAGATGGTTCATGGACTGAACATCCTGGCCGACGCCGTCAAAGTCACGCTCGGCCCCAAGGGCCGCAACGTGGTGCTCGAGCGCTCGTTCGGCGCCCCGACCGTCACCAAGGACGGTGTTTCGGTGGCCAAGGAAATCGAGCTGAAGGACAAGTTCGAGAACATGGGCGCGCAGATGGTGAAGGAAGTCGCTTCCAAGACTTCCGATGTGGCCGGTGACGGCACCACCACCGCCACCGTGCTCGCGCAAGCCATCGTCCGCGAAGGCATGAAGTACGTCGCCTCCGGCATGAACCCGATGGACCTGAAGCGCGGCATCGACAAGGCAGTGATCGCGGTGGTTGAGGAGCTGAAGAAAATCTCGCAGCCCTGCAAGACCTCCAAGGAAATCGCCCAGGTCGGCTCGATCTCGGCCAACTCGGACAACGACATCGGCAAGATCATCGCTGATGCGATGGACAAGGTCGGCAAGGAAGGCGTGATCACGGTCGAGGACGGCAAGAGCCTGCAGAACGAGCTCGACGTCGTCGAGGGCATGCAGTTTGACCGCGGCTACCTCTCGCCCTATTTCATCAACAATCCGGAAAAGCAGATCGCGGTGCTGGACGAGCCGTACATCCTGCTGCACGACAAGAAAATCAGCTCGATCCGCGAACTGCTGCCGCTGCTGGAGCAGGTGGCCAAGGCGGGCAAGCCGCTGCTGATCATCGCCGAGGAAGTCGAAGGCGAAGCGCTCGCCACCCTGGTGGTGAACAATATCCGCGGCATCCTGAAAACCGTCGCGGTCAAGGCGCCGGGCTTCGGCGACCGCCGCAAGGCGATGCTGGAAGACATGGCGGTCCTGACCGGCGCCACGGTGATCAGCGAGGAGCTGGGCCTGAAGCTGGAGAACGCCACGCTGAAGGACCTCGGCAAGGCGAAGAAGATCGAGGCCGGCAAGGAAAACACCACGATCATCGACGGCAACGGCGTCAAGAAGGACATCGAAGGCCGCGTCAAGCAGATCCGCGTGCAGATCGACGAAGCGACCAGCGACTACGACAAGGAAAAGCTCCAGGAACGCGTGGCGAAGCTGGCCGGCGGCGTGGCGCTGATCAAGGTCGGTGCTGCGACCGAAGTCGAGATGAAGGAAAAGAAGGCGCGCGTGGAAGATGCGCTGCACGCGACGCGCGCCGCGGTCGAGGAAGGCGTGGTTCCCGGCGGTGGCGTTGCATTCCTGCGCGCACGCAAGGCGCTTGAGGGAAAGATGAAGGTCGCCAACGACGACCAGCAGGCGGGCATCAAGATCGTCATGCGCGCGCTGGAAGAGCCGATGCGCCAGATCGTAGAGAACTCGGGCGCGGAACCCTCCGTCGTTCTCAACAAGGTTGCCGAGGGCAAGGGCGTGGACTATGGCTACAACGCGCAGACCGATGAATTCGGCGACCTGGTCGAGATGGGCGTGATCGATCCGACCAAGGTGGTGCGCTTTGCGCTGCAGAACGCATCCTCGGTTGCCGGACTGATGCTCACCACCGACGCGATGGTGGCGGAACTGGTGGAAGAGAAGAAGGGCGGCGGCCACGAGCACGGTGGCGGCGGCATGGGCGGCATGGGCGGCATGGGCGGCATGGACATGTAATTGCGCTCGACGCAGCATGCGAAAAGGGCCCGCAAGGGCCCTTTTCTTTTATAATCCGCGCCTTCCCCAAAGGCCAAGTAGCTCAGTTGGTAGAGCAGCGGACTGAAAATCCGCGTGTCGGTGGTTCGATTCCGCCCTTGGCCACCAAACAGCCGTCCGGAGACGTTCAACTGCGTCTCCGCGCTCCCCTGAAAGGTCGCTTTCCCCTCTGACAGCGCGTCCGAGGCTGTCCGAGGTCGTCCGTTGACAGCCGGGGGCAACTGGGGGCAACATCGGGGGCAACTGGGTATCCACTCCAAGGAGTTGCCCCCAAATGGCCCTGACCGACAAAGCGATCCGCGCTGCGAAGCATGCCGAGAAACCCGCGCGCCTGTTCGATGGTGGCGGGCTCTACCTCGAGCTCGCGCCGAAACCCAAGAAGGGCAAGTGGTGGCGGCTGAAGTACCGATTCGCTGGCAAGGAGAAGCGGCTCTCCCTGGGCGTCTACCCGCATGTCGCACTAAAGCAGGCTCGCGAGCGTAGGGACGAGTCGAAACGGCTGCTGGCCAACGGCGTCGACCCGAGCGAACAGCGCAAGGCGCACCGTGCCGCGGTCACCGAGCGCGCGGCTAACAGCTTCGAGGCTGTCGCCCGTGAGTGGTTCGCCGGTTTCTCCAAGAAGTGGGTGAAGGGGCACTCCGACAAGATCCTGCGCAGGCTTGAGCACAACGTCTTCCCGCACGTAGGTGGGCGCCCGATTGCCGAGATCACGTCCAAGGAAATGCTCGGCGTTCTGCGCAAGGTGGAGGACCGGGGGGCCATCGAAACCGCGCACCGGACCAAGCAGAACTGCAGCCAGGTGTTCCGCTACGCCGTCGCCACCGGCCGAGCGGACCGGGACCCCACTATCGAGCTGCGCGGCGCCTTGTCGCCCGCCAAGGAGCGGCATCACCCCTCGATCACTGAACCAAAGGCTATCGGCGCGCTGCTGCGGGCGATTGACGGCTACGACGGCTCCTTGGTGACCAAGTGCGCCCTGCGCCTCGCTCCGCTCACCTTCGTGCGTCCTGGAGAGCTTCGGCGAGGGGAGTGGACCGAGTTCAATCTGGACAAGGCCGAATGGCGCATCCCTGCCGAACGAATGAAGATGCGCGAGCAGCATATCGTCCCGCTTTCGTCCCAAGCTATCGCCACGCTAAAGGAACTTCACCCGCTTACCGGGCGCAATCGGTACGTGTTCCCGGGAGCGCGCACGAACGGTCGCCCGATGAGCGAGAACACCGTCAACGCCGCACTGCGGCGCCTGGGGTACACCAAGGACCAAATGACTGGCCACGGCTTCCGCAGCATGGCCTCGACGCACCTAAACGAGCAAGGCTGGCACCGGGACGCGATCGAGCGCCAACTCGCGCATGCGGAACGAGACGACGTGCGCGCGGCCTACAACTTCGCCGAGCACCTTCCAGAGCGGCGCCGAATGATGCAGGCGTGGGCCGACTACTTGGACGCGTTGAAGGCAGGCGCGAAGGTCACGTCGATCAAGAGGGCGGCAGCGAAGCCTGCCGTGTCCTAGGACCGGCCCGGCGGCTACCGGGATGCGGTGGCAAGGGCGCTGACGACGCCCGTGCCACCCGACCACAACGCAACCTTATAGGGAGGTTTGCATCATGGCTGGTACCAATTCTACTGGCGCGGTTGCAACAAGGGAGTTGGTTGGGGGTGCCGACAACGCCGAGTATTGCACCGTCTACTCTGGCGCAATGTCCGCCCTAATCGCCGTCGGAGTCGCCAAGGTCGAGCAGTTTCCGACGACGCCAGGTGGTACGCGATCGAGCGGCTACAAGGGATTCAAGCTCAACCCTCAGCAGCGTTGGAAGATTCGCCGACGCGGAGAGGACCAGTTCGACGTGTACCTCTGGCACAAGCCCCGCCCAACGCGTACGGTCTTCGAGCGGTTCATGGCTCAGGCGATGCGGCAGCCGACGTAGTCCGTGGCGCGAAGAGCCACCAGTAGAAAGGGAAGCGGCGGCCGTCGTTCACGCTCAGAAGCCTCGAAGGGACTGTCGTCAATCACGCTGAGCAGTGTCGTAGTCTTTGCCAGGCTTATTCTTTCCTCGATCAAACCGGAACACCGCAGAGTGGGGCTGGCCGCTACCCTCGCATTCGCCGAGTCCGCGACCAAGTGGGCGCCCACTCTTTCTCAGGTCGATGCGCTCGCGCTCTGGATCTTTGACTGCGGTCACTCGGCGGAGCGGCCAACCACGGTCGAACGCATGGTAGCCGAGCAGTCGCGAACTCATACCGCCGCGCAATGCCTTGCCTTCATGGTGACCCACCTCGCGCGTCGCCAAGACCACGTCGAGACGCTAAAGGCCGCGCACTGGATGCAGTTCTTTCGCTACCGCGACCTGCTGCAGGCCATCGAACTGAAAGATCTGAAGCGACATCGACCGCGACCGACACGCCAAAAGATGTCGTCAGATAAGTTCCACGAGCTGATGTTTGATCTGGTGGAGTACGCCAATAAGAAACGGTTGGCGCGGCGCCGCTGGACTGGCGAGTTCGAACGACAATTGGCACGTACCAACATTCAGCTTTCGCAGAAGTCCATTCGCAGCTATCTCAACGAGCACTACCCCAAGAGATCCGGAACCTAGCACTAGGTTCCCCGCCGCCGCCCGCTCCCATCCGATGATGTTCGCGGTACTCAGCGAACGAAGGGAGCCGGGATGAAGCACAAGCAGAAGAGGGTTCAAGCAGCACAGAGCAAGCGTAAGGTCATCAGCTCGCCGGCGCGCGCCGCGATGTGCGATGTGCTTCCTTCGACGGGGTTCGTGCGGCAGCCGACGGTCCTGCTCTACATTCCGTGGGGAAAGACCACGCTGTGGGAGAAGATCAAGGCCAAGGAGTTTCCGGCGCCGGTCAAGCTCTCGAAGAACATCACGGCCTGGCGCGTCGAGGACATCCGGCGCGAGATCGCCAAGCTCGGCGGTCAGGCAGCGTGACCGAGCCGCCCGGGACGAAGGGCCCGGCCGCGGCGGGGGCCGCGGGCTCGGGAGAATGCGCTCGGAGCGAAGCGCAGCCTAGTGCCACGCCGCGCAAGTGGCAACGGATTCTCCATTCCCTGGTCGACGGCCGCACGCTGAACCGCTTCGATGCGTACCGTGAGCTTCGGGACTCCTGTCTCAATAACACGATCAGCCACCTCGAGCGCAGCGGCCTGACGATCCTACGCAAGAGTGAGACGGCCCGAGGCACTATTGGGCAGTTTCCCAGCGTGACGTACCGGCTAGCCATCGAGACGCGCGCCCACGCACGGGAGTTGCTCGGATTCCAACAGGAACTTTCGGCGTGAATAAGCCATTCAGCGACATTCTGTTCCGTTGGCGGAAGCGCCTTCTTTCATCGTTCGGTCCGACGCGGGTGCTACCAAGTACGAAGCGACGACCAGCAGTGCGGGTTGCGGACTGCCCGGTCCGGCTTGTCCTGAGTGCCCTCGCGAACTACATGGATGCCGACGGCAGTAATGCCTTCCCGTCACAAGAGACCCTCGCGCGCGACAGCGGATTCACCGTCAGGACTGTCAAGGCAGCCTTACAGCGCGCGGAGAAAGGGGGGTGGATCGAGCGTGCGCGCGTGCCAATACGGCACAGGGAGTACATGAGGTACCGCTACACCTATGTGCCGCGGTTCCCAATCATCGACGAGGGTGAATCAGGTTCACGTGAACGGAGTTCCCCTGAAAGCGGTTCACGTGAAGCCGAAGTAGCTCTCAGTGAACCTGACGGCGGGCCAGATGAACGGAGTTCACACGATGTTGGCAATGATGCTACCAACGACCCAGTAACTGCGCCTGTAAGAAAGAATTACCTGCTTAATGAAATGTCAGGGCGGCCCGCTGCTAGCGCCGGCGCTCGATCGAATGGCGAAGCCGCCGGGCTCCCCGAGGCCAGCGCCGTCGCCCCGGCCGGGAGCACGGGCGGACCCACTTCCACGGAGATCTCGAAGGCGGCGCGCGCTGCGCCCGTGGCGGCTGCCGTTGCCCCGACCGCGGATGTAGCCACGGAGCCGAGGCGATCCTTGTTGGCGGCACCCGGCGATGCAAACGGGATTCCGGTTAGCCAAGACGCTGCGGAATTGCGCGACAAGGCCAAGGTTCTTAGGCGCCGAGCCGAGGACGCAATGGTCGGTTTCGTGAACAACCCGGGAAGGGCTAAGTCTTTTCTTGGAAAGATGAAGAGCTTCTATGGAGAGGACTTATTAACGGTCGCGATCTCTGAGTACCTGAAGAAAGCGCCAATGATTGCGGGAAAGCAAATAGACCCAAAGGATTTTATTTTCTGGAGGGTCCGCGAGCTGGCTGGCCGACCGGTCATGTTGGAAGGCGCACCGATTCGAATCCCGTGATTGACCAGCGCATAAAGTTGGCCGGCAGACACGGAATCGTCCTTGACCACGTCGATCCGCGGTCCGGCAAGACTCTGGTACCTGCGGGGTCTGCGCCGCAGTCTGGGGCGTCTGTGTCTACTTGGATTCCTCTCCTCGCGCCAGGTATGCGGCTACTGTCACCTTCCGATCTTCGCGACCTGGCGGTCACGTCGTTTGCCTTCTCTGCGACGCGCCCTCGATTATGGGTAGCCCTCGAGCGTTTTCTCGCCGAACTGGCGTCGCACAAGGTGGCCGAGGAAGTCTGGGTAGGTGGATCCTTTCTAACTGCTAAATTAGATCCGAACGATATCGATGCTGTTGTGGTGCTGTCTCCGGATCGCTTGGATGCGGCCGGCGCCGAAGTGGCTCGGGAAATCTACGAAGGATTGCTCGATCAGGCGACCCTGCTGGCTACCGGAATTGACGCTTCAGCAATGTTCGTGGGCGATTCGATCCTCCGGGCCTACTGGCAGGGCGTATTCGGCTTCGGGCAGGAAACGACCGCGAAGGGCATCGCAGTGGTGCCGTTTGCCCGAGCTGATCGATAGAAAATCGTCGAACGCGGTTGGCGAGCACCTTGCATGCTCCCTCCTGCCGAACAGGTACAGCGCGCCGCCAGCCACCGCCAAGACGACGAAGCTGCCCAGATATAGGTGCTCTCCCATCGTCAGCGTAGCGAGCTCCTCAACCGGCTCTTAGCACGCAAGCAAATCTCTGCCTTCCAATTGAAGCATTTGTGGGACGAAGCCAACGTGAAGGAGGTAAGGCGCGCTTCCTCTGACATGCTCAAACCAGATGTTTCCTTCGTTGGATTTCCGGCAGCCTACCGATCAGGCTATGACGTGCAGAAGAGTGATCCGTTGAGCCAGCTCATTCGCCTAATGAAGCGTGGCGTTGACGAAACTGCGGTGCAGCGGGTTGGTCAGTATCTTGCCGCATACCTAATGCACGGGACTGAAGTACTGAATTCAGTTGATTTCGTAATACCGGTTCCTACCCAACCAGATCGGGAAACGCTACGCGGGTACTCAATTCCACGGATGCTTGCCGAGGAAATATCGAAGTCATGCGCGCTACCCATTCACGAGGAATTTGTCCGTGCGTCCGGCACGTCACTTGAGTTGCGACACGTGCCCAGGTGGTACAGGCGAGCTGCGGTCAAAGGAGCCTTTGTCTTGGGTAAGCGTGCAGAGTGGTTGGAAGGTCTGAGCGCGCTCGTTGTAGATGATGTGGTCACCACCGGCGCGACTGTGTGCGAGGTGGCCCGTCTATTGAGAATCAATCAGACCAAAGACGTGTCGGCGGTGGCGCTAGCGCATTCGGAAGGGGCTGGATGGAGGGGGAGATGACGCGCCGCACAGGCATGTAAGAATGGTCACAATTTTTCCGGCGCCACGTGCGGGAGTGCAGCAACCCCCAAGAGATGCGCCTTGTACTTCACGCGACGATCGGACTTGATAACGAGCCGAACGCGAGGTTAGGCGCTTCCAATACTCTGCTCGAACACGTTCATGATTCTCACTTGCCGCTTTGATCCGTCTTTGGCCGGTTGGTAGTAGATGTCCGCCAAACGCACCGGTAACTTGGTTCAGTCAGTCGTCGGTTTCTGTCTGGTTTGCAACAGTTTGGCGAGGACCGATCGAATCCCTCGGAACGTTCGACTTCTCGCATCAGCCGTAGAGCGGGCAGCACGCGATTCAAGTCCAAAGGCCAAACTGAATCGGTCTCTTGCCGCGTTTCGGAGAGAGCGGCCTAGCTTCATTCGGCTCGTATTGGTTGCCGTCAACGTGTGCGAGCAAGTTCCCTCTCAGCCGCGGTGACGCTGTCTCGATTCTGCTTCACCATACGGCCGCCGGCCGCAGGCGAGATTCGAGATTTGCCCGGTAATTCAACAAAGTTTCGCCGTGTGAACGCCAAACGGTTGACAATCAGGTACAGGGCCTTTTTCGATGGTTTTTGCCCTTCCAAGCACCGCTGCACGCGTCCGAGAAGAAGCACCCCATGGATACCGGCGGCAAAAGGCTGCTGAAGGTACGTGGGTTAGTACTCGCGTAAAAAATATACACGCGAGGGAGCTGGCTCCTGAAGCATGCAGTGGCGCCTCGATCTGCACCGCGGAGCGGGGGTACCGAAGCGGACCTAGTACGTAGGCACCGGCCGGAACCTGCGGCGTGGTGCCGCCCCCTGGAACCGCTGGGCTCCGTACCTTGGCCAGTTGAATCTGCGGGTCCACGTCGCCAGGTAGGGCGTCACGCACTCGATATACACGCCTGGCGATCGCTTTCGCGCCAAGCGCCGATCAGCCATGGATCTACGCCCAGTCGGCCTGGCGCTTCTGGGGGCAATGTGCTCCACGCACTGAACGCGGCGGCGCCGCGTGGTGCCCTACAAGGTCGCCACAACAACCAGGGCGATCAGGAACGCCGCCATGCCGACCCAGTAGTCCAAGGTGTCAAAGCTTGGCAAGGAGAGGCCTAGGAGGGCTGTGCAGACGGCGATCGCTAGCACCTTGAGCAGATCCCGCGCGTTGACTCTAAACGCGCGTTGCGGCGCGTCAACGAGCGAAGGCGCTGCACCCTGCCGCAGCCAGCGTGGCAGGGCGCTATTGGGCCAGGTGTAGGGACTGTCCTTGCCGATCTGGCAGGTATCAATTACGACTCCCTTCGGCGGTTCGTAAGGGGGATGCCAGCGCGGGCTGAATTTCAGCTTCGAGCTATCAGGTAAGTCGGCCATCGGAGGTCCTCAGCAACTGCGGTAGATGCCGGATGCGTAGTCAATGCACTCGCCAAACGGAGCGTTCCAAGTCAACCAGCATAGACCGGCGCCGGCGGCGACACCCACCGCGAGCGCCAAGGCAACGGCGACCGACCGGCGTAGGCCGGCACCAAACTCGAGCCAGGTGTGCGTCGTGTTGGCGACATATCCGAACACGAGGACGAAGAGCAGTGCGTAAGGGAGCAGTCCGAGGGTGGCCAGCATGGCTGCCGTCAGTCCCAGCGCCGGATGGGTGTGAGCCGGTCGATGAGATCTTGGAAGGTCTCCGCGGCCAGGACGCGCGAGCGGCTGATGTTCCCGACCCGCAGCCAGTATTTCATCTTGGGGTTTTCCAGCAGCATGTCGCCGAGCGCCTGGTAGTCGTCGTCGACGTCGATTAGGCTGGACAGGTGGATGTGGTGGGTCCGCTCAAACTCGACGGCAGCCCACTCCAGCCAGCGCGGCCGGTCAGCTTCCGGCTCCTGGCGCAAAAGCGTCAGGGCCCGGTCGAATATCTCCTCGTCGCCGAGTACCTGAACGCCTAGCCTCACGTCAGAGATGTTCACAACGTGATGCTACGCCGGTTCGATGGTATCGCCGCTCGGCGGAAGTCGGGGGATTCGTGGAAACTCTCGTGAGGACCACACACGCACTGCGAATGGGGCCCCCTATAGGGCCGCAGATCCTGCTGCGCGGGTGTCCCCCCCTGGGGGTGGGGGGTACCACTACTGCCGGCCGGGCGAGCTACGCGGCGGCGCCTGCTTGACGCTGCGCGCGCCAACGAGAGAGCGCATCGAGCGCGCGCTGTCTTCCTTCCCGGGTTCGCGGCCCGGTACTCAGTCCGCCGTGGAACTTGCAGCGACCGTTGGTGAGCGCGCGGCATCGGCACGAACCGCCGGCGCGCGTGCGGGCGCCGCATTGCAGTTTCGGTTGCTTTACCATTGGCGCATGATACTGCCGTGACAAAACCTGATGGTCCGCGCGCGCCCGCCGGTCCGCTGGTTTCGTGCGCTGGCGGCGCCGCCGTGCTTCGTCCTTTTCGGACTGGATTGACATGGACGAGAAACTACGCCGACCCTCAAGGTCGAGCAAGGGGTCAGGTGGAATCGCTGAGACAATTGGCGTGCGACCGTCCCCCTACCCTAGGAGATGCCATGGATGGATTCACGAAGGCCGTGCTCACCGTAATTGCTGTCGCGCTTACGCTAATTGCCGCGAAGATGTGGGCGCCCGGTGAGGCGCACGCTCAGGGCTTGTTTTCCGGCGCCCCTACGGTTGGTGAATTCCAAGACGCGAAAACTCCCGAGGACAAGCAAAAACTCTTTCGGCGGATCCCGCTGGTTCGCGTACAGGGCGGCACCGTCTCGATCAACTGATTCATGCATCAGGTGCAGGCTTCGGTTTAGCTGTGACGGTGGCGCCTACAATCGCGGCGTGACCACGTTCGGCCTTGACGAAAATCGGTTCTGAAATGTGTCGCCGGCTGCTGGCGAAATATTCGAATATCGGCGCAGCCAACCGCGCCAGCCGCAATTCGGCTATGCAACGCTCGCGGTCACAACCGCTCCCTAGGTCAGGGTAGACCTCGGCCGCCGCATGGTGCGGGCGCGCTTGACGACCTAACGGCGCACGGGGCCGTTATACCTACGGGATGCACAGCCGACTTCCCGACGGAATGGACGGCAGGATAATTGTCCGGGGCGGTCTGCAGAATCGCGGCTTGTCGGGGTATTATCGACTTGGTTGAAGGCGGAGGACGGTGTCCAGCTAGGCTCGGGCGCCGCGGGCATTGCGGGGGTGGGTTATGAGCAAGCTTCGACGGGGCGAGCTGCAGCGATTCTTCCACGACCTCGAAAAGTGGAACAGGGTCGTGGTGAGAGATGCAAAGACCGGAGAGACGGCAAAGGCGGGCGCTGAGCCGCAAGACCGCGAGCCGCGAGCCGAGCGCCACATCTTCATCCGCGTGAGCTGCGATACTGATTTATCCGAGCCGCGCGCCAATGCCAAGCTGGCATAGTCTTCTCAACGAGTCGAGGATCCGCGGCAGCACCTACGACATACTCCGGCGCGAGTACCTCCGGAAGCTTAACCGCGTCACCAAGCGCAACATCATTGCCTACTATTCCGGATGGCTGCAGAAGCCAGGCCTCGCCGGAATCCACGTAAACGACGCCGACAAGAACGGCTTCATGACCGTGATCCACAAGCTTGACCGCAGCAAGGGCTTGGATCTCATTCTCCACACACCTGGCGGAGACACCGCAGCGACTGAATCGTTGGTGGACTACCTTCGGTCCATGTTTGAGACGGACATCCGCGTGATCGTCCCTCAGCTCGCGATGTCAGCCGGCACGATGATCGCCTGCGCAGCAAAGGAGATTGTGATGGGCTCGCACTCCAGCCTGGGCCCGATCGATCCACAGTACAACGGCCGGCCAGCGCACGGCGTACTGGAGGAGTTCAGCCGCGCGTTTGAGGAGATGAAAGCCGATCAGTCCAAGGCCTTTGTCTGGCAGCCGATTCTTCAGAAATACAACCCGACACTCGTAGGCGAATGCGAGAAGGCCGTCGCTTGGTCGAACGAGATGTCCGTTGAGTGGCTTATCAGCGGCATGTTCAAGGGCGAAATCGGCGCGACGAAGAAGGCGAAGGAGGTCGTCAAAGAGCTCGGCGACCACGCTGTGACGAAGTCCCACGCGCGGCACCTCAGCTTGAAACGCTGTCAAGAGATCGGACTGAAAGTGGCCGCATTGGAGGACGACCAGCCGCTTCAGGAGGCGGTTCTATCCGTCCACCATGCTTTCGTGCTCACGCTTTCCCAGACTGCCGCGTTTAAGATTGTAGAGAACCACAAGGGCATCGCCATGATTTCCGTTGCCCAGCAAGTAATGATCCAGGGACCGATGCAAGGCCAACAAATTCCGGGTGGCCAGGAATAGGAACTGTCTGCCGCTGCTTGGCGCTTAGCGCACGGTAGCAGTCCCGTTTCCGCCGCCGTGGCTGCGAGAGTATCGGCGCACGGAGGAAGTTCCTTGCGCAATTTGCTATCGCACTTAGTGTTTCGCCCAGAGAGGTGTTGCTTGATGGCCTTACTGCGGGGGCAACTCTGGGGGCAACAGCCCTATGGTCGGTAGCAGATCTCTAGAATCGGCGCGGCTCTCCGGGCGGTATTCGATTCCGCCCTTGCCACCAACGCTTGCTGCTAGGCGCGTTCGGCGATAAGCACGACGTTCGAGCCGCCGAAGGCGAAGGAGTTCGACATCACCGCGCGCGGGATGGCGCCGCATTCGGCCTGCCGAGCGACATGACGGACCGCGCAGGCCGGGTCGGGCTGCTGCAAATTGGCAGTCGGCGGAATCACGCCGTCGCCAAACGGCATCAGCGCGGCGGCCATTTCGAGTGCGCCGGCGCCGCCAAGCAGGTGGCCGTGCATCGATTTGGTCGAACTGACCGGGATGCGGGCCGCCGCGTCGCCGAACACTTCCCGAATCGCCTCGCACTCAACCACGTCGCCTACGATGGTCGCGGTGCCATGGGCGTTGATGTAGCCAATCGCCTCCGGCGCGAGGCCGGATTCCGCAAGCGCCTGTTGCATGGCGCGCACCTGGCCGTCCCGGTCGGGCTTGGACATGTGCGCCGCGTCACAGCTGTTGCCGTAACCGGTAATGACGGCGTGGATGGGCGCGCCGCGCGCGCGCGCTGCGGATTCTTCCTCAAGCACCAGCGCCGCCGCGCCTTCGCCCAGCACCAGCCCGCCGCGCCGCAGGTCGAAGGGCTTGCAGCTGGCCGCGGCCTCTGCCGCGTCCGCCGGCGCAAGGGTGCGCAGCGCCTGCCAGGCGGCGAGCATGCCGGGCGTGAGCAGCGCTTCCGCGCCGCCCGCCAGGACCGCGTCGGCGCGGCCGCTGCGGATCGCGAGCGCTGCCTCGCCGATCGCCATCGCGGAAGAGGAACAGGCAGTTGAAAAATTCGCGAATGGCCCGCGCAGCCCCCATTTCACGGCGACGTTCGAGCCGGCGGCATTGTTCATCGCCATCACCACCGAGAGCGGCCGCAGCCGGAAGTCGTTCTTGCCGTAGACGGTGCTGTAGGCGGATTCCAGCGTCTGTGCGCCGCCCATGCCGGTGCCCCAGTACACGCCGATGCGGTTGCGGTCGGCCGCTGCAAGGTCAAGACCGCTGGCCGCCAGCGCCTGGCCCGCGGCGCTGAGCGCGAACTGCGACACGCGGTCGAGCGAACCGGCTTCCGGTGCCTTGAAATGGGCGGTGGGATCCCAGGCGACGAGCGCGCCCACCTGCACGCCGGAACCCGAGGCGACCTGCGCCGGCAACGCCGCGACGCCGCTACGCGCAGCGGCAAGCGAGCGGTGGAAGTCCTCGATGCCATTGCCCAGCGCCGAGACGACGCCGATGCCGGTGACTGCGACGCGGCGCGCCTGCACCGCGGACCTGCGGCTCAGGCCTTGCCGGCGACCTGCAGCGACGCCGCGATGTGGCGCTCCAGGTCGGCCAGGCATTTGATCTTGCGCAGATCCTCGTCCGACACCTTAACGCCAAATTCATCCTCAACCTTGAACATGAACTCGATGAAGGTCAGCGAATCCACCCCCAGGTCGGCGAGCGGCGCGTTCGGGTCGATCTTCGACGGATCGAGCGAGAGCTCCCGGGTGGCGAGATCCTTGATGCGGTCCAGGGTTTCCATGCGGCTTCCAGAAGGCGTTCGTGGCGTAGGTTGGATTATAGTGGCAGCGGCGACGGGGCAGCGGTAAAGTCGATTCATGGCAACGGCTGGCAAGCGGCGCAACGCGGGTGAAAAACCTGCGATTTACATGTCAGCCTTGCTCGGCCTGCAAAAGATCGATCTTTTCAAAGGGCTCGACGCAACCAGCCTGAGGGAGATCGCGGGCCAGTGCAAATGGACGCGTTGCAAGCGGAATCAGTACGTGATTCGACGCGACGGCACGGATCGCGACGTTTACTTCGTGATCGCAGGCATGGTGCGCGTGGCCGCGGCAGCGGGACGCGGGCGGCGCATGATCTTTCGCGACATCCCGGCTGGAGAAGTGTTCGGCGAGCATTCCGCCATCGACGGCCGTAGCCGCTTCGCCGATGTTGTCGCGGTGCGTGAATCGCTGCTCGCTTCGATGCTACCGGAGGCCTTCCGGGCAATCCTCGCGAAGCACGCGCCCGTGCGGGAGCGCTTGCTGCGCCGCCTGAGCGGCTCCGTGCGCGATCTCACGGACCGGCTGCTCGACCTGGGTGCCCGGAGCGTGCAGTGGCGGGTGTGGGTCGAGCTGCTGCGCCTCGCGCGGGTTGCCGGCGTGCAGGCCAATGCGTCTCGCATCGAACGCGCGCCAACACATCACGAAATCGCGAGCCGGGTGGGCACTTCGCGCGAGGAGGTGACGCGCGAGCTGTCGCGCCTCGTACGTCAAGGCCTGCTCGAACGCGCGGGCCGCGCCCTCCTGCTGCGCGACGTTTCCGCGCTGGAAAAACTCGTGGTGGATTCGCGTTCCGAGGAGAATCCCGTTCTAGCGGCGCCGGAGGAGGAATCGCCTGGTTTTACCGTGCGCGGCTCGCAGCGCCAGCGACGTGCCATTCTCGTTGCCGACATGCTCGACTCCGCGAGCTTGAGGGAGCGCGACGAAGAGCGCAGCCTCGAGCAGCGGCGAGCGTTTTTCGCGCACGCCACTTCCGAGGTCATCCCGACCCATGCCGGCCGCAGCCTGTCAAAGGTCCTGGGAGACGGTTTTCTCGCCGAATTCCCGGACGGCGTCCAGGCGGTCAGGTGCGCGTTCGAGCTGCACCGGGGCCTGGCGCAGTTCAACGCCAAAGCCGCGGCGCCGCCCCTGAACATGCGCGTGGGCATCCACGTCGCCGAGGTGATCGTCGAAACCTTCAACTTGCTGGGTGACGGAGTCAACGTCGCGGCCCGGCTCGCCGAGCTCGCGAACTCCGGCGAGACCGTCGTGTCGGTGCAAGTGCGTGATCAACTCACCAGCGGCGTCGACGCCTCGGTCGAGGATCTGGGCGAGCAGCGGCTGCGCAACCGCGAACGGGCGGTGCGGGCGTTCCGTCTGTGGCCGCCAGCGCACCAGCCGGCGCTGGTGCCCAGTGCGGCAGTACGAGCGCATGGCCGGCCGTCGGTAGCGGTCATCCCGTTCCGGTTGCGATCCGACGACCCCCGCTTCGCGTTCATCGGCGATGGACTGGCGGACGAGACCATCGCCGCGCTCTCCCGGGTTGCCGATTTCTTCGTCATCTCGAGGCTCTCGTCGGCCGCGTTTCGCACCGCCCCGCTCGGGGTGCGCGGCATCGGGGAGATGCTCGGGGTGCAATACGTGCTGTCCGGCAGCGTCCAGACGGCGTATCCGCGCGCGCTGCTGGCCGTGGAACTGGCCGATGCGCGCGACGGGCGCATTCTGTGGAGCGAGCGTTTTCAGGGCGACCTCGCGGACGTGTTCGCCATGCAAGCCGAGCTGGCGCGCAAGGCGGTCGCGAGCGTCGCACCGTTCGTCCGCTCGCTCGAGCTGCGCCGCGCGCGCATCACCAGTTTCGAGCAGCTCGACGCCTACGGCATCACGCTGCGCGGCGTCGAGCTGATGCACCGGCTGTCGCGGGAGGACTTCCTGCTCGCGCGCCGGGCCTTCCAGACCGCGATCGAGCGCGACCCGGTATCCCCGGCGCCGCACGCCTGGCTCGCGAAGTGGCACCTCATGCGCGTGGCAGTCGGCGCGAGCGAGAATCCGCTCCGCGACAGTCAGGCCGCCACTGCCAGCGTAGAGCGCGCGCTCGCCTGCGATCCAGAGGATGCGCTTTCCTTGTCGGTGGATGCGCTGGTCGCGGCATGGTCGAGGCACGATCTCGACACCGCCGAACGGCGCCTGGCACACGCGCTCGCGGCCAATCCGAACGAACCCCTCGCCTGGTTGTGGAGCGCCATGACCCATGCGTGGCGCGGACGCGGCGCCGAAGCCGTGCAGCGCGCGGATCGGGCATTGTCGCTGTCGCCGCTCGACCCGATGATCTACTTCTTCAATTCGCTCGCGGGCATGGCCAATCTGATCGGCGAACGATACGAGCGCGCGATCGAACTGTCGACCCGGTCGTTGCGCGAGAACCGCTTGCACACCCCTACATTGCGCACGCTCGCGGCTGCGCTGGTGCTCTCAGGGCGGCTCGACGAGGCGCGCGAGACGGTGCGCACGCTGCGGGAACTCGAGCCCGGACTGACCGTCGGTGTGATACGAGCACGCTACCCTGGACGGGACAGTCCTCAAGCCGCCGTTTTCACCGCCGCGCTACTGGCCGCCGGGCTGCCGCCATAGCCGCGGTACGCGCCGATCGAGACCCCGGCCGATATCGCGAGAATTGCCGCGATCTCGGCGCTTGAGGGGATTTCGCCCAGGAACAGGAGCCCCAGAACCGCGCTTAGCGCGGGCACCAGGGCGACCAGCGCGCTCGAGCGCTCCGGACCGAGCCGGGCGATGGCGTGATTCAACGCGACGAGCGCAAGGCAGCCGATCAGCACGCCCTGCCACAGGACCTGCCAGAGAAGCTCGAACGGCGCGGCTTGCCAAAGCGCGCCGGACGCCGACCAGAGATGCCACGGAACGACGACCAGCGCTGAATACAGCGTCACGATGGCGGCGCCCTGGATGGCGCCGATACCCCAGTTGCGCATCTGCAGTACGTAGAGCGCGCCGAGCGCGGATGCCGCAAGGAACATGGCGTCTCCCGCGAGCACGGACGGGTCTGGTGCCGAAGCGCTCCAGGTGGCGAGTGCGATCACGCCGATCGCGCACAATGCCGCCCCCACAAGCATCCGGGCGGAGGGCCGCCTGGAGAACAGCAGGAACCCGAGCAGCGCGACCCAGGCGGGTGCGACGCCAGGACCGAGAGCGGCGGCATGGCTGGCCGGCGCGAACTGCAAGCCGCAGATCACCAGCGCCGCCATTCCCGCGCCCTGGAACAGGGTGAGCGGAACGCCCTTCAGCCACGCGTCGCGGCTGATCGCGCGGAATTGCAGCGCGAGGTACGGCAAGAAAAGCAGTGCGCCGACGCCGAACCGCAGAAGCATCAGGTCTTGTGGCTCAAACGAGCCGGTGACGCCCGCGCGGGTCGCCACGGGGTACGAGGCAAAGATCAGGACAACAACGACTGCCGCGGCGTAACCGCTCACCGCGCAGCGGCCAAGGCCATCGGGCAGCCGCTCTTGCGCCGGCGCCGCACTGATGTTGCGTATGCCGCCACCGGCCGCTGCGGATCCAGGTTCGGTTTGACGATCGTCTGCTCGTAGCGCGACCACGCCTCGTCCGAAAATCCGGCTAGTTTCGCGATCAAGCCGAATTCATTTGAACCTTCGTCGGCGTAGGCGCCGCGGTGCAGAGGCTGAACCTGAATCAGCGGAATCTCGGTGCTGAAGTGAATCGGCACGTCGGTTTTTATGAGACGGACATTGGTGAACAGGGGACCGAACCAGCGGTCCGTTTCTATGATTCCTTCGTACTGGTCAAAGGCGATATTTCGCGGCAGGTTGGCCGGAGGCCGCACCAGCACGCTCCAGTTTTCCGCGCTTTCGATCATCAACCCAGACCAAATCTGGACGAGTCCCGGCTCCGTCACCGCGGTCAGGAACGGCGGAGAAAATCCGCGCAATCGGCCGGGTGCGACCCGATCGAATACCGACTGGTAGCCGGGAAACTGTGCACTGGTGAGCGGGTACCAGGCCTTGGCGCCGCGATAGGTCCAGATGACCTGCGATCCGTCCCATTGCAGCGTGAAGTCGATCGGCGGAAACACGTACCAACCGAAGGACGAGGCCGCTCTGAGCGACTCGCAGTATTGAAAACCGCGCGCGGGCAGCGTCCCGAGCACGGAAGGGTCGGCGCGCATGGGCGTCCGGCATTCCGGAATCGCCTTGTAAAAGGTCACCGCCGGGGCCGGCTGGCCTGTCGCATTCATGAGAGTGCACTCCTGGAGGGTAAGAGAGGGAGACTGGCGCGCCGCTCGCGCGGCGCGTCAGCGCCTCCCCGGGAAATTAGCTTCGCGTCACTTTCTAAGACTGGCTGGCGCGGAGCCGAGACCGAAGCGAATCGCGCCCGAGTCGGCGATTTTTTTCGTGGGCTTGCGAACGACCGGCTGCTTCTGCTTTTTGCGGGACATGAGTTTCTCCGTTGCGTGGGTTGGTCGATAATTTCGATTGCGCACCCCCTGCTGCGGCGGCGCGAACGTCATTAGCACCCACGAGCGGGCGCTTCATCAAGCGCGCTCGCGCAGGAAACAATAAAAGGTTTGACTGAACGCGGCGTAAGCGGGGCCAAACGCTGCTTGCTGGAAGCGGAACGCGGCCCGCGCCGATCTGCGGCATGCAGCTCAGAGACCCGATCCGCCGGTTTGAGCGGAAACATGTGCGTAAACGCACAGCAGGGAGTCGAAATCCTGATCAGTTCAGGCAGCAGCTCAGAAACGGCATACGGTATCAAGCCTTATCCTATGAATTGGAATGAAGTCTCTGCCGAGGATTATGCCCGCGCGGTCATGCCGGGACACATGAAAGGTTTACATCTCGTCAAACGTGGCATCGACGTACGCAACCGGCTTGCCTTGATCCTCGCCATCGCGATCCTCGCGATCTGCGTCCTGTCGGTGAGTCGCTATCTTGCGCTGGAGCGCGAGCTGACCGACGCGGCGCTGGGACGCCGAGCGACGCTCGGCTCGCTGGTTGCAACGACGCTCGCGGTCAAGTTCGAGCGCTTGATCGACGTCGGTACCGCGCTCGCCACGCGCGTGCGCTTTCAGGAGTTGGTAGCCGCGGGCCGTTGGATCGAGGCAGCGCAGATCCTCCGGCGAATTCCGGAGGATTTCGATTTCGTCGATCGCCTGTTCCTGGCCGATGTGCGCGGCAATTTGATGGCCGATATTCCCGAGGTGCCGGAAGTCAAGGGGACGAATTTCTCTCACCGCGACTGGTACCGGGGCGTGAGCCGGGAATGGAAACCGCATCTTTCTCACCTCTACAGACGAAGCGCCGCGCCCCAGCGCAACGTCGTCGCGGTGGCGGTCCCGATTCGCGATCGCGGCGATGCGATCTCAGGGATTCTCGTCCTGCAGGTAGAGCTCAACAGATTTTTCGAATGGGTACGGCAAATCGATTTCGGCCCCGGCAGCCGTGTGCTGGTCGTCGACGCGGAACTGAAGACAGGGTTCGACTCGACGGCGCCTGTCGATGCGCAGGAACAGAGTCCCGCCGCAGATCCCGTGGTGCAACGTCTGCTACCGGCGGCGCCCGCGGTCCGCGTCGCGCGTGATTCGACCAGCAACCGGGATCTGACAGTCGGCTACGCGCCGGCCACGCACGGCTGGGGCGTCGTCACCCTCCAGCCCGCTGATGCCACGTTTGCGACTCGCGACGCGCTGCTTCGGCAACTGCTGCTCGACGGTGTCCTGACCGCTCTGCTCGCGGTAGCGGCAATCATTCTGGGGGCGCGGCTGGTCTTCGAACAGCGTCAAACGCAGGCCGAGCGCAAGCAACGCACGGCGCTGGAGCGCTCGCAAGATGCACTTGCCAGCCACGCCGAGCGCTTGCGAATCGTTCACGAGATCGATCGTGCGATTATCTCCGAGATCGAGCCCGAGGCGATCGCCGCCGCCGCAATCGAGCCGCTGCGCAAGTTGCTCGGCGTGCCGCGCGCGATCGTCAACCTGTTCGACCTGGAAAAAGGCGAAGTGGAATGGCTGGCAGCGGCCGGCCGGCGGCGGGTACACGCAGGCCCCGGGGTACGCTACTCGATCGGCTTGATGGGCGACCTTGCGGCACTCAAGCGCGGCGAACCGCAGCATGTCGATACGCATGCTCTGGCGCCAGGCCCCGAAGTGGACGCCTTGCTCGCTTCCGGCGTCCATGCGTTTGTGGTGGTGCCAATGTCCGCCGGCGGCGAACTGATCGGCGCCATCAGCTTTGGCGGCGAGCAAGCGAAATTTTCTGCCGAGCAGATCGGCATCGCCCACGAAACTGCCACTCAGCTCGCCATCGCAATCACGCAGGCGCGGTTGCTCGAGCGGGTCAGGCGCCACGCCGGGGAGCTCGAAGAGCGGGTGCGCGAGCGTACCGGGCAGCTCGAAGCGGCCAACAGGGAGCTCGAGATCTTTTCCTACTCGGTCTCGCACGATCTGCGCGCGCCGCTGCGGGCGATCGACGGCTACGCCGTGATGTTGGCGGAAGACCATGGCGAGCAGCTCGACGATGAAGGCCGCAGGCTGCTCAAGGTGGTCCGCTCCAGCGCCGAGCAGATGGGGCGGCTGATCGACGACCTGCTCAGGTTTTCGCTGGTCGGGCGCCGGGCGCTGGCCTTCGCCGAGGTCGACATGCGCGCGCTAGCAAGCGAAATCGTTGCCGAGTCCTCATTCGCCTATCCGAAGGCACGAATCGAACTGGACAGCCTGCCGGCTGCAAGGGGCGACCGTGCGCTGCTGCGGCACGTCTGGAGCAACCTGATCGGCAATGCGCTCAAGTACAGCGCGCAGAAGGAAGCGCCGCGCGTAGAGATATCCGGCAGGCGCGATGGCGCCGAGATCATCTACACGGTGCGCGACAACGGCGCCGGCTTCGAAATGCGCTACTACGAGAAGCTGTTCAATGTCTTCCAGCGGCTGCACCGCGAGGACGAATTCGAGGGCACGGGTGTCGGGCTGGCAATCGTGCAGCGCGTGGTGCTCCGGCACGGCGGGCGCGTATGGGGCGAAGGCGCGCCGGGGGAGGGCGCCAGTTTCCACTTTGCTCTGCCCGAGGGGCATTGAACCATGAGCGAGTTTCAGCAGATCGACATTTTGCTGGCGGAAGACGATGCCAAGGACGCCGAATTGACGCAACGCGCGCTGCGCCGGCACAACCTGGGCAATCGCTTGATCTGGGTCAAGGATGGAGAAGAGGCGCTTGATTTTCTGTATTGCCGCGGCGCCTACAGCGGCCGCGATGCATCGCACGGTCCAAAGCTGGTGCTGCTCGACATCAAGATGCCGAAAGTGGATGGCATCGAGGTGCTCAAGCAGGTCAAGGCCGATGCGCGCACGCGCGCCGTGCCGGTGGTGGTGATGACCTCCTCCAACGAGGAACGGGACGTGCTGGAGAGCTATCGCCTCGGCGCCAACAGCTACATCGTCAAGCCGGTGGATTTCGCCGCTTTTCTCGAAGTGGTGGCGAAGATCGGCCTGTACTGGGTGCTTACCAACCGGGTGCCGGAGTAAACAGCGGCGGCCGCTGTTAACCGACCATGGCCCCTCTCGAGCAAATCCGCGTGCTGGTCGTCGAAGATGTGGCGAGCGACGTCGAGCTCGAAATCCGCGAGCTGAAACGCGCCGGGATGCGGGTCGAGCATCGCCTCTGCGACAGCGAGCAGGGTTTCCGCCTGGAACTCGAGAGCTTCTCCCCGGATGTCATCCTCTCGGATTTTTCGATGCCGCATTTCGACGGCATGGCGGCGCTCGCGCTGGCGCGCCAGCTGTGCCCGGAAATCCCGTTCCTGTTCGTCTCGGGCACCATCGGCGAGGAATATGCGATTCGCGCACTCAAGAACGGCGCTACCGACTACGTGCTCAAGACCAACTTGGTGCGCCTGCCCGCGGCGGTCGAGCGCGCGCTCGACGACGCGCGCGCGCGCCGGGCGCGCCGCGAGGTCGAGGACGAAGTGCAGGAACTGCGCGGCCGCCTTCAGGCGGTGTTCGAGACGCTGCCCGACGCGGTATGGTCGATCTCGCTGCCCGAGGAGCGGCTGCTGTTCATGAGCCCGGCAGCGCGCGAGGTCCTCGGCCACTCGCCCGAGGAATTCGCCGCCGACATCGAGCTCGGTTTCCGAGTGGTACACGACGACGATCGCGAACGCGTCCAGCGTGCCTGGGACGCGCTGCGCGCCGGCCAGACCTATGACATCGAGTACCGGGTGGTGCACAGGGACAACTCGCTACGCTGGGTGCACGAGCGCGCGCACCGCCTGAGCAACCCGGATGGCTCGCCGCAGCGGATCGACGGCATCGTGCGCGACATATCGGATGCAGTGCGCCAGCGCGAGCGCCTGGCGCGCCTCGGGCGGATCCGCGACCTGCTCGGCGCGGCGAACGCGGCGTTCATGCGCATCCGGGAGCGGCGCGAGCTGTTCGAGGAGTTCTGCCGCATCGCCGTTTCGCGCGGCGGGTTCATGCGCGCGCGCGTCGTGGAACTGGATGCGTCGGGCAGGCTGTCGATCGCGGCAAACACCGAGACCTCGGCCACGGGGTTCGCGAGAATCGTCGACAAATACAACGCCGACGCGGCCAATGCGCAAAGCGTGCTGGCGCACGCGCTGCGGACCGGGCAAATGACGGTGTCGAACGATCTGCGGAACGATGAGCGCGAATCGGATCGGGAGCACCTGACGCGGCAGGGCATTTACTCGCTGGTGGTATTGCCGATCCGCGTCGAGGATACCGTGATGGCCGCGGCGGTGCTGAATGCAAAGGAGCCGAATTTCTTCGACCAGGAGGAGTTGGCGCTGCTTTCGGAGATGGTGGCCAACCTGGAGTTCGCGCTAGAGCTGCTGGCAAAGCAGGAAAAGCTGAACTACCTCGCGCTTTACGACCCGCTCACCGAGCTTCCCAACCGTACTCTGTTCGACGATCGCCTGACGCAGGCGCTGGAAGGGTCGCGGCGCGGCGGCAGCATGCTGGCGCTGATCGTGTTCGACATCGAGCGCTTCAAGGCGATCAACGATGCGCTCGGCCAGGGCGCCGGCGACGAAGTGCTGCGCAGCGTAGCGCGCCAGCTGCGCGAGTCGGTCGGCGACGTGAATCGCGTTGCGCGGCTCGGCGGCAATCTGTTCGCGGTCATGTACCCGGCGATCCAGGATGCCGCCGAGGCTGCGCGCATCCTCGGCGATTCGGCTGCCGACGTGATTGCCAGGCCGATCAAGATCGACGGGCGCGAACTGAAGATAGCGGCCAAGGCCGGGATCGCGCTCTACCCGGACGACGGCGCCGATGCCGCCACGCTGTTCCGCAACGCCGAGGCCTCGCTCAAGCGGGCCAAGGAGACCGGCGACCGCTTCCTGTTCTATGCGCCTCACATCAATGCGCGCGTTGCCGAGCAGGTGGAACTCGAGAGCCGCCTGCGACGCGCCGTCGAGCAGCGCGAGATATTCCTGCATTTCCAGCCCAAGGTAGAGTTGGAAACGAACCGCATCGTCGGGCTGGAAGCGCTGATGCGCTGGCGCGGGCCGGACAACCTGCTGATGTCGCCGGCGCGCTTCGTGCCGGTGCTGGAGGAGACCGGCATGATCCTCGAGGCCGGCCGCAACGCGCTCGAGGTCGCCGCGCAGACGCACCGCGAATGGCAGGCGCTGGGGCTCAACCCGCCCCGCATCGCGGTCAATGTCTCGGCCCTGCAGTTGCGCCAGCGCAATTTCGTCGACGACGTGCAGGCCGCGCTCGGCGCGACGGTCGGCAGCATCGATCTCGAGATTACCGAGAGCCTGCTGATGGAGGACATCGAGGAGAGCATCCGCAAGCTGCGCACGCTGCGGGCGGCCGGCGCCAGCATTGCGCTTGACGATTTCGGCACCGGGCATTCCTCGCTCGCCTATCTCAGCCGCCTGCCGATCGACACGGTGAAGATCGACCGCAGCTTCATTCGCACCATCACCGAGAACGCGGACACGACCAGCATCGTCTCGACCATCATTTCGCTCGCGCAGGCGCTGCGCCTGAAGGTGGTTGCCGAGGGCGTCGAGTCCGAGCAGCAGGCGCAGATGCTGCGTCAGTTGCGCTGCGACCAGATGCAGGGATACCTGTTCAGTCCGCCGCAATCCAAGGAGAGAATCGAGGCCATGCTGCGCGACGCGGGGAGCTGACCGGGCCCGCCTGCGCAGGGAGAAAGCGCTTATAATCTGCGGCCTTAGCGCATTTTCGCCGCATGAGCCTCTACGCCCTCGGTCTGAATCACCACACGGCACCGCTCGGAGTACGGGAGCGCGTGGTGTTCCACGTCGAGCGCCTGGGCGAGGCGCTGGGCGAAGCGAAACGCCTGCTCGCGCCGGAAGCGGCAATCCTTTCAACCTGCAACCGGACCGAGCTGTACCTTTCCGGCGACAACGACACGGACCAGCGCGAAGCGGCGGCCGCTTGGCTTGCCGGCTACCACCGGGTCGACCCGGGCGAGCTGGCCCCCTACGTCTACACGCTGCCCCGGGAACAGGCGGTGCGGCACGCGTTCCGCGTCGCCTCCGGGCTGGATTCGATGGTGCTCGGCGAACCGGAGATCCTCGGCCAGATGAAGGAAGCGGCACGCTCGGCCGAGGCGGCGGGAACGCTCGGCACGGTGCTGGGCAAGCTGTTTCAGCGCTCCTTCGCCGTCGCCAAGGAAGTTCGCTCGACCACCCGGGTCGGCGCCAACAGCGTGTCGATGGCCGCCGCCGCAGTCAAGCTGGCAGCGCGGATCTTTCCCTCGCTCGCCGACCAGAAGGTGCTGTTCATCGGCGCCGGCGAAATGATCGAGCTGTGCGCCACGCACTTCGCCGCGCAGGGCCCGGCGCGCATTACCGTTGCCAACCGGACGCTGGAGCGTGCGCAGGCGCTCGCGCACCGTTTCAACGCCCGCGCCATCGAACTGCGCGAGCTGGCGGAGCACCTGCACGAACACGATGTGGTGGTTTCCAGCACCGCAAGCTCGCTGCCGATCCTGGGCAAAGGCCTGGTCGAGCGCGCGCTCAAGGCGCGCCGGCGGCTGCCGATGTTCATGGTGGACCTTGCGGTGCCGCGCGACATCGAGCCCGAAGTCGGCGAACTGGACGACGTATTTCTCTACACCATCGATGACCTGCAGGGCATCGTGCGGGGCAACCTGGACTCGCGCCGCGCGGCGCTCGAGCAGGCCGAGGCCATCATCGACACGCAAGTCGGCCAGTTCATGCACTGGATGCAGCTGCGCCAGTCGGTGCCGCTGATCCGGGCGCTGCGCGACCAGGCCGAGGACGCGCGCCGCCACGAGGTGGAGCGCGCGCTCCGGCTGCTTGCCCGGGGCGAGGACCCGAAACAGGTGCTGGAGACTCTGTCGCAGGGTCTGACCAACAAGCTGATGCACGCGCCGACGCAGGCGCTGAATGAAGCCACCGGCGAAGAGCGGCGCACGCTCGCCGAGACGCTGGCACGGCTGTTCCGCCTCAGACCTTGAAAGCGTCGCTGCGCGGCAGGCTCGACAGCCTGTCGAAGAGGCTGGAGGAGCTGAACGGGCTGCTCTCGGCCGAGAACGCGACGCGCAACCTGGACGAATTCAGGAAACTGTCGCGCGAGCACTCCGAGCTGACCGGCGTGGTCGGGCTGTATCGGGGCTACCAGCAGGCCGAGCGCGACGCGGCGGAGGCGCGGGACATGTCCGGCGATGCTTCGATGAAGGGCTACGCCGACGAGGAAATGAAAACCGCGCAGGCCTCGATGGAGAGGCTGGAAGCCGAGTTGCAGGCGGCGCTGCTGCCGCGCGACCCGAACGATGAGCGCAATTTGTTCGTCGAGATTCGCGCCGGTACCGGGGGCGACGAATCGGCGCTGTTCGCCGGCGACCTGTTCCGCATGTATACGCGCCATGCCGAGCGGCAGGGCTGGCAGGTCGAGCTCATCTCCGAAAGCCCTTCGGAACTGGGCGGCTACAAGGAAGTGATCGCGCGGATCGTCGGCAAGGGCGCCTATTCGAAGCTGAAATTCGAGTCCGGCGGCCATCGCGTGCAGCGCGTGCCGCAGACCGAAACGCAGGGCCGCATCCACACCTCGGCCTGCACCGTGGCGGTTCTGCCGGAGGCCGATGCGGTGGGCGAGGTGGTGCTCAATCCCGCCGACCTGCGAATCGACACTTTCCGCGCCTCCGGCGCCGGCGGGCAGCACGTCAACAAGACCGACTCGGCCATCCGCGTCACCCATCTGCCGACCGGCATCGTGGTCGAATGCCAGGATTCGCGCTCCCAGCACAAGAACCGGGAGCGCGCCCTGTCGGTGCTCGCTGCGCGCATCAAGGACAAGCAGGAAAAGGCGCTCGCGGCAAAGACCGCCTCGACGCGCAAGTCGCTGATCGGCTCGGGCGACCGCTCCGAGCGCATCCGCACCTACAATTTTCCGCAGGGCCGGGTCACCGATCACCGCATCAACCTGACGCTCTACAAGATCGAGCGCATCATGGACGGCGAACTGGACGACGTGGTCAGCGCGCTGTCGGCCGAGCACCAGGCCGAGCTGCTGGCGCAGCTCGCCGACAGGGTCGCTTGAAGGTCGGCGAGGCGATCGCTGCCTCGGCGATCGACGCGCGCGAGGCGCGGCTGCTGCTGGCCGAGGCCTGCGGTTTTTCGCAGGCCAGCCTGGCCGCTTCCCCGGAGCAGGAAATACCCTTCGAAGTCGAGAATGCTTTTCTTGATTTCCTGAAAAGAAGGCGCAACGGAGAACCGGTCGCCTACATCCTCGGCCGCAAGGAGTTCTACGGCCTTGAGCTCTCGGTCAACCCCTCGGTGCTGATCCCGCGGCCCGAGACCGAGCTGCTGGTGGATCTGGTGCTGGAGAGAAAACCTGCATCGCTGCTCGACCTTGGCACCGGCTCCGGCGCTATCGCGCTGGCAGTGAAATACCAACTGCCCGGCTGCCGGGTGGTCGCGGTCGAAGCGGATCTTTCGGCGCTGCTGGTCGCGAAGCGCAACGCGAGCAAATTGAATCTGACTATCGATTTCCGGCACGGTCGCTGGTTCGAGCCGGTGGCGGGCGAGCGCTTCGAGCTGGTCGTCGCCAATCCGCCCTACGTCGCCACGGGCGACCCGCACCTTGCGGAGTTGCGCTACGAGCCGGTAGCCGCGCTTCTGGCGGGGCCGGATGGCCTCGCTTGTTTCAGGGATATCTTGAAAAATGGCCTTTCTTACCTGCAGCCTGCGGGCTGGCTGCTCGTCGAACACGGCCAGGGGCAGGATCCTGCGGTCCGCGGTCTGTGCCGCGAAGCAGGGCTTGAATCGATTGCCACCTGGCCCGACCTTGCAGGCATTGCCCGGGTCTCGGGCGGGAAGCTAAAATGACGGCCATGGACACTCAGGAAAAAATCAAGCAGCAGGTCACCGGCAATCCCGTGGTGCTCTACATGAAGGGGACGCCGCAGTTTCCGCAGTGCGGCTTCTCCGCGCTCGCGGTGCAGGCGTTGAACGCCTGTGGCGTGAAGAGCTTTTTCACCGTAAACGTGCTGGAGAATCCCGACATCCGCCAGGGCATCAAGGAATACGCCAACTGGCCGACCATTCCCCAGCTCTACGTCAACGGCGAATTCGTCGGCGGCTCGGACATCGTCAAAGAGATGTACCAGTCGGGCGAATTGCAAAAACTGCTAGAAAGTCTTAACCAGAAGGCTTAAACGCCGGACAGCCGGATGTTGGCCATGGTCAGCCGCTCGACCAGGATTTCCATGAAGGCGCGGGCAAAGTGGTGGCGGCAGGCATCGGAGGCCTGCTCGAGCTTGTCGGTGGGCATCGAGATGATCTTGGCATCGGTCATCACCGTGACATCCGCCCCCCTGCGTTGCTTGGCCTTCTGCAGGTAGGCCATCTCGCCGAAGCATTCACCGGCGTCGAGCACGTTGAGCAGTTTGCCTTTCTTGGTCACCTTGATCTGGCCCTCGGCCAGCATGCAGAAATAGGTGCCGGTTTCGCCTTCCTTCATCAGCACCTCGCCGGCCTTTGCCGCGCGCCAGGACGAGATGCGCGCCACCTCCCAGAGTTCGGCGTCGGAGAACTTCTCGAAGAAGGCCAGCTTGCGCAGCGACTCGAACCTGTCCGAGTCGGGGAACTCCTGCGCGCCCACGGCGGCGCTGCCGGCGACCGTCTCGCCGCGGAACACCTGCGCGAGCTCCAGCGAGAAGTCCTCCCACTCGCTGTAGCGCTGTTCCAGGTCCTTGGCCATGGCGCGGCGCACGATGGCGTCGAGCGCGGGCGGGACCTCCTGCCGGTAGGACGAAGGCGGCGAGGGCTCGACGTTGGTGATCTGATAGATCAGGCTGAAGTTGTTCGAGGCCTGGAACGGCAAGCGGCCCGACAGCAGGTGGTACATCACTACGCCCATCGAGTAAATGTCGGTGCGGTGATCGAGCGGATGCTCCTTGACCTGCTGCGGCGACATGTAGGCGGGCGAGCCGATCGCCGAGATCTGCGTCGAATCGCCGCTGGAAATGAGCGCGGCGCCAAAGTCGGTGATCTTCACGTCGGTTTCGCCGGTGTACAGGATGTTGGCCGGCTTGATGTCGCGGTGCGTGATGCCCATTTTGTGCGCGAATTCCAGGGCCCGCGTGCATTTGAAAACGATCTCGACCGCCTTGTCGATCGGCAGCAGGTTCTCCGGCGTGCAGAATTTCTCCAGCGTGCCGCCGTCCACGTACTCGGTGACGATGTAGTGCATCGCTTCATCGGCCACCGCGTCGTAGATCTGGCAGATGTGCGGATGCTGCAGCTTGCCCGCGAGCGAGGCCTCGGTGACGAACAGTTTGCGGTACAGCCTGCCGCGCTCTGGGTCGTTGAACAGTTGCGCCGACACCAGCTTCACCGCCACGTCGCGCTTGGCGAAGGGATCGTGGCAGAGGTAGACCTCGGAAGTGGCGCCCGACCCGAGATGGCGCACGACCGGGTACTTGCCGATTTTCTCCGGCGCGGACGCTGCGCTCAAAGCGGTGGCGTCAAGATCGGCGCGTGCGGGCGCGCGCCACGGCCGCGCGAACCTGCGCGGGAGCGGTGCCACCGACGTGATTGCGCGCCGCAACCGAGCCCTCGAGCGTCAGGACCGCGTACACGTCCTTGCCTATTTTCCTGGAGAAACGCCTGAGGGTCGCAAGCGGCAGGGCTGCGAGCCCGCAGCCGGCCTTTTCGGCTGCGCGTACCGCCCGCGCCACGGCTTCGTGCGCGTCGCGGAACGGCAGTCCCTTCCTCACCAGGTAATCGGCGAGGTCGGTGGCGGTGGCATGGCCTTCGAGCGCCGCCGCGCGCATCGACTTCGCCTGCGGCCGCAGGCCGGCGGCGAGCGCGGCGAACGCCTGCAGCGAGTCCCGCAGCGTGTCGACGGTGTCGAACAGCGGCTCCTTGTCCTCCTGGTTGTCCTTGTTGTAGGCGAGCGGCTGGCCCTTCATCAGCACCAGCAGCGCTACCAGGTGGCCGATGACGCGGCCGCTCTTGCCGCGCACCAGTTCGGGCACGTCGGGATTCTTCTTCTGCGGCATGATCGAGCTGCCGGTGCAGAAACGGTCCGGAATCCGGACGAAATCGAACCGCGGATTCATCCACAGGATCAGTTCTTCGGCGAAGCGCGACAGGTGCACCATCACCAGCGCAGCGCAGGCGGTGAATTCGATCGCAAAGTCGCGGTCCGCGACCGCGTCCAGCGAATTCTGCGCGACGCCCTCGAAGCCGAGTTCGCGCGCCACGCGCGCGCGGTCGATCGGAAAGCTGGATCCGGCGAGCGCTGCCGCGCCGAGCGGCAGCACGTTGATGCGCTTGCGGCAGTCGGCGAACCGTGCCCGGTCGCGCTCGAACATCGCCACGTAGGCGAGCAGGTGATGGCCGAAGGTCACCGGCTGCGCCACCTGCAAGTGCGTGAAGCCGGGCATCACCAGCGCCGCATGGCGCGCGGCCTGCTCGCGCAGCGCTTTCTCCAGCGCGCCGATTCTGCCGGCGATATCGTCGAGCTCTTCGCGCAACCACAGCCGCACGTCGGTCGCGACCTGGTCGTTGCGCGAGCGCGCAGTGTGCAACCGTTTGCCGGCATCGCCGGCGAGCTCCACCAGCCGGCGCTCGATGTTGCCGTGCACGTCCTCGTCGGCGACCGACCACTGGAAGCGTCCGGCGCGGATTTCGCGTCGCAGCGTGGCGAGACCGCGCTCGATTGCCGACAGGTCGCTGCGCCCGATCACGCTGCAGGCCGCAAGCATGCGCGCGTGCGCAAGCGAAGCGGCGATGTCATGCAATGCAAGCCGCTTGTCGAAGGACACCGAAGCGGTGAATCGCTGCACGAAGGCATCCACCGGTTCGGTGAATCTGCCGGACCAGGTTTTCGCCTTCTTCTTCCGGCTGGGCGCCGCAGCAGCCATAGGGAATAAAATGCGGGGAATAGAATGCGGTTGAAGACCGCTCGCTAACAATGGCCAGTATAAGGCAAAATCCCTCGCCGGACGTGCTGCCGGATTTCCGCAATCTGGGCGTCGTGGCGCGTGCCCTGGTAATAGTGAACTTGCTCGCGCTCGCCGCCGCTTTCATCGCCCAGCCAGACGCGGGCCGCATGCTTGAAACCGCGGTGCTTGGTGCAGCGTTGCTAGAGCCACCGCTCCTGGCGAGCCTTGCGCTGCTCTATGCGATCGCGCCGCTGCTGCGCCGGCTCGCCTACTGGCCGGCATGCGCGCTGATCGTTGCCTTGGCGCTGGCGTTCGCTGCGGCAACCCATGCGGCGTTGGGAAAAGTCACCGAGGTCGGACTCGCGCGCATGCTGGCTTACGCTGCGGCCTGCGCCGTGCTGGTGCTTGCCTACCTGACGCTGCATCTGCGCGCCTACTCGCCGGCGCTGGCCGAAGCGCGGCTGCAGGCGCTGCAAGCGCGCATCCGTCCGCATTTCCTGTTCAACAGCCTGAATGCAGTGCTGGCGCTGGTGCGCAGCGATCCGCGGCGGGCCGAGCGCACGCTGGAGGATCTTGCCGACCTGTTCCGCGCGCTGATGTCCGACGGGCGCAGCCTGGTGCGGCTGGCCGACGAGATTTCGCTGATCGAGCGCTACGCGGCGATCGAGCAGTTGCGCCTCGGCGAGCGATTGCGCATGTCCTGGGATCTCGATCAGGCGCCGATGGACGCGCTGTTGCCGCCGCTGGTGCTGCAGCCGCTGCTCGAGAACGCGGTGTACCACGGTGTGGAGCCCGGCGCCGGTATCGGCGACGTGCTGGTGCGCATCGAGCGGCGCGACGACCGCGTGCATGCGCTCATCGAGAATCCTTGGCGTAAGCCGGGCCAGGGCGGCCGCGCCGGCAACCACATGGCCCTCGACAACATCCGCGAGCGCCTGATGCTGTTTTTCGATGCCGAAGCGCGGCTGGAATCGCACATCGATGGCGGGCGCTACCGCGTCGAGATCGACATTCCCTATCGTGCGGGGCGCGCGTGAACACGCAGACAGCCGACATCGGCGCCGAGTTGCGGGTGTACATCGCCGACGATGAAGCCCCCGCGCGTGCACGGCTGAAGGAATTGCTGGGGGATATCCGCGGTGAACTCGCCAGCGTCGTGGTGGGCGAGTCCGGCAACGGCCTGGAAGTGATCGAGCGCCTGCCGGAAAGCGGCGCGCAGGTGCTGCTGCTCGATATCCAGATGCCCGGAATGGGCGGCATCGAACTGGCGCGGCACCTCGGCGCACTGGAAAACGCGCCGGCGATCGTCTTCGTCACCGCGCACGACCGCCACGCGGTCGAGGCGTTCGAGCTGAACGCGCTCGATTACCTGATGAAACCGGTGCGCGCCGAACGACTCGCCGCGGCGCTCAAGAAGGCGGCCGCGGCGGGTCCCGTGCCGCGCGAGCGGCTGGAGGGGGCGGCGGCGGGAGCGCGCGAATTTTTTTCCGTTGCCGAGCGCAACCGCATCCTGCTGGTGCCGGTGGCCGAGGTGCTGTTTCTCAAGGCGGAACTCAAGTACGTCACCCTGCGCACCAAGGCAGGCGAGCACCTGATCGAAGAGCCGCTGGTGTCGATCGAGCGCGAATTCGCCGAGCGCTTCGTGCGGGTACATCGCAACTGCCTGGTGGCGCGCAGCGCGATTCGCGGCTTCGAACGCGTCGCCGGCGGCGGCGACGAAGAACCGCACTGGAGCGTGGTGCTGGACGGCCTGCAGGAGCGCCTGCCGGTGAGCCGGCGCCAGTGGCCGTCGGTGAAGGCAGTGCTGCCCGACGCGAAGGGCGGGTAAGGCAAGTGCCGCGCGAACTGCGCATCGCGACGCGCCGCAGCCGGCTCGCGCTGTGGCAGGCCGAGCACGTCAAGGCGCGCCTGGAAGCGCTGCACGCCGAGCTGCGCGTCGCCCTGGTCCCGCTGTCGACGCGCGGCGATGAACTGCTCGAGGTTTCGCTGGCCGAGGCGGGCGGCAAGGGGCTGTTCATCAAGGAGCTGGAGGTTGCGCTGGCCGAGGGGCGTGCCGAGATCGCGGTGCATTCGATGAAGGACCTGCCCGCCGAGCTGCCGCCAGGCTATGTGCTCGCGGCGATCCTCGCGCGCGAGGATCCCAGGGACGCGTTCGTCTCGACGCAGCATGAAAATCTTGCCGCGCTGCCGGCGCGCGCGCGGATTGGCACCTCGAGCCTGCGGCGGCAGGCGCAAATAGCGGCGCGCTACCCCGCGCTCGACATCCGGCCACTGCGAGGCAATGTCGATACCCGCATCGCCAAGCTCGACCGCGGCGACTATGCCGCGATCGTACTGGCCGCCGCGGGCCTGAAGCGACTCGGCCTGCAGGCGCGAATTCGCAGCTATCTCGAGCCCGAGGAAAGCCTGCCGGCAGCCGGGCAGGCAGCGCTGGGAATCGAATGCCTGGCGGCGCGCGGCGACGTTGTAAGGCTCGTCGAACCGCTGCAGGACGCCACGGCCAGCGCCTGCGTGCGCGCCGAGCGGGAAGTGAATCGCTGCCTGGGCGGCAGCTGCACCATTCCGCTGGGTTCGTTTGCCGAGCAGGCCGGCGGCAAACTGAGGCTGCGAGCGCTGCTGGCCGCGCCCGACGGCAGCCGCATCGCACGGGCCGATGGCGAGGGCGATCCGGCACGGCCCGAGGAACTCGGGCGGCAGGTTGCTGACCTGCTGCGCGAGCGCGGCGCCGCGGAGATCCTCGCCGCCATTTCTCCATGAGTTCGCCGTGGTGACGCCGCGCGCCGCGCCTCTCGCTGGCCTGCGCGTAGTTGTGACCCGCCCGCAAGCGCAGGCCGAAGGGCTGGCGGAGCTGATCCGAGAGGCCGGCGGCGAGCCGCTTTGCGTCCCCGCCATCGAAATCCGGGAGCTCGCCGATCCGCGCGCGGTTTACGCCATTGCCGATCGCCTGGAGTCGTTCGACATGGCTGTCTTCGTCAGCCGCAACGCGGTACGCGCCGCGCTTGGCCTGCTGCGCGCGCGGCGCGGCGGCAAACCCTGGCCGGCAAAGCTCAGCGTCGCTACCGTCGGGCAAGGCAGCCGGCAGGAACTGGCCGCGCAAGGATTCACGGCAGTCGTCGCGCCGCCGGCGCGCTCCGACAGCGAGGCATTGCTCGCGCTGCCGGAGTTTGCGGCGCTGACCGGCAAGCGCATCGTCATCTTCCGCGGCGAAGGGGGACGCCAGTTGCTGGGGGAAACGCTGGCCGCGCGCGGCGCCGCGGTCGAGTTCGCGGCCTGCTACCAGCGGCGGCGGCCGGCGTCCGGCGCTATGCAGGAGCTGAAAGCGCGCGGCGTGGATGCGCTCACCGTGTCCTCCACCGAGGGGCTCGAGAATTTTCTGAAGATGCTGGGCGATGGCGCGTCGCAGCGGCTCGCGCGGATCCCGCTCTTCGTGCCGCATCCGCGCGTTGCAGAAGCGGCGGCGCGGCGCGGGCTCGCGCGAGTGATCGTCGCCGGGCCCCGCGACGCTGAGATGGTCGCGGCGCTGGTTGCATACTTTGGCAGCGCAAGTTAAAACAGGCTCGATGGACGAAGCCACGGCACCCGCCACCCCTGCAGAGCCGAGCGCTGCAGCGCGCGTGCGCTCCCGGGTGTTGATGGTCGCGCTGCTGCTGCTAGCCGTGATCGTCGCCGCACTGTGGCTGGACACGCGCGGCCGCATCGGCGCGACGCAGGAGGAACTGGCCAGGCGGCTGCGCGACATCGAAAGCGAAAGCCGCGAAGCGCGCGCGCTCGGCCGGCAGGCGCAGGAAGCATTGCGCGAAGCGCAGGCGAAGCTTGCCGCGCTCGAGACGAAGTTCGCCGAGTCGCAAAGCCAGCAGGTCGCGCTGGAGGCGTTTTACCAGGAACTGGCACGCAATCGCGACGAATGGCAGCTGGCGGAGATCGAGCAGGTGCTGGCGATCGCCCAGCAGCAGCTGCAACTCTCGGGCAACGTGCGGGCCGGGCTGCTCGCCTTGCAGCTTGCCGAGAGCCGCCTGTCGCGCGCCGACCGGCCGCAATTCGTTCCGGTGCGCCGCGCTCTTGCCCGCGACATCGAACGCCTGAAATCGCTGCCGATGCTGGATGTGCCGGGGCTGTCGCTCACGCTCGACCGTCTGGCCGCGTCGGTGGACGCGCTGCCGCTCGCCTTCGAAGAGCGCGCCGAGCGGGCCGCTCCTGCGAAAGCGGGCAAGGCCGCAGGCGCTGCGGCCGGGGACAACGTCTTCGTGCGCCTGGGGAGCGAGGTCTGGCGCGAGCTGCGCGAGCTGATCGTGGTGCGGCGCATGGACGCGCCGGAACCGCCGCTGATCCCGCCGCAGCAGGCCTGGTTTCTGCGCGAGAACCTGAAACTGAGGCTGCTCAATGCGCGCCTGGCGTTGCTGACGCGCGATGAAGCGGGCTATCGCGAGGACCTGCGTGTGGCACAGAACTGGATCCGGCGCTATTTCGACCCCAGGACCAAGGCGTCGCAGGGCGCCCTGGCGCAGCTCAAGCAGCTCTCCTCGGCCTCGATCAGCTTCGAGCCGCCGAGCATCGCCGACAGCCTGGAAGCGGTGCGCGGCTTTACCTCGCGCCGCCAACGCAAGAACTGATGGGCGCGACGCAAAGTAGCGCATGATGCGCTCGCTGTTCTGGCTGGTTGCGGTGTTCGCCGCGGCGGTGGCGCTGGCGCTCGCCGGCCAGCTCGCCGATGGCTACCTCCTCGTCGTCTATCCGCCCTGGCGCATCGAAGTTTCGCTGCTGCTGGCGCTGCTGGCGCTGCTCGCGGCCTTCGCCGTCGCCTACGTCACGCTGCGGCTGGTCGGCCAAACGCTGGCCCTGCCGACTCAGGTGCGCGCCTTCCGCGAGCGGCGCAAGCGCGAACATGCCCAGAAGGCGCTGGCCTCGGCACTGCAGTGCTACTTTGAAGGGCGCTTCGCGCGCGCCGAGAAAGAGGCCGCACTCGCCTGGCAATCCGGCGCGGCGCAAGGGATCGCGGCGCTGCTTGCGGCGCGCGCCGCGCACCAGATGCGCGAAGCCGAACGCCGCGACCTCTGGCTGGAGCGCGCCGAAAGCGCTGGCGAGTCTCTGCATGCGGCGCGCCTGCTGACCCAGGCCGAACTGGCGCTGGAAGAGCGCGACTTCGTCGGCGCGCGCGATGCCCTGCGCAGCCTGCACGGCACCGGTCCCCGGCACATCGCCACCGCGCGCATGCAACTGCGCGCCGAGCGCGGCGCGCAGAACTGGGAGGAGGTGCTGCGCCTGGCGACGCTGCTCGCCAAGCGCGGCGGGCTGGCGCCGGCAATGGCGCAGGAGCACCGGGTGCAAGCCCACATCGAGTTGCTGTCGCGCGAATCGGGCGAGCGCGCGGCGCTCGAAGCGCGCCTGCGGCGCATTCCTGCCGAAGAGTTGGCGCACCCGCGCGTTGCCGCCGCCGCGGCGCGGCGCGCTGGGGCGCTGGGCAACGCGGCGCTCGCGCGCGAAATCATCGAGCGCAGCCTGAGCTCGGAATGGAACACGGCGCTGGTTCAGCTCTACGGCGAGCTGCCGAAGGTCGAACCACAGAAGGCGCAGGAAGAAGCGCGCCTGCGCATCGAGCGCGGAGAACGCTGGTTGCACGAGCACGCCGAGGATGCGGCGCTGCTGGCCGCGCTCGGACGGCTCTGCATCAGCGCCGAGCTCTGGGGCAAAGCGCGAAACTACCTCGAGGCGAGCCTTTCCTTTGGTGCCTCGCGCGCGGCGCATCTGGCGCTGGCGCACCTCGCCGAGCGCGAAGGGCGCGGCGCCGAGGCGCAGCAGCACTTTCGTCGCGCGGGCGAGCTGCCATGAAGCTTCGATTCCGGTGGCACTGCTGAAAATCTGGGGTCGGCCGACCTCGACCAACACGCAGCGCGTACTCTGGACTCTCGTTGAGGCCGGCGTGCCCTACCAACTCACGCTCGCCAGCGCGACCACGGGCGAGAAGGGGTACGTCTGGCAAGGCGAGGTGCCGTTCGGCATCGTCGAGACGGAGGCCTACCGGGCGATGAACCCGAACGGGACGATTCCGACCATCGACGACCAGGGGTTCATCCTATGGGAATCAAACGCCATCGTCGCCTACCTCGCGCGTCGCTACGCGCCCGACAGGCTGTTTGGCGGGGACGAAGCGATATTCGCGCGTGCGCTGCAGTGGATGATCTGGGCCAACTACAGCTTGGATCCCTCCCTGCACGCGCTCATCCTGCACCTGGAGCGCCTGCCCGCGAATCAGCGTTCGGCCGAAATCGTCGAGACTTCGCGCCGGGACGTGGTTCGCAAACTCGAACTGATGGAGGCACAGCTGGCGCGCTCCGCCTTTTTCGCCGGGGACTCGTTCACGATGGGCGACATCCCGCTGGGCATTTCGGCGCAGAGATTCGTTCACTTCGAATTGGCGCGACCGGCCTTGCCGCGTATCGAGAACTGGCTCGCACGCCTTGCCGAGCGCGAGGGCTTCCGCGTCCATGTCGCGCCGCGGGCCAGGCATCTGCCGTCGAGAGAAAGAACGCCGGCGTCCTAAATCCAGTCGCGCGGCCTGAGAAATTCGCTGTAGAGCGTTGCCTCGGGTGAGCCGGGCGCGGGTTTCCAGTTGTATCGCCAGGTTACCGCGGGCGGCAGCGACATCAATATGGATTCAGTGCGGCCCCCCGATTGCAGGCCGAACAGCGTGCCCCGGTCGTAGACCAGGTTGAATTCGACATAGCGGCCGCGCCGGTAGGACTGGAAGGCGCGTTCGGCGTTGCCGTAGGGCGTCGCGCGCCGCCGCTCCAGGATCGGCGCGTAGGCGGTAATGAAGTGGTCGCCGACCGAGCGCACCAGCGCGAACGCGCCCGCAAAATCGGGTTCGGCGAGATCGTCGAAGAAAATGCCGCCGATGCCGCGCGGCTCGTTGCGGTGCTGCAGGAAAAAATATTCGTCGCACCACTTCTTGTAGCGCGGGTACAGCTCGGCACCGGAGGGGTCGAGCGCCCGCTTGCAAGTCAGGTGGAATTGCCTGGCGTCCTCTTCGAAACCGTAATAGGGCGTGAGGTCCATGCCGCCGCCGAACCACCAGGTGTCGCCGGAGGAAAAAAAACGCACGTTAAGGTGCGCGGTCGGGCAGTAAGGATTGCGCGGATGCAGCACCAGGGACACGCCCATCGCCTCGTAGTGCCGCCCGGCCAGCTGCGGGCGCGACGCCGAGGCACTGGGCGGCAGCTTGCTGCCCGAGACGTGCGAAAAACTCACCCCGCCGCGCTCGAACAGCTTGCCTTCCTCGATCATGCAAGTGCGGCCGCCGCCGCCTTCGGCGCGCTCCCAGAGGTCGACCGCGAAGGCGCCGCCTTCCAGAGATTCCAGCGCCGCGACGATGCGCGCCTGCAGCGCGGTGAAATAGTCACGGACCGGGCGCGTGTCCAGGCGCTCAACCTTTCTTCAGGGCGCGGTGCCCAATGTCGGTGCGGTATTGCATCGCTTCGAAGCGTATCGCCTCCACCGCTTCGTAAGCGCGTGTGCGGGCCATCTTCAGCGAATCGCCAAGCGCGGTGGCACAAAGCACGCGGCCCCCGCTGCTGACGACGCGCTTGCCCTCGACCTTGGTGCCGGCATGGAACACGTGGCAGTCTTCGGTCGCTTTCGGCAGCCCGCCGATTGCGTCGCCTTGACGCGGCTTGTCCGGGTAGCCGCCCGCGGCGAGCACCACGCCCAGCGCCGAGCGGCGATCCCAGTCGGCGGTGGCGCGCTCCAGCGTTCCGGCCAGCGCGTGCTCGATGAGTTCGAGCAGATCGGCTTTGAGGCGCAGCATGATCGGCTGCGTTTCCGGGTCGCCCAGGCGGCAGTTGAATTCCAGCGTCTTCGGGTTGCCTGCCTTGTCGATCATCAGTCCGGCGTACAGAAAGCCGGTATACGGAGTGCCGTCCTTCGCCATGCCGGCGATGGCCGGCTGGATGATCTCGCGCATCACGCGCGCGTGCAGCTGCGGCGTCACCACCGGCGCGGGCGAGTAGGCGCCCATGCCGCCGGTATTCGGTCCCTGGTCGCCGTCCTGAAGGCGCTTGTGGTCCTGGCTGGTGGCGAGCGGCAGCACGTGCGTGCCGTCCGCCATGACGATGAAGCTCGCTTCCTCGCCGTCGAGAAACTCCTCGATCACGACGCGCGCGCCGGCCTCGCCCAGCCGGCGCTCGGCCAGCATCAGGCGGATGGCGGCTTTTGCCTCGGCAACGCTGGCCGCGACCACCACGCCCTTGCCGGCGGCCAGTCCGTCGGCCTTGATCACGATCGGCGCGCCGGTTTTCTCCACGTAGGCATTGGCTTCGGCGGCGCTGGTAAAGCTGGCGTAGGTTGCGGTGGGCAGGCCGTGGCGCAGCATGAACTGCTTGGCAAAATCTTTCGACGCCTCGAGTCGTGCCGCCGCACGCACCGGACCGAAGATCTTCTGACCTGCCGCCTGGAATTCGTCCACGATGCCCGCGGCAAGCGGCGCCTCGGGACCAACGACCGTGAGGTGGATTTGTTCTCTTTTTGCGAAGCTGATTAGTTCCGAAAAAGAAGTAATCTCCACATTCTCCAGACCATTTTCGGTCGCGGTGCCGCCGTTGCCGGGGGCGACGAAAACCTTTTGTACGCGGGAACTCTGCGCGAGCTTCCATGCCAGCGCATGCTCGCGGCCCCCCGCGCCGATGACCAGCAGTTTCACCGCGGCGGCACCGTCAGTGGCGGAAGTGCCGCACGCCGGTGAAGACCATCGCCACGCCGCGTTCGTCCGCGGCACCGATGACCTCCGCGTCACGCATGCTGCCGCCGGGCTGGATCACGGCGATCGCGCCGGCGTCGATCACCGCATCGAGGCCATCGCGGAACGGAAAGAACGCATCCGACGCAACGACCGAGCCAGCGAGCGGCAGTTCGGCGTGCTGCGCTTTGATCGCTGCAATGCGCGCGCTGTCGACCCGGCTCATCTGCCCTGCGCCGATGCCGACGGTGGCGCCATCGCGGCAAAACACGACGGCGTTCGACTTTACGAACTTCGCCACCTTCCAGGCAAACAGCAGATCGGCCCATTGCGCTTCGGTCGGCTGCTTCTTTGTCTTCACCGTGGACTCTTTTTTCTCCACCACCCTAGCGTCGCTGCTCTGCACCAGCAGGCCGCCGCCGAGGCGCTTGTAGTCGTGCGCCTGGGAGGCGTGCGCAAGCGGCACTTCAAGCACGCGCAGGTTCTGCTTGCCGGCGAGGACCGCGCGCGCCGCGGCTTCGACGCGCGGCGCGATGATCACCTCGGCGAACTGTTTGCCGATTTCCTCCGCGGTGGCACGATCCAGGGCGCGGTTGAAAGCGAGGATGCCACCGAAGGCGGAGGTCGGATCGGTCCTGAAGGCCTTGCGATAGGCTGCGAGCGGGCCATCGGCGATCGCCACGCCGCAGGGATTGGCATGCTTGACGATCACGCAGGCGGGCTCGGTGAAGCTCTTCACGCATTCCCAGGCGGCATCCGAATCGGCGACGTTGTTGTAGGAAAGCTCCTTGCCCTGCAGCAGCGAGAACGCGGCGATGCCCCCTGAAACCGGCTGGCTGTCGCGATAAAAGGCTGCCGACTGGTGCGGATTCTCGCCGTAGCGCAGGTCCTGCCGCTTCAGGAACTGCAGGGTCAAGGTCTCCGGAAAAGGCTGGCGGCGGTGCGTGCGGTCCAGCGAGCTCAGGTAGTTGGCGATGGCGCCGTCGTAGCCGGCGGTGTGCGCGAATACCTTCTTGGCGAGCGCAAATCGCGTCGCCTCGGCGAGGCCGCCAGTTGCACGCAGTTCGTCCTGCACCTGCCGGTAGTCTGCCGGATCCACCACCACCGCGACGCCGCCGTAATTCTTGGCGGCGGCGCGCAGCAGCGTCGGGCCGCCGATGTCGATGTTCTCGATCGCGTCCTCGAGCCGGCAGTCGGGATCGGCGACCGTGGACTGGAACGGGTAGAGATTGACGACGATCAGGTCGATCGGCGGGATGCCGGCGCGCTCGATCGCCGCCATCTGCTCGGGGCTATCGCGCCGCGCCAGGATGCCGCCGTGGATCTTCGGGTGCAGGGTCTTGACCCGGCCGTCGAGCATTTCCGGGAAGCCGGTATGGCTTGCGACTTCGGTGACGCCGATCCCTTCCTTTTGCAGCAGCTTGGCGGTGCCGCCGGTGGAAAGGATCTGTACACCGAGCGCGGCGAGCGTGCGCGCAAACTCCGCCACGCCGGATTTGTCGGAGACGCTGACGAGCGCCCGCGCGACTTTCACGCCTTGATCCGCAACTGCTGTATTTTCTTGCGCAGCGTGTTGCGATCGATGCCGAGCATGGCCGCGGCGGCGCTCTGGTTGCCTGCGGCCTTGCCGAGCACGGTCTCGATCAACGGCCGTTCGATGTTCTGCAGCACCATGTCGTAGATGGCGGTCGGTTTTTCGCCGTCCATGTCCCTGAAATAGCGCTCGAGCGAGCGCTTCACCGCCTCGGCGAGTTCGGTATTGCGGCTCATGCGCTGCCGCCGGCGAGCGCGTCGAAAAAGCGGCCGACGGCAGCGAGCTGCGCCGGTGCGCAGACGATGGCATAGGCCTCGCGACGGAACGCTTCGCCGCCGGCGAGCCCGCGGGTGTACCAGCCGATGTGCTTGCGGGCGATGCGCACGCCGAGTTCCTCGCCGTAGAGGGCGTACAGGCCCTGCAGATGTTCGAGAGCGACGGCCCGGATCTCCAATGCCGGCGGCGGCGGAAGTTTCTCGCCCGTGCTTAGAAAATGCAGGAACTCGCGAAAAATCCACGGCCGTCCATGCGCGGCGCGGCCGATCATGACCCCGTCGGCGCCGGTACGCGCCAGCACGCTCGCCGCCTCCTCAGGGGCGGCGATGTCGCCGTTGGCGATCACCGGGATGCGCACGCCCGCCTTGACCTCGGCCACCGTGTCGAATTCGGCCTCGCCGCGAAAGCCGCAGGCCCGGGTGCGGCCGTGCACCGCCAGCAGCTGCACGCCGGCGCTTTCCGCGATGCGCGCGACGCGCAAGGCATTGCGGCGCGCCGGATGCGGCCCGGTGCGGATCTTGAGGGTGACCGGCACCTCGACGGCAGCGACCACCGATTCAAGGATGCGGGCGACCAGCGGTTCGTCTGAAAGCAGGGCCGAGCCGGCCGCGACGTTGCACACCTTTTTTGCCGGGCAGCCCATGTTGATATCGATGATCTGCGCGCCCTCTGCCGCGTTGATGCGGGCTGCCTCGGCCATCATGGCCGGGTCGGCCCCGGCAATCTGCACTGATACCGGTCCCGCCTCGCCGCTGTGCTCGCGGCGCAGGCGCGATTTGCGCGTGGCGCGCAGTTCCGGCCGCGCAGAAACCATCTCCGACACCGCCAACCCGGCGCCGAAGCGCCTGCAGAGCGTGCGGAACGGCCGGTCGGTGACGCCCGCCATCGGAGCGACAAACAAGCCATTGCGCAACACGTACGCGCCGAGTTGCATCAGTACCGGGTCATGAATGCGGGGCGAGGGGAGCGAATTCTAGCGCGTTCCGTCGCGAAAAAACATCAGTGCTGTTGCGTTTTGCAAACAACGCGCTGCCTACGGCATCGCCGAGGTTCCATAAATCATGCGGCGCGCAAGAAATCGTCTTGCCGGCGGGCAAATGTCCAATCCGGTTAATCCAATACCTCGCATCAAACCGGTCAACCTGTTGTTGCCAAGGAATGCCCCGGCAAGAAAATCGGTGACCCGCACGGTCGCGACCGCATCGATGCGGCGCATTGCGGCGAAGCGCTGCAGCACCCGCGCGTCGCCCGGGTCCACTTCACCATGCAAGACTTGCGCCAGATCCCAGGCATCGCGCAAGCCGAGGTTGAGGCCTTGACCGGCGACCGGGTGCAGGGTTTGCGCGGCGTTGCCGATGTAGGCGGCGCGCTCGCCAACGCGCGAGGACCGCACCCGCAGCGCAAGCGGCGCCCGGTTTCGCTCGGCGACGGCAACGAAGGCACCTGCCCGGCGGCCGAACGCCTGCGCCAGCGCGGCCAGAAACTCGACCGCCGGCGCCGCGCACAGCTGCTGCGCGCGTGCGGGCCGCATTCCCCAGACCGCGCAATAGCGCCCCTGCAGCGGCAACAGCGCGAGCGGTCCTTCCGGGGTGAAGCGCTCCCAGGCCGTCGCGCCTGCGGCGGGTTGGGTCGTGACCAGGGCAACGATCGCCTCCTGTCGGTAGCTCTTCTGTGTCGATTCGCTGGAAATTCCCTCGGCATGAATGACCAGCAGCGCTTCGCCGGCGGGCGCTTCGGTGCCGATTGCCAGGGTTTTGACCTGGCGTGCCAGCGCATCAAGCAGAACCCGATAATCGACCACGTAGCCCAGCGCCGGCACCCCGGCGTCCGCGGCGCAGAGCCGCGTGCGGCCGGGCCCACCTTGCTGGGACACATGAATCGTATGGATCGGCGTGGCGCCGAGCGAGCGCCAGACGCCCACGCGCTCGAGAATCAGGCGGCTGGCGTGGGACAGGGCGATCGGCCGCAGCGACGCAGCCGCGTCCCTATCCTGATCCGTCAGTGATACCGGCCGGCCCGCTTGATGCAACAGCAATGCGATGGCACAAGCGACCGGCCCGGCGCCCCGGACGCTGATGTCAGCCGGCATCGCGCTTCAGCGCTTCGAGCTCGGCAATGCTCTTGGGCGCTTCCGCGGTCAACAGTTCGCAGCCGGTTTCGGTCACCAGTGCATCGTCCTCGATTCGGATGCCGATGCCGCGCAGTGCCTCGGGTACCTCTTCCGCGGCGCGAATGTAGATCCCGGGCTCGACCGTCAGGACCATGCCGGGCGCGAAGCTGCGCCACTTGCCGGCACGCTTGTAGTCCCCCGCATCGTGCACGTCGAGGCCCAGCCAATGGCCGGTACGGTGCATATAGAAGCGCTTGTAGGTTTCCTTCTCCAGCACTTCATCGAGACTGCCGCTGAGCAGCTTCAGGTCGAGCATCCCCTGCGCCAGCACCCGTACTGCGGCGTCGTGCGGTTCGTTCCAGGCATTGCCCGCCCGGACCCGGTCGATTGCCGCGGCCTGGGCCGCGAGCACCAACTCGTAAACGGCTCGTTGCGCCGCCGAGAAGCGCGGACCCACGGGAAAGCTGCGCGTGATATCGGATGCGTACCCGGCCAGCTCGCAGCCGGCGTCGATCAGCACCAGCTCACCATCACGCAGCCGATCGTCGTTCGACACGTAATGCAGCACGCAGGCGTTGGCGCCGCCTGCGACGATCGGCGAATAGGCGGGGAACCGCGCCCCGCAGCGCCGGAACTCGTGCAAAAGCTCGGCCTCCAGTTCGTACTCGAAGCGGCCCGGGCGCGCGGCCCGGATGGCGCGCCGGTGCGCCGCCGCCGAGATCGACGCGGCGCGGCGCATCACGCCGAGTTCGTGTGAATCCTTCACCAGCCGCATTTCGTCCACCAGGGCGCGCACGTCCTGCACGCGCTCGGGCGCGCCGACGCCCGCTCGCGCCTTCGCGCGGACCGCGTTGAGCCAGGCCATGGCGCGCGCGTCCCACTCGGGATCCGCGCCGACCGGGTAATAAAGTGCCGGCTGGTCGCCGAGCAGTTCGGCGAGCTTCCCATCCAGCTCGGCGATCGGATAGCTTTCATCGACGCCGAAGCGCTCGCGCGCCCCGTCCGGCCCGAAGCGAAAGCCGTCCCAGGTCTCCCGTTCCGGGTTTTTCTCTCGGCAGAACAGCAGGCTCCTCGGCTCAGCGCCCGCGACGATTACCAGCGCGGCTTCGGGTTCCGGAAAGCCGGTCAGGTAGTAGAAGTGGCTGTCGTAGCGGTAGGGGTAATGCGTATCGCGGTTGCGGAGGCGCTCGCCGGCTGTAGGGATCACCGCGACGCCGGCCTGCATGGCCTGCGCCAGCCGCAGGCGGCGCGTGCCGTGGAGCGCGGGATCCAGATCGTTCGGTTTCATCGTCGTTCCAGGTGTGCCTTCAATTCACTCAGTCGCTGCGGCGTGCCAACGTCGCTCCACAGCCCTCGGTACAGTTCGCCGGTCACTTCGCCCCGCTGCGCCGCCGCGCGCCAGAGCGGCGCGAGTTGCGCCTTCTGCCCCGGAGCGATGCCGGCCACCAGCCGCGGCGAAAGCACCGCGATGCCTGCATAAGTGTAGCGCGGGGTGGCGGCGTTGCCGACCTGGCCGGCCTCGAGAGTGAAATCGCCTGCGCTGTGCCAGGACGGATTGGGAACCAGCACCAGGTGCGCGAGGCGCCGCTCGAGGTTGATTGCGCGCAGTGCCGCGAAATCGTAGTCGCACCAGATGTCGGCGTTCACCAGGAGAAAGGGTGCCTCGCCGAGCAGTGCGCGGGCCTGCGCGATGCCGCCCGCGGTCTCCAGCGCTTCGGCCTCGCGCGACCACTCGATCGCCATGCCGGCCGGCGCGTGCGCGCCGAAGCGGGCCACGATCTGTTCGCCGAGGTGCGCCACATTGATCACCGCCTGCCGGAATCCGGCGCGCCCGAGGCGCGCCAGGTGCCGCCCGAGCAGCGTTTCGCCCGCGACTTCCACCAGCGGCTTGGGCGTGGTCTCGGTCAGCGGCCGCAGCCGTTCGCCGCGCCCAGCGGCGAGGATCATCACCTTCATGCCAGCGCCAGCGTATCGAGCAGCCGCGCCAGCGGCGCGAGTTCGCGATAGCGCAGGCAGGCGCTGCGCAGGTAGCCGAGCACCCGCGGGAGGTCGGCGAGGTACCCTGCCTTGCCGTCGCGGTGGCAAAGGCGCGCGAAGATGCCGGCAACCTTCAGCTGGCGCTGCGCGCCCATCCATTCGAAGTCGCGGTAGAACTCGGCGAAGTCGGCACGCACCGGCAGGCCGGCCTTGCGCGCCTTTTCCCAGTAGCGCACCGCCCAATCGAGCACCTGCGCTTCCTCCCAATGCACGTAGGCGTCGCGCAGCAGCGATACCAGGTCGTAGGTAATCGGGCCATAGACTGCATCCTGGAAGTCGAGAACGCCGGGCAGGGGATCGCTCAGCATCAGGTTGCGCGAGTGGTAGTCGCGGTGCACGTACACTCGTGGCTGCGCCAGATTGTTGGCGAGTAGAGCCTCGAATGCGGCGCGCAGGATCTGCGCATCGCCCGGCGAGAGCGCCTTGCCCAGTTGCCGCGCCAGGTACCAGTCGGGGAACAAGGCGAGCTCGCGCTCGAGCAGCGCCCGGTCATACTCTGCCAGCACGCCCGGACGGCTCGCGAGCTGGATGCGCAGCAGGGCATCGGTGGCCGCTGCATAGAGTGGATTCGGGTCGGCCTTTCTGTTCAAAGCATTCAGGAAAGTCGATTCGCCGAGGTCTTCGAGCAGCAGGAAGCCCGCGGTCGTGTCCTGCGCGTGTACCGCGGGCACGTGCACGCCAGCGGCGGCAAACAGCCCGGCTACCTGCAGGAACGGGCGGCAGTCTTCCTGGGGTGGCGGCGCGTCCATGACGATGAAACAGCGGCCGTCGCCGAGCCGCGCCCGGAAGTAGCGCCGGAAGCTCGCGTCGGCAGACGCGGGCGCCAGCGTGCAGGGCAACGACGGGAATTGCGCGCCGAGCCATCGCTCGAGCTCGACGAGTCTGAAATCCATTGCGATTTGCGCGGAATTATGACACTTTTCACTCTCGAAAGAGCGTCAAAATATTCCACTGATGCGGCATTCCTCGGCGCGCCTCGCAGCGTTGGCGATTTTGTTGTCCGGCGCGTCGCTCGCCTGGCCGCAGGCGCCGGCTGTGGCGCCCAAGCCCGCGCCGGCGCAAGCGCTGCAGCCCAAGGGCCCGACCACCATCGACGCCCAGAGCATCGAAGGCATCTCCGACCTGGAGGTCACGGCGCGCGGCCGCGTCGAATTCCAGCGCGACGATTTGATCATTTACAGCGATTTTCTGCGCTTCAACCAGGAGTTCGGCCGCGTCGAAGCCGACGGCGGCGTGCGGCTGCAGCGCGGCGCCGACCGTTTCTTCGGGCCGCGCCTGCGCTACAACACGCAGGATGACACCGGCGTGTTCGAGGAGCCGACCTTCCTGATGGGGCGCGGCCAGAGCGCGCGCGGCAGCGCCGAGCGGCTCGAATTCCTCGGCAAGGACCGGCTGCGGCTGACCCGCGCGAGCTTTACCACCTGCCGGCCTGGCAACGAGAGCTGGCGCATCGAAGGGCGCGAGCTGGAGCTCGACTACCAGAACGAGGAGGGCAAGGCGCGCGACGCAAGATTGCGCTTTTTCGACACCACCATCTTCGCGCTGCCCTACGCCAGCTTCCCGCTCGAGAACCGGCGCAAGAGCGGCTTTCTGTCCCCTTCCTACTCGCAGGGATCGCGGCGCGGCCTCGAAGTCGGCGTGCCCTACTACTTCAACATCGCGCCCGAGCAGGACCTGGTGCTGACGCCGGTCTACATGTCCAAGCGCGGCGAGCAGCTGAAGTCCGACTATCGCTATCTCGGCGCCAAGTATCGGGGCGAGCTGCGGCTGGAATACATGCCGCGTGACGACGTGCTGAAGCGCCAGCGCGGCGGCTACAGTTACCAGCACGAGCACACGTTTGCGCCGAATCTGAACGGCCGGCTGGACCTGAACAAGGTGAGCGACGACCGCTACTTCGTCGATTTCGCTTCCCATGTGCGCACGGTATCGGTCGGCAACCTGCAGCGGCTGGGGCAGCTGAACTACAGCACCAGCGTATTCGGCCTGCCGGTCGGCGTCTCGGCGCTCGCGCAGCGCTGGCAGACCCTGCAGGATCCGCTGTCACCGACCGTCAGTCCTTACCACCGCTTGCCACAGATCAGTTTCAGCACCTCCAGGGCGGCGCTGGCCGAGCGCTTCGACCTGACCGTGCCGGGGGAGTACGTGCGCTTCGCGCACAATTCCCTGATCGAGGGCACGCGCACCACGCTCAGGCCGGAGGTGTCGATGCCGGTGCTGGCGCCGGGCTACTTCGTCACGCCGCGCCTTGGCTTGCGCAGCGTGCACTACGATCTGCAGCGCACCGCGCTTGGCCAGCCGCAACGCCAGTCGGTGAACGTGCCCTGGGCGAGTCTGGACGGCGGATTGATCTTCGAGCGCGGCATGAAGTTGCTGGGAGAAAATGTCACGCAAACGCTGGAACCGCGCCTGTTCTACCTCAACGTGCCATACCGCGCGCAGGACCAGATTCCGCTGTTCGACACCGGCCTCGCCGACTTCAATTTCGCGCAACTGTTCAGCGAGAACCGCTTCGCCGGGGGCGATCGGTTCGGCGATGCAAACGAGCTTACGGTAACTGCAACCTCGCGCATCCTGGGGACCAACGGTCTGGAGATGTTCCGCGCCACCATCGGCCAGCGCTACTATATGAACAACGAACGCGTCGGCCTGAGCGCCACCTCGCCGCTGCGCAGCCGCGACCAATCCGACATTCTCGGCTCGGTGGGCGGGCGCATCGGCCAGGCCTGGAGTTTCGACGCCACCATGCAATACAACCCGCAGCTGTCGCGCGCCGAACGCTACGGCGTGTCGGCACGCTACGCACCGGAAATCGCCAAGGTGGTCAGCGCCAGCTACCGTTTCAATCGCAATGTGCTGCGGCAGGTGGACATTGCCGGCCAGTGGCCGATGCAGCCCGGCTGGTATGCGGTCGGGCGCTACAACTACTCGCTGCGCGACCGGCGGCTGCTCGAAGGGCTGGCCGGCGTCGAATATAACGGCGGCTGCTGGGTTTTCCGCGGCGTGTTCCAGCGCATCCAGGCGGCGACCCAGACCACCTCGACCGCGCTGCATTTTCAGATCGAGTTCAACGACCTGGGCAAGCTGGGCTCGGACGATACGGCGAGTTTCCTGAGGCGCAGTATCCCGGGGTATTCCGTCACCAACCCCACCGACCCGTCGCTGCTGCCGCCGGGGCTGCGCCCGCGCCTGCCGTTCGAGCAGGTGTTCTAGTTGGTCCGCCGCGTGAGACGCTTGCTGGCGCTGGCGGTGCTTTCCCTTGCGGCGCTGCTGCAGGCGCCGAGCCTGGCGCAGACCAAAGGCGAGGTACAGCCGCGGCAGGGCCAGGTGCAGCCGCGGCAGGCGCCGCGCATCGAGCTGGTGGACCGCATCGTGGCCGTCGTCGGGCGCGAGGTGGTGACGCTCTCCGAACTCGCCGAGCGCAGCGCCAATGCCGAACGCGAGTTGCGGCGCCAGAGCACGCCGCTGCCAGCGCGCGCGCTGCTGGAGCGGCAGATTCTTGAGCGGCTGATCGTCGAAAAGGCGCAGCTGCAGCTTGCGCGCGACGGCGGCATCCGCGTCGAAGAGATCCAGCTCGACCGCGCGCTGGAGCGCATCGCCGAGAACAACCGCCTGTCGCTGGCGGCGTTCCGCCAGGCGCTGGAGAAGGATAACGTGCCCTTCGATCGGTTTCGCGAAGAAGTGCGCCTGCAGATCCTGCTGCAGCGCGTGCGCGAGCGCGAGGTGGACGATCGCATCGAGGTCAGCGACGCCGAAATCGATCAGTTCCTCGCCGACGAAAGCGGCGCGAGCGGCAATCGCAACGAGTACAACCTATCCCACTTGCTGGTGCGCCTTCCCGAGCAGGCGAGCCCGGAGCAGATCGAGACGGCGCGCAAGAAGGCCGAGCAGGCGCGCAGCGAGGCCGCGGCGGGCATCGATTTCGCGAAGATCGCGGCCAGCTACTCGGACGCGCCCGATGCGTTCCAGGGGGGCTCGATGGGCTGGCGTGCGGAGGACCGGCTGCCCGAGATCTTTGCCACGGCAGCCAAGGGCATGAAACCGGGACAGGTGAGCGGCGTGCTGCGCAGTGCTGGCGGATTCCATGTGCTGAAGCTGATCGAGCGCCGCGGCGCCGGGGAGAGCGTGCCCGTGGAGCAGACGCGCGCACGGCACATCCTGGTTCGTACCAGCGAGGTGGTGTCGGAGGCCGACGCGCGCCGCCGCCTCGCCGACCTGCGCGAGCGCATCGTCACCGGCGGCGCCGATTTCGCCGAGCTGGCGCGGCTGCATTCGGCGGACGGCACCGCCTCGCGCGGCGGCGACCTCGACTGGCTGCTGCCCGGGGACACGGTGCCGGAGTTCGAGCGCGCGATGAACGCTCTCAAGGTGGGCGAGCTCAGCCAGCCCGTGCAATCGCCGTTCGGCTGGCACCTGATCCAGGTGACCGAGCGGCGCGCCGCCGGGCTCACCATGGATCGTCGGCGCATGCAGGCGCGCGCGGCGATCAAGGAGCGCAAGAGCGATGAGGCCTACCAGGAGTGGCTGCGCCTGCTGCGCGACCGCACTTACGTGGAAGTGCGTCTCGAGGACCGGTGACGCCCCGCAAGCGGTTCGGGCAGCACTTCCTGCACGACCCCGGAGTTCTGCAGCGCCTGATCGACGCGATCGATCCCGCGCCTGGCGACGCGGTGGTGGAAATCGGCCCGGGCGGGGGCGCCCTGACGCGCCCGCTGCTCGGGCGCCTCGAGCGGCTGACCGCAATCGAGATCGACCGGGACCTGGCGGCGCAGCTAGAGCGGGAATTTCCATCCGAGCGGCTGCGCGTACTGTGCGCGGACGTGCTCGAGCACGATTTTTCCGCTTATCCGTCCGGATTGCGGGTCGTCGGCAATCTTCCCTACAACATCTCCACGCCGTTCCTGTTCTACCTGGCGCGCTTTGCCGATCGGCTGCGCGACCTGCATTTCATGCTGCAGCGGGAAGTCGTCGACCGGATGGTGGCGCGGCCTTCGACGCCGGACTACGGGCGGCTGTCGGTGATGCTGCAGGTGCGCTTCGCAATGAAAAAACTCTTCAAAGTTCCGGCCGGCGCTTTTCGTCCGCCGCCGAAAGTGGAATCCGCGGTGGTGCGGCTGGTGCCGTTGCAGGAGAATTTTCCGTGCGACCGGACGCTGTTCGAGAAAATCGTGCGCGAAGCCTTCAGCGCGCGGCGCAAGACCCTGCGCAATGCCCTGCCGCTCGGACCGCAGGACTACCAGGCGCTGGGTCTCGATCCACGGCTCAGGCCCGAGAACCTGTCGCCGGAGGATTATCTACGGGTTACGAACGCTTGCGCTCGATGAACTCGATCTTGTAGCCGTCGGGGTCCTGCACGAAGGCGATCACGGTCGTGCCGCCCTTCACGGGACCCGCCTCGCGGGTGACGGTGCCGCCTTTGGCGCGCACCGCTTCGCAGGCTTTTGCCACGTCGGGAAACTCGAGCGCGATGTGGCCGAAGCCTGCCCCGAGATCGTACTTGTCCACGCCGTAGTTGTAGGTCAGTTCCAGTACCGCGGTTTTGTCCTCGCCATCGTAGCCGACGAAGGCGAGCGAATATTTCTGCTCGGGCCGGTCGGTGTTTCGCAGCAGTTTCATGCCGAGCACCTCGGTATAGAACTGGACGGAGCGCTCAAGATTGCCGACGCGGAGCATGGTGTGCAGGATTCTCATGTGTGCTTACCTCATATTCTCGGGATGGTGCCGGCGTGGTGCTCGATGCGCTCGCGCGCCTCGCGCCAGTGAGGATACAGCCATTCGACCAGCGCCCAGAAGCGCTCCGAATGGTTCAGTTCCACCAGGTGCGCGACTTCGTGCGCCACCACGTAGTCGGCCAGCTCAGGCTCGAGGTGCACCAGGCGCCAGGCCAGGCGGATGCGGCCGCCCGCCATGCACACGCCCCACTGGCTGCGCGCATTCGACAGCCCCAGCGGCGGCGGCGGCAGGCTGACGCGCGCCGCGTAGTGCGCGACGCGCGGCGCAAGCGTTTGCAGCGCCCGGGCCTTCAGCCATCCCAGCAGCAGCGCGCGTACCGCCCCCCGGCGATGCGGCTCGGGGACGCCGAGATGCAATTGCGTGCCAACGAGATTCACCGCGCGTTTTGCTTTGGATACCACCAGAACACACTCCTGGCCGTGCACGGGCAGGGTCTCCCCCGACTCGCCGAATAGCACCCGTGGCTTGCCGGCGGCGGCGCGCTGGTCAAGCTTGTCGAGGATCCAGTGCGCCTTTTCCTGCAGAAAGCCCTCGATCTCGCGCCACGGTGCGCGCAGCGGAGCGGCCACCGACAGGCCATGTTCGCTCACCTGGATGCCGATGGTGCGCCGGCGCCGGCGCCGGAAACGGTATTCGAGCGCGCGGCCCGCGAGCAGCACCCGCCGCGTCAGCGCCGCCTCGGGGTGCGGCGGCTCGTCGAACAGCGCTAGCTGTCCAGCAATTTCTGCTGCGTCTCGATCCATTGCTCGGCCATGGCGTTGATCGCCTCCGGGTCGCGTCCCGTGCTGTCAATCGGCGGTCCGATCCGCACCGTCACCTTGCCCGGATACTTGAGAAAGGAGTTGCGCGGCCAGAGCCGTCCCGCATTGTGCGCTACCGGCACCACCGGCGCAGCGGCGTGCGCTGCCAGCCAGGCGCCGCCGGGCTGGTACTTGCGCTTGCCGCCGGAGGCCACGCGCGTGCCCTCGGGAAAAACCACCACCCAGAAGCCCTGCTCGAGGCGCTGCCTGCCGCGCCGCGCCATCTGGCGCAGCGCCGCCATGCCGCGCGAACGGTTGATCGCGATCGGGCTCATCAGCGCCAGGCCCCAGCCGAAAAACGGGATCCACAGCAGTTCACGCTTGAGCACGTGCACTTGTGGCGGGAAAATTTCCTGGAAGGCGAGCGTTTCCCAGGCCGATTGGTGTTTGGACAGAATGACCGAGGGCCGCGCCGGCAAATGCTCGCGGCCCTCGACGCTCCAGCGGATGCCGCACAGGCCGCGCAGGCACCACAGCGCGAGGCGCGACCAGCCCGATATGACGCGGTAGCGCACCAGGCGCGGCAGGGGCGCGCTGGCAAGTGCGAGCAGCGCATAGGGCGGAGTAATAAGCAGCAGCGCCAGCCAGAACAGGGCCGAGCGTAAGAAAGTCACGGCGGCGTTACGGCGCGAAGCGCACCGCGAGCGCGGCGAGATCAGCGGCGATCTCCGTGCCCGCGGGCAGGCCGCCCGCGTCGCGCGTTTTCCTGCCCTTGCCGGTCAGCACCAGATAAGGTTTGGCGCCCACCACCGCTGCCGCCTGCATATCTCGCAGCGCATCGCCGACCATTGGCACGCCGGCTAATTCCACCTCCAGGCGCACCGCGATCTCGCGCAGCAGGCCCGGCTTGGGCTTGCGGCATTCGCATCTGTCATCAGCCGCGTGCGGACAGAAGAAAATCGCATCGATCCGGCCCCCCGCCTGGACTACGGCGCGGTGCATTTCGGCGTGGATCGCATTCAGCGTCGCCATGTCGAACAGGCCGCGCGCGATGCCCGATTGGTTGGTCGCCACCACGCAGCGCCAGCCGCCCTGTGTCAGGCGCGCGATCGCTTCCAGGCTGCCCGGCAGCGGCTTCCATTCCGCCGGCGACTTGATGTACTGGTCGCTATCGTGGTTGATGGTGCCGTCGCGGTCGAGGATGATGAGTTTCATGCGGCGAGCTTAGAAAGGTCGGCGACCCAGTTCATCGCATCGCGCAGCTCGCGCAGCAGCGCCAGACGGCTGCGCCTTAACGACGCCTGCTCCGTCATCACCATGACCTGGTCGAAGAACGCATCCACCGGCGCCTTCAGCCCCGCGAAGCACTTCAGGTAGCCGGTGTAGTCGCCTTTTTCATAGAGTGTTTTTGCAGTCGCGGTGGTCGCGCGCACGGCGTCGTGCAAGGCCCGCTCGGCGGGTTCCTTCAGTTCGCTCGGCTCGGCGCCCGCGGGCAGTTCGCCCTTCGCTTCGGCCTGCCGCAGGATGTTGACGATGCGTTTGTTTGCCGCTGCCAGGCTTTCCGCCTCGGGCAGCGCCTGGAACGCTTTCACCGCTTCCAGCTGCTGCGGCACCACGCCCAGATTGACCGGGCGGAGGCTGAGTACCGCGTCCACCTGCAGGGTCGAGAATCCCTGCTCCTTGAGGTAACCGGCAAAACGCTCGAGGACGAACGCCTGCAGCTCGTCCGCCATTTTCTTCTCGAAGGGCTGGCATGCGGCGCCCGCCAGTTCCTGCAACGAAAGGTGCAGCCGGTTCTCAACCAGGATCCGCACCACGCCGAGCGCGGCGCGGCGCAGGCCGAACGGGTCCTTGTCACCGCTTGGTTGCTGACCGATGCTGAACAGACCGGCGATCGCGTCGAGCTTGTCGGCGAGCGCGACCGCGCAGGCCAGCGCTCCCTCCGGAAGCCGGTCGCCGGCAAAGCGCGGGCGGTAATGCGCTTCGATCGCCTCCGCCACCTCGGCAGGTTCCTGGTCGTGCAGCGCGTAGTAGCGCCCCATGCTGCCTTGCAGCTCCGGGAATTCTCCGACCATGCCGGTGAGCAGGTCCGCCTTGGCGAGCTCGGCGGCGCGCTCGGCCTGCAGCACGTCGGCGCCGAGCACGCGCGCGATCTTTCCCGCCAGCAGCTTGAGACGCTGCACGCGATCGAGCTGGCTGCCGAGCTTGTGGTGGTAGACGACCCTGGCCAGCTGCGGAATGCGCTCGTCCAGGCGCTGCTTGCGGTCCTGATCGAGGAAAAAGCGCGCGTCTTCCAGCCGCGGGCGCACCACACGCTGGTTGCCGCCAACGATGGCGCTCGGGTCGGCGAGCTGCATGTTGGAGACGATGAGGAATTTCGGCAGCAGCTTGCCGCCCGCGCCAAACAGCGGGAAATATTTCTGGTTCTGCCGCATGGTGAGGATCAGGCATTGCGGCGGGATGTCGAGGAAGGCCGGGTCGAATTCGCCGAGATAGACGCTCGGGTGCTCGACCAGCGCGGTCACCTCGTCGAGAAGATTCTGGTATTCGCCGAGCTCGGCGTTGTGTTGCCTGGATTTCTCTTGCAGAAGTTGTTCGATCTGCGCGCGGCGCGCCGCGAAGTCGGCAACTACCTTGCCGTCGCCCAGCAGCCTCGCTTCGTATTGCGCCGCGTTGGCAAGGACGATTTCGCCCTTGCCCATGAAGCGGTGGCCGCGCGTCCGGTTGCCCGATTGCACGCCGAGCACCTCCCCCGGGACGATGCGCGCGCCATGCAGCATCACCAGGCCGTGCACCGGCCGCACGAACTGTGCGTCGCCGGAGCCCCAGCGCATGAGCTTGGCGACCGGCAGTTTTTTGAGCGCATCGGCCACGATGCCGGCCAGCGCCGCATCCAAGGTCGCGCCCTTCTGCGTTACTTTCGCATAGTAGGTTTTCCCTTTGGCGCCGTCGCGCTGCAGCAGCGCCGCGGGGTCGACCCCGTGTTTCCTGGCGAAACCGGCAACCGCTTCGGGCTTCGCGCCAACCGGCGGTCCGTCGACTTCCTTCGCCGAATCGCCTGCGGTTTCGTTCACGTTCGGCACCAGGACCGCCAGGCGTCGAGGCGTCGCCAGCAGCGGGGATGGCTCGGGCCGGGCTTTTTCTGTCAGTCGTTGCGCTGCCAGTCCTTCAATGACCCCTTGGGAAAAAGCGCGCCCCAGGGACGCGAGCGATTTTGGCGGCAGTTCTTCGCTGAGCAGTTCGACCAGCAGCGTTGCGGCCATCTATGCCTTGAGCATCGGAAAGCCGAGCCGCTCGCGCGATTCATGGTAGGCCTGGGCGATAGCGCGGGCGAGCGCGCGCACGCGGCCGATGTAGGCGGCGCGCTCGGTGACCGAAATCGCGCCGCGCGCATCGAGCAGGTTGAAAGTGTGCGAGGTCTTCAGCATCATTTCGTAGGCGGGCAGCACGCATTGCGCCTCGATCAGCCGGTTCGCCTCCTTCTCGAAATTCGTGAACAGCTCGAACAGCAGTTCGACATTCGCCAGTTCGAAGTTGTAGCGAGACTGCTCGACTTCGTTCTGGTGGTACACATCGCCGTAGCTGACGCCCGGCGTCCAGACCAGCTGGTAGATCGAATCCTTGCCCTGCAGGTACATCGCCAGGCGCTCCAGGCCGTAGGTGATTTCGCCCAGCACCGGCTTGCAGGCGAGCGAACCGACTTCCTGGAAGTAGGTGAATTGCGTGATCTCCATGCCGTCCAGCCACACTTCCCAGCCCAGGCCCGAGGCCCCCAGCGTGGGCGATTCCCAGTCGTCCTCGACGAAGCGAATGTCGTGCTGCTGCGGATTTATTCCCAGGTGTTTCAGCGATTCCAGATACAGGTCTTGGATATCGGGCGGCGAAGGTTTGAGCGCGACCTGGTACTGGTAGTAGTGCTGCAGCCGGTTCGGGTTGTCGCCGTAGCGCCCGTCCTTGGGCCGGCGCGAAGGCTGCACGTAGGCGGCGTTCCAGGGCTCCGGACCGATGGCGCGCAGGAAGGTGGCGGTATGAAAGGTGCCTGCGCCCATTTCCATGTCGTAGGGCTGCAGCAGCACGCAAGAGCGCCGGTCCCAGTAATCGTTGAGGCGAAGAATGAGTTGCTGGAAGGTGAGCATCGGGCGAGTGAAGTGCTGCGCGGATTCTAGCGGCTGGGCCGCAGTAGCGCGAAGCCGAAAAACAGCGCAATGCTCAGCGCGAGTGCCGGCGCGTCGCGCCAACGGGCATAGGGCGTCGCTCCGGAACGTCCCTGCGCCTCGACGTCGAGCCGCCCTTCGCTGAACTGCGGCAGGCGCGCGAGCAGCTTGCCGTCAGCGGCGATCGCGGCGGTAATCCCGGTGTTGGTGGCCGTAAGGACCATCCGCCCCGTTTCCAGCGCCCGCATGCGCGCGATCTGCAGATGCTGTCCGGGAGCGAGCGAATCGCCGAACCAGGCCATGTTGGAGACGTTGACCAGCAGCGTGGCGTTGTGCAGCCGGCGCGCGATCTCGCTGCCGTAGGCGTCTTCGTAGCAGATGTTGACTGCAACCCGCTCGCCGGCTACCGCCATCGGGCGCTGCAGCTCGCCGCCGCGCGAAAAATCCGACAGCGGGATCTTCAGTACGCTCAGGATCCAGCCGAAACCCGGCGGCACGAATTCGCCGAACGGCACCAGGTGCACCTTGTCGTAGGCGACCGGCGCGGACACGCCTAGGCTGACCACGCTGTTGAGGTAAACGCCGGGCGATGCGCGCAGCGGAATGCCGAGCAGCAGGTCGCCGCCGTTGCGCACCGCCGCCGCCTTCAGGCGCTCGATATAGGCCGGAGCGACAAGATCGAGAAAGCGCGGCACCGCGGTTTCCGGAAGCACGATCAGGCGCGCGCGGCTGCTCTCGGCGAGGCGTGCGTAGGTTTCCAGCGTGCGATCGTAGCGTGCCGGATCGAATTTAAGGCCCTGCGCAACGTTGCCCTGCAGCAGGCTCACGCTTACGGGTTTGCCTAAAGTCGCCGTCCATTCCACGGCTTGAAGCGCGGCGCCCGCGACACCGATCGCGGCGAATGCCGCGGCGGCCAGCCAGCGCACCCGGTTGGCGGCGATCAGCCACAACAATCCTGCGGCGCTCACGGTCAGCAGTGAAACCAGGTAAGTGCCGCCGATCGGGGCGTAGCCGGCGAGCGGCGAATCGATACCGGCGTAGCCCACCGAAAGCCACGGAAACCCGGTGAGGATGGTGCCCCGCAGCCATTCGGTCAGCACCCACAGCGCCGGGATCGCGAGCGGTGCGCGCAGCTTGGCCTGCGCCCAGCCTGCCGCGGCGGGAAACAGCGCCAGAAAGGCGCAAAAGCCGAGCGTCGCGAACGCTGCCAGCGGCCCGGGCATGGCGCCGAAGCGGTGCAGACTGACGTAAACCCACGACACCCCGGCCAGGAAAAAACCCAGTCCGAACAGGAAGCCCGCGAGCAGCGCGGCGCGCGGGGAGGGCGCGCGCAGCCAAAGGTGGATCAACACCGCCAGCGCGAGCAGCGTGGCGGGAAAAAAATCGAGCGGCGAGAACCCGAACACCGCCGCCGCGCCCGCAACGAACGCGAGGGCCTGGGGCGCAAACCTCACGTCTTCGGCTTCTCGACCACCAGCGTATAGACGCGCCGGCTGTCGGCGCGCCGCACCTGGATCTTGAGGCCGGCGATTGACATCGCTTCGCCGCGGCGCGGCAGGCGGCCGAGATGCGCGATCACCAGGCCGGCGACGGTGTCGTGCTCCTGGTCGGAAAAATCGGTGCCGAAGGCGGCATTGAAATCGGCGATCTGGGTCATCGCCTTGACCCGGTAGCGTCCGCCGCGCTCGAGCAGGATGTTGTCGCTCGCCTCGTCGAAGTCGTACTCGTCCTCGATGTCGCCCACGATCTGCTCGAGCACGTCCTCGATGGTCACCAGGCCCGCCACGCCGCCGTACTCGTCCACCACGATCGCCATGTGATTGCGGCTGGCGCGAAATTCGCGCAGCAGCACGTTGAGGCGCTTGGATTCGGGAACGAAAATCGCCGGCCTCAGCATCTCGCGCACGTTGAACGGCTCCTCGCCGGCGTAGTGGCGCAGCAGGTCCTTGGCGAGCAGCACGCCGATCACGTCATCGCGGTTCTGGTCGATCACCGGAAAGCGCGAGTGCGCGGTGGCGATCACCTGCGCAATGAAATCTTCCACCTTCTGGTGGACGTCGATCACGTCCATCTGCGCGCGCGGGATCATGATGTCGCGCACCTGCATCTCCGACACGGTCAGCGCGCCCTCGAGGATCGACAGCACGTCGGCATCGAGCAGGCCGCGCTGGTAAGCCGAGCGCAGCAGCCGCACCAGCGCTGGCCGGTCCACGGGTTCGCGCAGCACCAGCGCCGAAAGGCGCTCGAGCAAACTAGGTCGCGCGGGATCTGTCATTGCGGGCGGGAGGCGCTATTTTACTGCCGCTGGCAACGCGTACGGGTCGCCAAAGCCCAGTTGGCGCAGCAGGCGTACCTCGGCTTGCTCCATGCGCGTCGCCTCGCGCTTTCGCGCGTGGTCATAACCGCGAAGGTGCAGCATGCCGTGCACCACCAGGTGCGCGTAGTGCGCTGCCAGCGTCTTGCCCTGCGCCCTTGCTTCTGCCGCGATGACCGGATGGCACAAAACGACATCGCCCGCGAGGGGTCGCTGCCGGTAGCGGAACGAAAGCACGTTGCTCGCGTACTTTCGCCTGCGGTACCTGGCATTGAGGCGTTCTGCCTCGGCCGAGCCGACCACGCGCAGCGTCACCTGGGCCCCGCGTGACGCTGCCGCCATGGCATAGCGGCGCAGCGACGCAGTAGCGGGTTCCGTGCCGACCATGCGCTGGACGGTGACGCTACTTCGGGGGCGGCGTTTCGGCGTCCTGCGCGTGCTTTTCGTAGGCATCAATGATGCGCGCCACCAGCGGATGGCGCACCACGTCGGCAGCGGTGAAATCGGTAAGCGCGATGCCGCGTACGCCTGACAGGATCCGGCGCGCCTCCACCAGCCCGCTTTTCTGCCCGCGCCCGAGGTCGATCTGCGTCACGTCGCCGGTGACCACCGCTTTGGCGCCGAAACCGATGCGCGTCAGGAACATTTTCATCTGCTCCGGCGTGGTGTTCTGCGCTTCATCGAGAATCACGAAGGCGTGGTTCAGCGTGCGCCCGCGCATGTAGGCGAGCGGCGCCAGTTCAATGGTGCCGCGCTCGAGCAGCTTCGCAGTCTTGTCGAAGCCCGCCAGGTCGTAGAGCGCGTCGTACAGGGGACGCAGGTAGGGATCCACTTTCTGCGCGAGATCCCCCGGCAGGAAGCCGAGCCGTTCGCCCGCTTCGACCGCGGGCCTGACCAGCACGATGCGCTTCACCTTGTCGCGTTCGAGCGCGTCCACTGCACAGGCGACCGCAAGGTAGGTCTTGCCGGTGCCGGCCGGCCCGATGCCAAGCGTAATGTCATGCGCGAGGATGTTCTCGAGGTACTGCACCTGGCGCGGGGTGCGGCCCTGCAACTCGGCGCGGCGCGTCAACAACTGCGGCTGGTTGCCCGCGCTGGCGGCTTGCAGCGCTTCCCGGGAATTACGGCCCTGCATCATCTCGGTCAGTCCGAGCTGCACGTCGTCGACGGTAAGCTCGCTCGCGGCGCGGTCGTAGAACAGTTCCAGCGCACGCGCCGCGCGCGCCGCGAGCTCCGGTTCGCCGCGCACCGAAAAGCGCGCACCGCGGCGCGCGATCTCGACATCGAGCGCCGATTCGATCTGCCGCAGATTGGCATCCAGTGCGCCGCACAGCCGCGCCAGGCGCCGGTTGTCGACCGGGTCGAGTCGGACCTCGACCGGTTTAGCGCGCATTCAACACTTCGCCGCGCAGCGAGTGATGCCTTGCCTCGGTGATCCGCAGGTCGGCGAAGCGGTTCACGAGCTCGGCACTGCCGGCGAAATTGACGGTACGGTTATTGGCAGTGCGCGCCGCGAGTTCTGCGGGGTCGCGCTTCGAAGGCCCCACGACCAGCGCGCGCTGCAGCGAGCCGACCATCGCCGCGCTCTGCGCCTGCGCCTGCGCCTCGAGTTGCGCCTGCAGGCGCTGCAACCGCAGCTGTTTCTCGGCCTGCGGCACCGGGTCGGGCAGTTCCGCCGCGGGCGTGCCCGGGCGCGGACTGTAGAGGAAGGAGTAGGCGCCGTCGAAATCCAGGTCGCGCGCGAGCGCAAGCGTGGCCTCGAAGTCCGCCTCGGTCTCGCCCGGAAAGCCGACGATGAAATCGGAGGACAGCGACAGCTCCGGCCGTGCCTTGCGCAGCCGGCGCACGATCGAGCGGTACTCGAGCGCCGTGTAGCCGCGCTTCATCGCCGCGAGCACCCGCTCGGACCCCGATTGCACCGGCAAATGAACGTGCGAGGCGAGCGAGGGCAGTTCGGCGTGGGCGTCGATCAGGCGCTGGGTGAATTCGCGCGGGTGCGAAGTGGTATAGCGAATCCGCTCTATTCCTGGAATTTCATTTATATAAAAAAGCAATTCCGCAAAGTCGGCAACCGTAGCGTCGATCTCGGCGCGCCAGGCATTGACGTTCTGCCCGAGCAGGGTCACCTCCTTCGCGCCCTGTGCCGCGAGGCCGGCGATTTCGGCAACTACGTCGTCGAACGGCCGCGAGAACTCCGGACCGCGCGTGTAGGGAACGACGCAGAAGCTGCAGTACTTGCTGCAGCCTTCCATGATCGAGACGAACGCGCTCGCGCCCTCGGCGCGCGCCGGCGGCAGCCGGTCGAATTTTTCGATTTCGGGAAAACTCACGTCGACCTGCGGCCGGCCGCTGGCGCGGCGGCGCTCGAGCAGCTCGGGCAGGCGGTGCAGCGTCTGCGGTCCGAACACCACATCGACGTAGGGTGCGCGCTCGACGATGGCGCCGCCTTCCTGACTGGCGACGCAGCCACCGACCGCGATCATCAGGCCCGGATTGGACAGCTTGAGATGCTTGACGCGTCCGAGGTCCGCGAACACCTTTTCTTGCGCCTTCTCTCGCACCGAGCAGGTGTTGAAAACGAGCAGGTCGGCCTGCTCGGCGCTGGCCGCGGGCGTGAGGCCGTCGGCGGCGGCGAGCACGTCGGAGATTTTTGCCGAGTCGTACTCGTTCATCTGGCAGCCGAAGGTGCGGATGTAGAACGTTCCCGCCATGGCGCTACTTCTTCGGATCGGGCTGCGCGGCTTCCTGCGGCGAAAGGATCCAGACGCGCCCGACGCGACCCTCGTTGTCGAGCAGGTACTTGACCAGAACGCCGGGCGGCACCGCGGTCGGAACCACGATCATGTTGCCGCCGTCGCGGATTTGCGCGCCTGCGGCAAGCGGCAGGATCTTGCCGTCGATCGAGACGCTCATGCCGCCGGCGTGGCTCAGCGTCGCGCGCTTCGCCTCCGCCGGGATGGTGCGCAACTGCGCCTCGGCCGCGCCGGCGGCGAGGGCAAACAGCAGTGCAGGCAGTAGGCGCAGCAGCATTGGGCCAGTCTACATAAAAGGGAGTGGTGGCGAATCAGGGACTCGAACCCCGGACAAACGGATTATGATTCCGCTGCTCTAACCAGCTGAGCTAATTCGCCCCGTTGCAGGGGCCGAATTTTCGCCCAAAAAGGGCTTTGAGTCAAAGAGTTGAGGAACGTGCGGCTTGAATGCTGAAAAACCTTTCGAGGTGCTGATCGCCGGCGGCGCCGTGGTCGGCGCGGCGCTGGCACGCGCGCTGCGCGGCGACCCGCAGGGCGCGCAGGTCGCACTGATTTCGCCGCAACCGCGGCCAGAAGCGGGCGCGGCTGCGGCTTTCGATTCGCGCGTTTACGCGATCAGTCCGGGCAACGCCGTGTTCCTCGAAGAGCTCGGCGCGTGGGGCGCGATCGCAGGGGTTCGCAAGGTTCCGGTGCACGGCATGCGCGTGCATGGCGACGACGGCGAGTCGCTGCTCGAATTCGATGCCTACCGCTGCGGTTGCGCCGAACTGGCCTGGATCGTCGAGGATCGCCTGCTGCAGGAGGCACTGTGGCGCGGCCTTGATGGGCAAAACGGGATGGCGCTTTTCTCCGGCGCAGCGATCCAGGGTCTGGAGGTTGCCGGAACCGAAGTCAGGCTAGCGCTCGACGACGGACGCAGGCTCGGCGCAAAACTGGTGGTCGGCACCGATGGCGCGCACTCGGTAGTGCGCAGCCGGGCCGGCATTCCGAGCACCGAACAATCCTATGGCCAGAGCGCGGTGGTGGCGAATTTCGCTTGCGCCAAACCGCACCGCAACCTGGCCTTTCAGTGGTTCGGCGGCAGCGCCAAGGGCGGCGCGGTGCTCGCGCTGCTGCCGCTGCCGGGCGAGCACGTATCGATGGTCTGGTCCGTGCCCAACGCCGAGGCGCAGCGCCTGCTTGCGCTCGATGGGGCAACGTTGTCGGGGGAAGTCGCTGCCGCCTCGCGCGCCGCGTTGGGCGAGCTCTCGCTGGTGAGCGCGCAGCGCGGCTTTCCCTTGCGCCGACTGGCGGCGAGCCGGCTGGTCGCACCGCGCATCGCGCTTGCCGGGGATGCCGCACATGTCATCCATCCGCTCGCCGGGCAGGGCGCCAATCTTGGCCTGCAGGATGCGCGCGCGCTGGCCGCGGTATTGGCCGCCCGCGAACCGGGCCGTGATCCTGGCGAATTGCGCCTGCTGCGCCGCTACGAGCGTTCGCGCGCCGAGGCAAACCTGGCAATGGCCGGCACGGTGCACGGCCTGTTCCGGCTGTTCGATGCCCCCGGCGCGGGGGTCGCGCGGCTGCGCAATGCGGGATTGAACCTTGCCGACCGCCTGCCGGTCCTAAAGAACCTGCTGATGCGGCAGGCCATGAGTTAACCGAATGAGGCTGCGCTTTGCCATGCGCTTTTTCCTGATTGCAGTGATGAGCCTGCTGTGCGCCGCGCCGGTGTCGGCTAACGAAACGGTGATCCGCCAGGTGCTGAAGGCGAAATTCCCGAACCTGCGCATCGAAGGCGTGCAGCCCGCGCCGCTCACCGGGCTGTTCGAGGTGCGTTTCCAGAATCCGGACGGGCCGCAGATCCTGTACACCGACCCGCAGGCGAACTTTTTCATCGATGGCAGCATCATCGAGGGAAAGTCCGGCCGCAACCTTACCGAAGAGCGGCTGCAGAAGCTCTCGGCGATCGAGTTCAGTTCACTGCCGCTGGACCTCGCGCTCAAGGTGCAGCGCGGCAACGGCAAGCGCGTGCTGGCGATGTTTACCGATCCGTACTGCCCCTATTGCCGGCGGCTGGAACAGGTGCTGCTGCAAATCGACGACATCACCGTCTACGTCTTCATGTACCCGGTGACCGCCCCGACTTCGCGGATCATTCGCGCGCGGTGTGGTGCGCGCCTGACCGGGTAAAGGCCTGGCTGGAGCTGGCGGTGGGCGACAATCCGAAGGTGCCCGCGGGTGGCGCGAACTGCGCCAATCCGGTGGACCAGGTTCTGACTTATGGGCGCTCACTGCGCATCAATGGCACACCGACGTTGTTCTTTGCCAATGGCGAGCGCGCGGGCGGCGGCATGCCGGTCGGCCAGTTGCGCGCCAAGCTGGACGAGGTCGCCAGGCAACTCGCGAAAAAGAACTGAAATCAAAGTTGCGGCAGCGGATCGCCGCGCGGCCACAGCAGCCACATCCGGCCCTGCTGCCGCATGCGGCCGGCCAGGGTGCCGGCCTCGGTGCCGCTACCCCAGTAGAAATCCGCGCGCGCCGCACCGCGGATTGCGCCCCCCGTATCCTGCGCCGCCACCAGCCGCTCCAGCGGCTGTGCAGATAGCGGCCAGGTGGTGGAGAGAAACACCGGCGCGCCCAGCGGCACGCTGCTCTGATCGATGGCAATGCTGTAGCCGGCGGTGAGCGGGACGCCGAGCGTGCCGATCGGCCCGCCGGTTTCCGGCATTTCCTTGAAGAACACATAACTCGGGTTGGCATCGAGGGCCTCGCGCAGCTTGCGCGGATTGGCCGCCGCCCAGGCCTTGATGCCCTGCATCGAAGCCTGCTCCAGAACCAGCTCGCCGCGCTGGACCAGAAACCGGCCCATCGAACGGTAGGGCTGGCCGTTGTGATCGCCATAGCCCAGGCGCAGGCGCTGACCCGAGGCAAGCTCGATCTGGCCCGAACCCTGGATCTGCAGGAAGAACAGCTCGACCGGATCCTCGACCCAGGCGAGCACCGGCGCATCGAAGGAGTCTTTGGTTTCGATCTCGCCGCGCGTCCAGTAGGGGACCAGGCGTGTGCCCTCGACGCGCCCGCGCAGGCGCAGGCCTTTCAATCCCGGGTTGACGCTTTCCAGATGCACGGCGACCAGATCGGCGGGCACGCCGTAGACCGGGTGACGGAAGCGTTCGCTGCGCGTCCGGCTGCCGGCGAGCACCGGTTCGTAGTAGCCGGTCACCGTACCCTCGGCGCGGCCGTCGGCCGACACGATCGCCCAGGCCTCGAACATCGCTTCGACGAAGGCGCGGGCGGCGGCCTCGTCATCCGCAGGCAGCGCGCGCGCTGCCTCGCAGGCGCGGCGCAGCGGCGCGCCGGCGGCGATCCGCGCGCAGCCGGCCGTGAAGGCGCGCAGACCCGGTGCGAACGGCGCGCTCGCCCAGCCCGGTATCGCGCTGAACGGGGTCGGCAGGTACTTGGTCTCGGCAGGCCGAGCGGGTGCCGGGCAGGCCGGGCAACCGCGAGGCTGCGGCGCCTGCGGCAGATCGGCGCAGCCCGCGAGGACTAGAATCGCGAACACGAAAGGAGCTGGTGCGCGGACGATGCGGGTCATTGATGGCGGGATGGACTTGGCGCTTGCATTGCTGATTCTAATCGCGCGGCGGCAGCCGAAGGACGGCGCGCCGCGATGAGCGAAGCAGACCGCCGCGAACCGGCGCGCGCCATGGTGCACCGGCTGCTCAACCGGGAGGAGGCCGGCAAGGGCGGATACTTGGTGCGCACGGGACTGGTGCTGCTGATCGCGGTCAGCTGCACCACGGCGGTGCTCAGATCGGTGCCGCAATTCTCTCTCGAGCGCGGTCCGCTGCTCGATCTCATTTTGCTGCTCGCCACGCTCGGCTTCGCGCTCGAATACCTGGTGCGCATCTGGATCGCGGCCGAGAATCCGGGCGCCGCGAGCGCCGCGCGCGAGCGCCTGCGCTACATTTTCTCGGTGCCCGGGTTGGTCGACCTGCTGGCCGGAATCCCGTTTACGCTCGCGCCGCACCTCGGCTTCAATCTCGACTGGCTGGACATCGTGCCGATCTTCAAGCTGCTGCGCCACACCGCGGCGTTCCAGTTCATGGTCGAGGCCGTGTACAGCGAGCGGCGGGTGCTGGTGAGCGCGGTGGTGCTGATGCTGGCGCTGCTCGTGTTCCAGTCGAGCCTGATGTACTACTTCGAGCGCGAGGTGCAGCCCGATAAATACGGCAGCATTCCGCTCGCGATGTGGTGGGGCATCATGACGCTCACCACGGTGGGCTACGGCGACGTCACGCCGATCACGCTGGCAGGCCGGGTGGTGGCCGGGCTCACTGCGGTGATGGGCTTGAGCATGTTCGCGATTCCCGTCGGCATCATCGCCTCGGCCTTCATCGAGGCGGTAAGGCGGCGCGAGTTCGTCGATACCTGGAACCTGGTGGCCAAGGTGCCGCTGTTTCGCACTCTGGATGCAGCGCGCATCGCCGCGGTCGCCGGGGTGCTGCGCGCGCGGCGTGCCGAACGCGGCGAGCGCCTGATCCGCAAGGGCGACCAGGCCGATTCGATGTACTTCATCGTCTCGGGCGAGGTCGAGGTGGACCAGGAAACGGCGGCGCCCAAGGGGCGCCTCGAGGCGGGCGAATTCTTCGGCGAGATCGCGCTGATCGCCGATCGCGCCCGCACCGCGACCATCACTGCGCTGTCGCCTTGCAAGCTGCTGGTGCTGCACAAGGACGATTTCGAGAGTTTCATGCAGTCGCACCCCGACTTGCAGGAGGCGGTGCGCGTGGCGGCGAAAAGGCGCCTGGAAGAGGTTATCGGCGGCTGACCCGCTGCTCGAGGATGGCCTCGAGCGTGCGGCGCGATTGCGGCAGCGTCGGACCAGCGAGCGCGATCGCGGCGCGCGCGGCGTGCTCGGCTTCGTCGTAGCGGCCGAGCGCCGCCAGCACGTGCGCAAGATTGTTGTGGGCGATCGCCGAGGAGGGGTGCGCCGCGCTGGCGCGGCGGAACGCGCTTTCCGCCGCCGCCAGGTCCTTGAGCGTGAATTCAACGTTGCCCAGGCCGATCAGGCCGATCAGGTTGTGCGGCCAGCGCTCGAGCAGCGCGCGGTAGGATTCGCGCGCTTCGCGCGCGCGGCCGGCCTGCTCCAATGCCGCGACCGCCAGGGCGAACTCGTTTTCGTGCGCGCTGGCCGGCACTGTCCCCGCCGGCAGCGCCAGCATCGACCAGTAGTTGCTTTCCTGCCAGAGGAAATCGAGAAAGCCGAAGCTCCACAGGTCGCGCCGCCTGCCGGCGGAGCGCACGATCACCTCGCGCTTATCGAGGTCGTATCCCACCACCACGGCGTAGTGCCAGACGGGCATCAGGCGCAAGCCTAGATTCACCAGTACCACCACCGGCGTGCCAGCCGCGATCTCGCGCAGCAGGTCCTCCAGCTTCGGCGCGAGCGTGTAGGCGAGCAGGCCGGAGCGTCGCGTCGCGCCGAGCATCTCGGCCTGCAGGCTGCCTTGCCGGCCGGGGAGGTAGACCAGCGGCGTCACTGATTCGACCGATGCCTGGACGCCGGCGGCGTTGAACACCATCGCGAGCGAAGCGGGACCACAGAGAAAATCATCTTGCTGGTGGAACGGAACTTGTGTCAGTTCTACGCGTGGCGGCAGGTCCTGCGGCGGGGAATCGCGCAACGCATCGCTCTGCGGCAGCGAGACACAGCCGCCGAGACTGAGCGCCACGGCGAGGAGCGCGGAAAGCAGGCCGGCGCGGGCACTCCCACAATCGGGACCAGGATGGGCCATGTCAGGGCGCTGCGGGAAGCAGCAGGCTGGCCGGGTCCTCGATCGCCAGCACTTCGATCTGCTGCGCCTTGCCGCGCACCTCGACCTTATGCAGCGCAACGTCCGGCAGCGCAATGCCGGCAAAGCGCAGCGTGTCCGCCGAGACCACCAGGGTGGTGCCGAACTGCTTGGTCAGGCTCTCCAGGCGCGCGGCGCCATTGATGGTATCGCCGATCGCCGACACGATCGGCGCCGCCGGCGGTCCCATGGTGCCCACGATGGCGACGCCGGCATGCAGGCCGATGCCCATGCGCAGCGGCGCCGCCAGTTCGGGCGCAAGCCGCGCATTGAGCCGGGCCAGGCGCTGGTGCATGTCCGCGGCACCGGCGAGCGCGCTGCGGCAAGCCGGGCCGATGTCGCCGCGCAACCCGTAGAGCGCGAGCAGCCCGTCGCCGGCGAACTGGGCGTAGTGTCCGCCGGTCACCGCCAGCGCCTCGGCCATTTCGGCGAAGAACTGGTTGAGGATGAAAACCACGTCGTACGGCAGGCGCGTTTCGCCGAGCGTCGTGGAACCGCGCAGGTCGACGAACATCGCCACCACCTGCTGCTCGTGTCCCTGCACGCCACCCGGACGGCGCGCCACCTCCGGGTCTGCGCCGGCGGCAACCAGCGGCGTGATCCAGAGGTCCGCGCTCGGGCGCGTTTGACAGGCGAGGCGAACGTTCGGCGCGGCGTTGATGCGCAGCAGTGCCTCGGCTTCGAGGGCCGCCGGCGGCGCGAGCGCCTGCAGTCCCTCGGCGACGCGAACACGGCAAGTGGTGCAGCGCGCCCGCCCGCCGCAGACCGAAGCGTGCGGCAGCCCCGCTTCGCGCACCGCCTCCAGGATGCTGCTGCCCGCCGTTGCCGCAAGGATGCGCCCCGAAGGGTGGTGGATGCGGTAAACGGCGCGGCGCAGCTTGCGCACGATGCGCAGCAGCAGCGTTCCGCCCAGCGCCAGGCCGAAACCCCAATACAGCGCATCGCGCAAGGTGAACAGCAGCGCGAGATCTTCACGCGCGATCGGTTGCGGCGCAGGCGCCATTACATTGATGCCCGCGCTCACGAATCCGGCCAGTGCGAGCGCCGGTACCAGCACGGCAGCGGCGAAAAGGTATTGCTGGGCGCGCGGGTACCAGTTTTTCAGCCGCAACCAGAAATGCAGGCCGAAACACAGGTGCAGCCAGACTGCTGCGACCAGCAAAACCTGCTTGGTAATTTGCCAGGGGTCGGACCAGATCGCAGCGACGATCCTCGGGTAGTTCACTTCGCGACCGAGCAACTGCCAGGCGAAGCGGGTGCCGATGACGTGGTAGATCAGCAGCGGAAGGATCGCCAGGCCCAGGGCGAGCTGGCAGGCTTCCCAGGCAGGCATGCGCAGCGTGCGGCGGCGCGACAGCGATATCAGGGCGAGCGCGAAGTGCGTGAGCAGCGATGCATAGAGCAGAACGCTGCCGGGCAGGCTGCGCCACCAGGCCGCGAGCACGCGCCGCAGCGCATCCATCGCCTCGACCGAGACGACGCCAAGCGAGTGATTTAGGAAATGACCCGCGACATACGCGGCGATCACCAACCCCGTGGCCAGGCGCAGATGGCGTTCGAGTTTCGGCATCACGGTATAGAATGCCCGCTTTCCGGCGCGACCGCCATGGGCGAGAGGTACGGACCGCCGAGAGAACCAGGGGGCGAACATGACGGAGAATCGTTTGGACGGCCGCATCCTGATTTACAGCCACGACACGATGGGCCTCGGCCACCTGCGCCGCTGCCGCACCATCGCGCATTCGCTGGTGGAGAAGTTCAAGCACATGTCGGTGCTGATCCTGTCCGGATCGCCGATCATCGGCTCGTTCGACTTTCGCGCGCGCGTCGATTTCGTGCGCGTGCCGGGCGTCATCAAGCTGCGCAGCGGCGAGTACACCTCGCTCAACCTGCACCTGGATGTCGAGCAGACGCTCAAGCTGCGCGGTTCGATCATCCGCCACACCGCCGAGATGTTCGAGCCGGACCTGTTCATCGTCGACAAGGAACCAATGGGCCTGCGCGGCGAGGTGCTGGAGACGCTCGAGATGCTCAAGCCGCGCGGCACGCGGCTGATCCTCGGGCTGCGCGATGTGCTCGACGAACCGCGCCTGCTCGAGCCCGAGTGGCAGAGGAAAAACGTGCTGCCCGCATTGCGCGATCTTTACGACGAAATCTGGGTCTACGGCCTGCCGCAGATCTGCGATCCGCTGGAAGGCGTGTCGCTGCCGATATCGGTGCGCCAGAAAATGGTTTATACGGGATACCTGCACCGCGAGGTGCCGACGCACGGCGCGCCGCCGCGCCTGCCCGAGATCACCCAGCGTCCCTATCTGCTGGTCACCACCGGCGGCGGCGCGGACGGCGAAGCGCTGATCGAATGGGTGCTGCGCGCCTACGAGCTCGACCCGCTGCTGCCCTATCCGGCGCTGCTGGTGTTAGGGCCGTTCATGCAGGCGGAGCGGCAGGCTGAGTTCATGGATCGCGCGGCGCGCCTGAAGCGCGTCGATGCGATCACCTTCCATAGCCATCTGGAATCGCTGGTCGCGCGCGCCTCCGGCGTGGTGGCGATGGGCGGCTACAACACGTTCTGCGAAGTGCTGTCGCTGGACAAGCGCGCGCTGATCGTGCCGCGCACCGAGCCGCGCCTCGAGCAGTACATTCGCATTTCGCGCGCGGCCAAACTGGGCCTGATTTCGATGCTGGCCGACGACGGCCGCTATGACCCGAGCGTGATGGCGGCGGCGCTGCGCCGCCTGCCGAGCCAGAACCGGCCTTCCGAGATCGTCGTCCCCGGCCTGCTGGAAGGCCTGGAAAACGTCGGACGCCTGGTCGCGCCCTGGATCGAACCCGCCGTGCAGGCGCAACAGCCCCAGGCGCTGCCGCGCACTGCCTGACTCGATGGCCGGTGAGCGGTAGATGTCGGTTACGGCAACGGGCCGCGTTGCCTTCGTACTGAAAGGCTACCCGAGGCTCTCGGAAACGTTCATCGCGCAGGAGATCGGGGCGCTGGAGCGCCTCGGCCTGGCGATCCTGATCGTTTCGCTGCGCCATCCTACCGACCGGCGGCGCCATCCGGTGCACGACGAAATACGCGCTTCGGTACTGTACCTGCCCGAGTACCTCTTGCTCGAACCGCTGCGCGTGCTGCGTGCCTGGCTGCGGTTGAGAAAAACCGCGCGCTACGAGGAAACCTGGCGCCTTTGGCTGCGCGATTTGCGGCGCGACCCGACGCCGAACCGGATCCGGCGCTTTGGCCAGGCGCTGGTGCTGGCCGATGAGTTGCCCGAGGATGTGCGCCAGTTGCACGCGCATTTCCTGCATACGCCTGCTTCGGTCGCGCGCTACGCAGCGTTGCTGAAAGATCTCGCATGGACGGGGTCGGCGCACGCCAAGGACATCTGGACCACCCCGGAATGGGAGAAGCGCGAGAAACTGGCGGCTTGCGAGTGGCTTGTCACCTGCACCGCGGCGAACCACGCGCATCTTGCCTCGCTCGCGCCACCGGGTCGCGTCGATCTGGTCTATCACGGATTGGATTTGTCGCGTTTTTCATCGCAAGCGCCTAGCGAATCCAGACAGAACAATGGCAGAGATCCCGATCAACCGGTGATCGTGCTGTCGGTCGGCCGCCTGGTGGAAAAGAAAGGGACCGACGTGCTGTTGGATGCGCTGGCGCTTTTGCCGCGGCAGTTGCACTGGCGGTTGGTGCACGTGGGCGGCGGACCGCTCAGCGACCGGCTCGAACGGCGTGCGCGTGCGTTGGGCATTGCCTCGCGCGTGGCGTGGCGCGGTGCGCGCACGCAGACTGAACTGCTCACCGAATACCGTGGCGCGGACCTGTTTGCGCTGGCGTCTCGAGTCGCGCGCGACGGCGACCGCGATGGCTTGCCGAACGTGCTCGCCGAAGCGCAGAGCCAGGGACTCGCCTGTGTGGCGACCCGGATCTCGGGCATTCCGGAACTGATCGAGCACGGCACCAGCGGGCTGCTGGTGGCGCCGGAATCGGCGCAGGAACTGGCCGCGGCGCTCGCCGGGCTGATCCGCGATCCGGCGCGGCGCCACGCGCTCGGCGAAGCCGGGCGGCGGCGCGTGCGGGAGGCGTTCGGGCTCGAGTCGAACATCGTGCGCCTCGCCCGCCGGTTCGGCCTGGGCGAGCGCTGAGGGCAGCGAACTAGAATTACTTATGCGTATCGCGTTCTACGCGCCGCTCAAATCTCCTACCCACGGCACGCCCTCGGGCGACCGGCGCGTGGCCGGGTTGCTGATGGACGCACTGGGGCGCGCCGGGCATCACGTCGAGCTGGTGTCGACCTTTCGCAGCTACGATGCCGCTGGCGATGCCACACGCCAGGCCGGGCTGCGCGAACAGGGCCGCGCGCTCGGCAAACGGCTCGCCGCTCAGTGGCGTGACGGCCCGGCCCTGGCGCGGCCCGATCTGTGGTTTACCTATCACACCTATTACAAGGCGCCGGACTGGCTCGGGCCGGAGGCCTGCGCTGCGTTAGGAGTTCCATATGTGATTGCGGAGGCATCGCACGCGGACAAACGGGCCGGCGGTGCCTGGGACATCGGCCATCGAGGCACCGCGGAAGCGATCGGTCGCGCCGCGCTGCTGCTGTGCCCGACCCGGGACGATGCGCGCGGGCTGCAGGGCGTTGCCGCAGCGCCGGAGCGCGTCGTCTGGCTGCCACCGTTTCTCGATCCGGCACCGTTCCGCAGGGCGATGGCGCAACGCCAGGCGCATCGCGACCGCCTTGCGGGCTTGCATTCGCTCGACGCTGCGCAGCCGTGGATCGCGGTGGTGGCAATGATGCGGCCGGGCGACAAACTGGCCTCGTACGCGGCGCTCGCGGCAGCACTCGCGCGGACGCGCGATTTGCCCTGGCACCTGCTGATCGCAGGCGATGGGCCGGCGCGACCCCAGGTCGAGGCTGCGCTCGGCAAAGCGATTCCTGGCCGCGCAGCGTTCCTGGGTGCGCTCGGCCTGGCCGAAATCGCTGCGCTGAACGCAGCTTCCGACCTGTGCGTGTGGCCTGCAGTTAACGAGGCCTATGGCATGGCGATGCTGGAAGCGCAGGCTGCCGGACTGCCGGTCCTTTCCTGCGCCGCCCGCGGCGTGCCCGATATCGTCGAGGACGGCCGCACCGGCCGGCTTGCGCCGCCGGGCGATGAAGCCGCGCTTGCCCAACTGGTCAGGGATTTGCTGCTCGACCCGGCGCAGCGCGCGCGGCTCGGTGCCGCCGCGGCTGCGTTCGTGGCGGGAGAGCGCAGCCTGGATACCGCAGTGTCGCGCCTGCAGCCCTTGCTTGCGCGCATTCCCGCGCCCGCAGGTGTGCGTTGAGCGCGTCCGGCGCTTTCGTTTACGTCCAACACCTGCTTGGGATCGGCCACCTGAAGCGGGCGGCAACGCTGGCGCGCGCGCTCAGCGCCCAGGGATTGCGGGTGACGCTTGCGAGCGGCGGCGCGGCCGTGGCCGGGCTGGCGATGGACGGCGTGGATTTCGTGCAGTTGCCGCCGGCGTACGCCGCCGATGCCAGCTTCAAAACCCTGCTGGACGAGAACGGGCGCGAAGTCGACGAGGCCTGGAAGCGGCGGCGCGGCGCAGCCCTGCTTGAGGCCTGGCATGCCGCCAAGGCCCAGGTGCTGGTAATCGAGTTGTACCCCTTCGGCAGGCGCCAGATGCGCTTTGAACTGCTGCCCCTGCTCGAAGCGGCGTCCGCGGCGCCGCGCCGCGCAACGATCGTCTGTTCGGTGCGGGACATCCTCGGCGCGCAACAGAACCGCGAGCGCCAGGAGGAAACGCTGGCGCTGCTCGGACGCTATTTCGACCGTGTCCTGGTTCACGGCGATCCGGGCGTCGTTTCGTTCGAGCAGACGTTTCCCGCGGCGGAGCGCATTGCGAGGCAGATCACCTACACGGGCTACATTGTCGATCCTGACGATGCCCCGAGCGGCGATGCCGGAAAGGGCGAAGTCATCGTATCCGCCGGCGGCGGTGCCGTCGGCGCGCCGATTCTGGAGGCTGCCATACGCGCCAGGCCGCTGTGCTCGCTAAAGGACCGCACCTGGCGCATCCTTGCTGGCAACAATCTTCCGGATACGGAGTTCCGCAGGCTCGCGCAGCTGGCGCGAGCGCAAGAGCGCGTCGAGCTGGAACGCTCGCGGCCGGATTTCACCACCCTGCTCGCCAACAGCACGCTTTGCATCAGCCAGGCCGGTTACAACACGCTGATGGAAACAATTCGGGCGCGCGCGCGCGCGGTCGTGGTGCCCTTCGCTGGCGGCCGCGAAAGCGAGCAAACGCTGCGCGCGCGTTGCTTTGCCGCGCGCGGCTTGCTCGAACTGGTGGAGGAGGCGGCGCTGACGCCGCAGGCGCTCGCCGCGGCGGTCGACCGCGCGGCGCGCAAGGCGAAACCGGCGCCGCAGGCCATCGATCTGGACGGCGCGGGCAAAAGCGCCGCGCTGATCGGGCGCTGGACCGGGCGGAGGCCAGAGTGAGCGCGGCTTGGCGGTCTTTCGGCGGGGAACTTGCGCGCTGGCGCGATGCCGGTCGCCGGGTCGAGTTCTGGTGGCGCGACGATGACGCGATGCAGCCGGATCCGGCGTTGTCGCGGCTGCTTGCGTTGGCGAAAAAGACCGCCGTGCCGCTGGCACTCGCCGTCATTCCTTCGCATGCCGCTGGCGAAGTGTTGGACAGCGTCGGCCCGGGCGTCTCGATCCTTCAGCACGGCACCGACCATCGCAACCGGGCCGCGGCCGGGGAGAAGAAGACGGAATTTCCCGAAGCGGAAGCGCCCGAGGCCGCGGTCGCGCGCCTGGTTTCGGCCCGGCAGACCCTCGCCGGCCGAGCGCTCAGGAACTTTCATCCCGTGCTGGCCCCGCCCTGGAACCGCCTGCCCGCGGCACTCGCGCCGCATCTGGCGGCGGCGGGCTTCCGTGGCCTGAGCCGCTACGGCGCACGCAGCGCCGCACTGGCAGCGCACGGCCTAGTTCAGGTCAACACGCACGTTGACCTGATCGCCTGGCGCGCGGGACGCGGTTTTGCCGGCGAAGCGGCGACTCTGAGGGCGGCGGTGCAACACCTTTCCGCAAAGCGCGAGGGTAGGGCGGAGTCCAGCGAGCCGACGGGCTGGTTGACGCACCACGCAGTGCATGACGAGGCCGCCTGGGAATTCCTCGAACGGCTGTTCGACACGACGCTGCAAATGCGTGATGTCTCGTGGCGCAGCGCTGGGGAACTATTTCACGTGCCGTGACGGGGTCGCATCGCTACCCGCTGCGCTCCCTCGTGCTCGCCTATGGCGGAGGCAGTGCTGGGCTCGCTTTTTCGCTCGGCTTGCTGGCGATCGCGCGACCCGCCGGAGCTGTGGCGTGGGTGCTGGCGGGGGTGGGCGCATTATTCCTCGTATACTTTGCCCGTACGGTCTGCCGCCAGTTGACTCACATCGAGCTGGACGAGGCCGGAATCCGCGCCGTGGGACCACTTGGCGCTGCTATCCGGTGGGAAGACTTGTGCTTGCTGCAGCTCGATTTCTATTCGACGCGGCGCGGCTTCGAGGGCGGAGCGATGCAAGGGGGGTGGATGCAGTTGAAACTGGGTGACGCGCGGCGCACGATTCGCATTGATTCGGATCTGGAGGGCTTTGCCGCCCTGGCCGGCCGCGCGGCGCACGAAGCTGCAAGGCAAGGACTCGCGCTCGATGCGGCCACCCAGAGCAACCTCGAGGCACTGCGGGCGTAATGGCCGACGTCCTGCAAATCCGCGACCTGCGGGTTTATCTCGAGGTCGATGCCGGCACCATCAAGGCGGTCGATGGCGTTTCGTTCCGCATCCCCGAAGGCCGCACCGTGGCGCTGGTGGGCGAATCGGGCTCCGGCAAGTCGATGGTGGCGCAGGCGATCCTGAACATCCTGCCGCGCGTCGCGCGCATCGAGGGCGGGGAGATTCTGTTCCACGATCCGAACCTTCCGGGCAAGGCGACGGATATCGCGCGGCTTGATCCCGAGAGTGCGCCGGCGCGCAATATCCGCGGCGGCCGGATTTCGATCATCTTCCAGGAGCCGATGACCGCGCTGTCGCCGCTGCATACCATCGGCAACCAGATCGGCGAGGCCCTGCTGCTGCACCGCTCGGCGCTCGGCAAGGCCGAGCGGCGCGCCGCGGTGTTCGAAATGCTGCGGCTGGTCGGCTTCGCCGATCCGGCCAAGGCCGAGCACACCTATCCGTTCGAGCTCTCGGGAGGCCTGCGCCAGCGCGCGATGATCGCGATGGCGCTGGTGTGCCGGCCGGCGCTGCTGGTCGCCGACGAGCCGACCACGGCGCTCGACGTCACCATCCAGGCGCAGATCCTGCAGCTGGTGCAGTCGCTGCAGTCGGAACTTAAGATGGCGATGCTGCTGATTACGCACGACCTGGGCATCGTCGCCAACATGGCCGACGAAGTGGTGGTGATGTACCGCGGCGAGCTGGTCGAATCGGGGATGGTCGAGGATATCTTCCGCGACCCGCGCCACCTTTATCTCAAGGCCCTGATGCGAGCGGTGCCGCGTTTCAACATGGCGCCGGGCGAGCGCCTGACGCCGATCCGCGAGGTGGACGCGTCGACCGATCACCTGATATCGGGGCGCGGCCGGCCGCACCAGGAGGAACGGAACGACGCACCGCTGCTCACGGTGCGCCACCTGGTGAAGAGTTTCCAGACGCGCAAGACCTCGTTGCTCGGCCGCAGGCTGGCCGGCGAAGTGCGCGCCGTGGATGACGTGAGCTTTCACGTCGACGTCGGCGAATGTCTCGGCCTGGTCGGCGAGTCGGGCTGCGGCAAGACCACCACGGCCAAATTGCTGCTGCGCTCGGTCGCGCCCGACAGCGGCGAGATCGTATTCAACGACCACGGCCAGCAGCGCGACGTGCTGGCGCTTGCCGGTGACGAGCTGTTTGCCTACCGGCGCAAGGTCCAGTTCGTGTTTCAGGACCCGTTCAGTTCGCTCAACCCGCGCATGACCGTGAACGACATCCTTGCCGAGCCGCTGGTGATCCACGGCATCGGCGACGAGGAGGAGCGGTTTGCGCGGGTCAAGGAACTGATCCAACTGGTCGGCCTGGAGGTGCGCTTTCTGCGGCGCTACCCGCACAGTTTCTCCGGCGGCCAGCGCCAGCGGATCGGCATCGCGCGCGCGCTCGCGCTGGGACCGCAGCTGCTGATCTGCGACGAGCCGGTGTCCGCGCTCGATGTCTCGGTCCAGGCGCAGGTGCTGAACCTGCTGCTCGACCTGAAGGGTGCGCTCAACCTGACCTATATCTTCATCTCGCACAATCTCGCTGTCGTGCATTACCTCGCCGATCGCATTGCCGTGATGTGCGCGGGGCGGCTGGTCGAGCTCGCCGCCTACGACGAGTTGTTCCGCAAACCGGTGCATCCCTACACCAAGGCGCTGCTCGCGGCGGTGCCCGATCCGGATCTGGACCGCAAGCTGGATTTCGCCGCGCTGATGGAGGGCAGGGCCTCGGATCCGAGCGCCTGGCCGGCGCCCTTTCGACTCGATGGCGTGGGCCGCGCCAGAATGCTGGATATTGGAGACAATCACCTGGTGCGCGCCCATCAAGACGCCGATATTTCGGAGCTTCGCTCATGATCAGAATGCTGGCCCTTCCCATCCTCGCGGCGCTGCTGGCGGGCGCCGCTGGCGGCGCCGGCGCGCAGGCGAAGTTCAGCGAGCCGCCGGCGCTGGAAGAGGAAGTCAAGGCGGGCAGGCTGCCGCCCGCGGCCAAGCGCCTGCCCGACAACCCGCTGGTCGTGAAAATGCCTGCCGGTGCGCAACCGGGCCAGTACGGCGGCACTCTCAACATGCTGATCGGGCGCAGCCGCGACGTGCGCATGATGGTCGTATACGGCTACGCGCGGCTGGTCGGCTACGACCAGAACTACAAAATCGTGCCCGACATCCTCGAGAGCATCGAGGCGAAGGACGAGCGTGTGTTTACCATGACGCTGCGCAAGGGCCACCGCTGGTCCGACGGCCATCCGCTCACCATCGAGGACTTCCGTTACTTCTGGGAGGACGTCGCGACCAACAAGGAACTCAGCCCGACCGGCCCGCCGAGCGACCTGCTGGTGAACGGCGAAGCGCCCAAGGTCGATTATCTGGACAAGCAGACGGTGCGCTACAGCTGGTCGAAGCCCAACCCGGAATTCCTGCCGCGCATGGCCGGCGCCTCGCCCCTGTTCATCGTCCGGCCGGCGCATTACCTCAAGCAGTTTCACCGCAAGTACAACAAGAAAGTGGCCGAGGCCGAGACGAGCGGCGCCACCAAGCGCGGCTGGGCCGCGATCCATAACCGCGAAGACAACATGTACCAGTTCGACAACCCGAAGCTGCCGACGCTGCAGCCCTGGATGAATACCACCAAGCCGCCCGCCGACCGCTTCGTGTCGGTGCGCAACCCGTATTTCCACCGGGTCGATGAGGGCGGCCGCCAACTGCCGTACATCGACCGCGTGGTGATGGCGGTGGCGGAGGGCAAGCTGATCCCCGCCAAGACCGGCGCTGGCGAGTCGGACCTGCAGGCGCGCGATCTGCAGTTCAACAACTACACGTTCCTCAAGAAGGGCGAGAAAACCAACAATTACCGGACTTTGCTCTGGAAAACGGCACGCGGCTCGCACTTCGCGCTGTTTCCCAACCTGAATGTCAACGATCCGGTCTGGAAGCCGATCGTGCGCGACGCGCGATTTCGCCGCGCGCTGTCGCTGGCGATCGACCGCACGCAGATAAACCAGGTGCTGTATTTCGGCCTGGCCGCCGAAAGCAACGATACGGTGGTGCCCGAGAGCCCGCTCTACCGCAAGGAGTACCAGACGCGCTGGGCGAAATTCGACAAGAAGGCGGCCGACAAGCTGCTCGATGAAATCGGCCTCAAGCGCGGGTCCGATGGCGTGCGCAAGCTGCCCGACGGCCGGCCGCTGGAGATCATCGTCGAGACGGCGGGCGAATCGACCGAGCAGACCGACGTACTGGAGATGATCCGCGAGAGCTGGCGGGAGGTCGGCATCAAGCTGTTTTCCAAGCCCTCGCAGCGCGATGTGCTGAGGAACCGGGTGTTCTCGGGCGAGGCGCTGATGTCGGTCTGGACCGGGCTCGAGAACGGCATCGCCGGCCCCGACGTCAGTCCTGCCGAGCTGGCGCCAACCAGCCAGCAGCAGTTGCAATGGCCCAAGTTCGGCCAGTATTTCGAGACCTCCGGCAAGGCGGGCGAGGCGCCGGACGTCGCGGAGGCGGTCGAATTGCTGAAGCTGAATGGCGCCTGGCACCAGGCGGCGTCGCGCGAAGAACGGACGAAAATCTGGCACCAGATGCTGCAGATTCATTCCGAGCAACTGTTCTCGATCGGCGTGATCAACGGCGTCGCGCAGCCGGTGGTGGTACGTAATCCGCTGCGCAACGTGCCCGAGAAGGGCATCTACAACTGGGACCCGGGCGCCTTCTTCGGCATCTACCGGCCCGAGACGTTCTGGTTCAGCAAGTAAGCGCAGGTTCCGTCGCGGAATCCGGGCACCCATGCTGACCTACACCATCCGCCGGCTGCTGATCATGATTCCGACGCTGCTGGTAATCAGCTTCGTCACTTTCAGCATCATCAAGCTGCCGCCCGGGGATTACCTCACCAACCAGATCGCGGAGTTACGCAGCCAGGGCGACAAGGCGGCGCTGGAAAAAGTCGAGTTCCTGCGACGGCAATATGGCCTCGATAAGCCCTTCGTCGAGCAGTACGCAGTCTGGGTCGGCCTGTGGCCGACCGAGCGCGGCTTCTCTGGAATGCTGCAGGGCGACATGGGCTGGTCGTTCGAGCACGACCAGCCGGTCGCGGTCATCGTGGGCGACCGGCTGCTAATGTCATTTGTCCTCAATTTCAGCGTGATCCTCTTCACCTGGGCGGTGGCGTTTCCGATCGGGGTCTATGCCGCGACGCATCAGTACAGCTGGGGCGACCATGGCCTCACGCTGCTTGGCTACATCGGCCTGGCGACGCCGAACTTCCTGCTTGCGCTGGTGCTCATGTATTTCGCCAACGTCCAGTTCGGACTCTCGGTGGGCGGCATCATGGACCCGGAATACCTCGAGCAGCCCTGGAGCTGGGCGAAGGCGGTCTCGGTGCTGAACCACCTCTGGATCCCGGTCATCGTGATCGGCACCTCGGGCACCGCGGGCATGATTCGGCGCCTGCGCGCCAACCTGCTCGACGAGTTGCAGAAGCAGTATGTGGTTACGGCGCGCGCCAAGGGCATGCCACCGCTGCGGCTGCTGATCAAGTATCCGCTGCGCATGGCGCTCAACCCGTTCATCGCTGACATCGGCAACCTGCTGCCCTCGGTGATTTCAGGCTCGGCAATTGTTTCGGTGGTGCTGTCGCTGCAAACCGAGGGCCCGATGCTGCTCGATGCGCTGCAAAGCCAGGACCAGTACCTGGCCGGCTCGTTCCTCATGTTTCTCGCGCTGCTCACCGTGATCGGCATGTTCGTTTCCGACCTGCTGCTGGCGGCGCTCGATCCGCGCATCCGCCTGACCGGCGGCGTGGCGAAATGAGTTCGCAGATCGGACAGGGCGGCGCCGAGCGGCTCGAGCACTACGTATCGCCGGAGCCGTTCGAGCCGCTGGCGGCGGAGAAACTGACGCCCGAGCAGGAGCAGTTTTACCGCGCCTCGCAATGGCGCATCATGTGGTGGAAGTTCCGGCGCCACCGCGTGGCAGTGGTTTGCGCGGCGATCCTGCTCGCGATCTACGCGTCGATCCTGGTGAGCGAGATCCTCGCGCCGTACAACTTGCACACGCGCGATTCGCGCCACATCTATGCGCCGCCCCAAGAGCTGCATCTGTTCCACGAGGGGCGCCTGATCGGGCCGTTCGTCTACGGCTACAGCATGGAGCTCGACCTGCAGACCATGCGCCGGGTGTACACTCCGGATCCGGCCAAGGTGCAGCCGTTGCGTTTCTTCTGCCGGGGGGACGAGTACCAGTTCTGGGGGCTGGTCGAGGGCAGCTTCCATCTGGTTTGTCCGTCCGAGGGCGGCACGCTGTTCCTCGCCGGCACTGACCGGCTCGGGCGCGACGTGTTTTCGCGCATCATCTACGGCACCCGCATCTCGCTGACGGTCGGACTGCTCGGCATCGCCGTCAGCTTCGTCATCGGCATCACGCTTGGCGGCATCTCGGGCTACTACGGCGGCTGGGTGGACAACGTGATCCAGCGAATGATCGAGATGGTGCGCTCCTTCCCCGAGCTGCCGCTGTGGATGGCGCTGTCGGCGGCGCTGCCGGTGAACTGGAGCCCGGTGCTGGTCTATTTCGGCATCACCATCATCCTCGGCTTGCTCGACTGGCCGGGCCTTGCGCGCGCAGTGCGCTCCAAGCTGCTCGCGCTGCGCGAAGAGGATTTCGCTTCCGCCGCGGTGCTGATGGGCGCTTCGCCGCAGCGCGTCATCGGCCGCCATCTGCTGCCCAGCTTCACCAGCCATCTGATCGCCTCCCTCACGCTGTCGATCCCGAGCATGGTCCTGGGCGAGACGGCGCTGTCGTTCCTCGGCCTGGGCCTGCGACCGCCGGTCACCAGCTGGGGGGTGCTGCTCAACGAAGCGCAGAACATCAACGTGGTCGCGCTTTATCCTTGGTTGATGCTGCCGGTCGTGCCGGTGTTCGTGGTGGTGCTGGCCTTCAACTTCTTCGGCGATGGCTTGCGCGACGCCGCGGATCCGTACAAGTAATCAGGGTTTCAACACCAGCCCCTCGCGAGCCATCACGGCGCCAGGCATTTCTTTTTCCGCTGCGCGGCCTATCGCATCCAGCTGATCGTCGTCGTGGTCCGGGTCGTGGTGGAACACCACCAGCTTCTTCGCCCCGGCGGATTTGCACAGGCGCACCGCCTCCTGCCAGGTCGAGTGGCCCCAGCCGACGTAGGATCTGGCGTATTCCTCGTCGGTGTACATGCAGTCGTAGATCACGATGTCGGCGCCCTCGATCAGGCCAAGGATGTTGCGGTCCGGAGACCCGGGCACGTGCTCGGTGTCGGTGATGTAGCACACGGATTTGCCGCCGTACTCGATGCGATAGCCGGTCGCGCCATCCGGGTGGTTGAGTGGCGCGGTGCGCAGCGCGATGCCTGAGGCCGGCGTCAGGGTATCGCCCGCCTTGAAGTCGCGGTATTCCATTTTCGCCTTGAACACTTCCGGCGGCACCGGGAACAGCGGCGCCATCATGAATTCTCGCATCACCCGGTGCAAGGTGAGGTCGGCACCGAGATGGCCCGCCCACAGGCGAAAGCTGTTTTGCGGCTGGAAGAACGGCTTGAAAAAGGGCAGCCCGCACACATGGTCGAAATGCGTGTGGGTGAAGAAAATTTCGGTATCCAGCGGGGCTTCCGCCACCAGCTTGCTGCCCAGGTAACGCATGCCGGTGCCGGCGTCAAGCAGGATGACACGGCCGCCGCAGCGCACTTCGATCGACGAGGTGTTGCCGCCATAGCGGGCGGTCGAGGGCCCGGGCGCGGCAATACTGCCGCGCACGCCCCAGAACCGGACCAGGAACTCGTCCCCGGCAGTTTTCCCCGCGCTCACGGCCGCTACTGTGGCACGAACCCGGGCCGCTTGCACTATCATCCCCACCCATGGAACGGTCCCTGTTCAGCTTCATCTTCCGTTACAGCAAGCGCGAGCAGTTCCTGATCGTTCCGCTGGTCGTCGCTTCGATGCTGATCTACTTCTCGATGCTCGACCTGCCCAAGCGCATCATCAACGAGGCGATCCAGGGCAAGCAATTTCTCGACCCGACGGCGACGGCGGTCTTTTTCAAGTTTCATTTCGCGCTGCCGAACATCCTCGGGGGCGGGACGCTGAAGCTGTTCGACGGCTTTGCGCTGCAGCAGCTGCCCTATCTGGTCGCGCTGACGCTCACTTTCCTCACGCTGATCGTGATCAACGGCGGCCTCAAGTTCCGCATCAACACCATGAAAGGCTGGCTCGGCGAGCGCATGCTGCGGCGCCTGCGCTACGCGCTGTTCGACCACATCCTGCGCTTCCCGCTGGCGCGCTTCCGGCGCGTCAAGTCGGCCGAGCTCTCGACCATGATCAAGGACGAAGTCGAGCCGCTCGGCGGCTTCGTCGGCGAGTCGATGATCACGCCGCTGTTCCTCGCCGGCGAGGCGCTGACAGCAATGTTCTTCATCATGTACCAGCACGTCTACCTCGGCATGATTGCGCTCGCGGTGGTGGTGACGCAGGCGGCGGTCATCCCGCGCATGCGGCGCAGGTTGCTCGTGCTCGCCAAGGAGCGCCAACTCGGCGCACGACAGCTCGCCGGGCGCATCGCCGAGGTCGCCGACGGCGCGATCGAGGTGCATGCCAACGACACCTCGAACTACGAACGCGCCGAATTGTCGTCGCGGCTCGGGCGGCTGTTCCGCATCCGCTTCGAGTTCTATCAGCGCAAGTTCATGATCAAGTTCCTGAACAACTTCCTGTCGCAGGTGGCGCCGTTCCTGTTTTACCTGGTCGGCGGCTACCTGGTGATCTCGAAGCGCCTCGAAATCGGCACGCTGGTTGCGGTGATTGCCGCCTACAAGGACCTGCCCGGGCCGATCAAGGAGCTGATCGACTGGGACCAGCAGCGCCTCGACGTGCAGATCAAGTACACGCAGGTGGTGGAGCAGTTCACGGTCGAGGACCTGACCCCGCATGAGCTGCAGACGCCGCTGCAGACCCCGCAGCTGCCGTCGCCTTCGTCCGGTGGCGTGCGCGTCACCAACCTGACGCTGGCCGGCGAGTCGGGCACCAAATTGATTGACGGCATTACCTTCGAGGTCGGCCTTGACCAGCACGTGGCGATCCTCGGTTCGCACGCGGCCGGGGCTGGCGAGCTGACGCAGATGCTCGCGCGCCTGATCGCACCGAGCAGCGGACGCATCGAGGTCGGCGGCATTGACATTACCAAATCCCCAGAAGCGGTGACCGGCCGCGCGCTCGCCTACGTCGGGCCCTCGGCCTACCTGTTTCCGACCAGCGTGCGCGAGAACCTGCTCTACGGCCTGCGCCATTATCCAATCCGCGAGGCAAGCTACACCGAGGACGCGCTCAAAGAGCATAAGTTCCAGCTGAGCGAAGCCAAGCGCACCAGCAGCACGCTGCTCGATTACAACGCCGACTGGATCGATTACCAGGCGGCGGGAGCGAGCGGACCGGAAGACATGGAATCGCGCATCGTCGAGATGCTGAAAGTCGTCGACCTTGAAGAAACCATTTTCGAGCTCGGGCTGCGCAGCGCGGTGGATCCCTCGCATTATCCGGGGCTCGCCGAGAACGTGCTGCGGGCGCGCGAGGCGATGCGCGTGCGGCTCTCTGCGCCCGGCACGCAGGCGCTGGTCGAATCGTTCGACGCTGAAAAATACAACCGCAACGCAACCCTGGCCGAGAACCTGCTGTTCGGCACGCCGATCGGCAAGAAGATTTTCGACATCGAGAATCTCGCGAGCAACGCCTACGTGCGGCGCGTACTCAGCGAGACCGGGTTGGCCGACGACCTGCTGAAGATGGGCCACAAGCTGGCCGAGACCATGGTCGAATTGTTCAGCGGCCTGCCGCCGGGGCACGAATTCTTCGAGCGCTTCAGCTTCATCCGGCAGGATGACCTGCTCGAAGTCAAAGCCGTGCTCGGCCGCGTCGCCGACGCGGGGTTGCAGGCGATCGACGAAGCGGACCGGGACCTGCTGCTCGCGCTGCCGTTCAAGCTGGTTCCGGCGCGCCACCGCCTTGGCCTGATCGACGAGGCCTTCGAAGCGCGGGTGCTGAAAGCGCGCCGCTACTTCGCCGAGAATTTGCCCAAGCCGATGCGCGAGGGCGTGGAATTCTTCGACGTCAAACGATTCAATGGCGCCGCGACTCTGCAGGACAACATCCTGTTCGGCAAAGTCGAGACCGCGCAGGCACAGGCCGGCGGCCGCATCGCCGCGATGCTGCACGAGGTGCTGGAGGAACTGCAGCTGCGGCCGCAGGTGGTGTCGATCGGCCTGAGCTACCATGTCGGGGTCGGCGGCGCGCGGCTGCCGTCGGCCGATCGGCAGAAAGTCGCGATCGCGCGTGCGCTGATCAAGCGACCGGTGGTGTTGGTCCTCGACCAGGCCGCGGGGGCGCTGGATGCCAGCTCGCAAAACCGCATCGTCGCGAGCATCCTGGAGAACCGCCGCGGGCGCTGCGTATTCTGGGCCCTGCAGCGCAACGACCTTGCCGATCGCTTCGGCCACACCCTGGTGATCGAACGCGGCCGGCTCGCCGAGCAGGGGCGGTTCGAGGATCTGAAAAACAGCGGCGGCGCGCTGCAAAAAATGTTGAGCGCCGGCTGATGGCCGGCAAAGGAAGAAACCCATGAGCCTGGAACAGGAATTCGAATTGATCCGCCGGGTGCCGATTTTCAGCACCACCGACCCTTCGATGCAGAAGCTGCTCGCTTTCAGCAGCGATCGGCTGACCTACGATGAAGGCCAGCTCATGTTCAGTGCCGGTGATCCGCCCGACAGCGCCTACATCGTGATGGAGGGCGAGGTGGACATCCTGGTGCCGACGCCGCGCGGGCCGTTGCTGGTCAATACCCTGACCCGCAACGACGTGATCGGCGAGATCGGCATTTTCGGCGATGTGCCGCGCACCGCGACGGCGTCTGCGCGCACCCGGGTCGAAGCGCTGCGCATCTCGCGCGACGTGTTCGTCAACGTGATCCGCAGCAATCCGGATGCGGCGATTGCGCTGGTCAAGATCCTCGCCGACCGCCTCGCCAAGACCACCGCGCAACTGCGCCGCATGGCTGCCGAAACGAAATAATTCCGTTTCTCCTAGTGCAGGACCCGCGGCACGGACAGCGTGAATTCGGGAATTGGCGCTTCGAAGCGGGTGCCGTCTTCGGCCACCATCTGGTAGCTGCCGCGCATGGTGCCGACCGGGGTGGCGATGGCGGTGCCGCTGGTGTACTCATGCTGCTCGCCGGGCTGCAGCACCGGCTGCGCGCCGACCACGCCCAGGCCGCGTACCTCCTGCACCAGGCCCTGCGAGTCGGTGATGACCCAGTGGCGGCTGATCAGCTGCGCGGTGGCGTCGCCGGTATTGCGGATATTGATGGTGTAGGCAAACACATAACGCCCGGCTTTCTCGTCGGACTGGTCCGCCAGGTACTGCACGGTCGGGATCACCGTCACCTGGTAGCGCTTGTCGTCGGCCATGCGCGCATTGTAGGACGGCTCGAGCCCAAGATAGTATGCTCGCCGCCATGCCGGGTCCCGCCTACCGTATTGCGCCATCGATCCTGTCGGCGGATTTCGCGCGACTCGGCGAAGAGGTGAAGGCGGTGGAGGCGGCCGGCGCCGACCTGCTGCATTTCGACGTGATGGACAACCACTACGTGCCGAACCTGAGCATCGGGCCGCTGGTCTGCGCGTCGCTGCGCCCGCGCACGAAAATGCCGATCGATGTCCATCTGATGGTGAAGCCGGTCGACCGGATCATTCCCGAGTTCGCCAAGGCCGGCGCCAACATCATCAGCTTCCATCCCGAAGCCTCGGAGCACGTCGATCGTACGCTGGCGCTGATCAAGGAATGCGGTTGCAAGGCGGGCTTGGTGTTGAATCCGGCGACGCCGCTGTCGCACCTCGATCACACGCTCGGCAAGCTCGACCTGGTGCTGCTGATGTCGGTCAACCCGGGATTTGGCGGCCAGCAGTTCATCGCGTCGGTGCTGCCCAAGATCGCCGAAGTCAGGAAAAGGATCAGCGCTTCGGGACGCGAGGTGTGGCTCGAAGTCGACGGCGGCGTGAAGACCGAGAACATTGCCGAGATCGCCCGGGCGGGGGCCGACACCTTCGTTGCCGGTTCCGCGGTTTTCCGGTCGCAGGACTATGCAGCGACCCTGCGCGACATGCGCGCGCGCCTCGCCGTGATATAGTGTTCTGGTCGTGAAATCACTCTTTGCAGGATCCGCAGTCCTCTCCTGGCGCCGCTGGCGTAGCTAATTCCTGTCTTGCCGCGGGGCGCTTCGCCCCGCACCCCCGTAGTACCCCGTAATTTCCTGGATTGCTGGAGTTTTTCATGACCGAGCTCGAATTTCAGGCTCATGCCAAGCAAGGCTACACACGCGTGCCGGTGGTGCTGGAGACGCGCGCCGACCTCTACACACCGCTCGCCGTTTATCTGAAGCTCGCGAGCGGCCCCCATACCTATTTGCTCGAGTCGGTGGTCGGCGGCGAGCGGTTCGGACGCTATTCCTTCATCGGCCTCGCCTGCGCGGAGCGCATCGAGGCGCGCGGGGTCGAAATCCGCCGCCTGCTGCGCGATGCACGCGGCACAGACGTGTGCTTGGAGCACGTCGGCAGCGACGCTGCCCCTGCCGACCCGTTCGAGTACGTTCGCAACTATCTCGCGCGCCAGCATGTGGCGCCGGTGCCGGCGGCGCTGCGCTTTGGCGGCGGGCTGGTGGGCTACTTCGGCTACGAAACCGTGCGCCACGTCGAAGCCACCGCCCTGCAACGCGCGAAACCCGATCCGATCGGCAACCCCGAGATGCTGCTGCTGGTTTCAGACGAACTCGCAGTGGTGGACAACGTCCTCGGCAAGCTTTACCTCGTCGTCTACGCGGACCCGCGCGAACCGGGCGCCTACGCCGCCGCGGGCGAGCGCCTGCGGCGGTTGCGCGCCCGGCTGGCGTTGCCGATACCGGAGGAATTTTCGGCCAGTTCTGT